>Ga0302324_100003637_pt1 | contig 34706 bp, 27 predicted proteins | sample Palsa_T0_1_FD_201949 | JGI IMG/M metagenome (GOLD analysis project Ga0302324, IMG submission 201949) | Peat permafrost microbial communities from Stordalen Mire near Abisko, Sweden - Palsa_T0_1 | ecosystem: Environmental > Terrestrial > Soil > Palsa > Peat permafrost | place: Sweden: Abisko...
GGAATTTGCCTTTGGGGTCTTGCTGGTTCAGGAGTGCCTGATAGTCCGCTAGTTTGGGGTAGAGCGTCTTCAAATGCGCCGGTGGGACGGTGAAGAGTTTGGCCCAGTGCGGGCGCGCGTCGAACGGGGCCAGCTTTTCTTCGATGAGCGGCAGGATCGCTGTCACTTCCGGCGTCTCCGGCTTCCAGGTGAAGTGGATGGCCATCGAATCGCGCTGGTACGCCATGCTCATGGACAGGTCATCGGCGGCGATGGCGCGGAGTTCCGTGATGAAGAGGTGCGGCGTGATCTTGTCGCGCAGCTTCTCCACGGCCAGGATTGCCTCGTAGCCGCGGCTGCGGGGGACGAAATATTCGGTTTGTAGCTCGGCGCCGCTGGATGGGGTGAAGTTCATCTTGAAGTGGGGCATGCGCTCGTACCAGGGGCCGGGCACGCCCATCTGCTCGGTGCAGTTGATGGCGGAGTGTCCGTCGATCGGGTGCAGATTGGTTTTGGCCGCGGTCGCGCCGTAGAAGAGCGGAGGGGTTTGCGCGGCTGGGCTGGACTCTGGGCCGTTTTCCACGCGGCTCTTGATCCATACCTGATTGATGCGGTGCTTCTGCCAATCGGTAAAGAGGCTTACGCTGTAGCCGCTGGCAAAGATGGCTTCCAGATTGTGCTCCAACTGATCCATGGAGAGGTTCTGATAGACCAACTGCTTCATGTCGAAGCGCGGCTGCACGTCAAGCGTGACCTTGGTGACGATTCCCACTGCGCCGAGGGAAACTACGGCGCTTTTGAAGTGCGCTCCGTCTTGCGCGCGTGACAGGGTAATCACTTTGCCGTCGGCTGTGACCAGCTCTAGCGCGGAGACTGCTGTTGCGAGGTTGCCGTTGCGCACGCCGGAGCCATGCGTGGCCGTGGCGATTGCGCCGGCTACGGTGATGTGCGGCAGCGAGGCGAGATTATGCACGGCAAAGCCTTTGGCATCGAGCCATGGGGCCATGGTGCCGTAGCGAATGCCGGCGCCGACAGTGACCGTCCTGGCCTGCGGGTCTACTGCCATCGAATCCAAATGCTGCAGGGAGATTTGATTGGTGAGGCTGTCGGCGATGGTGTTGAAAGAGTGGCGCGAGCCGAGGGCGCGTACCTTGGGGCACTTCAGGACGATCTGCTGCACTTCCTCCACTGACTTGGGAGCGTACATATGATCGGCGTGATAGCGCAGATTGCCCGCCCAGTTTGTTTCATGCGCCACTGGCTCTTGTGACGCTGCTTGGCGCGAGATCATGGAACCTGTAATGGAACCAGCCACAAATGCTCCAGAAGTCTTGAGAAATATTCTCTTATCCATTCCGTTGGATGCCCCTTCAGGTTGCTTCGCAGCGGTCAGGCGGGAATGCTTAGCTGCTCAAAGAGTGTAAAGCACAGCGGGCAGGGAGTGGTTTGCTGGGATAGCGGCGTGTCTTTCGCCTCTGGAAAGCCGTCGGTGCCCATGGCGCTTCTGTAGTCTACGGTTTTTAAAAGGAAAGGACTTCCGCGTGATGGCGCCGGGATTGATGCGACCTTAAAGCCTCATCCACTGCTGCATCAAATGCTTTGCCTTTCGACGAAGCAGTGTGTATGAGAAAAACGACCAGAACCGAGGCCAAGCTGCCCAAGAGCAGGCCAAATCCGCCCAGGGTGATCGCGTGGGAGATCGCGAAATCCAAAATAAACCCAGTTGTTTGCATGGCAAGCACTATAGCTCGCAGAAACGACTTGGACAATGCCTGAAGAACAATCATTAGTAACAAGAAAGTGTCCTATCGGAATGGGCGGGAGCGGGGTTATTTGGACTCTCGAATAGAGAGCGTCAGGAGGGAGAGGTTTCAGGCTCGGAGCAATGGCAGCACCTGAATTCCAAATTTGGGACGCAGTGTGATTTTGGGCTGCAGGGCGATGGTTTGGCCTGCTACGACTTGCAGGCGCCAGCGCTGGGCCAGGGTCGCCAGCACTAGCACCGCTTCCATCCATGCAAAGGACTCGCCGATGCACTGGCGACCGCCGCCGCCGAAGGGGAAGTATGCGAATTTGGGCCGCAGCGCCTTGGCTTCGGCGGTAAAGCGCTCGGGGCGGAAGGCGAGCGGGTCGGGAAAATATTTCGGATCGCGGTGAACGATGTATTGGCTGAAGAACAGGAAGCTGCCTTTGGGAAAGCGGTACGGCCCGATTTCTACGTCCTCGGTCGCCATTCGTCCCATGGCCCAGGCCGGAGGATAGAGGCGCATTGCCTCGGCGACGACCATCTCAGTGTATGGCAGGCGAGGAAGATCTTCGAGTGTGGGCGAGCGGCCTTGCAGGACGGAGTCGAGTTCGGCGTGAAGGCGAGATTCGGCCTGCGGATTCTGGCCGAGGAGCAGCCATGTCCAGGAGAGCGCGTTGGCTACTGTCTCGTAACCGGCGAGGAAGATGGTGAGGACCTCATCGCGGAGCTCATTTGCGGACATTTTGCTGGAGGCTGAGGCGTTGCCGCTGTCGTCTCTCGCGGCGATGAGCATTGAGAGCAGGTCTCCGCCCAAAGGCCTGCCATCACGCGCCGCTGCTGTGATTTCGGCCTGCTTGCGCGCGATCATTGAGTCGACCACTGCGTCCAGATGCGCTTTGGAGCGGCGAAAGCGCATGAGCACGGGCACGGGGATACGCCAGCGCAGGAGCAACTCGGCGCTGGGCATGGAGACCAGTGAGTGGTACATCTCCATTACGGCGTTGGACTCGTCGTTGATGGCGTGAATCTCGGTTGTGACTTCGGTGTCGAAGAGGGTGCGCGCGGTGATTTGCAGCGCGAGGCGCATCATCTCGGCTGCCACATCGATTGGCTTGCTCGGACGCCAATGTTCGCGCATGGCGGCGGCGTGGCTCACGATGGTTTCGGCATAAGCCTGGATGCGCTGGCGGTGAAAGGCGGGTGCGGCGATGCGACGCTGGCGCTTGTGCGTCTCACCGTCTGAGGTGATGAGGCCCTCGCCGAGCAGGATCTTCATGCGCTTCTGCGTGCGCTCCTTCACGAAGAGGTGCGCTTTGTCCACCAGGACTTCGCGGATGTCGCTGGGGTCGTTGAGGAGGATCACATGATGCAGGAGCAGGCGGTAGTGGGCTGCGCGGCCGAATCTCGTCAGATGTTCGAAGAGCAGGATCGGATTGCGCGGATCGAAGAATTTGGAGAAGGTGTAAAACGGCAGATTCAGGCGAAGTCCGGGCGGGAAGCGGTATGCGCCTTTTTGAATCAGGACCGGTGGCGCGGGTTCCGCGGTCACGCGAACGTCGGTTACGCGAACGTCTTGGAGCGAACCTGCCATGCTTCCAACCGTGCCTCTACTGCGTTTATAACCTGCTGATGCACCTGATCGATGCTCAGGTCGCCTTCGATTGTGACGACACGCACAGGCTCGCGCGCGGCAATCTCGCGGTATTTGTTGTAGACGCGGGAGAAGAAATCGAACTGCTCCCCTTCGAAGCGATTTTCGTCGGCGCCTGTCTGCGCGGTGTGACGGATGTTGCGACGGCGTGCGCGGGATACGGAAGCTTCCAGATCGGGCAGCAGCAGAATTGTCAGGTCGGGCTGAAGATTGCCGCAGATCAGCCGGTGCAGTTCAAGAACCACCTCAGAGCCTAATTCGCGGCCTCCGCCCTGGTAGGCTTCGGTGGAGTCGGTGAAGCGATCGCATACGACAATTTGCCCAGCTGCGAGCGCCGGCGCGATGATCTCCTGGATCGACTGGGCGCGGTCGGCGAACATCATCGCCAGTTCGGTTCGCGGCGCGAGGCCGGCGGATTTCGAATCGAGCAGAAGGGATCGAATGCGGTCGCCGGTCTGCGTTCCGCCGGGCTGCCGCGTGAGGAGGTGTGGGAGATTGCGCTCCGCGAGCCAGGCCGTCAATCGCCGGATCTGGGTGGTTTTTCCTGAGCCGTCGAGGCCTTCGAAGGTGAGGAAAAAGCCTGGTTGTGCTTCCGCTGTCATGGCAGGAGTCTACCATTCGCGAATGGTCATGGCGGCTGACTATGGGACCTCGACTGACCGTAGCCGGAAATTGGGAGGAAACGGGAAGGCCAGTTGACAAACTATCAGGTCAGGAGTGCACAATCCTTGAGTTCTGAAGGGAAAAGTAAGTGAGAGAGAAATTTTGTAGCGCAGCAGGATCGATGGTTGCGATGGCAACCTTCACGTTGATGCTCTTTGCGAGCGCGGCCAAGGCGCAGAATATGACTCTGGAGGGCCAGACGGGTGGCTTTATCACTCCTACTGCGTATGTGGTGGAGTCGGCTAAAGGCTCGGTTTTCTCGCATCCGTCGATCGGCTACCACTTCGTTGACGCGGGCGACGTGATCGGCGATGTGCATACAGCAAGCATCACCGAGGGCATTGCCAACTGGGCCGAATTTGGGTACACGCGCAGCGCGCATACCAATGGCGACAATCCCTACTTCAGCAGCCTGTGGGAGTTCAGCGGGATGAACATTTTCCACGGCAAGGGCGTGGTGCTGAAGGAGAATTCGTTCGGCAGCAAGTGGACGCCGGGAGTTGCCGCCGGGTTTGTGGTGCGGACGGGCGACCACTTTGTTTCAGGTGATATCGCCAACAAGAGCTATACGAACGAAGATCTTTACATTGCGGCGACCAAGACGGCGCTGAGTCTGAAACTGCCGCTGCTGCTGAACTTTGGCTGGAAGGCTACCAATGCTTCGATTTATGGCATTGGGGGACAGGCTACTCGATTTGGCGGCCGGCTATTTGGCGGCGTTGGATTTCCACTGCCAGGGCCTTGGCACACGGCGATCGTTCCAGCGGCGGGGTTTACGCAGGAGCCGTACCATGTGAAGAACCTGGCTCTGCTGGTGCCGGGCGGCGGGCGTATTCCTACCACGCTGGATTACGCGGTGCGGATTACGCAGCGGGAGCATGCGCGTTTCAGCGTAGATGCCGGCGTTGGCCAGGTTGCAGGGCAGATCGGCTTTACGGAGCTTCCTACGCCTGCTGGGCCAGCGATTGTGCCGGTGAATCTCGATGCGCGGAAGGTCTTTGGGGTGGGCGTCAGCTATAAGTTCTAGCTCGCGGTCAAACCCTCCGCTAAGAGCCACACTCTGAGTCAGTGGGCTCTTGGTCAACGGTGCATGCCGCGCCAATTATGATAGACGAGGATTGACGAGGCGGATTCGACCGAATCCGCTGTTGACCCGCGCCGGGATGACATGCGCGTGGGCATTTTGCACGGAGCAAGGACAAAGAATGGGATTTAATTGCGGGATTGTTGGATTGCCGAATGTTGGCAAGTCCACCCTTTTTAATGCGCTTACCGAGACTGCCGCGGCTGAAGCTGCGAATTATCCTTTTTGCACGATTGAGCCGAACGTGGGTCGGGTTGCAGTACCCGATCCCAGGCTTGAGGTTTTGGCGAGGCTGGCTGATTCGCAAAAGATCATTCCCACCCAGCTTGAATTCGTCGATATTGCCGGCTTGGTGCGCGGTGCATCGCGAGGAGAAGGTCTGGGCAACAAGTTTCTAGCGCACATCCGCGAGGTTGATGCGATTGCCCACGTGCTGCGCTGTTTTGACGACGGCAATGTGACGCACGTGGAGGGCTCGATTGATCCTGTGCGCGATGCAGAAACCGTCGAAACGGAGCTGATGCTGGCCGACCTCGACAGCCTGGAGCGGCGCGTGACCGCGGCGCAAAAGAAGATGAAAGGCAACGATCCGGAGGCCAAGGCTCAGCTTCCTGTGATGGAAGCTGCTCTCGAAGCGCTGAGGGCAGGGAAGTCTGCGCGGACGGTGGCTGGAGAGCTTACGCATGAGCAGCACAAGATACTGCACGGGCTGGGGCTGATTACATCCAAGCCGGTGTTGTATGTCTGCAACGTCGAGGAGGCCTCAGCCGGGACGGGGAACGTCTATTCCGAAAAGGTAGCTGCATTTGCCAAGTCGCAGGGCGCTGTTTCGGTGATCATTTCCGCGGCTATTGAGGCCGAGGTTTCGCAGCTTGCGGAAGAAGCTGAAAAGAAGGAGTTCCTCGAATCGCTTGGCTTGGAAGAAACGGGGCTCGCTCGCGTGATTCGCGCTGGATACAGTCTGCTCGGCCTGCTTACCTTCTTTACGGTAGGGCCTAAAGAGACTCATGCCTGGACCGTGGAAAAAGGTTCAAAAGCGCCGCAGGCGGCGGGGGCGATCCATTCCGACTTCGAAAAGGGCTTCATCCGGGCTGAAACGATTGCTTATGCGGATTTTGTCGCAGCCGGTTCGGAAGCCGCGGTTAAGGAACTGGGCAAGATGCGCCTCGAAGGCAGCGATTATCTGGTCCAGGACGGGGATATTTTCCATTTCCGATTCAAGGCCTGAACTTTCCGATTCAACGCCAAAACTGCGGAATTGAGTTACCCGGCATCGGGGCGGAATCGGGTTCAAAATGTGCAGAATTGTCCAGACAAAGCCCCTCCAGCTGCTTTATTTGTAAATCCGCACACACCTTTGTGATCCTGTGGGCAACTTAGCTATGCACCCTGGGTTACTTACGTTTGTAAGCCCACTGTGTTTCTCGCAGTGATCCACAAAGGAAGCAAGACAAAGAACGGTTACCACGATCAACTGGCCTCCAGCTCCGGCAAGAACTCCTCCGGCAGCTAGAACGCCCCAAGAAAGAGTTTGGAGGATTCCCATGAAACTATTTCGCTCGACGCGCGTGTTACTGCTCGCGTTTCTGATCTGCCTCGTCCCGGCATCTTCATTCGCCGGAGTGTTTATCAGCATCAACATCGCTCCGCCAGTTCTGCCGGTTTATGTGCAGCCCCCGTGCCCTCAGGATGGGTTCATGTGGACCCCGGGCTACTGGGCCTATGGTGAGTTCGGCTATTACTGGGTGCCCGGCGCCTGGGTTCCAGCTCCTGAGCCCGGTCTTCTTTGGACCCCTGGATACTGGGGTTGGAACAACGGTCTCTACGTCTTCAACGACGGCTACTGGGGTGCGCATGTCGGCTACTACGGTGGTGTGAACTACGGATTTGGATTCATGGGCGTTGGCTTTGCCGGCGGTGAATGGCGAGGAGGCCACTTCGCGTACAACACGGCAGTCGTTAATGTGAACAGGACCGTCATTCACAACACCTATGTGAACACGACCATCGTCCACAACACGACCATCGTGAACAACAGCCACGTTGCTTACTCAGGTGGCCCCGGCGGCATTAAGCACGAGGCAACGCCGGAAGAAAAGCAGTACACGGCGGAGAAACACACGCCGCCGAGCGCGGTGCAGCAGCAGCATGTTCAGGCTGCAGCGAAGGATCCTCAACAGCGCTTCAGCGCCAATCATGGCAAGCCGGCCACTGTGGCCGCAGCCAGGCCGTTGACTGCTCCTGTCCACACTGCTGCGGCCAGCCGCACGGAAGCAGCCAAGCCTGCAGCTCGCGCTGCGGCAGCGCCCAAGACCGAGGCTCGTCCCGCAGCAGCGGCGAAGACTGAGGCTCGCCCAGCGCCAGCGGCGAAGACGGAAGCTCGTCCCGCGCCAGCGGCGAAGACGGCGGCTCGTCCCGCGCCAGCGGCGAAGACGGAAGCTCGTCCCGCGCCAGCGGCGAAGACGGAAGCTCGTCCTGCGCCAGCGGCAAAAACGGAGGCTCGTCCTGCGCCAGCAGCGAAGACGGAGGCTCGACCTGCGCCAGCACCCAAACCGGCAGCTCAGCCTAAACCTGCTGCGAAACCTGCGCCTCGCCCGGCAAAGCCGAGCAGCGAGAAACCAAAGGGGCGTTAGTCAATTCAGCTCACAGACAGAGCAGCCCACGGCCAACCCGTGGGCTGCTTTTTTCATCCTTTAGATTTGCAGACTTAGATCGCGTGGTGCGATGTTTGTTTGCTTAAAACCCGGCAAAAGTGACTATACAGGTCACCTGAACAGGCATGACAGGAGGAAAGATGAAACGACCTATCTGTTTTAGCGCGGCCCTGGCGGTCGCGTGTGTTGGTCTCATTTCCGTGAGCGGCAAACCCTTACATGCGGCTGGCAACGGTGCGGCGATGCCCGCCGCTGGCTACGTGCAGGAGAGGGGTTGGGATGCTCCCCCGCCCGAACTGGATGAAGTAACGCGGCGAGGTTTTCATGACGGCGTTGAAGGCGCGCGCAAGGATTACGAAAATCATCGTCGCCCGGACGTCAACAATCGCGATGAGTTCCGCCACCCGCATGTGGCTGACCGCGACAAGGACGCCTATCGAAATGGCTACTCGCGGGGCTACCAGGCCGGTGTTGACCACTTGTATCACGGACATGTGTAGCTTAATCGCTTCTTAGCCATCCCTCGCTATCCAGGCAACAGTTCCGAGCGAGGGATGGTTATGAAATCTACCGCTCTGGCTCAAGGAGCCTGGCTCGATGAACCTAACTCGATGAACCTGGCTCGATGCCAGCAATCTCAATTTGCAGGCCGCCGTACTGGGGATGATCGTTTTCGCGTATCCGGTAGGCAAGATCGATCTCGCTGCCCGGCTCCAGCTTCAGATCCTGCGCTCGACGGGCGAGGTTCCAACCCACGGCTTGTACCGGAGCTGGTTTGACGGTCGTGTTGGATGAGCTTGAGGCGGAGTGCAACTCCAGCCGGATATGCTTTTCTTTCATCAGCCTGACTGGCGCGGCAAGGCGCAGGTTCCGGGCCAGGAAGACCGGTTCGGGATTGCCGTGCCCGAACGGCTCCAGTTTACGCAGCCAGCCAGCCAGCACAGGCGTCACGCGCTCCAAAGGCAGCTCGGCGTGGATGCGCAGTACCTGTTCGGCCTCCTTGCCAGCCAGCTTTTGCGCGGCAAAGTTCAACAACCGGCGCTCCATCTCCGGCAGATTCTCCGCCGGCATGGCAAAGCCGACAGCAAAGGCGTGGCCGCCAAAGCGTGTGTAGAGATCGGCGCAGGTTTCAATTGCTTCCAGCAGTGGAAAGCCATCGATAGAGCGGCCGGAGCCGTAGGCTACGCCGTCCTCGACGCTCACTACGATCGCCGGCTTGGCGGTGCGGTCTACGATGCGCGAGGCCAGGATGCCGATGATGCCGCGATGCCACCCATCTCCGGCCATCACCAGCATTTTGTTCGCGGCAAGCTGGTGGTCGGTTGCCAGCCGGGTTTCAACTGTGCGCAGCACCTCGGCCTCCGTCTCCCGGCGCTCGGTGTTGAGGCGCTCCAGCTTGCCGGCAAGTTCATGGGCGCGGGCAGCATCGCGAGTTGTAAACAGCTCAACCACTTCTGCGGCCACGTCCATGCGTCCCGCAGCATTAATGCGCGGAGCGAGACGAAAGCCGAGGTCAAAGCTGGTCAACTTCTTTGCAGCGGGGTCCACGCCCGCGGCTTGAAACAGAGCGCGCAGGCCGAGCCCGGCTGGCCGGTGCAGTTCGCGAATGCCTACCGCCGCCAGCACGCGATTTTCCCCACGCAGCGGCACAGCGTCGGCCACGGTAGCGAGCGCAACCATCTTCAGGAACGACGGCACCGTTTTCTCGCGAGTCCTGTCCGGATCGCGCCGATGAAGGACGGCCAGAGCCAGTTTGAAGGCAATGGCTGCTCCGCAAAGCGACTTTTCAGGGTAGGCGCAGCCGGGCTGGTTGGGATTGAGAATGGCGAGCGCTACGGGAATTTCATCCGCAGCGTCGGGCAGGTGATGGTCGGTGATGATCAGGTCTAGACCAAGCTGGCGCGCGAGCTTCGCTTCAGCAAAGGCGCGCATTCCGGTATCCACGCTGATCACCAGGCCGACGCCGTCAGCTGATGCGGATTGCAGAACCGAAGACTGGATGCCGTAGCCCTCACGCAACCGGTGCGGCACATGAAAGCGGACTTTGCATCCGGTCGGCGCGCCGAGCATTTCTATGGCGGTCTTGAGCAGGACGACGGCGGTGGTGCCGTCCACGTCATAGTCGCCGTATAACAGGATGGTTTCGCCGCGGGCGATGGCCAGTTCCAGCCGGTCTACGGCTGTGGCCATGCCCAGCATCAGGAAGGGATCGGAGAGCTGTGCGATGTCAGGGTTGAGAAAGTCGTGAGCCGCCTCTGGTGTAGCGATACCGCGCGCCAGCAGCAGCTCGGCCACGACTAACGGAATGTGCGCCGAAGCTACGAGGGCGGCAGACTCCTGGGGATGCGGTGTGCTGATTTGCCAACGCTGAGGCGGAGGGAGGACTGCGTGCGCCGGGCCGGATGTGGGGCCGGAGTTCGTGACAGAATCCAGGACAGGGTTCAGGGCGGGACTCGGGGCAGGATTCAGCACAGGCCCGGCGCTCACAAGTCTTCGTTTTCTCCGTCGGGGTCGTCAATCACGATGTCGCCAAAGCTCTCGATGCCTTCCAGCAGTTCCTGGTAGCGCTCGTACCACTCCGTGGTCGTCTCGTGAAGGAAAACGATCCCCTGGTGGACGAAGCCGAGCTGGATGTATCCGACTTTGCCGGCGTATTTCTGCAGCCATTGTGCTTCCACCAACTCGCTGGCCTCTTCGTCGGGAAAGCCGATTTCACTGGCCTCTTCCACGAGTTCGTCCAGCTCTTCACGATCCAGCTTTACGTCGCTGATGGTCACAAAGAGCGCGCCGGCGTGCTTCGCCATTTCGACAAAGTCTTTCCAGGAGTCAGGATTTTCTTCGGCATCATCGGGGCTCTCCCACAGAATCGCGGGAATATCTTCGGTGACATATCCAGGCAGGCGGCGCATGCCGTGCCCTTCAATGAACGCCACCATATCGTCTTTGAGTGCTACAAGGTTATCGGGTTCCATAGGTCGCATTCCATTGTCTCAGATGGAGGCGGGTTAGTCTGTGCAAGGATTGCTGAGTTAAGGCAATCGCATGAACGTGCACGAATCTCGAACCAGACCCGCGCAAACCCATCCAAACCTATTCAAGCCCATCCATTCCAGCGCCTCGCTCCCGTCTGCGTGGAATTAAATCTATTTGGCGTACAATAGAGATGTAGCTGGGAGCGCATACCCCGGCAGCATTCCCAGTCTCCTCAGCCCCACCGCAGATTTGGCATCAACCGCAGTACTGATGTGCGCAAAAGTGTCGCAAATCACTGGCTAATCGCGCCATACGAGCACCGAAAAATGCTCGTAAGGCATTCATTCATTCAATTGAAGATGAATCGAGAAAAAACAAATACCCCACCCCAGGGGGGGTGATTATCCCGTCGGAGCAAGTCCTACGCCGCCCGAAATATTCTCGAAGGCTCTGACTCAAAATCTGGACCCTTACAATCCAAATGCGGTTACGATGTTCAACTTGGACGGGGGGCCTGCGCCAGTGCTTGTAGAAGGGCGTTTTGTACAGCCCCAGGATCAGGTTGGACTGACAGAATAGCCGAGCATTCTGGACACGTATAGGCCACTCCGCGGAACGGCTTTAGGCCAAATTGAATGGGGATTGGTTCGACGTTAACATGTGCGATGGGTGCTTGGCAGTTCGGGCAAATCATCCACTTCTCTCCAGGTTGAAAGGTAGGGCCTAATTATGATTTCAGATGAGGGGGGAATTCCCGTCGGAGCAAGTGGTCAGGAGAGCGTGGCTGCTACTGATCCTCTAGAACATTCCCGCTCAGGAACTGGTTGTGAAGTGCGCGAATCAGCCCAGAGTCTTGAGTTTCAGCGGCAATATTCAGAAGCAATCCATCCAGTTGTGACTCGGTTACTTGAGAAGCATGGTTTTCTGGGTCCAGATCGCCATGAGCGAGTTCGGGACGCTGCTGGGCTACTGGCTGATATAGATCGTCTGGCAAGTGCTTGGTCAGGGTGTCTTCCAACATCTTGATTTGCAGTTGCATCTTAATGATGTGCCGGCCTATGGCGACGGCCATTTCCCTATCTGTCATGGCGATATGCTCTCCTTTTGGGTATGGAGTATCATAACGCCATGAAGACACCACAAGACCCAACGCGCGAACAGTTTCACGATCTGCTGCACCGCGCCTGCACTACTCAGATTGAGCCAAAAGCCTCTGCTCCCTTGCCGATGCGCAAACCTGAATCGTCGTCCGTTCCGCCAAAAGCCGGAACATCGGGCGCATGACCTTCCGCCGGTTGTAGCGGAATGCGTATTCGTTCAAATAAGACTGCAAATACTCGAATCCGACCTGATAGTAAACGCCTGCAATGCCCCTCTTTACCAGACTCCAGAATCCCTCAATCGTGTTCGTGTGCGCCGCGCCATTCGCGTAGCTTTTGGAGTGGTTTACGGTCAGATGGCTGTAGTGGTTGTGAGCAGCCACCCCGTAAGGCGCGTACTCGTCTGTAATGGCAAAGCTGCCAGCCTCGATCGTCCGGCGCACAGCAGGGACCAGCGTGGCAGTCTTCACATCCGGCACAACCTGGGCGACAACTCGGCCATCCCGCTCCACCATGCCCAGCACCGGCGTCTTGCGGCTACCCCTGAGATGCTTTGACTTGTTCTCATCCGACCCGCCAAAGTTCGCCTCATCAATCTCCACCGCGCCGCTTAGCTGGATCTTCTCAGCCATCAACAGCCGAATCTGCTTCATCATGCGCCACGCCGTCTTGTAGGTGACGCCAGTCTCGCGCTGGATATGCTTGGCGCTCACTCCCACCCGCGTCGAACTCATCAGCCGAATCACGTAGAACCACGTCAGCAGAGAAGTCGTGGACTTGTGGAAGATCGTTCCAGCCAAAGGAAAGATGTGAGTCCCGCAAGCATGGCAGGCGTAAGCTGTCCGGCCCGTCACCCGATAGTGTTTCCGCTCCACCCCGCACTTCTCGCACAGAGCGCGGCCATCCGGCCACCGCTGCTCCTTGACGTACTCAAGGCAGGAATCCTCATCCGGGAACTCAAGCTGAAACTGCTTGACCGTGTACTTCTGGGCTGGCTTGACTGTTTGAAAGCGGTTCATGCGGCGATCTCTCTTTCGGCGTAATGCGTAGGCTTAACAACCAAAACGCGGTAACATATCGGCGTTATGAGCGAATGGACTGACATGGATGACCCGTTTACCCCTGAATGGATACAGAGAGAGCAAGCCCTCCGCGAGTCGGATAGTCTGCGAAGGGAAGCGGAAAGAGCCACTGAGCGCGCGGCCAACCTCTTGATTAAGGCGAATGGTCCGCTGTTCGGAAAAGGAGTCCTCAGCATACTGGAAGCAAGCGTAAAAGCCTTGCCGAAACTTGGGATGAATGGGTCCATCAATCAAACCGGAACCGCTTCTCGCGTTTACATCAACAAGCCGGGAAGCGTTGCCAGATTTAGCCACACAGACGTGTTTCTTGAGACATTCGGCATCCGCTGCAATGTCTTCGGTGGCGGATGCTATGAACTGCGCTACTGTGCAATTACAGATTCGGAGATTGGCGTAATTGGAAACGCCGCGCCGATGGATCAAGAGCAAGTTGCCGAGCATATCCTGCGATTTATGATGAGGCGTATTGAATAGCCGCTGATCCATATCTCAAATCTACCCACCCATCCACTTGTCGTCAAGGGATAATTACCCCAGGGGGTGTCCTACTCCTTTTGTTCGCTTTTGGTATTCGAAACCACATTTTCTGTTCAGGCAATTGCCCTGATTGCCACGCGCGTTCGCGTGCCCGCATTTTCGGGCTGTGGTACGCCGCCGTCCGCGAGCCCGTACGATGAATGCTGGAGGAAATCTTAGTTTGGCACCCTTTGAACGCCACGTATTCGTTTGTCAGAATGTTCGTCCTGAAGGCGCTCCTCGCCGATCCTGTACAACGGATGGCAAGAGCGAGCTGGTTCCACAGCTACAGCAGTTTTCGAAAGCCGCAGGTCTTAGCGGCAGAATCCGTATCAACAAATCCGGCTGCCTGGACCAGTGCGAGCATGGCCCGGTCGTTGTGGTTTACCCGGAAGCTGTCTGGTATGGCCATGTTCAGCCCGAGGACGCTCAGGAAATCGTCGCCGAGCATCTGGTGGCGGACAGGCCTGTTGAACGTCTGCGCCTGGCGGATGAGTGCATCAACACCAAGAGCTGTCCGCATAAGGCGTAGGGCCAGACTCACCCATTCCCAGGCCTGCTTCTTGGGCCTGGACATTCGAGCTTTCAACTGAGTTACCGGGCCAGAAGGACGGCCTGGATGTGGTATCTTGAAGTTTCAGTCCATGATCTTTTCTCGCGAATACATCGGATATCTGGCGCGTCGCACAGTAAAACACCTGTTAGACGCCAAAATGATCCATACCGACCAAACGGCCCTCGTCGAAGCGCGCGTTACGGAAGGCATGATCGAGGAACTCTCCCTCGAAGACCGGATCAACGACGAGGTCCGCATCATTCTTGAGGCGTATCAGCAGGAGATGCTCAAATCCGGCGCGCAATACGCCGAGATGTTCAAGAAGGTCAAGGGCGAGCTGACGCGCAAGTACAAGGCGGTGCTATGAGAATCTCCCGCGACAAGCTGAACAAACTGGCCCACACGGTAGCCGACACCCTGGCTGAAATAGACGAAGTCGATTTCCTTGAGGATCGAAACACAATCCGGCAGGAAGCTCGCAAGGCTCTCGAAGCGCTCTTTGCCGAGGAGACCAAGATTGATCAGGCAGCACGTCTGAAGATCAGTTCTCAGCGCAAGATTATCGTCGAAGGTACGCAGGAGTGGGACATTCTCTATCGCAAGTATTACAACGATGAGGTTCGGCGGCTGGGAATCTAGAGCATTGGCCGGTTTGTGCGGTTTTGGCAGGCGCTCGGATTTTTGGTAGATTAGAAAGGTGGCTGGACCGGATTGAAGTCTCAACCGGATGAGGCCCTCCCCGCAAGTGTGGCGCTATCGTCTAGGGGTTAGGACGTGAGATTCTCAATCTTAAAACACGGGTTCGATTCCCGTTAGCGCTACCAACAGATTCTAAATGACCTAAGCCTCTTGCGGTGTCCTCTCAAGGGGCTTTTTTAGTGTCGGTTCTAGAGGAGATAGGTCGCATCGAGTTTAAAAAGAAGCAGACTCCGAAACGACCCTGGCGCAGGGGGCATTGCTGGATGTATCGGTCGCAAGGTTTGAATTATGACCAATGGTATCGGAAAGCGGATCCTGTTCTTGACTCGTCTGCTTGGGGCTTCATCCTATTGAACTAACTGCTGTGCGCTTCTAGTGTCGGGATGGTCCTGGCCGAGGGAGCCTTTTAGATTCAGGACCGCTTGCGATGCGGCGGCTTGGGCTTGTGAAGACTTACCCTGCGCTGTGAGAGCTCTCGCCTGGGCGAGATAGGCGCGGCCCAGCTTGCTTGAGATATCGGTAGAGTTGTCATGCGCACGGATCGCTGCCAGTGCCTGAGCGGCATCGGCCTCCGCTTCGCTGGCGTGTCCAAGGGCGAGATCGATTGCCGCGCGGTCCGTGTAGAGGGCCGGCAGGAGGTAGGCCCCTCCTTTGCCGGATTTCAAAGAAGCTTGGATCGTAGCGATGGACTCATCCGTGAGTTGAAGCGCAGCAGGAAGGTCGTGCCTTTCCATCGCAATAAGTGCGCGCTGGCCGGAGATTGTGGCAAAGGCATAGTGGCCGGGCGGCAGCGTCTTGCGCATTCTCGGCTCAGCCTGCGCGATCATCGACTCGGCCATCGGCAAATCGTGTAGCGCAATATAGATTCGCGACCTTTCAAGCAGGGACCGATTGATCAGCGCTTCGTCGCCTGTTTGCACCGCCTTGCTGTAAGCGCGTTCCGCGTAGTCTGCCGCCTGCGGAAAATGATCGAGCTCCCGCAACATGCGCGCGTAGTTATTGAGCGTCGCGGCCGTCGCAGCCTCCTCGGTTGAATCCTCAAGGCTGATATCGATGGCCCGCCGAAAGATTTTCTCGGCTTCCAGAGGCCGGCCGACTTGCGCCAGCTCCACAGCCCAGTTGTTGTATAAAGTGCTTGCCTGGTGCGTCTCGTCCCTGCCCAGGGAAGACAAGAGACTCCCAGCGCGTTGATACTCGGCAAGCGCCTCGCGATCTCGCCCTGCATCGAAGTACGCTGCAGCGAGATCCATCGAATAGGTCACCTCAAAAGTATCCGAATCGAGAGGCGATGCACGGAGAATTCGCTGCGCCTCTTCCATGCGGCGCACTGCTTCGCTTGACTGTCCTTTTTCCCTCGAAACCTCGCTTCCGTAGCGCAGACAGTTGGCCCGGTCGAGCGCGTACTCCGGTGCGTTGGGCAATTTTCGCAGTCCTTCCTGGACTAGAGCTTCCCCTCTGGTGAGATCTTCGTCGCGTGACAATTCCATTCCGAGCACACAGGCGGCCATTGCACGGGCCGCTGGGTCAGCAAATTGTCCGGAGAGTTGATAGGCATGCTCAAGTATCGTCCGTGCCTGCGCGTACCGTCCATGCGAGGCGTAGTCTTTGCCGATCCAATCCATAAGCTCAATTTGATCGACTGAGGGCTTTTCCTTTTCGACGATTTTTGTCGCGCGGCCCAACAGGTCCGTGACTGTAAACGGTTTGCCAGAAGGCGCCGCGCCCGACAGCAGGAAGTCGAGGAAATCATCGTGTTGTTCGGTGCGCACTAACTCTCGGAAAGCGAAATCCCGCTCCATGCGCACTCTGCGATCCTGTATGACGAAACCGGCGAGGGCGGCCAGCGTGGCGACGAGAGCAGTTGCCGCAACCGCGACAGCGACGCGATTGCGGCGTACAAACTTCGCTGTTCGATAACCGAAGGAATCGGGCCTGGCGAGCACGGGTTTGTGTTCCAGATACCGCTGCAGATCTTCGGCAAAGGCCAAAGCCGATGGGTAACGCTCGGCTGGATTCTTTTTCAGAGACTTGGCGATGATCCGGTCGAGATCGCCGCGTAACTGGCGGCGCAGTTTTTCCGGAGTGCTAGCGCGGTTCGCCGCTACGTCGACGGAGACCGACGCGACGGCATCGGAGGCGCGGGGCGGTTCCTCGTCGACGATGATCTTGATCAATTGCGCCGGCGAGTGTGGACCGGGACCGGCAGGGTGTTGTCCTGCCAGGAGAAGATAAAGCAACACGCCTAGTGCGTAGATGTCGGTAGCAGTTGTGATTGAGCCTTCGCTTACCTGCTCCGGCGCCGCGAAGCGCGGAGTGAGCGCGGCTCCGCCTTCCAGGGTGAGCAGAGTGGCCGAGACATCGCCGGTTTCCTCTGCGAGGACTTTGGCAATGCCGAAGTCCAACAGCTTGACCTGTCCCTCGCTGCTCACCAGGACATTGGACGGCTTGATGTCGCGGTGGACGATCAGGTTGCTATGCGCATGCGCGACCGCGCTCAGCACGTCGAGAAACAAATGGATGCGTTCATTGACGCTGGGCTTGTGCTGATCGCAGTAGTCGTCGATCGCCTGACCTTCAACATATTCCAGGACCAGAAAAGGCTCTCCAGCCGCGGTCAGGCCCGCATCGATCAGCTCTGCGATCAACGGATGAGCCAGCTTGCCGAGAATCGATCCTTCGCGCTTGAATCGCTCGGCACTCGCCTCGTCGAGCGCGGCCACATTGAGGAACTTGATGGCTACCTTGCGCTCGAACCGGCCATCGCAGCGCTCGGCGAGCCACACCGTGCCCATGCCTCCCCTGCCCAGCATTTTCAAGATGCGATAGTGCGAGACCAATTGCCCTTCGAGCGTGCGGGAGAGCTGCGACTCGGCCTCGGCCGCAATGGCGCGCGCCGCGATTTCGGCGGCAGGCCGCTCCAGAAAATCGCCGGCTCTGCGGTGCGAAGTCAGAAGCGACCTGACTTCGTCAAGCAGCTCTTCATCGCCCGCACAGGCGTCGTGAAGGAAGGCATCGCGGCGCTCTGGGGTGACCTCGAACGCCGACTGCAACAACTCATCCAGGCGTATCCACTGTTCGGATTGCATGATCTCTCGTTCTTAGTTCGGCTATTGAAGTTCTCTCGGTCCGCGGACCTCAGGGTGTGGCTGATGAATCGGTCATCCCGCTCAGTTCGCGATACAGCCAGGCGCGGGCGGTGCTCCAGTCGCGCATTGCGGTGATAGAGGAAATATGCAACACCTCGGCGGTTTCCTCCACGCTCAAGCCTCCGAAAAAACGCAATTCGACGACCTGAGCCTTGCGCGGGTCAAAACGGGCGAGTGCCAGCAGTGCATCATCCAGCAGGAGCAGATCGGCATCGCGACCTGGTCCGAATGTGGCGGCCTCGTCTAAAGATATGTGCTGTACACCCGCGCCGCGTTTCAAATTTTTTCGGCGTGCGTGGTCGACGAGGATGCGCCGCATGAACTGGGCGGAAATTGCGAAAAAGTGAGCGCGGTCCTTGAAGCGCATGCGATTGCACTCCACCAGACGCAAGTAAGCTTCATTGACCAACGCGGTGGTCTGGAGTGTGATCTCGGTCCGCTCGCCTCGCATATAGTGCCGCGCCAGCCGCCGCAGCTCGCCGTAGACGATGGGAGTCAATTTCTCCAGCGCGAATTTGTCCCCATTGCTCCACTCCTGGAGCAGCATGCTGACTTCGCTTTCTGCTGGCGGATTCAAGATGAGGCCCTCGCGGCAACTGGGTTCCCTTGGGGACTGAATTATAACCCGCCTGCCAAAGGCTGAAAACCGCCCGCAAAAATTCGCGCCACCCAATGATAGTTCTCAAAAACCATCTGCGCCTTACAAGGTGAAGCGCCAAAAAAGGTCAGGCAAACACGCACAAGTGTGGCCCCGCCCCGATTAGCGCACCGTCCTTGCTCTTCCCGTAAATGGAAGCCGCATCGACATCCGGAAATGTGAACGGTTAGGAGGAACGTATGAATGCCACACAATTTTTTTCACTCTGGTTGACAGCGTCGCAGACCTTTTTCCAGAAGATGAAACTCGCCCTGACTCTGGCCAAGCCAAAAAACACTCGCAAGATGATGCTTGCTCCAACTCGACTTCGAGCCGGGGCCGGGATTCTCACGGCGGCTTTGTGCTTTGTCACATGCACTGCGGCCCAGGAGGCTGCGCCCGCTGCCGGCTCTGAGGCCGATGCGACTGGGCCGTCGCCGCAGGAAGTTGTGATTCTCACGCCAAACATGATCATGGGCTTCGAGTATCTGGGCACCTGGAGCGTCAACGCCAATACGCTGGTCCCTGGATTTAGCGTCCAGCCGACAACCATTCGTACTCAGGGAAACGAGGCGTACCAGGTGAACGGCGCGCCACCACTCTTCAAGCTCATCAGCCGTCCCGTGGCTTCAACGGCAACAGCTCTGGCAGGCATCGGCAAAAGCGGGGCTCTTCTCCAGCTGGATGTCCTCGCTCCATCCAAGCCAGAGGTTTCCACGAAGGAGAATAGCGGAAGTTGCGAAGCGGGAAACGCCGGTTGGATCGAGGGTTTTATGAGCTCCAAGTCGCTGGGATTCGAAAACGTTTCGCTGGGCAAAATCTCTCTCAGCAAATACCGCGCCTGCATCTACAACACAATCGGTTTCACGGTGCCCGAATCGGTCAGCTCCGCGATTGGAACGAAAGAATTCAACGACCTGATCTTTGAATTCGATGTCAGCTCCCCCAGCGGCATTGCGGGTGCGTATCTGTTCGACAATCTGCGCGTGCACTCGGTCGAACTGGTGCAAACGCCCAAAGGCATAGCCCCACCTGCAGGCTACGGCGGTTCCGTTGACCTGACTGTCTCCGGCAACAAGCCGGTCAAGGAGACCTTCACTCTGGATCCGATGCAGATTCCAGCCGGGCTCCATCTGAAGAAGGGCGTCGCCGGAACGACCACCTTGCAGCTTGAAGGTGGGGTAGATTCCAACACGGCATTCACATGCACTTACGTTCCAGACACCAGCGATAAGTCGGGTCAGTCCTATAAGCTCAGCTCCTGCACGGGCGCTTATGTGGCAGGCGACCTGGTGAATTCGAACTGGGTGAGCCTGCTCATCCAGGGGGGCCAAGTTTCGCAGCAGGTGTACGCGCAGCTTGTCCTGAGTCCTCTGGGCGATCTCACCGGTTCGGGACTGCTCCCCGCTATGCCTACGTTTTGGGGCAATGCGGATACCTGTTCGCCCTCGCCGGTGGCCGGCAAGGTAGTGACCTCCTCGACGAGCTGCGCCAGTCAGACCAAGCAGGCCAACCAGATCGTCACCGAATACTTTAACCAGGTGAATGGCACTCATCCTTCGCCAAGCTGGATCGTCGCCCCGGTACCGGACTCCGCGACTCGCCATGCCGATGGCACTCCAACAAGTCAATCTGCCGATAAGCCGGCGGTCGTTCCGGACGATACAGAAAGCGACGTGACTTTCGACACAGGCGGCGACCTGAATCCGGGCGGCAGCTTCGATGCTTACTGGAAGCTTTCCGGCGACCTGGACCCTTCGGCTGTGAGCGGCACCGATGAAAACCTGACCCACTTCGATGCAGCATTCACGGCGCATGGCGTCCTCTTCGGAGACGACATCGATATGGTCGACGCCAAACTCACCGCGGACACCAATAGCGGAGAAACCACACCGACCTATAAGCCGGCCACGTCTTCTGGAACCCTCGGATTCTATGTTCTCGGCGAAGAGATTCCCTCCGGAGGCTTGACCTTCAGCCCCAGCACGGGCTTCAGCGTTGACCCTAACTGGAACCAGGAATACGATCTGCCTCCAATCCAGATCTGGATATTCGACATTACGCTTGGCGCTCTGGTCGATGCCGATCTGAAGGCAAGCGGCTCGGCTGCGCTCTCCGGCGCCGACTTGAGTATCGTTCCGTCCGCTTCGCTCGGCGCGCACATCAGCGGCGGAATCAACATCGGTATCGCCGAGGGCGACGTGGACGCGAAAGTCAACCTGATCACCCTCTCTGCGCCGGTGACTGCGCAAGCAAAGTGGGTTTTAGATGATGATCCTGGAATCTGCGCTGCCACCCTCAATGGCTCGGTCAATGGCGATCTCGAAGTCAGCTCGGGCGGCGGCCAAGTCGATCTGGACGCAACCTTCGGATACTGCCCGTTCTGCTACACCGACTCCTGGACGCTGTTCAAATGGGGCGCGCTGGCCAGCAAATCCTGGAACCTGTTCAGCGACACCATCAACACACAGCTATTCGGATTGCCGGGGTCGATGTGCAAATACTCGATCAAGGCCAGCATCGTCTCACCCACGGCGGGCGCGAGCCTGTCCTCCGGTCTGCCGATTACGCTGACAGGTTCTGCTACGCCCACGGAAACTACGCTACCCTATACCGCCACGTACAAGTGGACGTTTACCAAGGGAGCCAATGCGAGCACCGTCACAGTAAGTCCGGCTGGAGAGAACGGCGCCAACCCGACCGTTACTTTCGGCCCGCCAACCTCCGGAAATACATCCACGTGGACTATCAACATGACCGCAACCACCACAGTGCGGAGCGCCGGCGGCGCCGTTATTACGGAGACCGCATCGGCCGCTCCCGTAACAATCACAGTGACGGCTCTGAGCCCAGGCGACCACCTTTCCGTCTCGAGCCACTACAACGGCCCGGCAACTCAGGGAACTAACGGTGTGTGGAACTTAGGAAACGCACCGGGACAAATCACATTCTCCGGACTCGTTGCCGGCGATACGGGTACGCCGAATACCACGTTCACGGTTCAGCCTTGCACTTACATAACCTTTCGCAACATCAGCACTTGCCTCGTAAACGAATTCGGCCAGCCAACAATTCTCACTTCGGTCGGCGCGAACACCGCAACTCCGTCTGCGAGTTGGACGGGATTCGAAGGCGGCTACTACCTGGTGACCATGACAACGACGAATGGTAGCTCCACCTTCAGCAGCACTTCGGCGATCATCTACGGCACCGAGATCCTATAACCCAGAGGAGCAGAGGAGAATCCCATGATCCGCACACTCTTGTCTCGCACGCTTGTCCGGTCGTTCGTCCTTGCCGTCGTCACCATGCTGGTGGCGGCGGTGGGGTACGCCCAAATTCAACCAGGCGACCAGTCTCGCTGGTCGCTGGACTTCCGCGCCAGCATGGAGCAATCCTCGGCGCATCCCATTGAAATTCGCATCCTCGCCGACTGGACATCCACCGTTGCCGCCAGTCGCGACGGCGAATATGACGCTCGATTGCAGTTGGCCCACATTCAGTTCGCTGGGGACACCGTCAAAGGCGCGCCCGAATCGTCGATCGCGGACCTGCGGTCGCGGCTTTCCCGTCCTTTCTGGGCCACGTATCGCAGCGACGGCGGATTGCTGTCGATGCATTTTCTTCGCGAGGAAACTCTCTCGGACCGGAACCTGCTGCAGATGATTGCCACCGAACTGCAGCTTGTCCGGCCCGCCTCCACACGCAACTCCTGGACGGCGCTGGAGCGCGATGGCGCAGGAGAATACTCGGCCCTCTACCTGACGCCGGCACCCGGCCGCATCCTCAAGCGCAAGTTGAAATACCTTTACACGGATGGCGTGGCCGGAGTACCCGCGGACGCGGTTCGCGTCTCGGTGGAGAGCTCGGACATCACGTTTTCCCTCACTCCAGACGGCATGGTCCAGAGTATCGACGGCATGAACCGGGTGCGCATGGACCTGGCGCAGAACCAGTCAGAGAAACTGGCGGCCGTGACCGAGTTTCACGCGAGCAATCTCCGAACGGGCAAGGCTCCCGAAGTTGTTGGCAGCCTGGACCTGGAACGCGAATTTCCTAATGTCATCGACTCGCCGATCGTGACGCAGCGCCTCGATGCAGGCGCGATGCGCGCTGACGCAGATGAGCGACTACTGAAGAGCTACACAACAGACGCTATCCTCTCCACGGCATTCGCAAAGGGCGCGAAAACCGTGCCTCTGGATCGGCTTACCGCGCTCTTTCGGCGCCGGCCTGAAGCCGCCCCGGCCGCGGTCAAGATGCTGCTGCAAAACGGTCCCCGGCGGAGCGTCACGAATGCGCTTGGCGCAGCTGCCTCACCCTCCGCCGTGGCTGCGCTCAATGGCATGGCGCATGACCCCGCCCTGGCAGAGATGCAGCGGGTCGATGCCATCGTAGCCTTCGTGCAGATGCAGCATCCAACCGCCAAAGCGATGCGTGTCCCGGTCGATCTGATGAACGATCCGAACGCGACCATTCGATCCGCAGCCCGCATGATGAGTGGCGCGCTCTCGCATGCCGGCCGTGCAGAGAACAGAGCAGAAGCAGATGCGATCGACGCCACTCTCGTTGATCTCTTCAGAAACGCAAGCAACTCCAGCGAGAAGGCCGAATTGCTCGGCGCCCTTGGCAACAGCGCTGGTGCCTCGGTGGTTCCTGTCGTTGAAGAAGCACTGCATGCTTCAACAGCTGCCATCCGTTCCGCAGCCGCTCGCGCACTCCGGCTCGCCCCTGGTCCTGACGTCGATGGCATTCTTGCAACTGCCATCAGCTCTGACCCCGATAGCGCCGTGCGCGCCGATGCCACCTTCGCAACCCGTTTCCGCCACCCGATCTCCGCTTCTCTGGTTGGCGCTCTCTTGTCGGCGGCCAGCACGGATCACGCCAGGTTTGTCCGCAGCGATGCTATCGCGGTGGTGCGGGAGAATCCGAACGCTTCCCCAGAAACTCTCCAAACGCTGAAGCAGATCGCCGAGAATGACCCCGACGCAGGAGTTCGGCGCCAGGCCGGCGATGCGCTGGAGTCTATTTCCGCAAGCACTTCGGCTCATCCGAAAGGATCAATCAGAAACTGATCGTGAGGCGAGTGTCGGTTAAGCACGAACACCGTAGCGGGGAGCAAGGATTACTTCCAGCGCAGTGCCGCCAAGGCTATCGTGTTGCCCGATTCGCCCATCGCTAGAATCCTTCGCCGGATAGGATCTCTGACCGGATCGAGTTGGGAGATGAAGTCTTGAGTTGAACTGCCCAAACAAACATTCCGGAACCGCCATCCCGGTCTGAGATCGGATTGCATGTGCTAGCATCCACTCATCCGGCTCGCCCACCGGCGTGAGCCGCGGAGGTCGAAATGAGTCCATTCACACGGCGTAGTTTCCTCAAAACAGGTTTGGCCGCCGGAGCCATGGCGACGGTCGGATCTCTTCCGCTGGCGGCCGCACCGCGCACCGCGACCGACACCGTGGTGCTGGGCCGCTCCAAGGTTGAAGTGTCGCGACTGGCCTTTGGAACCGGCACGGACAGCGGTGCGGTTCTGGCCGCCCTCGGGCAGCAGGAGGTCACGCGGTTGGTGCGCTACGCGCACGACCGCGGCATCCGCTTCTTCGAGACGGCAGAGGCTTACCAGACCCCGGCAATGCTGGGTGAGGCGCTTAAAGGTTTGCCACGCGACAGCTATCAACTGATGAGCAAGGTCACTACGTTTCACGAGGGCATAGATCCCCAGGTCAAGTTCGACGAGCTGCGACGAATCTCGCAGACCGAGTATTTTGACATTATGCTGCTGCACTGGCAGCACACCGCCGACTGGCCGGAAACTACGAAACGCTGGCAGGATGGGATCCTCGAAGCCCAGCAGAGAAAGATCATTCGCACGCACGGCGCCTCAGTGCATGGACTGCCGGCGTTGCGGCAGATGCCGGGCACCAATTGGCTCGACGTAGGACTGATCCGAATCAACCACAGCGGCGCGCGCATGGACGGGCCGACCTACGAGGACACGAACCACCCCGACAATGTGAGCGAAGTGGTCGATCATATCCACCAACTGAAGAAAGAAGGGCTCGGCGTGATCGGTATGAAGTTGTGCGGCGGGGGGCAGTTCCAGAATAGTCACGACGACCGTGTGAAGGCAGCTAGGTTCGCTTTCCAGAATGCGGGCGTGGACTGCGCCACGATTGGATTCAAGAGCACGCAGGAGATCGACGAAGCCATCAGCAACATCAATCTGGCGATTGCGTAAACATCTGGACCGACTACAGATCCGGTTCAATGAACTCGGAGTGGTCCAAACGGTTTTTTCGCGAATTCCGCGGGGATCCCCGTGATCCGCGACTGACTGTGAGGCTTCCAGGCACATCCCAAAGAACATTGCTTAAGCTTGTGAATCGCGATCCCTCGCAACCGCTGACGGTGACGAAAAATTTAACTAGCGCTCACACCGATCCAGTGTGTTACAGTAGGTAACGCTATGATGCGTAGCATTACTCCGACCCACAATTCGACCGAACTGGGCGAACTGGAACGCGATGTCCTACTTATTGTCTGGCGTCGTGGCTTTGTCACCGCGGACCAGGTAAGAGAACAACTCGACCGTCCGCTCAAAGACTCTACTATCCGCACCGTTCTTCGCCGTTTGGAAGAAAAAGGATACCTCGCGCACAGCGTCGATGATCGCACTTTCGTCTACCGTCCTGCCGAGTCGCGCCAGCGTACCGCCGGCCGGGCCGTCAAGCGCATTGTGGACTGGCTGTGCGAGGGCTCGGTCGAAACGCTGCTCGTCGGCATGGTCGACTCCAACGTGCTCGACCGCGCCGAACTCCAGCGTCTGGCCGACCGCATCGCCGCTGCACAAAACGCCGCTCCATCCGCCAAAAAGGAGGCTCTATGATTCCCGTCTTTGTCGAAGCAGCCCTGCGTTCACTCCTCGTCGGATTGGCAGTCGCAGTAGGTCTGCGCATCTTCCGGATTAGCAACGTGCTGGCGCAGAAGACCGCTTGGGGACTCGTGCTGGTCTCTGCGCTTGCTATGCCGCTGCTGTTGCCGATAACGGCGCAATGGCCCCTCCTGCCTGGGAGAGTCAACGTGGTTCTGCCCGCTCATCCCATGACGCTTCTCGAGGAGCTTGAGGCGCGTATTGAAGCCAGGATCCGGTCGGGCAGCAAATTCGCGCCGCCGGCCACTCCCACCCCTCAAAGCGATTCTGCGAGGATCCTGGAGCCGCCCAAGCCCGAGCAGGCAGCCGCACCGCGCACCGGCGAAACGCCGACCCGCACCGAGCTTATGCACCAAACCGCCAGACCAGAACAGGACGCAGCCCTCCTTCCTAATAACTCTGCATCTTCTTCTGTTCAGTCAATCTCATTGAGCGCCAGTTCCACGCAGGAAACGCAATTTCCGGCGCCCATCAAACACGTCAAAATCCCGCACATAGCAGTCTCTCCACTCATGATGGCTCTCACGCTCTATATCGGAGTCGTCGCGCTCTTTCTTGCCCGCATTGCCCTGGGTCTTTTCACGACGATTCGCCTCTGGCGTACGGCCACACCCATTCCGGCGGACCAACTGCCGTACTACGCAGCCTCGCTTCGGCTCCGCTCAAGCAGCAAAATCGCTTCTCCTCTTACCATCGGTTCGGCCGTTCTGCTGCCCGCGGACTACACAACCTGGGACAGCGGAAAGCTTCGCATCGTCCTAGCACACGAACGCTCACATATACGTCAGGGCGATTTCTACCTACAGTTGCTCGCCAGCTTCTACGCCGCACTCGTCTGGTTCAGTCCGCTTGGCTGGTGGCTCAAACATGAACTCGCCGAACTGGCCGAGGCCATCAGCGACCGCGCCGGAATGGAAGAAGCGGCGAGCCGCGCGGCCTACGCACAGATCCTGCTTGAATTCGCGGCTGCGCCGCGCCGTATCTCGATAGGAGTCGCCATGGCACGTCCCGGCAGTTTATCCCGACGCATCGAACGGTTGCTCAACGACAAGTCTTTCCGCCAGTGCTTTGCCGGCGGACGCCGCGCGCTCGTTGCTGTCGCGCTGGTGCCCCTGGCACTTTTTGCTTCCACCGCGCTCGTCCGCGTAGAAGCCGCACCCGCCGCCAAGGCAATCCAATTTGGCAACGCGATGCTTCCGCAATTACCGGTGGTGACTCCGACTGTTTCGACAGTCCTAACTGAGTCGACGGCTCCGGCCTCAGAGCCTGCTTCTGAAATAGTTGCGGTTGCCTCACCTGCGCCAGTGATTCGCATGGCGCCGGTTGTTGCTATGGCCGCTAGCGGCATTCAAGAGGGTGGTTCGCTATCCTTCGAGCGCACGCTTTCGGTAAGCGGCGCCGCTCAGTTCACGGTCTCGACCGGCTCGGGCAATATCCACTTGAAGCGTAGCTCCAGCAACCAGATCCACATCCACGGCCAGATTCATGTGAGTCGCGAAGGCAATGAAGACCAAGCCCGCCAGATTGCCGCCAATCCGCCCATAGAGCAAACCGGCGATATTGTTCGCGTTGGTCAGCATCAGGAGCAGTGGCGTGGCATCAGCATCGACTACGAGATTGAAGCCCCCGCCGGCATACTGCTCAACGCCAACTCCGGCTCCGGCAACATCGTCGACGAGGGCGTGGGGCAGAACGCGAAGGTTCAGACCGGCTCAGGCGATATCAGCGCCAACGGTCTGGAGGGGCCGTTCACGGTGAAGACTGGCTCCGGCAATATCGTCGCCGAGCAAACCGGCCAGGGCGACGTCATCGCAGAAACCGGCTCGGGTGAAATAGAGCTCAAGAACATCCATGGCAGTTTCCACGGACAGACCGGCTCTGGCGACATCAAGGCGAGCGGTACTCCATCCGCTCCCTGGACCCTGCAAACCGGGTCAGGCAATATCGAACTCTTGACCGGCAATGCTCCGCTCACACTGGAAGCGTCTACGGGCTCAGGTTCGGTGACGACCGAACACGAGATGGTGGTGAAAGGCTCGTTCGATCACCATCATATCCAAGGCACGTTGAATGGCGGTGGTCCCACCATTCATGCGCAAACCGGCTCCGGCGACATTCAAATCCATTGATTTCCGGCAGCACGCGGCGGCTTCATCGCTGCGGCGCTTCAGGCTGCATCTTGCCCAAAACCGAAGGCCTCGGCGACGAATCAGAATCTGTCCCGAGCGATGTGGAAGCTTGCATGCAGAAAACGGCGATTGTCGCACTTCATCGCGCCGAATCGGTCTGGCGGCAATTGAGTTCTGGAATCGGGATCAGTTTCATGGAGCTAACGGGGGCGCGTTGAAAATGACCGCGTTGTAAATTGTTTTTCAATTCGTATGACTTGGGCGCGCACCTTCCTCTGCCGGAGCAAGCTGGCTCTGAAGACGTTTATAGCGTGCTCGTCCAAAGAGAAAAAGTGCGCCGGTTCCGACCAGAGGCATCAATGCTACAAGAAAGAAGACGGGCGCATAAGAAAATTTCTGGACCAGCACTCCAGTAAGCAAGGGGAAGATCAGACCGCTTAGTCCGCCTGCCAACCCACTGAACCCGGTCACTCGGCCTAACTCTTGCTCGCCAAACAAGTCGGTCATACTGCCGAACATATTCGCCGATAGATAGTTGTCGGCGAACATGGCCACGCCGATCAGAAGGAACGCAATTGCTGCGCTGGAGGCGAGCGGAACCAACAGGCTTGCGATGCAAAGGATACTGCTCGAATACATGGTCCACTGGCGCACTCTGTATGTACTCAATCCACGGTTTTGCAGCCAACCCGCGCACCATCCGCCGCCGAGTCCGCCAACATCGCCGAGCAAAAACGGGATCCATCCCAGGAAGCCAATCTGCGCCATGGAGAGATGGCGCACGCTGAATAGATAACTCGGAATCCAGTACCAGTAAAACTGCGCGACCGGTCCGATGAAAAAGCGGCAGAGCATGATCGCCCACAAGGATGGATCGGCGAGCAGGTCGCGCATTGCCAACTTGGAAGCTCGCGTAATGGAAGGGGAAGCGATAGAAGATTCAGCGATCCAAGAGCTTTCCGGAGGCGTGGTTTTCTTTTCCACGCGAAAAGACTCGCGACTGACACGCCACCATAAGGGAACCCAGAGCAGGCCGAGTGAGGCCGCAAGAAGGAATGCGGCACGGAATCCAAAATGCAGCAGCAGATAAACGATCAGCGGCGGCGCAATCGTTGCTCCAATCATGCTGCCACCGTTGAAAATACCAATGGCTAGCGTGCGCTCCTTCTCTTTAAATAGCCGGAAGACGATCTTCATTCCTCCGGAGTAGTTGCCACACTCTCCTGTACCCATCCAGAAACGGGTGAATCCAAGTTGCGTGCCAGTGCGCGCAAGACTCTGCATCCCGGTCGCGCCTGACCACCAGAGCACGGCACCCATCAGTCCCAGCCGCACTCCCCAGCGGTCCATCAATGCGCCCATCGGGAGTTCGCCGGTCATCATGCCGAACTGAAATGCAGCAACGATCCGGCCGTATTGTTCACTGTTTAGATGGAGCACCCGGCACAATACCGGAGCGAGTACAGATACAGTTTGGCGATCGATGAAATTGATCACCGTGATGAGGAAGAGCAGGGCAAGCACAAACCAGCGACGGCGGTTTGATCTCTCGTGGACCGGCTCGCCCTCCAGGTCAGCCTCGGTTAAAGGCATCGCCGCTCTAGAGCCCGCGTCCGGAGACGGGGCGGAATTCGTTTCCGACGATCTCGTCAGAACGGTGTTCGCGGATGGACCCAGCGGCATCGTCATGGCTGATCGGAAGAAGGGGGAACAGCAACTCTTTGACTCGGTATGCCTCTTCGAGATGCGGGTAGCCGGAGAGAATGAAGCTGTCGATCCCGAGGTTGGCATACTCCAGCATGCGCTGCGCAACGGTCTCCGGATCACCTACCAGCGCTGTCCCCGCGCCACTGCGAACCAAGCCGATTCCGGCCCATAGATTCGGACTTACCTCAAGAGTCTCGGGACTGTTGCTGACTAACTCCGCCATGCGCCGCTGGCCTTCCGAGTCATAGCGGGCTAGACCCTGCTGCGCCTTGGCCACCACGTCCCGGTCAATGTATCGAATGAGATCGTTGGCCGCATTCCAGGCTTCCTCGGATGTCTCGCGAACAATGACATGAAGGCGAATGCCGAAACGGAGCGTGCGCCCTTGATTTGCGGCAGCTTCGCGGACGCGTGCGATCTTTTCGGCAACCAGGACGGGTGGTTCGCCCCAGGTTAGATACACGTCAACCTGCTTTGCGGCAAGGTCTATGCCGGCGCTGGAAGAGCCTCCGAAATAGAGTGGAGGATAAGGCTGCTGAAGAGCGGGGTAATAGACCTTTGCATTTTCTACGTGCACATACTTGCCCTCAAATGAATGCGTGCCCCCGGTCATAACACGGCGCCAGACTTCAAGAAACTCGGCGGTAACAGCGTAACGCTCATCGTGCGGAAGAAATACCCCGTCAGCCGCTGCTTCCTTCGGATCGCCTCCGGTGACGACATTAATCAACAGACGTCCGCCGGAAAGACGATCGAATGTCGACGCCATGCGCGAAGCCACAATCGGAGACATGATTCCGGGACGGATCGCCACCAGGAAGCGCAGGCGCTCCGTGGCGGGCATCAGAGCCGAGGCGATAACCCACGAGTCTTCACACGAGTTGCCGGTAGGAAGCAACACCGCGTAGAACCCCAACTGGTCGACGGCCTGTGCAATCTGCCGCAGATAGGGCAGATCGGTCAGACGCGAGCCTTTGCTGGCGCTCAGATAGCGGCCATCACCAGTGGTCGGAATAAACCATGAAATTTGCATTTGTAAAATCGACTCCTTCTCTCTCAAGCACTCTCGTCCAGCGACGTCACCACCGCCTTTGACCAGTATGCCTTTACGGCCATCAACACAGGCACCGATGCAGCCACGCCGGCTTCGAGCGGCGCGTTCGGCTGCGTCCCTTGCGTGATTGCATCCAGAAAGTTTCTGGTGTGGGCGCGCTCAAGGTTCTCCGTCGTATCCACACGGACGGCATCGCCGCTGCGCGGAGTGAAGATGTATCCGTCACGGGCAATCTGCAGCCTGCCCTCCGTTCCTTCAAACACAACCGACGGCCGGTCATCTCGCAGCGGCAACACCGAACTTTCAAAATTAAGATTCCAGTTGTTGTACTTGATCACCGCGCTGACGGTATCGGGGTTGTCGCGCTGATCGTGAAGATTGTAGATGCCGCCCGTAGCGTACGCGGATATCGCCGCCGAGTCATTGAGCATCCACTGTGCCACATCGACCCAGTGCGTCAGAATGTCAGCGAGCAGTCCGTTTCCATAGTCGTGGAAGTAACGCCACGAGTCATAGCGGACTTTCTCATAAGGCACCTGCGGCGCGGGGCCGAGGAATCGTTCCCAATCCAATCCAGGCGGCTTCGGCGCATCGGCAATGTTACGGCGCTGCCAGGAAAAGTCGTGCCACACGGCGCGGACCAGAACCACGTCGCCGAGTTTCCTGTTGTCGAAGAAAGACTCCTTAGCTGCCCGGTAATGCGCACCGCTGCGTTGCTGCATGCCGCATTGAAGCACCCGCTTGCTTTCCTGGGCGGCGCTCACCAGTTCCGTCTTCTCGTGCCAGCGGTGCAGCGTCGGCTTTTCAAGGTAGATATGCTTGCCGGCTGCCAGCGCCGTGCGTGCGATGGTTACGTGCAGATGGTCCGGGGTGGAAATAAGGACAGCGTCTACGTCTTTCCGCGCGAGTAGATCCTCGTACGCGTTGTAGGCGGCTGGTTCGGGCGACTCCGACGACAGTTGCGCCAGCACGTGCTGCCGCGTCACGTCATACGTGTCGGCGATCGCTGTCAGCCGAGTGCGTTTGTCGGCAAGGAATCCCGCTCCCACGGCAAGTCCGCGCCGCCCAACGCCGATAATGCCCAATCCAACCCTGTCGTTTGCGCCAAGAATCTGTCCGTAAGACCGTGCCGTTATCGCCATAGCCGTCGTCGCTCCTCCGGCTGCAAGAAACTCTCTCCTGTTCATGCGGAAAACACTCCCTTCAATGCCTGAAATGCCGGACGAATTACGGCCAGTCCCTGCTTCGATCCATCCTCGCGCTCTTCTTCATTCATAGCCCAACCGGTCCAATTTGCCTTCTTCAACACCGCCGCAATCTCGGCAAGCGGCAGCGTCCCCTGGCCAAGCGGCACCTGCACCTGGTTGCGATAGTCGCGGAAATGAATTGCAGTGAGCCGTTGATAATGCCGGCGAACAAAGTCCGGCAAGTCGACGCCAGTACGATAGGCGTGGCCCGCGTCGAGGAGGAACCAGACCAGCCTGGGATCGGTAGCCGCGTATAAGGCCTCGATCTCTTTGCCGTTGTTTTCAAACTCAGGCCAGTGGTTGTGATACGCAACCTTCAACCCAAGCTTTCCGGCAAACTCACCGGCATGATTCAGTGCAGTCGCCTTGCGCTTTATTTCGTCTTCATTAACGGCGGGCGAACCGCTGAAGATGAGCCGCTCGGCCCCTAGCGCCGCGCCGGCCTGCGCCACCGGTTCGTATAACTGGCGTGGAGCGATCTTCGTGGTTGCGTCGTACTCGGGCAGAAAAATATGCACGCCGATAAAGCTAAGCCCCGTCGCTTCGATCTGTTTGCGGGCCTGGGGCAGCGAATTCGACTGGCTGCGCAGATTGGCGAAACCGGTCTCGAAGCCGGCGTATCCCGTGTCGCGCACCTCGCCTAGCGCGGCGGTGAAACTATCGAACCTGTTTGGGTCGATGGGCCACGCATTCGTTTGTGCGCCAAGTGAGATATGGCGCGAGACTGAATTCGATCCGCCGGCCTGCGGATTCACTTCAGGAACGAGGGCCAATGCCTTGAGGGATGCCACAGACGCTCCCGTCGCCGCAAGCGAATAGAGTAGATCGCGGCGTGAAAGAGTGGACTTCTTCATGAGACTCTCATAGGTCGGGACGTAGACTTCCACGCGGCCCAGGTTTGTAAGTTAGATAGAAAATGGAATAGGGAAAAGCTTGGCGATGTCTTCTAGCAGGCGCGACAACAGCACTGGCTGCCGGCGGCAGGCATGAGACACGAGAAATGGTTGGCTTCAACCCTGGACATAGTTGAACGATATCGCATGGAACTGCTTGCGTCAAACTACCGTGTCCATGCGGGGCGCGTGCGTTCTTATCCGAATACCGATGCATCTTCCGATCAGATATGAATGGGTTTGGAATCGAATGTCAGCGATTCCAAACCCAGAGTTTTGTGGGTTGCGTTGAGGGTAATTTTGCCTGCGCGGCCGGGTTGGCTTTTGATCCATAGCGCGCCCACCCCTCCGCTGTCGTCCAGAAGAAATGGATTGTCACCAACAATCACGCCTGGGCCCTTCAACTCGAAATGTATTTCACCTTCGGCAAAGGGCCGCGCGGCGCCAAACCTGTCGACAATGCCAAACTCCACGCGAGCCGCGTCCGATCCGTCCGCTTGGATCTCCGTATCATCCGTATGCAGGCGGAGCCGATCCGCGGATTTGTCGGAAGAGAAGGAGCGCGATAGCGAAAGGGTATTCGCGATATAGCCATCGATGCGCAGTTCAGGCTTGCCGGCTCCGTCGATGCTGAGATCTACAAAGAACGGCGCGTGTTTAAGATTGGGATATGCTTCCTTGTCCGGTTCAACGCGCGCGTGTGGCTTGCCGTCGATGAGGATTTCAAGGCGGTCGCAATTGGAAAAAATCGCGGCGTGACTACCTGGCCCCGCAGGAGTGCGCGGACCGAAGTCCCAGTAAAAGCTTGGCTCTAAAACCAACCGCACAGCCGGGTCGACCTGCGCCAGATAAAAGGATGCTCCGAGCTTAGGAATTCGAAAGATGTCGCAAACTCCAGGACATTTTACTCCAGCGTGAGCATTGATCAGGCTGGCGTAATCGAAGGCGCACCATGCAATGACGCCGCTGCATCGCGGGTTGGCCGCTCCTTTGCTGTGTGCCTGGGCATGCAGCAGAGCCTGCTCGGCTTGCTCCACCGGATCGCCCGCTCTTCGATACTTTCGACTGAAGTTCTTTGCCGTGCCGTAGGCAAACTGGCCCACTGCTTCGGCCACGAGGTAGGGAACTCCGGGCAACGGTTCGTTGATGCCTACGCTGCCATCGGCCTCCGCATGGTAGTCGTCGAACGCAAACACATCCTGGTGCCATTGTTCGCGCCAGTCCTTGGTGGACGAGGGCGTCATGGTGCCGGAAGTGGGCCGCGAACCATCAAGGGAATTCGCAATCTCGCGTGTCCGGCGATAGAGATCAGGATCGTTGGCTGACTCGTTGATGCGCACTCCCCAGATGACAATGGAAGGATGGTTCCGGTCGCGGCGCACCATGTCTTCCACATTCTGAAGCGCCACTTCTCGCCAGCTTGCATCGCCGAGATACTGCCAGCCCGGGATCTCTTCCCATACCAGCAGCCCAATCTCATCGCACGCTTCCAGAAACGCCTCGGACTGCGGATAGTGAGAGCAGCGAACGATGTTGCAATTCAACTGGCGGCGCAGATACTCCGCATCGTGGCGCATGGCGCGCCGTGGAGCCGCGAAGCCCACGTACGGGTATAACTCATGACGGTTCAATCCAAAAAGTTGCAGCCGCTTGCCGTTGAGATAAAAGCCATCGAGTTCAAAGCGGGCTTCGCGAAACCCTACTCGTGTTCTGGATGCGTGAATCTGTGCCCCATCGAGAAAGAGCGTGACCACTAGATCGTAAAGGTGAGGATTCTCCACGTCCCAGAGCATCACTTCTTTCAGATCGCCGAGGGTAAGACTCACATCCTGGCGGCTCTGCGTAATGTCGATGCTCCGCGATGTTTGAGCAATCACATGCCCGGCTTTCTGCAGACTGGCCGCGAGGCGAACGGGCACCGGCAGATCGACACCGCAATCTATGTCGCACGTGATCTCAAGTCGGCGATCGGAATCGAGAACATTGACCGGCTTGGCGAATACGTCTCGGATGAATATATGCGGAACGGCGCGTAACTCCGCTGATCCGCATATGCCTCCAGGCAGCATGTAGTCGACCGAGGCCGGACCTTTGGGAGAACCTGCCGGTGGAACGTTGCACCAGCGCGAATCCACAGCGACGGAGAGCTGGTTCGACTCGTCTACGATAAGGCCGGTGATCTCGCGTTCGAATGGCAGGAAGCCACCGAGATGCGGGGCTAGAGAATGGCCATTGACAGCCGGTGTGGAGTTCAC
>Ga0302324_100003640_pt1 | contig 34688 bp, 26 predicted proteins | sample Palsa_T0_1_FD_201949 | JGI IMG/M metagenome (GOLD analysis project Ga0302324, IMG submission 201949) | Peat permafrost microbial communities from Stordalen Mire near Abisko, Sweden - Palsa_T0_1 | ecosystem: Environmental > Terrestrial > Soil > Palsa > Peat permafrost | place: Sweden: Abisko...
CAGCTCAATAACCTCGCGGCGATTCTCGAGAAGGGCGCGGCGCACGCGGAGGCGAAAAAGATCGATCCCAAAGTTTTGCTCAACAGCCGGCTCTTTCCGGACATGTTTCCGCTGGTGCGACAGGTGCAGATTGCGACCGATACTGCTCGGGCAGGCGCAGCGCGCCTCGCCGCGGTCGACGTCCCGACCCAGGAAGACAATGAAACGACCTTTGCCGAACTCGTGGCACGGGTGCGCAAAACGATCGCCTACCTTGAAACGCTCAAGTCGGAGCAATTCGAAGGCTCCGAGGAGCGTACCGTGACTTGGCAGACGCGCAGCAGCACGAAGACGATGCAGGGCATGCCCTATTTGCAGAACCATCTCCTGCCAAACCTGTATTTCCACATCACGACGACCTACAACATCCTGCGCCACTCGGGAGTGGAGCTCGGCAAGATGGATTTCCTGGGCAAGTCCTAGCACGGGGTGCCGCTGCTAGCGAGCCAAAGCCTTGGCATAGATATGCTGCGTCTTTACGCGGCTAAAGCCACGGGCCAGATAGAACACGTGCGAGGCGTCGCGCACGATATTTGAGCGCACCACAATTTGCCCAAGATTTGCGGCGAGCGCCCACTGCTGCACCGCATCGACCAGCAGCGTCCCAACGCCGCGCCGGCGCGCCGCCGCATCCACCACCAGGCCAATAATCTCGGCGCGCTCCCCCGCAGTGAGAACGAGCCTGCGTTCTGCCTGCAGCCAACCTAAAAGCCTGCTACCGGCATCGGGGGCCTCCGCGACTACGAGGTACTGCGACGGCATTGCATCGAGCCTTGCGATTCGTGTCGCTAGTTCTCGCACCAGGACCGGATGTCCGAATTGCGCGGCTAGACGGGCGATTTCTGCCGCATCAGCCAATGCCGCGCGACGGACATGCACCGCTGCGATGGGCTCATTGGCCACTGCCACGCGAGGATCCCCTTTCATCCGTGAGACTTCATCCACGGCAACGCATCCAGATCGAGGTTGCCGCCGCTTAAAATGACTCCCACGCGCTGGCCTGCGATATTGAGCTTGTTCTCCAAGAGTGCCGCATAGGGTACCGCAGCGGATGGCTCGACAATGATCTTCATCACTTCCCAGATCATGCGCATCGAGCGCACGATCGATTCCTCAGATACCGTGACGATCTCATCGACCCAGCGCTCGATCTCTGTAAAAGGAAGTTTGCCGAGCGAACTACGCAAGCCATCCGCGATCGTTTGCGGATTGACGCTCGCAATGATGTGTCCGGCTTTGAAAGAGCGGTAGGCATCGTCTGCTCCGGCGGGCTCAACGCCGACCACACGGATATTCGGTTTCAGGCTTTTGCTCGCCACCGCAACTCCCGCGAGCTGCCCTCCTCCGCCGACAGGACAAAGCAGCCAATCAAGATCAGGAATGCTCTCGAGCAGCTCCAGCGCCGTCGTGCCTTGGCCGGCCATCACACGCATATCATTATAGGGATGAATGAGCGCAGCACCGGTCGCGGCGATCACGCGCTCGCAAGTGCTCTCGCGAGCTGCGAGCGTGGGCTCACAAAGGACAATATGCGCACCATAGCGGACAACGGCAGCCTGCTTGGCCTGCGATGCATTATTCGGCATGACGATATGAGCGGGAATGCCGCGCAAGCCTGCGGCGCGCGCAAGAGCAGCGGCGTGGTTGCCTGATGAATGCGTGGCGACACCGCGTTGAGCTTCCTCATCGGTCAGCAGAAAAACCGCATTGGTCGCGCCGCGTGCCTTGAAGGCGCCCACCTTCTGGAAGTTCTCGCATTTGAAGAAGAGCTGAGCACGCGCCTGCGCATCCAGCGTGGCACTCGTCAGCACCGGTGTGCGATTGATTTTGTCTTTGATGCGCGCGTGAGCTTCGCGGATGAGCGCCAGCGTCAGGCCCATGTGACGGCAATCTGCTTGCGATTGCTGCAACCGCGGCGAATTCTTGATTGAGAGTGCATCGCCCATCCACGAGTAGCGATTTCATTATAAGCCGTGCTCTGGCTGTCGACCCTGGGAGCCATTCGTAGAAAGCTGCGGGCATTCTTTATAACGCCATGATTTCTAATGTTTTATCGAGCTGCGAATACTGTGTATTTGTCTAGTACTGTATATTTATATAGTCTCTGCAGATATGTCCTCGCCGAGCCTCATTTCCCGTTTGCGTCCTCTGCCTCCGGTGCTCCCGGAAATTCCGGGCGTCTGGCGCGCTCATGAATTGGCGCCCGTCAAAGCCCGCTCCACCGGCCATGGAGCACTTGATGCCCTGCTCCCCGGCGGCGGCTGGCCGATCGGAGCTCTAACAGAGCTCGTTCCTTTAATAGAAGGCATCGGCGAGGTCGCCCTGCTGCAGATGGCGCTCAAGCGGCTCTGCGATGAGAAGCGGCACATCGTCTTCGTGCATCCGCCGTACATTCCGTACGCCCCCGCTTTGCTCAGCGCCGGCTTGCCCTTGCCGCGCGTGTTGTGGATCGATGCGGCCCATGATGAGGATGCGCATTGGGCGGCCGAACAGACTCTGCGCGAGGGGGCGGCAGGTGCGGTGCTCCTGTGGAGCCGTGCGGTCGCCGACCGGCCTTTGCGCCGTCTGCAGCTCGCAGCTGAAGCAGGAGAGTCCCTCGCCTTTATCTACCGGCCCGCCGTGACGCTCGATCGCCCATCCCCGGCGGCGCTGCGCATCGTGCTGCGTCCGGCTACCGCTGCGCTGGACGTCGAAGTGCTGAAGGCGCGCGGCGGACGCGGCGGGGCGGTGTCCCTTCCCGTTCACGCCCATGTTTGATGAGACAGTGTCGTGCTGTGGCTGTGTATCGTCTCTCCCGTTCAGGAAAAAAAACACGCGCTGAAGGCGCTCGCCAGCTGGGCAGGACAATTCAGTAGCTGCGTCTGCTTGGATGCCGAGCGCTCGCTCCTATGGCTCGAGATCGGCTCGAGCCTGCGCTATTTCGGCGGCCTCGACAGGCTGCTCGAAAAAGTAACTGCGGGCCTCAATGCGCTCGCACTTGCGGCCACGACCGGCGTGGCACCGACAGCGGAAGCCGCGGCGCTCCTCGCCCGGCAGCCGCAGGCGCTGCCCGTCGTGCAGCTGGAGCATCTGCAGCCGGCCATCGCAGCGCTGCCGCTCAATACACTTGCGCTGCTGCCCGCGGCCATCGCCGGGCTGCAGGCGAGCGGAATTGCAAGCGTAGGTGCGCTGCTTGCTCTGCCACGCGATGCGCTGGCACGGCGCTGGGGCTTGCACATGACGGGCTACCTGCAACGCCTGCTCGGCGAACGAGCCGATCCGCGCAAACCTTATCGTGCTCCGCAGACCTATCACCGTCGCTTCGATTTTGCAGAACCGGTGCAGACGGTGGAAGGATTGCTCTTTCCGCTGCGGCGCATCCTGTACGAACTACAGGGCTATCTACGCGGCAGGGATACCGCGCTGCAGATGCTCAACGTGGCCTTCCGCCATCGTGGCCATGCGGACACCGCGCTGACGCTGCGCACTACCGAGCCGCAGCGCGATGCGCTGCGGCTCTTCGCACTGTTGCGCGAAAAGCTGGAACGTACGCAGCTACCCGGCGCCGTCACACGAATCCGCTTGAACGTCGAACAGTTCGTCGCCCTGCGCGACACACAGCTGCATCTGTGGGACGAGAGCGAGCGTCACGATGCCAGCTGGTCCGACCTTCTCGACAAACTTCGCGCGCGTCTCGGCGATCAGGCGGTGCGGCGCTTAGGCCTGCGGGATGATCATCGTCCCGAGAAGGCCTGGTGCGTGGAAAGCGCTGCGGTGGCTGCAGACCTGCCGCCGGCCTTCCCCGATCGGCCCTTATGGCTGCTGCCGCCGCGGCCGATCGAACGGCTGCCAAAGCTCCTAGGCAGACCTGAGCGAATCGAGGCCGGATGGTGGAGCGGGGAGGATTCAAGCCGCGACTACTACATCGCGCAAACTGCCGAAGGCAGTCGCTGGTGGCTGTATCGCGAAGCCGCCACTGCACGCTGGTTCCTGCAGGGCATCTGGGCATGAGCTATGCCGAGCTCCTGTGCGCGAGCAATTTCAGCTTTCAGCGCGGCGCCTCGCATCCGTACGAGCTCGTCAAACGTGCGAAAGAACTCGGCTATGCGGCGCTTGCGATCACGGATGAGTGCTCGCTCGCCGGCATCGTGCGCGCGCACGACGCAGCCAAGGATGCGGGCCTCAAACTGCTCATAGGCAGTCAGTTTCGCCTTCCGGGAGAGGAACGCGTGGTATTGCTTGCGCCCGATCATTTGGCCTACACCGAGCTGTGCGAATTCATAACCCGGGCGCGGCGCGCCGCGAAGAAAGGCACCTATGCCATCTCGCGCGAGGCCTTTGCAGGCGGCCTTACGCATTGCATCGGCCTATGCGTGCTCTCTGCCAGCATTGATGAGCATGCCGTGCGCTGGTTCGCCCGCCTGGCACTCGCGCGGTGCTATCTCGCCTTCACGCATGGCCTGGCGCAGGACAGCGAGCGCCGGCTGCAGATGCTGCGCGCACTCGGCGCTGCGAGCGGCCTGCCGCTCGTCGCGGTGGGGGATGTGCACTATCACCTGCGCGAGCGACGGCCTTTGCATGATGTCCTGACAGCGATCCGTCTGGCGACCACGGTCGATCAGATCGGGCGCGCGGCCTTTCCCAACGGCGAACGGCACCTGCGCCCGCTGGCAACGCTGCGCAAGCTCTACCCGCGCGAGCTCATCACGGCAACGCTCGACATCGCGGGCGAGTGTTCATTCTCGCTCGACACTCTGCACTATGAGTATCCTGAGGAACTCGTGCCGCCAGGAGTGAGTGCTCTTCAGCACCTGCGCCGACTGACCCTGGAAGGCGCCGAGCGGCGCTGGCCTGCGGGCATACCAGCCGAAGTTCAGGCGCAAATCGACAAAGAACTCGCCCTCATCGCCGTGTTGCGCTACGAGCACTACTTCCTCACCGTCGAGGACATGGTGAGCTTCGCACGCTCAAAGAGCATTCTTTGCCAGGGCCGCGGCAGCGCCGCCAATTCCGCCGTCTGCTATTGCCTGGGCGTCACCGCGGTCGATCCGGTGCGGGTCAGCATGCTCTTCGAACGCTTCGTCTCCAAGGAGCGTGCCGAGCCACCGGATATCGACATCGACTTCGAGCACGAGCGCCGTGAGGAGGTCATCCAGTACGTCTATAACAAATACGGCCGCCACCGCACTGCGCTCGCCGCGACCGTGATCTGTTACCGCCGCCGCATGGCGGTACGCGATGTCGGCAAGGCACTGGGGCTCTCGCTCGAAGTGGTGAACACGCTCTCGCAGTCCCTGCAGTGGTTCGACGGGGAAGCGCAGCTGCCCGAGGAGTTCGTGAAGCTCGGATTCGACTCACGCACGCGCATGGCGCGCCACCTCGTGGCGCTCGTCAAACAACTCGTCGGTTTCCCGCGCCATCTGTCGCAGCACGTGGGCGGCTTCGTGATCTCGCAGCATCCCTTGTCCACGCTCGTGCCGGTCGAGAATGCCGCCATGGTGGATAGGAGCGTCATTCAATGGGATAAGAACGATCTTGAGTCCCTGGGCCTTCTGAAAGTGGACTGTCTTGCGCTCGGCATGTTGACCGCCATACGCCGTACGCTCGATCTCGTCAGCCTCTTCCGCGGCCGGTCCTTCAGGATGGAGGACATTCCGAATGAGGATCCTGCGACCTATGACATGCTCTGCCGTGGCGAATCTGTCGGCGTTTTCCAAGTCGAATCGCGCGCGCAGATGTCGATGCTGCCGCGTTTGAAGCCGCGCTGCTATTACGACCTCGTGATCCAGGTCGCCATCATCCGCCCCGGACCGATCCAAGGCGGCATGGTGCATCCTTACCTGCGCCGCCGTCAGGGAGAGGAGCCGGTCGAGTATCCGAGTGCTGAGCTTGAGAGAGTGTTGAAGCGCACCTATGGCGTGCCTCTCTTTCAGGAGCAGGTGATGGAGATTGCCATCGTCGCCGCCGGCTTCACGCCGGGCGAGGCGGACATGGTGCGCCGCTCCATGGCGGCGTGGCAGCGTCGCGGGGGACTCGAGCAGTTCCGCGATAAGCTGCTCCAGGGCATGCTCGAACGCAACTACACGCCGCAGTTCGCAACCCAAATCTATCAGCAGATCCTGGGCTTCGGCAGCTACGGCTTCCCTGAATCCCACGCGGCCTCCTTTGCTCTGCTTGCCTACACGTCCTCATGGCTGCGCTGCCATGAGCCTGCAGCCTTCGTCGCCGGTCTGCTCAACAGCTGGCCGATGGGATTTTATGCGCCCGCACAGCTGGTGAACGATGCGCGCCGCAATGGCGTCAGCTTTCGTCCCGCCGATGTTCAAATGAGTGACTGGTACTGCACCTTGGAGCCCGACGATGCGGGTGCACCGGTCGTGCGCGTGGGGCTGTGCATGATCACGAGCCTCGCACAGAAAGAAGGCCACGCCATCGTGGCGGCGCGCGGCCATGGACTCTTCACCAGCGTGGATGACCTTGCGCATCGCGCCACTCTCACTCGTCGCGCGCTCGATGCTCTAGCGCGCGGTGGCGCCTTGAATGCATTGGCCGGACATCGGCGCACCGCTCACTGGCAGGCCTGGGGTGTTGAGCGCCTGCCCGGTGCGTTGGCAGGCGCGTCGGCCCAGGAGCCCACCCTCGTGCTGCCGCAGGCGAGCGAAGCTGAAGAGATTGCCGCGGACTACGCGGGGCTCGGCTTGAGCCTCGGCCGCCATCCACTTGCCTTGCTGCGTTCGCGTTTCGAGCGCTTGCACGTGCACCGTGCGGCTGACCTGACGCAGCTCAAGAACGGGCGGCGCGTGCGCGTCGCCGGCATCGTCACCCATCGCCAGCGTCCGGAAACCGCCTCCGGGGTGATTTTCATGTCATTGGAGGATGAGACCGGCATCAGCAATCTGATCGTCTGGCCCAGGATTCAGACGACGCAGCGCGCTGCCCTATTCGGCGCACGCCTCGTCATTGTCGAAGGAGAGCTGCAGAGTGCGTCCAACGTCACCCATGTGATCGTCGAAAAAATCCGCGACTACACGGCCTGGTTGGGGAGGCTTCCGACCCAGTCGCGTGATTTCCATTGACGCGCGCTGCTGCATTCGCCATGCGGCACGCGCATTCCCCAATGCTGCGCCTGCCGCCTAATCCTTAGCGTGACGGCGATGGCGTCTCTGCCGGGATGTCTGCGTGCGTCGCATCCGCGCTCAGGCTGTCGACCCAGGACTCGCACAGCGCAATCGCCTCCGCGGGACGAAAATTGCCGGGATCCAGGCACCACTCGAGCCACAGACCGTCGATCATCGCGGTGAGTCCGATCGCTGCCAGGCGCAGCGAAAAGCGCAATTTGCCCGCCTCCGCCGCCAAGTCCGCCAGCATCGAGCGCACCAGATCCACGTGCTCGCGATAGGTCTCGCCGTGCACCTTCTGAATCTCGGGCGAATGACGGTACAGACTCCAGAACACCACCCATACCGTCAAGACGTCGCGGTCCAGGTTCGGCGGCGAGAATGTCGCCCGGAAGAACGCGCGCAGCCGCGCGCGCGCTCCAGCAGGCGCCTGCAGAGCCGCCGCGCGCACGCCGCCGACGAGCTCGGAGTTGAAATAGCGATAGGCCTGCGCGATCAGCGTGTCCTTCTTGGGGAAATGATGGTTGATGAGGCCGATCGAGACTCCCGCCTGCGCGCTGATGCGCCGTACGGACAATCCCTCGTGACCGTAGCGCTTCAGGCTTTCGATCGTGGCGTCGATGAGCGCCTGACGGCGCTCCTGCGGCAGCTGGCGCTCGAAGCGGGGTTTGCGCGGGCTCACGTGTGCGGTGCGCGCAGCATCAGGCAGCGCGCCGCAATCGCCGGCGCTTGAAATCGGACAGAATCTCGCGCGCGGCATTGTGCCCCGGTGCCCCCGTGACGCCGCCGCCCGGATGAGTGCCGGCGCCGCACATGTAAAGACCCTGCAAGGGGCCGCGGTAATTGCCATGTCCCAGCATCGGCCGGGCTGAGAACATCTGATCGAGACTCAAAGCGCCGTGGAAAATATCGCCGCCGACGAGGCCGAAGGTGCGCTCCAGATCGAGCGGACTCATGATTTGACGGCCGAGTACCGCCGCCTTGAAATTCGGCGCATGAGAGTTGACCGTGTCGATCATGAGATCGGCCACGGCCTCGCGGTGCTCGTCCCACGAGGCGCCGTTGGGCAGCTGCGGCGCCACATGCTGGCAGAAGAGGCTGGCGACATGCATCCCGCGGGGCGCGAGACTGTCGTCTATGGTCGACGGGATCACGAGTTCCACGATCGGCTGCTTCGACCAGCCCTGCAGGCGCGCATCAAAATAGGCGCGCTCCATATAAGCGAGCGTCGGCGCGAGAATGATGCCCGCCGTATGATGATCAGTGAGGGCCTTGCCGGGCAGACAGTTGAAACTCGGAAGCTCGGCGAGCGCCACATTCATGCGGAATGTTCCCGAACCGCAACGCCACTGCGCGATGCGCTCAGCAAACTCCCCCGGCAGGTGCTCGCTCGCTATGAGCTTCGAATACAGAAGCTTGGGATTCAAATTGGAGATGATTGCGGCCGCACGCAAGGTATCGCCCGCGGCAGTCACGACGCCGACCGCGCGGCCGCCTTCGACAATCACTTCGCGCACGGCAGTGCCTACGCGGATATCCACGCCGCGGGCTGCGGCTGACTTCGCCATGGCCTGCGTGATCGCGCCCATGCCGCCCACCGCATGGCCCCAGGCGCCCTTTTTGCCGTTCACCTCGCCAAAGACGTGATGCAGCAGGACATAGGCTGAGCCTGGCGTGTAGGGACTTGCGTAATTGCCGACGATGCCGTCAAAGCCGTAGACCGCCTTCACCGGCGCACTTTCGAACCAGCCGTCGAGATAGTCCCCCGCCGAGTTGGCAAAGAGACCCAGAAGCTGCCGCCGCATGCTCATGTTGAGCTTGCGCAGCCGTCCCCCGAGGCGCGCCGCGTGCAAGAGCTCCGGCAACGCCGTGCGCCAGCTTCCCGCCACGACGTTGGGTGGCGTCTCGAGTACGAGGTCGCGCAACACGTCGGCCACTTCTTCGAGCTTCTGTCCATAGGCTTGCAGTCGTCCTGCATCCGCAGCAGAGAACCTGGCAACTTCTGCTTGCGTGACGCCCTCGCCGACCTTGAGATAACGCCCATCCTCGGTCGGCAGAAAGTTGGCAAGCCGGCGCTCCACCACGCGCAGTCCGTGCTTGGCGAGCTCAAGATCGCGAATCACCTTGGGATTCAGGAGCGAGACCGTGTAAGCCGCCACCGAGTTGCGAAAGCCCGGATAGAACTCTTCCGTCACCGCCGCGCCGCCCACGACGCCGCGCTGCTCGAGCACCGTGACCTTCAACCCCCCGGCCGCAAGATATGCGGCGCAGACGAGGCCGTTGTGGCCGCCGCCGATGATCAGCGCGTCGGAGCTTTGCGGCACAGGCGGCTCTCGGGAATCAGGCTGCGCATGCGACGCGCGAAGCTGCGCAGACACACTTCATTGTCGTTCAGGGGACCGACGGTATAGCTGCTGGAGGTCATTCCCGACTGCACGCGCTCGATGAGGATCTTGTCCTCCAGACTCACGCGCCGATTGATGCGCCAGTTCAAATAGCGCGCCGCGCGCATTTCGCGCCGGCTGTCCGGATGCACGTACACGATCTCGCGGACCAGGGTCTCGGTCGGCGAGATCGGCAGGAACTGCATGAAATCGATTTGCTCGGGGTAGATGTCAAATGCGACGTTCGGCCAGAGCTTGAAATACGCCCACAGCCGCTGCCGCTCAGGAGGCAGGTAATCGACCGGCGGCAGCACCTTCTGATAGAGCCGCTCGGACCAGTTGCTCGAAGGGACATCGCGCAACGTTCCCGACATCTTGTCGATCCAGGGCTGCGCCTCGATGGCGTAGCTCTGGCCGAAGAGGCGCGTCAGCCCCGGATGGGCCACGTTGATGTGCAGGCCGTCAGAGAAGTTGTCGGCGACGTTCTTCCAGTTGACCGCGCGCGGGCGCAGCGACACGCGCCCATGCGGAACGAGCTCGTGCATCCGATAGGCCGCAAGTTCGTTGGCATACGGCGCCGCCATCTCGCGCACGCTCGGCAATCCCGGGGCAAAGCGCACGAAGATGAAGCCCATGAAGATTTCAAGATCGAGCGGCGCCAGCCCATGGCGGCTGACATCTAGTCCCTTGAATGCTTCGCGCTGCGGCACGCCGATCAGGCGCCCGTCGAGCGCATAGGTCCAGGCGTGATAGCCGCAGGTGATGCGCTTGCCGCAGTGGCCCTTCGGCCCTTCCAGCAACCGCGCGGCGCGATGGCGGCATACATTGTGAAAGCCGCGGACTTCGCCGTCCTCGCCGCGCACGACGATGACCGACTCGCCGAGGAAATCAAAGCTGTGATAGTCGCCCGGCAGCGGCACGTCGCTGATATGGCACACGATCTGCCAGCTCGTGCGGAAAATAGCTTCCTTCTCAAGCTCGAAAAACTCGCGATCATGATAAATCCACCCGGGCAGACTCAGGTGTGCGGAGTCCGTTTCCGTAGGAGCGGTCGGATTTACGGAATTGAGTCTGCGGGCTTCGCGCATGACACGCCTCAATGATAAAGTGTTCTTACTGAACGATCGTACAGCAAGGCGCTGAAGCGGTCAAATTCAGGCACTTGCCCGCGTCTTTTAACCCGTTATCGGGCGACGCCGGCGGTCCTGGCAACGCGTCCGGCGGCTTCTGCGCGGTTCATGCGGCCCTGCGCAGTGTAGATGACTCTTGGTGACATTGGGCTAGGCCACGGTGCGTGACTCGATCCGCATGTGGATGGCGTTGGAGGGATGCATGGTCGTTCCGGCGCGCGGCCGCGCCAGCGCACGATTCACCAGGTGCAGCTGAAAGCGCCGCGCGATTTGCGCGATGATGAGCTTCGCTTCGACGACCGCAAGAGTTGCGCCAATGCAATTGCGATGCCCGGCGGCGAATGGCAGATAGCAATATCGGTCGCGTGCGGCGCTCTGCGCGGCCGAAAAGCGCTCGGGGTCAAAACGCCGCGGCTGCGGCCAAACTTTTGGCAGGCGGTGCGAGGCATACAGCGACACCATGGCGGTGGCATCCTTTGGCAGCACATAGCCACCGAGCTCGCACTCCTCGAGCGCAACGCGCGACAATGAATGGATGGGAGAATAAAGGCGCAGAGATTCTTTGAACACCTGCTCCACGTACGGCAGCTCCTCGAGCTGCTCGACTGTCAGTGTGCGGCCCGCTGCAATCTGATTTACCTCCTGCGTGACGCGCGCCTGTACGTCAGGGTGACGCCCGAGCAGGTAGTGCGTCCAGATCATTGATGTAGCCGTCGTCTCGTAGCCTGCAAAGAACAGGGTCTTCATCTGATCGCACAGCTGCGCCTTCGTGAAGGGCTGGCACCCCTCCGGTGCATCTGCGCCCAGCGTCGTGAGCATGCAGGGCTCGGCGAGTGCCTGCGATGCATCGATCAGCGCCATAATCTCCGCATCGAGCTCTGCCAAGGTATGCGCGAGGAGCTCCATCCTTTCGGCCTGCCGCTTCTTTGAGATTGGCCGCAAGAAGCGCGGCACCGACGGCCAGTGTTTTCGCATCGATTCAGTGATGGCGAGGACGGCATCGGCATGCCGCGCAAACACCGAGCCGAACAACAGGCGTCCCGCAATTGACTGCGCGAGCCGTTCGAACTCCGGCATGAGCTCAAGGACTGCATTGTCATGGGTGCGCGCGTCCCAGCCATCCAGGAACTCGGCAATCATCGGGCTCATCCAGGACACTTGCCGCTCGAGTGCTCCGGGCCTGAAGGACGGCTGCGCAGCCATGCGTTGACGGCGCCAGGCATCGCCCTCGCTCAACAGCAGTCCCTGGCCGAGCACCTTTTGCATGACGGAGTAGCGCGTGTTCTTGATGAAGCGCGTGCGGTGATCAACCAAGAGTGCCTTGATCAAATCGGGGCTGGAAACCAGGTAGAGATAGCCGCGCGCCAGGGGAATGCGCGCGATGCCGCCGTAGCGGATCGCGATGCGCGTCAGAAACTGCATGGGCACGTGGCGCATGAGCAAAGTACACGCGCCCCGCCCGAGGCGGTATGGTCCGGGCGGATTGCGGTTGGCGGTCACGGCATGCGGCGATGGCGCGTGGTCACGATAATAAGATAGGCCACGATCACAGCGTTGGCGAGCAGCACTCCGGTGCGCACCACGGTCACATGGTGCAGTACGGCAATGAACTCAAAAGGCAGGAGCAGGGATGAAGTGACGATCGTCAAGTACTCCGCCCAGCGCCGCTCGCGCCACAGGCCCACGCCCTCGAGCGTGAACACGGAAGCGTACACGAGCGAGACGAGGCCGAGCTGCCGCCAGCGGAAAGCGGGAACGCCGCTCACCTGCGCCAGCGCCTCATGCAGGAGGTGCTCAGAGAAACCGACGGGCAGGCTCTGCGCCCAATCGTGCATCGCCGCCTCGACATGCGGATTCATGAGACGCCACGCGACAATCGCAGAAAGGACCGACAGCGCCGCCTTGACGAACTTGTACACCGCAATCGCCGCCAGAGCCGGGTTATGCGGGCGCTCGTTAGGGGATGTGACGCTCGGTCGGTCTTCCAAGGTGCCTCAAGGTTCTTTTCTATATGCCGAACTTCTTATCCTCGCCCATCGCGTACTCAGGGGGCAAGGCGACCCTTCGGGTGCCCGCTCGATCGCGGCTGCCGCCCTGCAAAATGAGCGACCTGCAAATGAAACTAAGAACCCATGTGAAGAGTGATGAATGATTGCGCTCTCCGCGCGTGCGCGCGCTTAAGCCCTTGTCGCGCAACGCTCATTCCCGTCCGTCGACACTGCGTCCACGTTCGCGCAGCTGCGCAGCACCATTCGCAAGCAGGTGCAAAGTCAAGCACTTACGCGGCACAACTTCCCTAACGTCGGCGAGCGTGGCGAGAAACTGATCAATCCAACGAATTTTCTGCTGCACTCCGGGAACTTGCTGCGCCACCAACATCTGTCCACAGAGTTATACACAACTTTTGTGGATAACCTTGAGCTGCAGACTGGCGGAAAAGTTTCCGCAGATGCTGGCGTCAGCTTTGCGAGTAGTGGAAAATGACGCCCGAAGTCAAGCTCCCCGCGAAGATCGAACCGCTCCAGTTGCCACGCGGAACCGAAACGCCCTCGAGGCATTTTGGATCCAGGGCTCATTTTGCCTCGCACGCACACGCATTGAGGTTTGGAAGAATGTCGATCCCCTACAACCCGGAGCAGGATCTGTCAGATGCCGCGGCCAGTGTTCGCCGCGGCGAATTCCATACTTTGAGTTCAAAGATGTTCGATACCTACCTGACGGATATCGAACAGCTGCTGCATCACCAGATCTGGAATGCGGCACTGACCGACGCGCTCGCGCTACCGCATATCGCTGTCGCATTGAGCGATGCGCGGCGTCGCAGCTCAGCCGAGCGCTATCAGGCTTGGTGCGCGACGTGGATTCGCCCCGATGCCGCGACGGACTGCGATTCAACGGCCGACGGCGCACGCCTCTTCGGCATGTGGTGCGAGCGGGCGGGCGGCGGCGAAAAGCAAGGCGCACTCGCCGTTCCCGTTCGGGCACTGCGCCAGCTGCGCCTGCGCCGCCTCGCGCGGCCCATGACGCCGGGTTGTCATCCTTCGCAGCCCGTGACCTGCGATGCCGATGCTGCGCAGGCCGTGGAGGTGTGTACGCTCTTGGCGGACGCGGCAAATCGCTGGTACTCACGGCGCGCCGCGCGCGACGATATCGTTCAGGCGAATCTTGCGCGGCTGGCGGTGATGCGCTGACCTTTCAATGCCACACGGCTTCGAGTACGGCAGCCAGGCGGTATCCTGCGCGCATCAACTGCCTATTCGCCAGCGCGGCTGCGTTTTCCGCATAGCCTGCGGGCGCGGAAACTTTCCACAGGAAGTGCGTTTCACCGGATCGTTTTTGCGCCTCCTCGCGTTGCTCGATGCTGAGGCCTGTGTGTGCAAGCTTCGCTGCAGCGAGCGTCTCGGTGGCCCATTTACCGGGCCACTTGGTGACGTCGCCGTTCACGATGGGTAGATCCGGAGAAGCGCGCATCAGGCGCGTGGCGAACTCCTCAGGTGTGCGTGCATTCGCGCGCCGCATCGCCTCTTCAACCGCCCGGCCATCCCAGAATTCATGCAGGGACTTGGACTCAAAAATAAGATCGTTGTCCCCGGCGGTACTGAAGATCAGCACATTGTCGATGGCCACCGTGGTTGCAGGCACGACGAACGTATCCTTGTCGCTTACGTATGCGCTGCCTACGTGCAGGGGCTGATGGATGTCACCCAGGAGATGCACCAGTAGGAGCAGCGCTTCACGCGGCCTTAGACCGTGTGGGTTCGCATTGCGATCGGTGGCACCCTTCAGCACCGCGATGCATTGCTTCAGAATATGGACAATATCGTCGTCGCTTGTGCCAACGCCTCCTTCTTCATAGGCGTCGGCTTGGAACGGAACGTCGGTGTAGTGATAGCGGGCGTGGTGGGGGTTCCTACGCACGAATTCTCTCAGCTCCGCGGTCAACTCTCCGCAGTATCCCTTCGCACAGTCAGCCCAGTTGGCAACGCCCTGCAATGTCTCGCCGGGCTTGAGTAATTTGCGCACCTCTGCGGCGGCGCGACGTCCGGCAATGAGCTGCTCCGCCATGGCGGCGACGGTCTCGTGACCGCTTGCGCCCCAGGCATGGGCGCCGCTCGAGACGAGAAGCGAGACGCCGACGAAGGCGGCAAGCGCCGCTGACAGCGCTCCATTTCTAGGTGTTTGCACACGCTGTGCGCATCGCCGTGGCCGATGGCGATCGCTACTCTTTGCACGAATCGTTCGCACGGTCATTGATCCGGAGGCTCTCATGACGACACCGAACCCTGCCACACCCTTGAACGTTTTCACAGTCGAGGAATACGAAGCCCCGACCGGGCGCAGTGGCACGAGCTGGACCAAGATCGGCGTGGCGTTTGCGCATCATGACGGGCCTGGTTTCAACATCGAGCTGCGTGCATTCCCGCGCAACGGACGCCTCGTCGTGCTTGCGCCCAGCGACGAGGACCGTCAACTGAAGGAGCGAGCGGGTTAGTCAGCGCCCGCCCATCATTGGGAGGGCGCACGGCCCTCCCCTTTTTGACCTCCGCGTAGGATCGATAGATCCTCCGGCATCAATCACGGGCCAATCCATCCCTGCGGCATGCGGGTTCAAATAAATCCGGCATACCGGCGCCGTGCGTTGGCAAGCCGCTGGAATTCCCGAACGAGTTGTGTGTCAATCCAGCATGTTCCGCATGCGCGCTCTGGCCGGTTCGTGCTGCGTTGCCCTCCTGTGGGTCGCGCAGCCGTCTGCGGCGGCGATGGATGCACGCCCGCAATCGCTCAACGTCGACGGCGTTCGGGTTTCACTCGAGTTTGTCGATTCTGACTTTACACAAGGGCCAGAGCCCCTCGTCGAGTGGGTGAAGCGATCTCTTGGCATCGTTGCCGCCTACTACGGGCATTTTCCGGTTTCCGAGTTACGCATTCGCGTCTCATCGACCGGCGGCGGCGGAGTGCGTCACGGGACGACGTTCGCGGCTCATGGCGCGCTGATCCGCATCACCGTGGGACGCGACGTCACGGCGGCTGAACTCCTCAATGATTGGGTTCTGGTGCATGAAATGACGCATCTGGCGTTGCCCGACGTGGGTGAGGAGCATGCCTGGCTCTCTGAGGGCGTCGCCGTGTATGTAGAAGGAGTCGCCCGGGCGCAGGCCGGCAACCGGCCGGCGCGAGATGTATGGGCGGAACAAGTGAGCTCCATGCCGCGCGGGCTGCCGCAGGCGGGCGATGCGGGCCTTGACCGCACCCATACTTGGGGCCGCACTTACTGGGGTGGAGCACTCTTCTGCCTCCTGGCCGATGTCCAGATACGGCAGCGCACCGGCAATCGGCTGGGCCTGCAGAGTGCTCTGCGCGCCGTGACCCGCGCGAGCGGCGGTCTTGCTGCAGACTGGCCTATTGAACGCGTGTTCGCGGTCGGTGATGCCGCCGTCGGCACGAAGGTTCTCGAGGAACTCTACGCACGCTCCAAGGACACGCCGTTTGCGCCGGACCTGCCGGATCTGTGGCGCAGCCTGGGAATCGAGCCTTATGAAGGGACTGTCAGGCTGCATGACGACGCGCCACTTGCAAAAATTCGCGACGCGATCATGCGCGCGCCGGTAGACTCCGCGCTGGCGGGCTCTGACAGGCCTTCGCCATAAATCTTTAATGTTTGTGCCGCTATGTGGAGGATTCGCATGCTTCGACCATTGGTTTCATTCTTAAGTGTCATGCTGCTCGCAGGCCCGGTCTTCGCGGCCGCTCCGCCCTCGACCTCGTATGCCCCCGGGGCCACGGCCTATAGCGGTGTCCACCACCCGCATCACCGGCATCACCACCACCGCAGGAAGCATCCGCACTTCAGGCACCAAGCCTGAATGGCGAATTCCGCCCTCCGGCGGAAGCATTGATCAGGGCCCGCTTTTCCTGCGGGCCCTTTTTAGACCCGCCACGCTGTCATGTGATCGTCACAGGACCGTCATACGCTCAGCAGACCTCTAAGAAAAGCAACCCGCGGGGCGTCGCATGTTTGCAAGTTTGGGCATCGATCTGCCGACCGGCATTTTGTTGTGCCTCGCCCTGTTACTGGCGCTGAGCTTCGAATTCGTCAACGGCTTTCATGACACCGCCAACGCGGTCGCGACGGTCATCTACACGAATTCCCTGAAACCCACTCAGGCGGTCGTCTGGTCCGGTCTTTGGAATCTCATCGGCGTGCTCACTTCTTCAGGCGCGGTCGCCTTCGGCATCGTTGCTCTGTTGCCGGTGGAGCTCGTCATCAATGTCGGCTCAGGCGCCGGCTTTGCCATGGTGTTCTCGCTCCTGCTCTCGGCAATCATCTGGAATCTCGGCACCTGGTATCTCGGGCTGCCGGCGTCGAGCTCCCATACCCTGATCGGCTCTATCGTGGGCGTTGGGCTCATGAACTCGCTCTTGAGTCCCGACAGCGCCTTCGGCGATGGCGTGAACTGGGCCAAGGTCGGCGATACCGTGAAGGCGCTCCTTTTCTCACCGCTCATCGGATTCGTGCTGGCAGGAGGACTGCTGCTCCTTGCGAAGGCCGTGCTGCGTAATCCCGCTCTATTCAAGGCGCCGGAAGGCAAAGCGCCGCCGCCGAAATGGATTCGCGCGCTCCTGGTATTTACATGCACGGGCGTAAGCTTCGCCCACGGCTCGAATGACGGTCAAAAGGGCATGGGACTCATCGTCCTCATACTGGTCGGCATCGTTCCGGCGGGATTCGCACTCAACCTGCACACCTCCGCCGACACGCTGGCGAAAATACGTGCCTCCGGTGCGGCGTTCGAGCAGTCCCTGCAAAAATCCGGAGTCAACGCGTCCCTGGACGATGACATGGACGCCAATAAGACCCTCACGACTTATCTGCGCAAGGGAGCCATCGCGCCGCAAACGCTGCCGGCGCTGGAAGCCGTCAACCGCCGCGTCATGGCGGGCCTTGCCGACATCAATGACCTGGCGGTGGTTCCCGGCGCGCAACGCCGCATCCTGCGCCTCAATATCTATCTTGTGTCAGAGACTCTCGCCAAGATGATCAAGGCGAAGAAGCTGCCGGCGAGCCTCGATGCCGACGCGCTGTCGACTTACCAGAAGTATCTCAAAGGGGTGACGTCATTCATTCCCGTTTGGGTGAAAGTCGCGATCGCCCTCGCGCTGGGGCTTGGCACCATGGTCGGTTGGAAACGTATCGTCGTCACGGTGGGAGAGAAGATCGGTAAGGCACATTTGACCTACGGACAGGGCGCCGCGGCGGAAATTGTGGCGTTCGGCACGATTGAGGCGGCCGATATGCTGGGGTTGCCCGTCAGCACGACGCACATTCTGTCCTCCGGTATTGCTGGCACCATGGTGGCGAACGGCTCCGGCATCCAAGGCCCGACGGTACGCAACATCATTCTTGCCTGGGTGCTGACTCTGCCGGTGTGTGTGATATTGGGAGCCGCCCTCTTTGGCGCCGGACTGTTGGTCGTGTTCCGCGTGTTGGGCGTGCACTGACCTGCAAAGTTGAACGATAGCGGGAAACATCCCAGATCCCGCTATAGAGGCTGCAGTCGCGCTGACCCGTGGGCCGTTCTCGTAAGGCGGCCAGCCCGCCTTCCCATCAAGACTGAGCGGCCGGCGAGGGATGTTCCGGCTTGACAGCAGTCGCGCCTATATATATCTTAAGACACGTTTTAAGACATATCTGGAGATACTGATGAGACATCATTTACACGACATTTTCGCCCACGGACGGCATTTCATGGGACGCCACCACCATGGGCGCCACGGATTCGGGCGTTTTGGGGGCGGATTCATGGAAGACGGCGGCCCGGGCGGACGTGGCATGAGCATGGGCCGAAAGCTTGCCTCGGGTGACCTGCAGCTGCTCGTCCTGGCGCTGCTTGCCGATAAGCCGCGACACGGCTACGAGATCATCAAGGCGCTTGAAGAGCGCTCCAAGGGTTTCTATACACCGAGCCCCGGCATGGTCTATCCGGCACTCACCTATCTGGAAGAGATTGGGTACGCAACCGTCGCAGCCGACGGTGCGCGCAAGCTCTACCACATCACCGCGAGCGGCCAGGCGCAGCTCGATGAAAACCGCAGCGTGGTCGATTCGATGTTCGCGCAGTTCGAGCGCGTCGGCGAAAAAATGGAACGGATGCGGCGTGCGTTTTCCTCTGATGAGAATGCTTCAGACTCCGAGGACTTAGGCTCGGGACGCCGGGGCTCCAAGGAAATGCGGCATGCACGGCGTGAGCTCAAAAGCGCGCTCAGCACGGCGGCCGAAACCCCGCAAGAACAAGAGCGCATCGCCGAGATCCTGCGGCGCGCAGCCGCGGAAATCCGCGACAAGGCGGCCGGCGGTTCCTGAGCGTGCGAATCGCAGGTTGCAGGCTCCCACCTGCGGATGTAGGCGGCTACACTTGGTCGTCGCGCCCGTAGCTCAGTTGGATAGAGCATCAGGCTTCGAACCTGAGGGTCGGGAGTTCGAATCTCTCCGGGCGCGCAACCTTCTTCAAAACTTCTCGCCGCTCGTCAGTCATGACTGAGTTGTCAGCTGGTGCGCTGTGTGCCACCCCAAATGGCGAAGCTACGTCCGCAACGGGCCGTGCGCAAAGAGTCGAAAGTTCAAGGTAATGCAACAGCAGCTCGTTCGGATGCAGGTCGCATCGCCGAATGGCGGCACGCGCTGAACGTGCAAACGATCGGCGTTCAATAGAAAGCATCCATTAAACTTTCAAATTCTGACGGCGCTGGGCAGCCACTGCAGGCGGTTCTTCCTGAGGGCCCGCCGATCTGTTTTGAATCTACGGTTTCCCAAAGTAGTTACGGCGCGGAACGTTGTGGGACAATTCGCCACACCTTAGATCTCACCGGGGCCAATACATGGCACGCATCTTCATCACCGGGTCCGCCGACGGATTGGGGCAAATGGCAGCGGGCTTGCTGGTGGCAGAGGGTCATCAGGTCGTGCTGCATGCCCGCCACGCAGAGCGAGCTCAGGAAGCGCTTGCCGCAGTGCGCGGCGCAGAAACGGCGGTTTTTGGCGATCTGTCGAGTGTGGCAGAGATGCGTTCCGTCGCCGAGCAAGTCAACGCTCTGGGTATCTTTGATGCAATCATCCACAACGTCGGCATCGGTTATCGGGAACCCCGCCGCATTGCGACCGTCGACGGTCTACCACACGTATTCGCGATAAATACACTCGCCCCGTATGTCCTAACCGCGCTCATTAGAAGGCCTCAACGATTGGTGTATCTGAGCTCAGGCATGCATCAAGGCGGCGACGCGTCATTGCGCGACCTCGAATGGAAGACGCGACGGTGGAACGGCAGCCAGGCCTACTCCGATTCAAAGCTGCACGATGTGCTTCTGGCATTCGCGGTCGCCCGCCTTTGGCCGGCAGTACGATCGAATGCGCTTGAGCCCGGCTGGGTTCCGACCAAGATGGGTGGCCCGGGTGCGCCGGATGACCTCGAGGCAGCGCCCAAAACGCAGGTGTGGCTCGCAACCAGCGATGACAGGGCAGCAGCAGTGTCCGGCGAGTATTTCTACCACCAACATCTGCGACGGCCGTTGCCCGCGACACGCGATCCCGACGTCCAGGACCGACTGCTTGTCGCGTGCGCTGGGTTTTCGGGCATCCAATTCCCGGTTTGAGATAGTTTGGACGAGCGCCAACGTCGACACCGCACTGCAAAGTGAGTCTATTGCAAACAGCTGACACGATTACGTGATTCGCGCGCACTCGCAGCGCGATAGGATGTGCAAGGATTGGACGTTTCGGTGGCTTTCGTGGCCACTAATGTGCCGGACAGCCGATGGATCGAGAGATCAATGGAAAATAGCAATTCCCGCGACGATACTCCAAGACCCAGAAGCTCCTGGCCCCTCCTCTTGCTGGTTTGCGGCCTGGGCGGTGTCCTGCTTTATTACGCTCACTCGGTGTTTATTCCCATCGCGTTGGCGCTATTGATTGCGCTCGTGCTATCAAGCCCGGTTGAGGCGTTGCATCGTCGTGGCTTACCGCGAAGCGTGAGTGCCACGCTCATTCTCGTGATGCTGATCGGGCTCACGGGTGCTGCAGTGGATCGACTGTGGGAGCCCGCGCAACAGTGGCTGGCAGGCGCCCCGCGCACGGCCAAGATCATTGCCCAAAAAGTGGGACCCGTGGCCCAAGTCCTGCGCCGCATCGACTTGGTCACCGATCGCGCCGAGCATTTGACTGATCCAGGAGCAGGGACATCCGCCGCTCCAGCGAAGGCGGCGCCCAGCGCGAGCGCTGCGCAGGGACTTCTGCTCGAAACCCGCACGGCGCTCATCGCCATGGTGACCATCGTAATCCTCACTCTGTTCCTCCTGGCAGGTGGTCCGCCCATGCTTGCGGCCATGACGGCATCTCTTTCTCGGGACGTACAATCGACGCATATTCTTAAGGTGATCGAAGCGGTGCGCAGCGAAGTTGGGCGTTACTACGCGACCATCGCAGTGATCAATCTGGGACTGGCGTCAGCCACGGGCCTGGCGATGATGGCTCTCGGGATGCCAAACCCCGTTCTCTGGGGCGCTCTCGCAGGAGTTCTGAACTTCATACCTTATGTCGGCTCGGCCGCGACGCTGGTCGTGCTGATCATCGTGGCATTCGTCTCGTTTGACGGCGTGGGCCACGCGCTCGCGGTGGGTGCGACTTATCTTGGGCTCGCGACAATCGAGGGTCAGGTGGTGCAGCCCCTGTTCGTCGGACACCGGCTGGATCTGAGTCCCATCATCGTGTTTCTGGCGCTGTGGTGCGGCGGGTGGTTCTGGGGCATTGCGGGCATCGTGCTGGCCGTTCCAAGCTTAGTCGCGCTCAAGGTTGTCGCCGAGCACAGCAAACATGGCACACCTTTGCTGGCGTTCCTGAGCCCGAGCGTCGGGAAGCGAATTCATCGACTGCGAGCGAAGGCGGACCGTACTGCGCGTACTAAGAAGGCGCCATAAATCCCGGAGCGTCGCGACCGGCGGCATCCTGCCCTTTGGGCTCGGATCCAAAGCGAAAGTCAGACGAGCGGTTCAAATTGACTGATCGGGGCGAATGCCCCTCTTTCGTGCCGTATTGCAACGCCGACTCGTCATTAATTCGCCAAATCAGCCTCTGCTCACTTTTCCCTGGCTCAAACAGTTTGCCGACTGATTCTGCGTTTGACGCACTACCGCACACCGCTCGCGAGTTCGTGCTGTCACGCTGGAGGCAGGTCGCGCATCGGTAGCGTTGGCTATGTTGCAATTCCTGCTTACTTGATCGTGATTATGTGAAATGAACGAATGCCCGATTTGTCGTCCACCGAGCGCTTAGCGGCAACGGTGCAATCAGTCACACTGATTCGCCTGGCGGCAGGCGTCGTCGCACTGTTCGGGTCAGCTGTTCTCCTCGCCTGGCACGCCCATTGGGTTTCATTTCTCCAGATATCGCCCAATTCTGCGGCGATTGAATACAACACCGGCCTGTGCTTGATCCTGTGCAGTGGCGGCCTCGCGCTATTGACAACCCGATTCGTGAGGTTCGCGGCTGCATTCGGCGGCGTAGCGACCGTCGTTGGAACAGTCGTGTTGCTGGAATATATGACGGTCCTGCCGTACGGCGTCGATCAGATGTTCATCCGAGATTACATTTTTTCTTCGGCCGATTTCCCCGGGCGAATGGCGCAGCTTTCCGCCGGCTGCTTTGCTTTCCTGGGCGTTGGCTTGTTGACCGCCTGCGTCAGACCCGAGCGCCGTTGGCGTCTGCCGATGGTCGCCGCCCTTGCATGCATTGTGGCCGTAATCTCCGTCGTTGCAGTGTGTGGCTATATCTTCGGCATTGAGGAGGCCTACGGCTGGGGCGCGTACACGAAAATGGCGTCCCAAACTGCAATTGCGCTCTTGGTATTGAGCGTCGCTTTCCTGGCGTGGACCCGACAAGGTGTACGTCAGCAACCCTTTGAATTGCGCAGCTGGTTGCCGATCGTCACCTCCCTGACTTTAGTTGCCATGATTGCCTTCGTCTCCTCCATCAGCATGCGCCATTTAAAGAGCTCCCTTGAGTGGAGAATGCACACCTATGATGTGCTGCTCAGCGCTCAGACGCTGCAAAGCGATATCACGGGTATGCAACATGGCTTGCGCGGCTATGTGTTGACAGGCAAGCCTGCATCTCTCGAGCCCTATTGGGCCGGCGTGAAAGACGCGCCGATGCAACTCTCGGGCCTTCGGACTCTGACCGCGGACAATGCGGCGCAGAAGCCACGTTTAGATCGGATCGCCACCAACATCGCGGGTACCTCTGGCTACGCAAGCCGCTTGATGGCCGTGCGCGATTCTCAAGGCCTCGACGCGGCGATCCGCCTGGAATCCGACGACGAGGGCCGCGTCGTTATGGATCGCGCCCTTGCCGATCTGCAGTCGTTCAGCGCTGCCGAGACCCGCCTGTCCGCCAGGCGCGGCGCACTTGCGCGCGACAACCTCGACAACACAACGCGATTTGTTGTTCTCGCCAGCGCCCTCGCTGGCGGACTGCTCGGCTGGGCACATATCAGAAATAGGATGGAAATATACCGCCGGCGACGCATCGAAGCGACACTCCTGACGTTATCGGCCCTGCAAAAGGCGATTCTCAACGCCGCCAATTACGCCATCATATCCATCTCAACGGAGGGCATCGTCACGACATTCAATGCGACCGCGGAGCGCTGGCTTGGTTACGATGCGGCCGAGGTCATCGGTAAACCTGCACCGGCAGCATGGTATGACCCTGCTGAGGTTCTTGTTCGCACCAATGCAGCATCGGAGGAACTCGGTCCTTCGGTCACCGGATTATCCGACAGTCTGGTCGCGAAAGCACGGCTCGGCAAACACGAAGAAAACGAATGGACCATGATTCGCAAGGACGGCAGCCGTTTTCCTGTCGGGCGATCCGTCACGGCCCAAACCGACGCCGATGGGACCATCGTCGGCTACGTGAGCGTCATCACCGACCTCAGTCTGCGCAAGGCGCAGGAGGCGGAAACGCGCCTGAACGAGGAGCGCTTCCGGCGCGCCTTCGACGACGCACCGATCGGGATGTCGCTGGTCGACCCCGCCGGGCGCTGGCTCAGGGTGAATCGCGCCCTATGCCGTATGCTCGATTACAGCGACGCCGAGCTTCTGGAAAAAGATCTGCAGAGCGTCACGCATCGCGATGATCGAGACGCGAGTGAAGAAATACTGCGCGCGACACTCGCCTGCGGTGACTCACCGGCTCAGATTGAAAAACGCTATGTGCGTCGGGACGGCGGCGTGGTCTTTGCAAATGTGAGCGCATCGCTCGTCAGGGACGCGAGTGGCGCTCCCGTCTATATTATTTCGCAAATCGAAGACATCAGCGAACGCAAGGAAGGCGAGCGGATAAAACAGGAGTTCATTGCGACCGTGAGTCACGAGCTGCGAACGCCACTGACTTCGATTCGCGGTGCGTTGGGGCTCATCGACGCCGGAGTGCTCGGCGAGCTGCCGGAAAAGGCAGAGGGAATGATAAAGATTGCTTACCAGAACAGCGAACGCCTGATGCGCATCGTCAATGACATTCTGGATGTGGAAAAGATTGGATCCGGCAAGCTCGAGGTGCAACTGGAGAGTGTCCCGCTTACGGCATTCTTAGCGCAAGCTGCGGCGGTCAACCAGCCGTATGGCGCAAAGCATACCGTGCGGTTCTTCATCGAAGCGCCGCTTGCTGACGCCTGCGTGCTTGCCGATCCGCACCGCTTGATGCAGGTGATGGCGAATCTCCTGTCAAACGCCGCCAAGTTTTCACCGCCCGGGGCAGAGGTGAGCATACGCGCGATCGAGCGCCGCGACCGAGTTCGCATTGAGGTGCAGGATCGCGGTACAGGCATTCCGGAAGCGTTTCGCGGACGCATATTTGAGAGATTCGCACAGGCGGACTCCTCCACTTCGCGCCGCTTTGCCGGCACAGGCTTGGGTCTTAGCATCACGCGTGACCTTATCAACGCGATGAATGGCGCCATTGGTTTCGAGACGATCACTGGCGAGGGCACGACCTTTCATTTCGAATTGCCGCGCGCGGAGCAGGTATTGCAGCTGCCGCAGTGCGCCCCACCGCTACATCTCCGGGCGACAACGTCGTGAGCGACCGCCATGCGGCAAAATCGCCGCATCTCAGGCTGCTATATCCTTTTGTCCTTGGATAATCGACGCGCTGTACTGCGCGCCTGTCGCGCTATCAGCGCGGGCGCCGGACAAAGAGCTGTCTATTGCGACCCCAGGCGCACTTTTAACCCCCGTTAAGCGACCTACCGTACATACCACAACGCGCATTGGGCAGACGCTGGCACCATGCGAGAAAGTGCGCCTCCCATTCATGACAGAGCAAAATATCTGAGCGCATGGGTGCAAGTCCTGCTGCAAACCTCGAGGACGGGTTCAGCAGGGATGCTCCTCGATCTGCGGCCGAGCCAGGGTATGTGATGGCCATTAAATCCGCAGATTTGAGGATACAGCTCGACTTCGGGGCCGCCCTGGCCTGTCTACTCGCCCTGGGCATTTTCTCCTGGCACTCCATAGTCGTATTCAATGGGAACAATCTCTGGGTAGCCCACACGCACGAGGTCCTGGACGACCTCCGGGATTTAGGGTTCTCAGTGAAGAGTATCGAATCGAGCAGCGGCGCTTTTGTACTAAGCGGCGAGGAATCCGAGCTCGCGGACTACCGCAAAAGCCGGGCAAGCGCGGAGCGCTACGCCGAATCTGTGGGTTACGCAACCCAAGATAATCCCGTACAGCAGCGCGAGCTACCGACATTGCAAGCCCTGCTTGCGCAACGGATTGAATTCACCGACTCACTCATAAATCTGCGCCAGGCCGGAGGTTTAAACGCGGCCTTAATGGAAATTCAAACCGGAAACGGCAACCGGATTTCAGACGAACTCTATGCAGAAGTCCGGAAGATGCGCGATGTAGAGCTGTCGCTGTTAATGCAACGCACAGCCAACTCCTCAAGGGAATTGAACGAAACTAAAGTTATCCTCCTGCTTGGAACGATCCTCGGTTTACTGATCACGACCGCCGCGGGCTGGAGCGTCCGCCGCGACAACTCAAGACGTGCCCTTGCAGAGGAGTCCCTGCGGGCAGGCGAAGAACAGCATCGGATGGATCTGTCCGAAGTGCAGGACTACTCGATCAACTCATTGGATCCGCAGGGCCGGATCATGACCTGGAATGCCGGCGCCGAACGCATTAAGGGCTATCGCGCCGAGGAGATTATCGGTCAGAACTACTCGATCTTTTTTCTCCCCGAAGACATCGCAAGCGGAAAACCGGCGGAAATACTGCGTATTGCAGCGGCCAACGGTCGATACCAAGACGAGGGCATGCGTGTGCGTAAAGACGGCTCAAGATTTCTCGCGTGCGCCACGTTCACAGCAATGCATGATGCTGCGGGAAAGCTGCGCGGTTTTTCCAAGATCACCCGCGACCTGAGCGAGGCGAAAGACTCGGAGGCGAAGTACCGCGGGCTCATGGAGGCGGCTCCGGATGCGATGGTGGTGGTGAACCAGGCCGGGGACATCGTGCTCTTGAATGTCCAGGCGGAGAAGAAGTTCGGTTACCGCCGCGATGAACTCCTCGGCCAGAAAGTGAAGAACATCATCCCAGAGGGCTTCGCGGAGCGGCTCGCTTCAGATGGCCTGCGCTCCGCCGCCGATGCGCTCGCGCAGCAGATCGGCACGGGCATCGAACTCTGCGGGCGGCGCAAGGACGGCAGCGCATTCCCTCTGGAGCTCATGTTGAGCCCACTGGAGAGTGCCGAAGGCATCCTCGTGACTGCGGCCATCCGCGACATCAGCGTGCGCAAAGCCGCCGAGCAGCACGTCGTACAAATGGAGGGCCGCTATCGCGGCCTTCTGGAGGCGGCTCCGGATGCGATGGTGGTGGTGAACCAGGCCGGGGACATCGTGCTCTTGAATGTCCAGGCGGAGAAGAAGTTCGGTTACCGCCGCGATGAACTCCTCGGCCAGAAAGTGAAGAACATCATCCCAGAGGGCTTCGCTGAGCGGCTCGCTGCGGACGGCCTGCGCTCCGCGGACGTTGCGCTCGCGCAGCAAATCGGCACGGGCATCGAGCTCTCCGGGCGGCGCAAGGACGGTAGCGCATTCCCGCTGGAGCTCATGTTAAGCCCACTGGAGAGTGCCGAGGGGATACTCGTGACTGCGGCCATCCGCGACATCAGCGTGCGCAAAGCCGCCGAAGCTGAACTCCTTCAAAATGTTCAGAATCTCAATCGCTCCAATCAGGAACTCGAACAATTCGCCAACATTGCCTCGCACGACCTGCAGGAGCCGTTGCGCATGGTCGCAAGCTACACACAGTTACTTGCCAGGCGCTACAAGGGCAAGCTCGACGCCGACGCTGATGAATTCATTGCCTACGCGGTGGACGGTGCGGGGCGTATGCAAAGATTGATTCAGGATCTCCTCGCCTACTCGCGTGTCGCATCAAAGGCGGGCAGCTTACGCCGTATCTCCAGTGAAGACGCATTGTTACAGGCGCTACAAAACCTGCGCGGCGTGATTGAGGACAGCGGCGCATTGGTGATCCACGATCCGCTGCCGAGCGTGATGGCAGATGAGATCCAGCTGATTCAGCTGTTTCAAAATCTCATCGGCAATGCGATCAAATATCAAAAACCGGGAATTCCCGAAGTGCAGGTCGCAGCAAGCCGCAATGGCGCAAACAAATGGACATTCTCGGTGAAAGACAACGGGCTCGGCATTGAACCCCAATACTTCGAGAAGATCTTTGGGATGTTTCAGCGCCTGCACAAGCGCGAAGAGTTCGCCGGCACGGGTATCGGCTTGGCAATCTGCAAAAAGATCGTCGAGCGGCACGGCGGCCGCATCACGGTCGAGTCACAAATCGGCTTGGGCTCTACGTTTAAATTTGCCCTGGCAGAGGGAGAGAGCAGACTGTGAAAATCATGGGAGACGGCGAGCCCGTGGAGGTCCTTTTGGTTGAGGACAATCCCGGCGACGTCCGGCTCACGCAAGAGGCATTCCGCGTATCCAACAGGGCCATCAACCTGCACGTGGCGACGGACGGCGTGGAGGCCATGGATTTTTTGAAGCGCACGGGAACGAAAGCTGGCGCACCGCGTCCAGATTTGATCCTGCTGGATTTGAACCTGCCGAAAATGGACGGCCGTGAAGTTCTCACGCACATCAAGGAGGACGACAGTCTCAAGCTGATTCCGACGGTCATTCTGACTACCTCCGACGCGGAATCGGATATCGTCAAGAGCTACCAGCTCCAGGCCAACTGCTATTTGACGAAACCCGTACAGTTGGAGGCTTTCGAAGGCCTTGTCCAGAGCATCAATGATTTCTGGCTGACGATGGTCAAGCTGCCGAAAACGGGGGCTAAATGACCCCGACTCTTGAGGTGCTCCTGATCGAAGACAACAAAGGAGATGCGCGGCTCCTGCAGGAGATCCTCAGGGACTCCCCTTCAATCAAGATGGAATTGACACATCGTGAATGCATGAAGGATGCGTTGACTCATTTGGAGAGTCACACGGCGACCGTTGTGCTACTCGACCTCGACCTGCCCGACGCGAACGGCATAGGAGCGGTGCGCGAACTGCACGCTGCGGCACCTATGGTCCCGCTCGTCGTGCTCACGGGCAGCGACGACGAAGAGCTCGCCATGCAAGCCCTACAGGAAGGCGCGCAGGACTATCTCATCAAAGGACAGATCCATGCGCAAACGCTGGTCCGGGCCCTACGGCACGCGATCGAACGGACGCGCATGCAGGTACAGACCGATCAGGTGCGCCGGCTGCAGTTACAGCTCAGGGACGAGTTCATTTCCACAGTCAGTCACGAGTTGCGCACGCCGCTGACTTCAATTCGCGGCGGTCTCGGTCTCATCGAGGCAGGCGTGCTCGGGAAGCTGCCGGAAAAAGCAGAGGCAATGGTGAAGATTGCGCTGCAGAATAGCGAACGACTCGTGCGCATCATCAATGACATTCTCGACGTCGAGAAAATTAATTCCGGCGGCTTGGAGATACACATCGAGAGCGTGCCGGTGCGAGCGCTCCTGCAACAGGCGTTGGCGGTTAACCAATCGTACGGCGCAAAGTATCAGGTACGCTTTGAGCTGGAGGAAGTTCCTGCTGATACTGAAGTGGCAGCCGATTCAGGCCGTCTGCTGCAGGTGATGGCCAATCTGCTGTCGAATGCCGCCAAGTTCTCTCCTGCAGGCGGTGTCGTGCAGGTGCGCGCCCTTGATCAGGACGCGCACGTGCGATTCGAGATCGAGGATCACGGCACCGGAATTCCCGAAGGGTTTCGCAAGCGCGTATTCGAGAAATTTGCGCAGGCCGATTCCTCGAACTCCCGGCGCTTCGAGGGAACGGGCCTCGGACTGAGCATCACGCAGCAGCTGCTGACGGCGATGGGCGGTACGGTCGGCTTCACGACAATGACAGACGAAGGTACAACCTTTTTCTTCGAATTGCCGCATGCGGGCCGTACGATGCAGCTGGCACGAGTCGAGTCGGTCTCGGATACGCAGCGCTGCCGCGTGCTGATCTTCGGGGATAACTCCGACGGGTCGCACGATTACAGCGGTACTGCGCCTATCCTGCACGTAGAGGACGACGCGGATCTGAGCCATGTTCTCACGATGGCGTTCGCGGGCGATGTCCATATCGAGCTCGCGGTCACGTTAAAAGCTGCGGAAGACCGCTTGCGCAGCGCTTCCTTCGCATTGCTGCTGCTTGACTTGGATTTGCCGGATGGTAGCGGTCTTGACTTCCTCGAACGACTACCGACGATCACGACGCATCCGATTCCAGTCGTGATTCTATCCGTCACGGAAGTCCCGCATGAGGTGGAGCAGCGAGTGGCGGCGGCGCTCGTCAAATCGCGCGTATCCGAGGCGCACATTGTCCAGACGGTTTTATCCCTGGTGCATCCGCGGCAGGGGTAAAGCACTAGATGACATCGGCGGCCTCCACCGCTCGTGCAAGCCGCTGGGTACATTCCATCAGATTCAGTAGCTCTCCGGGTTCGATCGCGGCGCCGGCGGGAGCGTCCCGCGTCCTGATCACCTCGACCAGGCTCTCAAGATCGCTCGCGCAGGCGCTCAAGGCTCGGTATCCAAACATTGACCCGCTACCGTGAATTTTATGTGCCAAGCGTTCCATTTGCTGGATTACGACCGGATCTCCATCATAGGCGTGCTCCGCAAGCGCATTCAAAATTACGGCCTCGTCTCTTGTGCGTTGCAAGAACCTGCCGGCCAGCTGCGTTAAATTCCGTTGCGCGGTCGCTTTATTGGAGTAGTCAACGGCAGGCTCCGCTTCGGCTTCGTCCCCTTCCCAGAGGGTGCGGAGCTGATTAATAAGCTGCATCGGATCAAATGGCTTGGGTATGACCCCTACAGCGCCCATCTCCCGAAACTTCGCAATCTCGCGCGGCATGGCCTTGGCGGTCACGAAAATGATCGGGATGTCCGCGGTCGCAGGGTCCGCGCGCATCTGGTGTAGGGTTCCAGGCCCGTCCAGGCCCGGCATCATGACATCGAGCAGCAGTACATCCGGTTTGAGCGCGCGCGCGAGTTCCAATGCCTGCGCGCCGGAATCACCAGTATGCACTGTCAGCTCATTCGTCAAGCTGAGCGCCATCTGCACGATGGTTCGAATATCCGGTTCGTCATCTATATACAGGACTGTTTTTAACGGCGTCGCATTCATCGTCATCTCCTTAAATCAGACCCCATTTCTGCTCATGCGTGGGAGCGCATTGGCTCGCGGCAACGTAACCCGATTGCGGCCGTCTTCTTTGCTGGCGTAAAGGCACGCATCCGCGAGGTTCATGAGCGACTCGAGGCTGAATTCGCGCCGGTCGGTGGTACTCTCCAGTGCGCTCACCCCTATGCTCACCGTTACCGGGATCATCCCGGCGCGCGTGCGCATAGTTGTAACCGCAATGGCTTCGCGCAGGCGTTCGGCCACCATCTTGGCCCCGGCAAGATTGGTCTCCTCCAGCACGACCGCAAACTCCTCTCCTCCCATGCGCGCACACCAATCCGTATTGCGCGGCAAACACTTCGTAATGCGCCGCACGAACTCCTGCAGTACCGCATCGCCCGAGGCGTGTCCGTAGCGATCATTGATGCTCTTGAATCGATCGATGTCGAGTGACAGCAGGCACAGGTCGCCGCCGAAGCGGCGAATCCGTTCGAGCTCGCGGCTCAGGCGGCGCTGGAAATAGCGCCGGTTCGGCGCACCGGTCAATGCGTCGGTCATCGTCAGCCGGCGCTTTTCTGCCAGAGCCTCTTTCAGCGAGCGCTCGAGTGCCAGGATCCGCTGCCCGGTGCGCAGCCGTGCGAGCAACTGCGCGGAGGATGTTTTCTTGCTTATGTAGTCGTCGGCGCCCGCGTCAAGGCCGGCAAGGATATCGTCTTCAGCGTCCTGCGCCGTCAGCAACAATACATAGACATAGCCCGGCCAGGAGCCGTCGCGAATGGCGCGACACAGTGCAAGACCATCCATGTCGGGCATCTTCAGATCCATGATGACTATGGATGAGAAGCTTTCCTTCAGGCACACGAGTGCAGCCGCGCCGCTCAGCGCGGTGTCGATTTCGAACCCTGCCGCCGCCACGAGATTCTGTAGTCTAGCCACCACCAAATCGTCGTCATCGACGAGCAGGACCTTGGTCGGCTCTCCGAAGGGAAGCTTCAGAACCTGCGTGGTAGGACCGAGATCCTCTTCTATTTGATCGAGGGTTTCCTGACCTGCAGCGCCGGCCAATTCCTGCGGCCGCGCTGACACGGCGCGAAGCGGCGTCGCGCCGGTTCCGTCAGAATTCGCGTGCGACAAATTCAGCGGCGGTGCAGGGGCTCGCCGACCAGCGCCTTAGGCGCGATTGTGCCGCAGTGTCGGCTATCAACCCGAGGACGGAGAACTTCGAATTCATTGTGTTCTGGGCGTGGTCAATGTCTGCTCCAGACTGCGCCCCGGGGCCCAAATGAGTCAGTACGCCCGCGCACATAGGTACCGACGAGACCATCACAGTTCGACGATTGCGCAAACTTAGGCGGCAGCAGTTCACATATCTCAGGCGAAGGCAGTACTCGGGCGCAGGGCGTCGCGAGGCGCTTCAGAAGCGACTGAGATCCAATGCAGCAATCGGTTGCCGCGGTTGGCGTTGCGCCAGCAAGTCCGCAATGAGCTCCGCCGTCCCGGCTGCCATCGTCAAACCGAGATGCTGATGACCGATTGCATAGAAGATCGGTGCGCCGCCCGGCGCGCGACCGATTCCAGGCAGGTAATCCGCCAGAACTGGCCGGGGGCCGACCCAGCTTGGTCCATCAAGCCCGCAGCCATAGCCGAGGGCGCGTAGCCGCTTGCGCAACCGGGCGGGCTTGCGCGGATCAGAAGGCGCACCGGGCGGCAGAAACTCCATGTAGCTCGAGGCACGCAGGCGCCCCGCCATGGGAGTCACGATGATATCGTCGTTGCCGTACACAATCGGCGCGTCAATGAGTGGCAGTTGCTGGGGTAGCTCGATATGGTAGCCACGCACCGATGCGAGCGGCACTGACAGTCCAAGCGGTGTAAGCAGCGCTGCCGACCAGACGCCGGCGCAAACCACTGCGCTCGCTACGACGACGCTCTGCTCGCCCGCCGTCACTTCGATCCCCGAGCCCTTAGGCTGCAGAGCGTTCACTTCCGCACGCCGAAAGAGTGCGCCGCGCGCGATCGCACCGGCGGCAAACGTGCGCACGATCTCAAGCGGATCGAGCACGTGCCCCGAATCCGGGAACCACAGGCCACTTGCATTGGCGGCGCCCGCCGCGAGCCGCGCGGCCTCAACGAGCTCTGCAGGCGCAGGCACCGTCGGCACATCAACTTTCTGCATTGCAAGCGCTTGGGCGCGCGCGTGTTGCTGCGCGCGTCCGTGCAACCAAATCTCATAGTGACCATTACGGCGCAGGAGCTGTGGCGAACCTATTTCCTTGAGCCATCTCTCAAGCGTCGCCGTGGCTGGCTTCACGAGCGGCGCCAGGTGCGCGGTATTCTCACGACGCCTGAAGGCCGCAGCCGCAAAGCGCAGCGCCCACGGGATGAAGCTCGGCAGCTGACTTAAGGGGATATCGAGCGCCCCGCCCCACGCAAACAATTCGCGCCAGAAAGTGCAGAGCAGTTGCAAAGACGGCATGGGTACTGAGAGCTCGGCGGCTATATGACCTGCATTGCCGTAGCTCGCGCCCCCCGTCCCGGGCTCGGCGCGGTCAAAGAGGAGTACGTTGCGGCCCTCGCGCGCGAGAGCATACGCAACCGCCGCGCCAATGACGCCCGCTCCCACGACGGCCACCGAGCCTTGCTCATGCATTCGTCTACCGTATACGATCCATTGGTCCATCAACAACCGTGATTCCTGGGAGAACATCTTGCCCGTAGCGCCGCGGTGCCCGTGGTCCGGTGTGTTTCCCGCCGCGACCACTCAGTTTGACGCCGCCGGACAAGTTGACCTCGCGGCGACCGCGGCCGTGCAGGCGGCGTTGGTGCGCGACGGCGTTCATGGCCTCGTACTCCTCGGAACCGTGGGTGAAAATAACTCGCTCACCGCAGAGGAAAAACGCGCCGTCCTGGCGCGCGCCGTTGCAACCGTACGCGGGCAGGTGCCGCTCATTACGGGAGTGTCGGAGTTCACGACTGCAGGGGCTGCGGCATACGCGCGCGATGCCGAAAGCATCGGCGTCGACGGTCTCATGGTGCTGCCCGCCATGGTGTACGTGCCGACCGCTGCGGAACTGGAACAGCATTTTCGCACTGTTGCGCAGGCGAGCGCTCTGCCCATCATGCTCTACAACAATCCGCCGGCCTATCGCGTCAATATCGAGCTGGCAACGCTCGCACGGCTGGCCGAAGTGCCCAACATCGTCGCGATCAAGGAGTCGGCGCCCGACCCGCGACGCTTCACCGACGTCATCAATGAATTCGGCGAACGTTTCGTGCTGTTCGCCGGCCTCGACGACGTGGCCTTCGAAGGACTCATCCTCGGCGCCAAGGGATGGGTGTCGGGCCTGACGAACGCTTTTCCCGCAGAGTCGCTCGCTTTGTATGCGGCGATCTGCGCGGGCGACCTTGCGCGAGCGCGCAGCATCTATCGCTGGTTCATGCCGCTGCTGCATTTGGATGCCGAACATGATCTGGTGCAATCCATCAAACTCGCCGAAGAGATCATGGGCCGGGGCTCGGAGCGGGTACGCCCGCCGCGCCTACCACTCGAAGGTGCCCGACGCGTTGCGGTGACCGCGATGGTCGAGCACGCCCGGGCAAACCGTCCCGTCATCGCCTAGCACACGGCATGATCGAGCGCGATGCAGACTATTGAGGTCATCGACTCCCACACGGGCGGCGAACCCACCCGCTTAGTTCTAAGTGGCGGGCCCGATCTTGGCGAAGGCCCGCTGGCGGAACGTGTCGAACGCTTTCGCGAGCACTTCGACCACTACCGCTGTGCCATCGTCAACGAGCCGCGCGGCTCGGATACCATTGTTGGCGCGCTCCTGTGCAAGCCGCATCGTGCGGACTGCCAGCTGGGCGTCATCTTCTTCAACAACGTCGGCTACATCGGCATGTGCGGGCACGGCACCATCGGGCTCATTGCCTCGCTCGCTCACAAGAGTGACATCGAGCGGGGCGATATCCGCATCGATACGCCGGTCGGCGCGGTGCGGGCGCGCCTCAAGGAGCACGGCGCGATCGAAGTCGACAACGTACCGAGCTTTCGTCGCGCGGCGCACGTCAAGGTGACGGTACCTGGCGTCGGCGAAGTGACGGGCGATGTCGCATGGGGCGGAAACTGGTTCTTTCTCGTGACCGCTCTTGCGGGACAGGATCGGCCGCAATGGCGCATCGCGGCGCACAACATCGAGGCCCTGACGGATTTGACGTGGCGGATTCGCCAGTCCGTCAACGCGCAGGGATTTCCCGAAGTCGATCACGTCGAGCTCTTCGGCGC
>Ga0302324_100003642_pt1 | contig 34678 bp, 24 predicted proteins | sample Palsa_T0_1_FD_201949 | JGI IMG/M metagenome (GOLD analysis project Ga0302324, IMG submission 201949) | Peat permafrost microbial communities from Stordalen Mire near Abisko, Sweden - Palsa_T0_1 | ecosystem: Environmental > Terrestrial > Soil > Palsa > Peat permafrost | place: Sweden: Abisko...
TCGTCGCTCGAGCGCTGCGCGTAGCCCTTCAGGTAAACGAACTCGTCGTTGATATAAACGCCGCCCGTGCCGGCGCCTCCTTTGAACTCCGTCTTGCGGAACCCAGTTACCACCCGGTCAACGTCAACTGTCTTCCCGTCCACCTTCAGGATGGTGTAGACCTGGTAAAGATACGGATCTTGCGTGCTCCAGAAGCGGGCGCCCCTCAGGGCCCCCGCCGCGGTCAACACGGTTTTCTCGCCATCGACCATATCGACCGATGTGCCCTCGAGCTGCGCGCGCACCTGCCCGTTGGGGTCGACGATCACGGCCGATAGTTCCACCGTCGCGCGCTCCCCCGACGCGTTGCGCACCTCGGATTCTACCGTCACGGCGGCGGCTCTTCGGGCAATATCGAAGCGCGTGGCGTAGACGTAAACGCCCGTACTTTCAAGGCCGTAATAGAGCGGCAGCGTCTGGTAGATCTTGCCGGTTACGTGCAGCCAGACGTGGCGGTTGATGCCGCCGTAGTCGGGGTTGAAATCGTTCGCATTCCATTCAAAAGTGGCGCCGGTGGCGCGTTCCGAGTAAGTAGTCTGGTTGTCGACCTTGACCGCGAGTACGTTCTCTTGAGCCCCGAAGTGCGCCGCATCGGAGATGTCGAGGCCGTACGCCGTGATTCCGTTCTCATACAGCCCGATCCGCTTGCCGTTGAGGAAGATGTCGCCCGCCTGGCGCATGCCCTCGAATTCGAGGAAGATCTTGTGGCCAGCCAGGTCGGCGGCCAGCCTGAAGTGTTTGCGGTACCACGAGAGTCCCTTATAGGTGCCGCGGTCGCCGCCGCTGTGGGAGATGAGTTGCCGGAAAGAGTCGACGTCGTTGAACGTGTGCGGCGTGCTGACCGTCTCCCATTTTGAGTCGTCGAAGGTAGTAACTTGGCCGCCGGGCACGTCCTCGCGGATGAACTTCCAGTCGAGATTGAAATTCAGTGTGGCGCGCGGGGATACGGGTGGGGTATAGGAAGGGCCTTGGCCAGCCGCAAATGCGGAATAGGCTGGTCCGAACAGGACTGGCGATCCCGCGACCGCTATAACCGCAGCGCCAATAAATTCGCGGCGAGATACATCCCGTGATGGCATCGGCTTTCCTCGTTCAGCTTGTATCTTGGTGTGAATCAGCGCGCCCACGCCTCGCGCTTACCTGTTAGCTAACAGACGCGAGTATAGGCGTATTGTCAACTAAGCAGGCGATAGGTTCGGTCTGTATATCAAGAAAAAACGAGTAGCCGGTTGAAGCCCCAACGCGCGGGTCGCCTGTCAAGGTGAGCAATTGTGACCAGACAGGACGCCGCCGAGGATGATTGAGTTGTTGCGTGTTCCGTTAACCCTCGCGGGCTGACGCAAAGATGAGGGCCGAGTTACTGCAAACGTTTTTAGCAAACATGACAAGTTTGCACTGCTTAGGAGGATCATGCAACAACCGTTGCGGAAACCGTATGCGTGTAACAGCGAGAGAGGAACCGGCCGGGAACGCCGCTTACAGAGTAATTTGTGGCCTTGGCTATTGACTCTCACCCTGTTGACCTTCTCTATCTGCCACCTCCAGGCACAAACCGGCGGCGAGGGCGCGTTTACCGGGACGGTCACGGATTCGACCGGGGCGGTTGTTCCAAACGCTGCGGTGACAGCACGAAATGTTGAGACTGGCGTGGAAACCTCACGGCCTACCTCGTCGGCCGGCATTTACCAGATCAGCCCTCTTATTATCGGCACTTATTCTGTCACGGTGTCCGCTCAAGGATTTGAGACCTTCAAGCAGGAAGGCCTGGTGATTAACGAAAACCAGGTTTTCGGTTTGAACCCCGTTCTAAACGTGGGCAGTGAAACCCAGACAGTGACGGTAACCGAGCTGCCACCTGCCCTGGACACCACAAACGCGGTTCTGGGCGGCACCATATCGAGCAAAGAATTCATGGATTTGCCGATTTTGGTGGCGGGCAACCAGCAACGCGATGTCACTTCGTTCTCGAACTACTTACCAGGTGCGCAGCCTGGCGCGAGGTCGTCTCTTTTCTCCGGGACCGCAAGCCGTGTGGAAGAGGTCTACCTCGACGGTATTCCACTGACGACCATCAGTCAGATAGGTGATAACCGGCCAATCTTCAATCTCGTTCCGTTCGAGGGTATTGGCGAGATCGGCGCCCTCACCAGCGGTCAATCGGTGGAATATCAGGGCGCAGGTTCGGTGAACTACCAAATGAAGTCGGGCACAAATCAATACCACGGTACAGTCGCCGACTTTGTGCGCAATACCATCTTCGACACCTGGGGGTTCACCGCACCTGCTGCAACGCAAAAGGCGCTGGTCAACGGCGTCATCACCACCGTCCCGGTTGGAAAACCCGTGGATCACCAAAATGAGTTCACCGCTGCGATAGGTGGTCCGATCAGCATTCCCCATCTATTCAGCGGTCATGACAAGCTTTTTTTCTTCGCGGCTTATGACAAGGTCCATACCAGGTCCGCCCCCGCCTACGCTGCGGAGACGATTCCCACCACCCTGATGCAGCAGGGTGATTTCACCGAGTTGCTGGCGGCGAATGGTGGACCGGGATATGAGATCTACGACCCCACCAGTCAAACCTGCACGGGCGATACCTGTACGCGTAAGCCGTTCATGGGAATGAAGAACGGAGTGCCGACCGTCAATGTGATCCCAGCCGGGGAAATCTCTCCCATTGCGCAAAAAATGCAGTCGTTCCTTCCCACACCAACCACTTCCGGTATCCAAAACAATTACCTGGGAGGAATTCCCAGCGGGTATGACAACTGGCTGTACTCGGGGCGCATCGACTATACCGTTTCGCCCAAGCAGACACTGTCATTCACCGTGACCGGCGGCAACCGCCATGCGGTTCCCTATACATCGGGACTCGCTATCCTCCCTGTGCCGTACCTGGCGTCTGACTACTCGACAGTTGCCGGGCACTGGGCCGATATGGAGGACTCGTACGCCATCACGCAGCATCTGGTGAATCAGTTCAAATTTGGCTTCAGCAACTTCGGTGGACCGCCCATAAGGAATCTTACTCAGGGGGTTGCCCAGTACGAAGCAACCGCGATGGGCATCGGCTTCAGTGGTGTTCCAGCCAATGGACAGGCGGTCACGGAATTTCCGACTTCGATTTTTGGCGGCAGCAACGCGCAAAGCCAGTGGGCAAATGGCGCAGCAGGCGTCACCTCCACTACGGTAAGCGAGTCTTATACCGCGGTTGATAACCTGTCATGGATCAAGGGCAAGCATGCTATGACGTTTGGGATACAGTTCCAGCGGCTGGAGGAGAATGCGTCTACCTACGACGGACCCACATCCGCTCTGACGTTGAATTGGAGTGTCAACGAAACAGCGCAGGAAAGTGGTACGGCTTACACCGGCAGCACCGGCTATTCCTACGCAAGTTATTTGATGGGCGCGGTCGGCGGCACTGGCATTACCTTGCAGCCGTTCTCTGTGCTTGGTGGCCGCTACCACCCCATAGCGCCCTACTTCGAGGATGACTACAAGGTTACATCCAAGCTGACGTTGAATCTGGGACTGCGTTGGGACTACATCCCTACTTACGTCGAAGTGCTGAACCGCTCCTCCTTCCTCAACCCGGCTCTCACCAACCCCGTGACGGGCAATCTGGGAGCACTGCAATTCGCGGGTAACCAAGGTGGTCCGGCAGTCAGCTGTGGATGCTCATCACGGGCAAAGAACTATATGAAGAACTGGGGACCACGGGTGGGCTTTGCCTACTCATGGAATGGCAAAACAGTCATCCGCGGCGCCTTTGCCACGGTCTACTCGCATGGCGGCGGAACCGGTGGCGCTGGGGGCGCGTATGCCGGCCCTTCTCAACTGGGGTTCACCAGTTCGCCTTCGTTCGCAGACGGGGCGGCAGGTCCGGGCGCTGGTCCAGCCTTTTATCTCAACAATAGTTCCGCCTTCGCGGCGATGGATCTGGCCAACGGCAACTTCGGTGGTCCCGGATATTCGGTTCCAGCGATTACACCCCCGGGAGCTATCAGCCAAACCCTCAATGTAGGCAACACCGTCAACGGCTCGGGCAAATTTATCCAGGCGGGTTCAGCGCCGGGTTATGCTGACGTGTATCTTTCAGGCCGTACGCCGGAATTCAACTTCTGGAATTTTGGCTTCCAGCGTCAGCTCACAAACAACATAACTGCCATGGTGAACTACGCCGGTTCGGAGAGCCACTTTCTCGCTGGAGCAGCCAATTTGCGCGGACTCCAGTCAGGCCAGATCAATCCTATCTACTATGGGTTGGGCGCCCTTCTGACAGCACCAGCCACAGCCGCAAACCTTGCGGCCGCGAACGTCGCCTTGCCCTACCCCGGCTTTGCTGAGGCCGCGAACACGAAAGCGGGTTCAGGCAAGGCAACCGTCGGTCAGGCCTTGACCTGGATGCCACAGTTCTCCGCGACCACAGACACCTGGGGGAGTCAGTCGGCAAATGCCAGCTATCACTCCTTGCAGATATCGGTGGCCAAGAGGTTGTCTGAGGGATTGACGCTGAATTTGAATTACACCTATGCGAAGAATCTTGACGACGCCGGCACTCAGCGCAGCGGTTGGCCTATTCCTGCGGACCGGATTTTGAGCGGCAAGGCCTGGAAGGAGAACCGCATCGATCGCTCGTGGAGCACCAATAGCGTTCCACAAAATCTAACCATGTTCGGTGTCTACCAGCTGCCCTTCGGCAGGGGTGGAATAGGCGCAGACAACTTCCTGGTCCGCTCCTTTGCAGGTGGATGGAGTCTGTCAGGCGTCTTTATCTACAGCTCCGGCATACCGTTGGCGCTCACTGCGACGTCCTGCAACAGCACTTTTGAGCCAACCGCGGGACAATGCATGCCGGATCTCAATCCGAGCTTCAGCGCAAAGACCATACGTCAGCACGGAAGCTGGGGCCATGGCATCACGGCGAAAACGCTGGGCGCGACACCCACCGCTGGTGGCATCTCCTATGCCAACGGCTACATCGGCAACGCGAATCAGGGAGACGGAGGAAGTGCCTCCGGAGCCTCTGTACCATGCGCAAGCGCCGCCACTGCATTCTGCAACTCAGGAGAATTCATGTTCGGCGACGCTCCGCGGACGGCCCCATTTGGGCTGCGAAATCCAAGCACGTACAACCTGAACGCCAGTGTGCGACGGTCTTTCAACCTTACGCCGGAACGGGTCAAGTTTATTTTCGCGGTGGACTGCCAGAACCTGACCAACAAAGTGACGTTTGGAGGCATCGGAGCCAACGTCGACAGCGCCAGCTTCGGGACCGTGAGCACTGCCACCAGCAATACCGGCAGTCGAGACTTTCAGTTCTCCGGGAGGGTCAATTTTTAACCTTCCTGGCAGGGGTTCTCATGGCGAGCAATCCTGGTCGTAACCTGACGGGCTACCATTTCGTGTTGCTATTCACGTTGATGGGCGCGTTCGCCGGGTACGCGCAGCCTGACTCACAAACAGCTGCCAAGGCCTTGGAGCCGCCTGCGTCCTGGGTCGATCCTGTGACCGGTCACAAGGTTGTCCGCATCTCGCGCGAGCCGGACTCGGCCAGCTTCTACTTCAACGTGAACAGCTACACACCCGACGGTAGGGAGATGGTGTATACCACGCCGGATGGCATTTCTGTGGTCGACCTCTCGACATGGAAGACGCGTTCCGTAGTGCAGGGGAAGGTTCATACCATCGTTGCCGGTCATAAGACACAGAGCGTTTTCTATATCAAGCCGGGCGAGGGAGCTCTCTACGTTACCAATGTCGATACCGGAGAGACGCGTAAGCTTGCCACTGTTCCCAAGCGGGGTTCGATTGACTCGGTCAACGCAGATGAAACATTGGCTGCGGGAACGTACATGGAAGGCGAAGGCGGCCAGGATTACGGCGGCGGCGGGCGCCGCGGCCAGCAGGCGCAGTCACTGGAGCAGCCGCGCAATAAGGGAGAGATGATGCAGCAGCGTCTGGCAGCGCATCTGCCTCTGGTGTTGTTCACCATCGACCTGCGAACGGGCGCCATGAAGACGCTGCTGCACAGCACAGACTGGGTGAACCACCTTCTTTTCTCGTCCACGGATCCGCAATTGCTGATGTATTGCCACGAAGGGCCATGGCAAAAGGTCGATCGCATCTGGACCATCCACACGGACGGTACCCACAACGTTCTCATTCACAAGCGCACCATGTTCATGGAGATCGCCGGTCATGAATTTTGGGCTCATGACGGCAAAACCATCTGGTACGACTGGCAGACGCCGAAGGGGGAAGATTTCTGGCTTGCCGGCTACAACCTGGAGACCGGAAAGCGCACCGCGTATCACCTGCAGCGCAACGAATGGTCCATTCACTTCAATGTCTCGGCGGACGGCACGCTCTTCTGCGGCGACGGCGGCGATCCTGGTCAGGTAGCTCATGCGCGTGATGGTGAATGGCTCTACCTCTTCCGTCCGGAGATGAAGCCAGGCGACGGGATCAACACGTCCGATTTCATCCAGCCTGGCGTTTTCCATGCAGAGCGCCTGGTGAACATGTCAAAGCACAACTACCGGCTGGAGCCCAATGTCAGTTTTACGCCTGATCAAAAGTGGGTCATCTTCCGCTCCAACATGTACGGTCCCACGTATGTCTTTGCCGTTGAAGTGGCCAAAAACGGTGATCGCACCGGAGGGGAGTAATTCTCCTGCGCGCGCGTTTCCCGTGGTTTCGAAGCGGGCTAGGCTGCCTGCTGCCGGTTCCACTCCCAAGGCGTTTCTCTGAGCTAGCCGTGTTCGACGTGCGCCTTTATATCCGAGTACGCCGCAGCGATGAGCCTGCTCAGCGCTGCCGCGTTCGTGGCCGTTCCCGGTTTCAACTTCACATGGCGCATGAACTTGCCGGAGCCTTGCAACAAGCGGGCCGGATCCGGCAGCGCCGCGCCGTGAAAGAACCCCACGTTTACGTGCGAAGTGAATACATTGACGTAGGCGAAGGGCGCATCTCCCAAACATGCCACCGGACAGCCGTCATGCAAAAGTTCCCGGACTTCGTCCCCGCATTTTCGCATCACCTCAAACCACTCATGCGCGATGGCTCCCAATTCACCTGCATGCTCTTTCATCCACGCATCGATGGTGGGATCCCGCTCGACAGCGCCGTTGAATCGCAGCAATTCCGTTCTCATCGTCGCTCCCCATCAAGATCGGCGACCACAAACTCGCGAAGCTTCCACAGGTTTCTCCTCGGGCCTGGAACCGATCTTCGCGCGGGGTGTTCTCTCATGGCATTTTGAGAGCTACCCCCTGGTTCCAGGGTGCCACACTTTCCTCGTACTCCATGGGATCGCCGAAACCTGCGGTTTGAACGCCGAGTTGGCGTAGAGCGTCCAAGGCCATCAATCGGCGATGCGCGTTGAAGGTCACGATATGGGCGAAGACGCCGCCGTAGGTGAAGGTCTCCGCCGGTTCGCACAGAGCGTCGACGAACGTATCATCCCAGCCGGAGCGGTTTCGGATGTCACTGAGAATACGATGCAGTTCAGCATCCGTCTTTTCGAGCCTTTGCAGCAGCGCTTGCGGGGAGCGCTGCGATTTGGGAGGGCCGTTCATATCCATATCAGCTCCAGACAGCGCGGCGGTCCAGACTTCCTTAGTGAAGATAATGTTTTCTAACAGCTGCCTTAGAGTCTTATTCGACTCTCGCCAAGGCAGCAGCTCGACGACCGTGGGCAGCGGCCGATCCAATTGTTCCTCGGTCAAAGTACCCGCGTATTCCAGCAAACGCCGCGTATGCCAGGAGTCGTTGCCGGCAAAACGATCGAATAAATCCATGTCGTTCCCTCCTTTTGTTGATGAACCAGGGGCAAAAAAGTGAATTTTGTTGGACGCCGGCAAATGAAAGTGCGGATCACGCATGCGCCGGTAGATGCTGGGAGAAGTCCGAAACGCTTTTCGGAAAGCGCGAGTGAACGCCTCCAACGAACCGTAGTTGGCGTCCAGGGCAATGTCGGTGACCAACATTGCGGTATGCCCCAGTAGATACGCTGCTCTTTCCAACAATAGCCGGCGGCGCATGGCTGCCGGAGTTTCTTCGACCACGGTTCGGAACAACCTGTGGAACTGGGTGCGGCTTTGATACGCCTGGCGCGCCAGATCTTGCGTTTTCGCCTGAGTGTCCAGGGAGTTCGCGACAATTGCAGAGAGGCGGTCTGCCGTGTCCTGACCATCCGCTTTATTCATTCGTCCGGTTCCCCATCTGAGTGAATCATAGACAAAAGGGGACGCCTCCCGCCTGATCGTGCGTACCAATCTTCTACCTCAAAAGCCGGACCAAGGCGAATGAACACACACCATTACTTTCCACAAACGGGGTTTGGGGAAACTTGCTTACCGCGCTCCCCCCGCGAGCACTAGCGGGATTACCTTCCCATCTATACTCAACTCCAGGAGGCGTGTGATCAGATTTGAATATTCGCGAACTTCGGGTAAGGGCGGTTAAGGTGCCAATGGTTCAACCTCATCGGTCGGCCAGCGGGATTATCACAGAATCTCCTCTGGTTTTGACCGATGTCCTCACTGAGGACGGCATCGTTGGGCACAGCATGGTTTTCACTTACACGGTGGCCGCTTTGAAGCCGACCGCCGAACTGATCAAGAATCTTGAATCACTGATCGTGGGCGAGCCTCTTGCTCCCGCCGAGATCGCGCAGAGGCTTTTGCGGCAGTTTCGGCTGCTCGGACCTCAGGGTCTCGTCGCAATCGCGCTGGCCGCCATTGATATGGCGCTGTGGGACGCGCTGGCCCGAAGGCACTCCCTTTCCCTGGTTCGCCTTTTGGGTGGAATCGAGAAACCCATTCCTGCATACGGCGCGGTGGGGTTCGAAGGTGTTTCCGGTTCGGCGCAGGGCGCGGAGGAATGGGCTAAGCGGGAGTTCAAAGGGGTCAAGGCAAAGATCGGTTATGCAACTCTACGTGAGGACCTTGAAGTCGTGCGTGCGATGCGAAAGGCAGTGGGCGACGAGATGGCGATCATGGTCGACTATAACCAGAGTCTCACTCCCGCCGAAGCGGTGCGAAGGCTGCGGGCAATGGACGGGGAAGCACTCACCTGGGTGGAAGAACCTGTCCTGGCGCATGACTACAACGGCCATGCGTTCGTGGCGCGCGAAATTCATACACCAATCCAATGCGGCGAGAACTGGTGGGGGCCGAACGAATTGCAGCAAGCCATCCAGGTCCGAGCCTCGGATTACGTCATGCTGGATATCATGAAGATCGGCGGTGTAACTGGCTGGCTCAGCGCTGCGGCCCTGGCGGAGGTGAACAGTATTCCTCTTTCCAATCACCTGTGGCCGGAAATCAGCGCGCAATTGATGTGCAGATCGCCGATGGCGCACTACCTCGAATACGCTGATTGGTGGAATCCCATCCTTGAGGAACCTCTGCGCGTGGAACAAGGTATGGCGACGGTCGAGGCTGCGGCCGGAAGCGGCGTAAGCTGGGATGAAAAGGCGGTGACGCGCTTTGCTGTGTAACAGTCGTAGTCAATGGAAAACACGCTGTTTTGACATGTGATCCAGCTGGCAAGGTTCTGCTCCGCGCAGTTGAACGACCTTCCCTGAAAGGGAGAACGATGTCGAAAACACTCTTCTGGCAATCCGTTTCGTCATGTCGTAATAAAAAGAGCCGTACACGTGGTCGTCGCTAGCAGCGCGAAGTAGGAAATCCTGGTCCGCTCCGGTCAGGATGACAATTCTGTCGAGGGGGTCAAGTATTTCTCGCTGAAGCTGTTGCGGGCACAACAGAATTGTCATCCCGACCGGAGCGAAGCGCAGTGGAGGGACCTGCGGTCGCTTTTCCGAGTTCTCACACACGCTCTAAAGCCCCGCCCTTTTTATACTGAGCGTTCGCGCGGGTTTGAAAACCCACTCCCCGGACTTAAGTCCGGGTCTGGAGTTTCTACATATTCAGGGGCGAGGTGGATGATATTCCAGCGACCGCTTTCCGAGCGAGCTCTCCGTGCCTAAGCCGAGCGCAGAAATGGTGACGTAGACGAGCCGACAGGGGCATCCGAAATGAGAAAAAGCCCTCGCCGAGCCGATGATGATGGCGATCAGTGCGAAACCGGCAAGCGCCAGACGATGCTGACCCTCTTTATAGAAGGGACTTGTGCCAGACAAGACGATCCGGGAAGCTCAAGAAAGGAGGCGGCATCTACTCATGGATACGAAAGGTGAGCGCCGGTCCGTCATGGGCGCCATTCTTGCCGGTCGGGATGACCGACCGGGTAAAGAAGGCGTATTCGCCGGTCCCTTGGGTAAATTCGATCTCATATAGCTGATCGGCAATCTTGGCAGCGCGGAAGTCGACGGAATCTTTGCTACTCCCACCACCCGGCGCCACCTCAAAGTCGCGGTTGTCGTGCTTCTGGTGGAGATGAACAAGCAAATAATCCTGCAACATCGCCCCTTGCGTCGTGCGGATCAGGAACGAAGCGGGCGAATGCAAGGTGACAGGGCTATTCGTACCAGCTACTTCTCCGGTCAGTTTTCCATGGAGCAGGCCGCCAGTACTCTTGCTGAGATCGTGCATGAGGCCTTCATGATGCCAAGTCGCAGACTCGGGACGAAACTGCACCCAGCTCGAGCCATCTTCGTAAAAGACTCCTGGATTGTGAGGCAGAGACTGGCTTGTGCTCGACGAGGGGTGAGCCGGCACCGTGGTGGCAGGAACGTCGCTTGGAGCCGTGGCATCCGGCGCATGGTAGTGACTACGCACTGCATCGATGACTGCGGAACTCGCCCCAGCTGCGCGAAGCTGCTGTTCCACATCCCGGGTGAGGGCAAAATTGACTCCCCGCCTATCGATGATGTCAACCAGTTCTTGTTGCTGCAAACCGCCGATCGTAAGCGCAGTCACCAGCCCTTTTTCGCTGATAGGTTTGGTCGACTCCTGCGCGGCCGTGGCAAATGGAAAACACAGCACCAGAAATGCCACCGTGGCGAGAATGGATTCGTGTTTTTTTAAATTGATCATTGATTGAGCGCTTTCAGGGCTTCGTCGTGAATATCTTTCGGCTTCGTGGAAGGGGTGCTGGGCCTCTTATCAGTACCTGTCGACCCGCGTACGGGCCGGCCAATGACCGCCGGTGAAGAGACCGTTTGCCCCGGCGTCGGGACAGCTACGGGTGCAGGCGGCGCCGCGAGCGGGGCCATCCCCGCTGCCGACGGAGCAACGAGCTGAACATGGTCCGTGGCGGCGGCAGCGTCTGGCCGGTCACTGGGGCGAGCGGCGAGTCCGATGAGCAAGCCGGCCACGATGCTGAGAACGGTCGCGGCGGCAACAGTGAGCTTCCAGTGGGCGCGAAGGTACTGAATCGCCGTGCCGGCATCGCCGGGGACCGATTGGCCGGAAGGGTGAGTTGGCTGGTCCCACTGCTGCGCAAAAGGCTGCTGTTGGACGCTGAGCGTTCCTACCAGATTGACGATGACTTTCTTGTTGATCGTGAGATTGCCGCAGGCTGACTGGAGTGCCTGGGCAAAGTCGTCGCAGCTGTTGAAACGCTCGTCCGGAGACTTGGCCGTCGCACGCCGCACAACGCGCTCGATCTCCAGCGGTACATCGACATGAATCTCCTGAAATGAAGGCAACGGTTCCTGCAGGTGACAGCGCAGGAGTTCGTACTCGCTATCGCTCTGGAATGGAAGCCGGCCACCCAGCATCTCGAAGAGCACGACCCCGAGAGAATAGATGTCACCCCGCGCATCCGACTCCTTACCCGTGACGCGCTCCGGAGGGATGTACTCGAGGGTGCCGACCATACACCCTTCAGTGGTCATGCGCGCCGTGCCGAGCATGCGGGCGATGCCGAAGTCCATCACCTTGAGCGCGCCCCAGGTGGTTAGCATGACATTTGCCGGTTTGATGTCGCGATGCAAAATGCCGAAATCGTGCGCCGACTGGACGGCATCCAGTATCTTTTCAAAAAGTGGAACCGCGATCTGCCAGGGCAACGGTCCGTGCTCGCGCTCCACCGCCTCCAGGGTCTTACCGGGGACGTACTCCATGACCATGAAGAAGTCGTCTCCGTGCTGCATAAAGTTGTAAAGAGTCGCAATGCCGGCATGGTTGAGCTTGGCAACAGTGACGGCTTCGGCACGGAAACGTTGGAAAAGATTAGGTTGGCGCGCGATTTCCGGCCGTAGCATCTTGATCGCGACTTCGCGATCGATCAGTGTGTCGACGGCCTTATAGACCGCGCCCATGCCGCCCTCGCCCAATTTTTCAGTGACTCGATATTGGCCTATGAGTTGTCCGATCATGGCAGGGCCTCGATTTGTCGCGTAATGGGAGCGCCCAGTTGGGAAAATTCCGCGACCGGTTGCAACCCGACCACGGCGACTGTTACATTATCCGGTGCGCCCCGTTCTTTTGCCAGCCGGACGAGTTCCTCGCAGGCTTCAGCAGCCTTTCGGGGCACGACCACTGCGCAAATCTCATCGTCTTCCACCCGGTCGCAAAGCCCATCGGAACAAAGCAGAAAACGGTCGCCAAGTTGCAGCGGAAGGGGCTGAGGCCAAGCGGAGACTTCAACTTGTGGTTGTGTGCCGAGACAGCGGGTAACGACATTCTTGTCGGGATGATGGCGCGCCTCCTGTAAGCTGAGTTCCCCCGTTTTCACCAGTTGCATCACGGCGGAATGGTCCTCCGTCATGAGATAGATCGCGTCCTTGCGGATGAGATAGAGGCGGCTATCGCCAACGTGGGCCGAATAGGCAACGCCATTCTGCAAGAGCAGCGCGGTACACGTCGTTCCCATCCCTTTGGTCTCGGCGTCCCGGGTCGACTCGCTATGGATAGTAGAGTTGGCGCTCTCCAGGGCGTGCTTGAGCCGGTCTGCGGGTTCGGTGCGCATCTCATGGTAGGCTGCCTCGATCACTGCGACAGCCGTGGCGCTTGCGCGCTCGCCCGCGTTGTGACCACCCATTCCATCCGCCACCACGACCAGCATGCCGATCCCTCCATCGGTGTTGAAGTCGCGAAAGATGCGGCCGGAGTCCTCGTTATTACTACGGGCGCAGCCGACATCGCTCAGCATGTCCGCGTCGAGCACAAAGCGGGGCGCGACGTGCAGGCCGGCGTCGTTCCCGTCGGACAGCTCGGCGGCGGAGTGAGCTTTTCTGGGGCGAAGAAAGCCTGGCCATCTCATTTCGGTGATTCACTCCTGTGCATAAGATAGACATATTCGGACCGTTGACTGACATCGAATCGAACCGGCAACTCGTCGTAGCCGGGTTGACGCAGGAGCAACTCTACGGAATCTCCACAGTCCTTCGAAATGACGAAGGGCGTCTGGCCCACCATCTTGCCATCTTCCCAAACCTCAGCAGTACCATCTGGGATATCCACCGTTACCCGTTTTACATCTCCCGGCGAACCCGATGCTGGGTTCGAGCCGGCGGAGCCGGAGAGTGCGACAGCTGGAGGCGAATATCCTCGCGCAGAGCCGCTCGGGGCGCGCATCAAAAACAATTGGGCGATCAGCAACAGAAGAGCCGCTGCCCCCAGGAGTGTCTTGCGGCTGATGGCTGGTTTGGGCCGATCCGGAGCGCCGATCCGCAACGCCAACTCATCGAGATCTGCGATGAGTGCGTCCATGGACGGGTAGCGGTCCGCGGGGTTCTTGCGAAGACAGCGCAGAATCACTCGCTCGAGATCGACGGGAACGCTTGGCTTGAGCACCGTTGGCGGCGTAAAGCTCGCCTTCATGATCTTGGAAAAAAGCTCCATGTGGGTGGCGCCTTGGAATGGAAGCGACGCGGTAAGCATTTCGTACGCAAGCACGCCAAAGGCCCAGATATCGCTGGCGGCGTTGGCCGGCTCTCCTCGGGCCTGCTCCGGAGAAAGGCTCTGAAACGTGCCGATGACGAAGCCAACTGTGGTCAGACGGGAGGCCATCTGCGCGGTTGCGATGCCGAAATCGAGGAGCTTTGTTTCGCCTGCCGGGGTTATCTTGAGGTTTGCACTCTTGAGATCGCGATGAACGATTCCCTGCGCGTGGACATACGCAAGTGTACTGGCGCAGGAGCGGAATACCGGCAGCGCCCGTTCCGCGCTCCATGGACCTTGGCGCGATGTGATCTCCTGCACCGTCTCGCCGTCGACATATTCCATGATGATCACGCTTCTGCCCTGGTCTTCCGTAAAGTCGTAGAGAGCAGCGACGCCGGGATGGCGCAGGCTGGCCTGTATGCGGGCTTCGTTGAGAAAGCGCTGTACGAGAATGGACTCGCCCGAAGTTTGGATAAGAGCTTTGATGGCAACGGTGCGGTCAATGCGAGTGTGGACCGCGCGATAGACCTGCCCCATCCCACCCTCGCCGAGAAAATCGACAATGCGGTATTCGCCGATCATGGAGTTCCGTTGCAGGTCCATCGCGATTGTCCTTTGCAGGGTCTACTTACCGTTCACTTGATTCCCATCAGTTCCATGCCGAAACGGATCGGTACAGCGTCTGTGACCGAAGCTCCCCCTACCGTCGCCCCGCCCAGGGTGAAGATACCGATGACCTTGCCCTGGTCGTCAAACACCGGACCGCCGCTGTTGCCGCCCCCGGTGGTATTGATCTGGAGCTGGTAATAGTCGCCGATGGTGCTGTAGGTACCTTCATCTCCATTGTTGTTGGCCCCGTTACGCAGAACCCGACCGATATTTCCATTGGTGACAGTGGGGTTGGGGATGGTATTTTCGACCACCTCACGGTTGAGGGCATCCGCGGAATTAGTGATTTGAACAGCATTCGGCGTAACCGCCGGATAGCCCATCACCACCACTTGCGCGCCCGGCCGGATGGTTTCGTAGTTGTCATTCAGCTCAAGCTTGGGTAATGAGCGGGGCAGGTCGATCTTGATCATAGATACATCTGCACGGTCTGAGCTGCGAGCCACCTTGGCCGGGATGCGGATACGGTTCCCGGCGAAGGTGACGTCCAGCACATCATTGCGGCCCTGCACCCGCTGGGCCTGTCCCAACACTCTCCCCATGAGGTGGAAGTTCTCCTCGCTCAGGGTGCCTTCACACACGATCTTGGCGTGCGAGGGGACCCAACCCTGAGGAAATTGACTCGCGGAAATCACATTCATGGTTAGACCCTTGTCACCGGAGACGAGCAGGATGCCGGCAGGAAGGTCGCGCCAGCCTGTATAGCTGGTTTCCCAGCCTTGGGCCATGTGACGATTGGTCAGAATAAAGCCATCATTGCTGACCACGAAGCCGGAGCCTCGTCCGCCTCCGCCAATATGCATATATAGCCCGCCGCCATCCTCCCTGGACAGGACCGGCTCAACCGTGTCTTTCAACTGGTAAAAGACCGGCAGCGACGCTGTTTTGGCGAGGTTGGCGACGATCGGAACGCTCTCGTCGTTCTTGTTCTTGGTCTCATTCTTGAAAAACACCTGGCTTAGAGTGCCGCCGTTTTTCACATCGATGAGGCTCCAGGCCATCTCGACATAGACCACGGCGCTGGTATTCGCGGCCGCAATCTGCTCTGCATTCAAGCCGCCCGGGCCCGATTTCACCAGGATGGTTTGCGGGCTCGGCTTGGGCCTGGTCAGCAGGTAACCCGAGAGGCCGCCAACAAGAACCAGCAGCGCCAGACCGACGATGAGCATCATGTTGCGCGTCTGATTCTGGTTCTGCGTGATCATCCGCTCAACCGTGGCTTTGCCCACCGCGGTGCTACTGGATGGTGTGTGTGCGGGCGGATTCGTCACCCGCACGGCTCCGGCCGGAGCTGACGCCGTTGTCGGCTCCAGAGGGACCTCGCGGGTGGGCGGGATGACGGCACTTGGAATATCGGCCACGCGGGTCGGCTTGACCGTGGCAGGCCGGGGGTTTAACTCGAACTGGAACTCCGGTCCGCCGGGGCCAAGCTGAACAATGTCCTCCGAATTGAGCCGCACCTTACTGAAGAGACGTTGCTTGTTAACAAAAGTGCCGTTTCTGCTGCCCATGTCGGTAATCGCGACCCCGATAGGATCGGCCTTCTCGACGATAATTTTGGCGTGGTGCCGGCTGACCAGGTCTTCGCGGTCGGAGTCATAGCGGAGCTTGCAGTCGGCCTCGCGCCCGGCCATGATCTCCAGGTTATTCTTGACCGAAAACTCCTCAGTCTGGTTTGCCTTGCCGGCATTCAAATGCCGGATGATGATGCGCTGATCCATTGTCGGCCTCCTCAAGCCATCCCACTCGCACACGAGTGGCCTGTTGTAAAGTAACTATTACTGATGTTTATGCTGTTAAGCCAGTATGTCTCGACCAGTTCCTTCAATATCTCTGCCTTGTACCCGGACGACCGGCTGGCAAGTGAAGCCTGGCTTATGTCCCGCGAGGCGGGTTTTATTGGACAGGATATGCCCAGTAGCGGGCTCCCGAATACATATCGGCGATGTAACGACCATTTCCGGCGGCCACGATGTGGCCCACTGGGCTATAAGGGTTCTGCCCCCAGACAAACATGCTGTCATCGACCCGGTAGATCCCGCCGTTGATATTGAAGTAGCGCGCGGACGCTCCGCGGTCCATTCCCGGTTGTTGGTGGTGTGGCAGGTAGTCTGGCATAGGGCAGCACGCGACCTGAGCGGAAAGGGCCGGCGCGCCCAAGCTGGCGAGAGCCGACAGGGCGATCGCAAGCAAGCCGCCGCGGTTCAACATAGGCCGGGAAAAACGCGTGGTTTGAAACATGGGATTGATCTCCAGTCTTTTTTTATTTGAGAGCAATTTGCTTCTCACCCCAAACCGCGACAACCCGGAAGAAACTGCCTCACGGCCTGGCGAAGAAATGGGTGAAAGTTTGTTGGCCGCCGGATGGCGCGCGTCCGAGATTCTATCTGGCCGCGCGCTTTGCGCCCTTCTGGTACTCGGCAAGGCTCTCTTCCACCTGAAGCCGCGTTTTGGAGGCGCTTGCTCCCGGCCCCGGGGCCGGAAGCATCGCCAGCGCCTTTCTGGCGGTTTCCACGGCGGCGGAAGCGTTGCCGTTTCGCCAGTAGGCTTCCCCCAGATAAACCAGCGTCGCCAGGTCCTTGCCTTTCGCCAACCCGTCGGCTCGCAAAGCATACCGCAGCGCCAGCGGGTAATCCCGCAACGTCTTCACCGCAGGGTCCAGCAGAACCCGCACGGCTTCGACCAGTTGTTGCACCGTCGCGTTCGGACTCTCAGCGGCCTGTTTCAGATAAGCCAAGCCGGCCTCCGCATAACGGCGCGCCTCCTGTATTCGTCCGGCGGAGGCGGCCAGGTTCCCGATTCGCCCTTGCAGCGAGGCGCGCAGCACGCGGTTGGACGTATTCAACGGATCCCGTTCCACCAGGCGGTCCAGGATCTCCACCGCCCGGCGCAGGTTCTCTTCCGAGGCGGCGGCATTTCCGGCGTAGCCTTGCACGATTCCTAACGAGCGATACACGTCCACCTGGCGGAAAGCGGCGGAGGCGTTCTGTGGATCCGCCGCCGCTTGACCGTCCAGGACGTCACGGGCTTCGCTCAGGCTGGCCAGAGATTCCTTGAATTCCTGCAACTGCCCCTGGTTCCATCCGACACGCACCAACATCATGGCGCGTCGGCGCCGGACGTCCGGCGTCTCCTGCTCGGCTGGGGGCAGACGCCGGAGAAGGGCGAGCGCTTTCTCGTAAGTCTCCACTGCCTGGCGCGGGTCCTGGGGAGTTTCCAGCTTGCCGATAGCCTCGTCGGTCGCTGACAAAAGCTGCAGCGCGCGGCTGTTGGAGGGATCGATCTTGAGCGCAGCATCGAAGTAGCCGGCGGCCGTGTGCAGAAACCCGATGGCTGCGCCGGCCCCCGCCAGGGTGATGAATCCGCCGCCTTTTTGGCTGAGATGCTGGCCCAAAGCCTGATCGGCGGCCCCGGCGTCAATGAGCCTTGGGAGATCGCGCGGGTTGGCGCGGGCCAACTGCTCGAATGTATCCGCAGCTCTTCGCAGCATCGCAATTCCATCGTCCGGCTGGGCGGTGAAGACCAGGGTCCCGCCCATCTGCTGATAGATCCTGGCCAGGGTTTGCTGCACGCGTACGTTGCCGGCGTCTTCCCGGCTCAGCGGCTCGACCAGAGCCAGAGCCTTTCTGTAACTCGCGAGGGCCCTGGTTGTGTCTCCCAAGCTATCGTCGGCGCCATGTTGGCCGAGCACGTCCCCGAGCTTCAAGTAGCCCTCTCCCAGCTCCAGCCGCAGGGACCGATCGGCGCCCTTCGCCACCGCCAGCCGGTCCAGGTATTGCAGCGTGCGGGCCGCCAGCTCGGCCTGGACCGGCATGGCTCCGGGCACTTTCTGGATGGAGTCCTGGAGATCGAAGAGGACGTAGTTGGCGAGTTGGCGGGCGTCGTTAAAACGGCTCTCCGCGTTGGCTCGCTCACGCTGCGCCACGTGGGCCTGCCAAAGCGTGCCCGCCAGCCCACCCAGCAGGGAAATCAGCAACAATCCGGCCAGCGCGGCACCGGCTGCGTGACGCCGCACGAACTTGCGCGCGAGGTAGAGTCTGGTTCCCTCGACCGCGCTTACCGGCTGCCCGGTGAGGTAGCGGCGTATGTCGCTCGAAAGCTGCTCCGCCGAACCGTAGCGCTCCTCGGGGGTCTTGGCGAGCGCCCGCAGCGCGATACCGTCGAGATCGCCTTGCAGCGTGCGCTTCAACTTTTCCGCCGTCGTTCCCCGCAGCGCAGCGGTCTCCGCCATGGTGGCGCCGATGTTTCCTGGCTGGCGCTCGACCGCCGCACTGGGACGCTGCGGCTCCCGGGAGATCGCGGCGTAAACCAAATCGGCCGGATCTTGTCCGCTGGAATCGTGGGGGCGGATTCCACAAAGCAGCTCGTACAGGATTACGCCCAGGGAATACACGTCGCTAGCCGCCGTCACGGGCCGCCCCAACAATAGTTCGGGGCTGGCATAGAGAGGCGTAAGGTACAAGCCTCCGGCGACGGTTTGTTCCAGCGAGCCGCCGGGAGCCTTCAGCACTTTCGCGATGCCGAAATCCAGCAATTTCGGCTCTCCTTCGGCGGTCACCAGGATGTTGCCGGGCTTGAGATCGCGATGAATCACCATGTGCTGGTGGGCGGAATTGACGGCCGCGCAGACCCTGGTGAACAGCTCCAGACGAGCCGGGATGGAAAGGCGGCGGCCGTCGCAGTATTCGTCCAGGCGCGTGCCTTCGACATATTCCATCACCAGGTAGGGTTGACCCGTTGGGGTCAGACCTCCATCCAGCAGCCCGGCGATGTTGGGATGCTGCAAGTCGGCCAGGATCTGACGCTCGGCCAGGAAGCGCTGGATCAAGTCGCCGCCGCCGGCTCCCGGACGAACCAGTTTGATGGCGACCTTCTTTTCGTATTGATGGTCGGCCCGGGAGGCCAGCCACACTTCGCCCATTCCGCCCCGGCCTAGAACACGCTCCAGGCGATAGGATCCGATGGGCGGGGGCTCCTCGGCGGCCGTAGCTGCGTCATGGGCCCGCAGGAGGGACCGCACCTGCTCTTCCAGATCGGCGTCGCCCGCCGCTGCTTCTCTCACCCAGGCTTCGCGTTCCTGCGCTGGCCGCTCGAGCGCGCCGAAAAAGATTCGCTCGATGCCCTCCCAGCCGGTCGAAGGAGAATTCACTCGCCGGCCTGCTTCCCGCCCTCCCCCTTCAACTCGCGAAACAACCAGGCTTTCGCGAGAGTCCATTCGCGGTCGGCCGTGGCCTTGGAAATCTCCAGGATCTCGGCGGTCTCCTCGGCCGTGCAGCCCAGAAAGACGCGCAGCTCGATGACCCTCGCCTTTCGTTTGTCCTGCCGCTCCAGGCCGTCCAGCGCCAGGCTTAACGCCAGGATCTCCTCGCTTGAGCTGCCCAGCCAGGGAACGTTTTCGCTGAGGGGCACGCGTTCCTGACTGCCGCCGCGTTTCTCCCGGTGGAGGTGTTTGGCGTGGTCGGTCAGGATGCGGCGCATGAGCATGGCGGCAAACGCGAAGAAGTGGCCGCGGTTGTTCCATTGCCCGCCATACTGCTTGGCCAGCCGCATGTACAGCTCGTTCACCAGCGCCGTGGCTTGCAGAGTATGCCCGCCGCGCTCCCGCCGCATCTGGTTTTGGGCCACTGCGCGCAACTGGCGGTAGACCAGCGGCATCATCTGATCGAGGGCCCGGACGTCTCCCCCAGACCACTGTTGAAGCAGTTGCGTGATCTCAGCCGGGTTGCTCTCCATTAGGTCGGAGATTATATACCAGCCTACGTTTGCGCGGAGGAACGGTTAGTGAGTGATCGGGGTGAAGGCATGAGCGTCCTGGGGTGTGTCGGGAACTCAGCCAACTTCTCAGGGCCGTGTGCTTCATCCCGCCCTATGCTGCGGAGCTTGGTACCATTGGATCGACTCGACAATTGGCGGCAAGGAAAGGTCCGATTCGCTCATCCACCAAGTGGCTATTCTTTCTTCTTTGAGACTGCATGCGACAGCGCCTCCCGCACGGTCGAGGTAGTTCGTGAGTACAGGGAGAAGGGAATCAATGTTAGCCCGCGACCCTTGCGCTGTGAAGATCGCCGCCGTTCCGTATGCCTTGGGGAGATACGCCGCATAAAAACCCATCTCCAACAAGTTGCCTTGCAATTGCGGGTTGGAGCGGTCGCGATCGAGCGTCACGTGGATTTCAGTCTCGCGGAATTGTCCGGTGGGCAAGAATCCGCGCTGTATCTTGAGAGGGATAGCGACCGAGGCATCAAATGGGCGCGGGGCAAAGTCCTGATCCAAGGCAATAAATTCGCCCTCAACATATCCCTTCATCGCATGTGGTGCTTTGGCGTGTTCGACGACGCGGTCAAAAAGCGTTTTGAAGGTCATGCTGTCTGTTGTCTTTTGGGTCAAATGATGCGCAGGCTCGTAGTGCTCAAGACCCTCGGGATGGCCGGAAAAATCGCTGCGCCAGAAGCCGAGATGATCTATGAGATGACGTTCAAACTGCGCCGATACACTCTGCGCATCGACGTGAATGTGAAACTGCACCATAACAATCTAGCCTCCCTGGAAAAATCCCGAACTTCAGGTCGTTGCCACCACCGGCTTTGACGTGACGGATACGGAAGGCTCTTTGTATGGCGGCAACCTACCTTCCTTTGCGTATTCCGTTTCTGCTTGTTTGATCAAGGCGTGGGCTAAGCCTCTGTACACTTTGACGATGTCGTCCAGTTCCGTGTAAAAGCCGAACTCCAATTGCGAGTCTGCGTCTCCCGGATCGAGGCCTTCTGTCCCAGCCAAACCCTGAAGAATCTCGGTTCCGACCATGAAAACCAAGCAGCCATTCCTTCCAGACTTGGTTCCGGCGATTAGTAGCTGAATGGGCATACTGCCAGTTTCGCAGAAAATCGCTTCGTGGTTTACTTCCTCATCCCAAGCCCTGTCTCTCCCCTTTTTCATGCGGTCCAAAATTTCTTTCCTGCGCATTGTCAACTCGCCAAAGACGCTATTCAGTTTCTCGGGCGTGTAGGTTTTCTGATAACGAGGCCGCTTTGACAGCGGTATCAGAAAGTTTGCCATGGCGCCCTCATCATTAACGGTCAAAATGTTGACAATTGGCATCGAAGCTACTTTGTCGTTCAGAGTTACAAATAGCTTACTAACATCTCTGGCAAAGTCTCGGCTGCCTAGCTTGACAAAGGGATAATTGGGTGTAAGCGGCAACTTGTTGTAAACGTCAGTAACTTCGAAAAAGAGGCGACTCTTCTTATCCGAACAGCAATGCGGACCACCGAAATTGAGAGCGAAATTGACAATCCAGATCTCCCTTTCCGCCTCTGCTATCAGTTGCAGCGCTCTGTCGAAAATCTGCGGGAATCCTCTGAGGAGGTGACGGGTGGCGTCTTCGACGTTTGCAACCAGGTGATTTTCAGCTTCGATCAGATCGTTCAGTCGATTTCGCAATATCACAATCCCAAAGAGGGTTGCCAATCCAAGTGCGCTGATTAGGATCACGCCGACATATTCTTCTAACTTGTATCCCGTTGGCCAACCGCGGCTAACAAGCCACTGCCCGAACCCTAGCGATAGACCCAAGAGAAACGAAAGGGAACCGTAGTCCCGACTCATCTTGCGATACCGCTCCTCCAGGCTGACCCAACTGCCGATCTTGCCAATCACACCAAGTGCGATCCCGGCTAAGCCAAAAGCCACGAGCAGTATGGTCAGAGGCGTTTCTTTCAGCGTCTTAAGGAGGTCAATCAGGTTTTTCATATTGGGTTAAATCCCTTCATCTCAATTCACAAAAGGGCCCTTAATTGTATCCGCTACCAAAACACAATTTTCCTTTCCAAATAGGAGACAAATCCAAAAAAAAAGACACCTCCAACACAAATCATGATTACGCCGGCAAACATCAGTGGGGTTTCCAAATAGTACGATGATGTATTGATCAGGTGTCCTATGCCTTCCGTGGCGCCGGTAAACTCACCGATAACCGCGCCTACTACTGCCATCGAACTGGCAATTTTAAGGCCAGCCAGCAGATAGCTCAACGAATTGGGAATGCGGATTTTAGTCAAGACCTGCCACCCGGAAGCGGACAGCGATTTCATTAGGTCGAGTACTTCCGGATCAACCGCTGTCAATCCATTTGCCGAGTTGACCAGCACGGGAAAGAACGCTACCAGAGCGGACATAACGACCTTTGAGAGCAATCCATTGCCAAACCAAAGCACAAGCAGCGGCGCGATGGCTATCAGGGGCGTGGACTTCAGTGCGACAGCATAGGGGTACACAGCATCCTTAATGATCTGCGAGTAGACGAAAAGGACTGCAAGCAAGTACGCAGATGCACCACCAAGTATGAATCCGAGAATCGACTCTTCCATGGTAATTCCGGTCTCTCTGAACAAGCGCGGATAGTTGCGACGGAAAGCGACCCCGATTTCTGAAGGAGCCGGCAGAATCACTCGATTGATATGTAGCAAGCGGGCGGCGGCCTCCCATGCACACAACAGCAGCACAAGAGTCGCCACTGGCACCGCCACCGACCTTATTCCAGCTTTGCTCGTAAGAATTTGACCACCTCCTGGAATGGCTCCGTTTCCTGCAAGGCTGCTTCTCGGGGACGCAGAAATGGGACTTCCAATACCTCCTTCACTCTTCCTGGCCGGGACGACAACACAATGACTCGATCTGATAGAAAAACCGCCTCGCTAATACTGTGCGTGACCAGCAACACCGTGACTCTGATTTTCTGCCAAATCTCTAGAAGCTGCTTATTCAAAGCCGCTCGGGTGAACTCATCCACCGCTCCGAACGGTTCGTCCATAAGCAAAACCTTCGGATCAAACGTCAACGCCCTTGCTAAGGCGACTCGTTGCTGCATTCCCCCCGAGAGTTCCTTCGGATAGCGATCCTCAAAACCGGACAAGCCAACCATGGCTAGTAGTTGCCTCGGGTCGCGGCTCTGGCGGCCTAAGACTTCGAGAGGAAGTCGCACGTTGTCAATCACTCTACGCCAGGGAAGCAACACCGGGTTCTGGAAAACAAAGCTGAACATTCCCTCCTGTCGGGCTATGTGGTTTGAGTGTCCAGCCACGGTTACGCTTCCTTGGCTCGGCCCAATCAAATCACCGATAATCTTTAGAAGTGTGCTCTTGCCACACCCACTTGGCCCAATGATAGAAATAAACTCGCCGTCTCTCGCAGAAAACGATACCGGGTCTAAGGCGCGCACCGCACCATCCGCTGATGCGTACGACTTGCTGACACTCTCGACTTCGACCATGGCAGCATCCGTTTTCATGCGCTATTGGCTCGGAGTTCGGCGATAGATTTGTTCCAGAAAACTGGTCGTAAATGCTTCACCCAAGTCAAATGGCTTTTCGATAACGCGTTCCTCCAGCAGTCGGTCGTACGTAGTCTGAAACATCTGCAGGTCCATGTAACCAGGCGGGTATTGCTGGCTGTCGCTGGTTACCAAGTTATACGCCTTAAGGCGCTTTAGGCTAAGCGCCGCGTCCAAGCTGGGGTCGCGCTTCAATAGAATCTGGTTGGCTTGTTCAGGATTGTCCACGGTGAACTTCACCCCCCGCAGAGTGGCTCTCAGAAAATGGAGCACTACATCTGCGTGATCGGAGGCGGCACTATCGGTGGAGAAAAGTGTATACCCCTGCGTCACGATGCCGTAGTCCGCGGGACTAATAATGTTGATCTCGATTCCCTTTGCCGGCAAATCGAATCCGGCCGTCACCGTGAAGCCCCACTCTGCGTCTACTTTTCCAGCGATGAGCTGGTTGTAATCGAAACCTACATCCACCTCGGTATAGCGGATGTGATTCTTGTGCAATAGATTGTGCAAGACATCGGTGGAAATGTGGCCATAGTTGAAGCCAATACGTTTAGCTTGAAGTTGCGAGAGTTTGGTAATCCCAGAAGACTTGAGGGTGATCAAGCACGGAAAATTCGAATTGCGATGCAGCACCGCGAGGGCCTTGAGGGGTTGGCCCTTCGACCGGGCGACCAGCAGCGTATCGGGACCGCCGAGCACGCCAAACATGTCCTGTCCCGTGGCCACCGTCTTTACCGGGTTCAGTTCGCGCGAGCCCATTTGGAAACTGACGTCCAAGCCTTCGTCGGCGTAATAGCCCTTATCCTGAGCAACGTAAAAAGGAGTCTGGCCAGCTTCGATAATAGGGATTGGGAAACGAACGCTCACACGAGTCGTGTTCGTCTGCGAGTTAGGGGTGCTTCGGGAACACCCAAAAGCCAGGAGCAAGGCGACAAAAAGTAATGGGCCCAAGAACCGGGCTGGATCATTTGTGGTCTTGGTTACCGGCACGGAGGTAGACATAAGGGTAGGACTCCCATTCTCGAACGGGGCCGGACCGCAAATCAGCAATTATGGTACCCCAGATGGCCAGCGTACAAGAATCCGTACAGAAACCCGGATGCCGATGGGCGTGGATGACGATCGTGAAGGCAGGAGCGTCGGTAATCCAGGTGATGGAGGCCGCAACCTTACCTTGACAATCCTGCCGAGGTGGGGCAAGGGTTCGCCGACGAGCGCTTAAAGAGCGCGTGGATCGAACACCATACCTGGGTGGCGTTCGATTTGATGAACCGCGAGGTACCGAAGAAACAGGCGTACGCCGTGCTGGCAGCACTGGTCGCCGAACTGCTGGACGTTCGCTGTGCTGGTATCTACCTGCCTAAAGAGAACCAGTTCACCATCCAGAATGACGGATCTGCGGCCCGAGCACCTGCGGAGGGTCGGCGGTTAGTTCGTGGTTCCAAAGCAGCGCCACAACAGATAGATTGGCTGGTAGACGACTTCATTCGGAAGGCTTTCGCGGTGATAAGCGCGTTTTGTTCGATATACCGGTGCGTGAGGGTTAAGCTTGGCATGTTGTTCCTCGTGGGTCTGCTTTTTGCCTCGCCCCGCATTTCAAGCCCCGCTCAGGCCCAACAGCCGATTCCCATCGAGTTTACGAACTCTACCGCAGCGGCGGGCATCAAGTTTATCCACTTCAAGGGCAACAACGGCATTTCCATCAACCGGGAGGAGTTTGGCCCCGGAGTCTGCGTGACCGACTTTGACGGCGACGGTTGGCCCGACATCTATTTTGTAAATGGGCGCGATCTATACAACCGCGGCATCTCTGTTCGCAACGCGCTTTATCGCAACAATGGCGATGGCACATTTACGGATGTCACCGAAAAGGCCGGCGTGCCTGGTACTGGTTACGGGTTGGGATGTGTCTGGGGCGACTATGACAACGATGGATTCCCCGATCTGTTTGTTACCCAGTACGGCCGCAACGTTCTCTACCGCAACAACGGAAACGGGACGTTCACCGATGTAACCGATAAGGCCGGAGTTGCGGGCACAGAGTCAGGTACATTTCATTCGGGAGCGACCTTCTTTGACTACGATCGCGACGGCCGACTCGATCTCTACGTCGGCAGTTACGTCGAACTGGGTGACAAGCGCTATTGCGACTTGGGCGGAGTGCAAAGCAGTTGCGCTCCCAGTGTTTACCGTGGCAGTCCCGACGCCCTCTACCATAACAATGGCGATGGAACCTTCACCAACGTTACCGTCAAAGCCAAAATCTATCAGCCCGAAGGAAAGAATCTTTCCGTAGGCGCCGCTGATTATGATAACGATGGCTGGCCCGACCTCTTCGTCGCCAATGATGGGTTAAGCGCCTATCTTTATCACAACCAGCGTGACGGCACTTTTAAGGAGATTGGTGCACCCAGCGGCATGGCCTTCAGCGGATATGGTGCCGTCATGGCGGCGATGTGTATCTCGCTGGGAGACTTTAATAACGACGGTTGGCTTGATCTGTACATCTCTGACTTTCAGCGATCCTCCGACCACATTTGGCTAAATGATGGCAAGGGCTTCTTCGACGAAGTCAGCGACCAGTCGGGAATTACCCGCGCCACTCGCGACGTCCTGAGCTTTGGAGGAGGTTTTTTCGACTACGACAACGACGGCTGGCTCGATCTCTTTGTAGCCAACGGTCACGTTTATCCCGAAGTTGAGCAAACCGCCCCGGGAATTCACTACAAGCAACTGAACTCCCTGTTTCACAATGAGCACAACGGCAAGTTTGTGGATATGAGCAAGTCGGCGGGTAATGGGTTTCAGACGTCTTATGTTGGCCGCGGGGCTGCGTTTGTAGACTTTGACAATGACGGATTCGTCGATGTTGTGGTCGCTAACAACGGAGATGCGCCGCTGTTGCTGCACAACAGCGGGGGCAACGGGAATCACTTCCTGAATTTCAAGCTGGTGGGCACTCGGAGCAATCGTGACGCTATGGGGGCTCGGATACGAATTCTCGCCGGCGGCATTTCGCAAATTCGAGAAATTGAAGGCGGCGGGAGTTATCTGTCGCAGAGCGATCTGCGCGCCAATTTCGGCTTGGGAAAAGCCGCCGGTGCGGAAACAGTCGAGGTCAAGTGGCCCAGCGGTCTCGAACAAACATTCCACAACGTAGAAGCCGACAAATTCTACCTGATCGAGGAAGGCACCGACCGGCTGAATATCCAGCGATTTACCCGGCCCGCTAACCGGAAGTAATTCTCAACTGGATCCGTCTACTGCGCGAGCCCAACTCTGGACTCGTGCAGTTTCCATCCCCTGATTAAAAGCCAGAGCATGAAGATCAGTTCGCCGAAGAAGGTGATGGTGATGAATCGCAGTGGGAGGTTGGGGATGAGGTAGGGGCCAATGCTGTCGATCACCCAGCCCAGGCCGTCGATCACTAGCAGAATGCCGATGATCCATGGGATGTAGCGGGAACGGAAGATCAGGTATCCCAGAAGGACCAGGTGGATGCCAAAGAGCACGAGGCTCATGGACCAATCGTAGCGAAAGGTGTGGAGCAGAAGGTCCACCTGGGCCTGCAACGGACCGGGCCCGAAGATCTTCAGGTAGTCGGGTGTGTGGAGGAGGCGAAAGACGGTCACGAGGTTGAGAGTTCCACAGAGAGCAACTGCTGCATACACCAATTGAAACCACGCGGCCAGCAGAGACAGCGATCGGTTGACCCGGGCGAGCAGGACATAGAGCGACCAGGCAAGAACCACGTCGCCGATGAAGCTGATGAGATAGCAGAAGATCGCCGCGAGGAATAGGCCTCCATGGGCGGAAATGTTCTGCGCGGTTTGCGCGATGTTGCCTGGGATCACAAGCTTTGGTAACACGTACTCAGCGTAGGTGACGGGGTTGAGCAGGTAGGTGAAGCCGGCGACCAGTGCCGCCTGACGCAAGGTGATGCCGTCGTGGGAAGTTGCCGCGATTGGCGGGTTCATTGGCCGGCTCCTTTCAACGGGTTGGCTATGAGTGGACTGTCGGTTGCGTGGGACCCTGGAACTGTCGCACCAGGAGCGGAAGTCCGGCGCATACCAAGCGCAATTTGCTTTGTATCTTTGTCCATTCTTGCAACTACCGGTCTGTCTTGTTTGAACATTTGCAGGGTATACGGATTGAGGACGCAGAATTACGCAGCGGCTTGCATTTGGCGACTATCGGCACTGATAAACCGCTTGGCGTCATCCATGCGGCGTGGAAGTTCCTGCAAGGCGGTTTTGATCAGCCTGGACATCGGTGCCCGAGCAGATTGGCCGGACGGATCGATCTAAATCCCTCAATGAGTGATGCGAGCTGACGCCGTCAACGCACGCGACGCTCACCGCTTAAAAGCCATCGCTGCTTAGGAGATTCCGTATAAGGGTTTACCCTGGGTTGCGAAGGGAGTTGCATCTTCTATGCTGGCAAACCATTGCGGCAATGGTTCTGACTCTCATAGGCTTCTTGTGCGTCTTGTCTTGGCCGCCTTTTTCCTTTGTTTCTATTGCGACCGTGTACTTGCCGCGCAAGCGGAACCGTCGGCTCAAGCCATTCTCCAGCACTTTTATCGAGCCGCCGGCGGAAACGCCTGGCAGCACTATGACGAGTCCGACTCGGAGGGCACGGCGACCGTCGCCGGAAAGACCGGAAGCCTGCGCTACGTTGAGGACCTGCACAGCGGCGCCAGCGTGTCCCACGTCGAGATCCCCGCCCTCGAGGTAAAGCAAGCCGACGGCGACGGGCCGACGCAAAGCTGGCATCAGGATGCGGACGGAGACATTCAACTCTCCACTCTGCACACCCCGGGCAACATAGACGACCGGTATCTGACCAGCCGTGCCTACTGGCGGCCGGAGTTTGGCGGCGCGGCTGTTACCGTGCTTGCCCCGCGAACCGAGGGATCCACGACCTGGGATCGCCTGCGCTTCCAGGTCCCTGGCGGAAGCGGCTTCACGTTCTGGATTAATCGCCAAACTGGCCTGCTCGACCGGGTACGCGGTAAGACCGCCAAAGAACTGAGCGACTATCGCCCGGTCAATGGCGTCATGCTGCCATTTAAAGAGAAGAAGCCGTTTGGGAGCCAGAGGCTCACGGTCGTATATACACGCCGCACAGTGCGCGAGCAGCTCGACGTGGCCGCGTTTGGCATTCCTTTCCGCAAGGATTACCAGATGCCGCCTTCGGGCGAGGTTTCCGTGCCCGCCGAGGGCGGACTCATCCTTCAAGTCGGGATCGACGGCAAGGGGCCGTTCAAGGCAATCTTTGACACCGGGTCGGTGAACATCCTTTCCGCTAACTTTGCCCGCAAGCTCGAGCTCAAGCTCGACGTGCAAGGGCTGGAAGTCGGCACTTCCAGTCCCGCAAACGTGCAGGTACACACGACCCATGTCGGTGCCCTTCAGATTGGGGATCTCCTGGTTCGCAATCAGACCTTTTATGTCATCGATATGCCGGACGAGAACGGTGCTCCCTCATTCCTCGTCGGCTACGAGTTGCTGCGACGCTTGGCCGTCAGAATCGACTTCGAGCAGCAGCGCCTCACCTTCTACGATGGTCCGCGCTTTCATTACACCGGTCCGGGCACGGCGGTGCCTCTTCAATATCAGGGCAACTTGTTGCTGGTCGAGGCTTTCATCGGAGATGCCTCGGGACTCTTTGAGCTCGATTCGGGCAACGAGTCCGGAACCACGATGAACACCGGCTTCACCGTGAAGAACAACCTGGTCCACGCATTAAGCCCCCATTTTCTTGCGTACAACGGACGCGGATTTGCGGGTCCTTCGCCGCCAGCCTACCTGGCGCGCGTCCATACCATGCGTATCGGCGATGTTCCCGTTCCAGGCGTCATTGGGCGCTTCAGCACCGACCCTTCGGACACAAGAAATCTTGCCGGTAACATCGGGCTAGACATTCTCCGCCGTTTCACTGAGGTCTTCGACTGCATGCACGGCCAGGTTTATTTTGAAACGACAGAAGACTCGACTCATCCGCAAGTGTTCAATCGCGCCGGCCTGCTCTTCGATTCGTTCGGCCACGGGCTGCAAGTGATGACCGTCTTGCCCGACAGTCCCGGCGCGGAGGCCGGCTTAGAAAAGGGCGATGTGATCACTGCCATCGACGGCAAGACCCCCAGCGACGAAACGAATCAGCCGGCGTTCCTCCAGCCGCCGGGCACCCAACTCCGGTTAACTGTGCAGCAGGGAACGAAAAGCCGCCAAGTGACGGTGACACTGAGAGACGTTCTTTGAGGGAGTTGCCTGCACTTAGCTGCAGTCTCTTGGGTCCACCAGTTCACAAGTCCGTCCGCAACCGAAGCACCACGGAAGCAGAATGTCTCCAGCCTATCGTGCGAAATCGCTAACACACTCATCGCCAAGGATGATGCGAGCCACCTGGCCGTGTTGCCGGTTATTCGGCCACATGGATTCCTTCCGAATAATCCGGGATCCAGGCACAATCAGAAGAACTTTGAACGCGGACCGCATCTATTCTTGGTTGAGGGCGGATGAACATGGCCATTGAAAAATTCACCATCAACATATCGGACGCTTTGCTCGCGGATCTCAGCCGCAGGCTAGACGCCACACGATGGCCAGACGAGCTTGAAAACGTTGGCTGGGAGTTGGGCTCAAATCTCAGCTATATGAAATCGCTGGCCGAGTATTGGCGGAACGGCTATGAGTGGCGGCGCCAAGAGGCAACGCTGAACCAGCTTCCTCAGTATCGAGTCGCACTCGATGGACTCCACGTCCATTTTGTCCATGTGCGCAGCAAACATCCCAAACCACTGCCGCTCATCATCACCCATGGATGGCCGGGAAGCTTCGTTGAAATGGTGAAGCTTATCCCGCACTTGACGGATCCCGAGGCGCACGGAGGAAGTGCTGAAGATGCCTTCGATGTGATCGTGCCCTCTTTACCGGGCTATGGTTTCTCAGACCGGTCTACGGAGCGCGGCATGAGCCCGTTCAAGATAGCAGCACTCTGGGCCCGATTGATGACGGAGCTCGGTTATGAGCGCTTCGCTGCCCAGGGAGGCGACTGGGGCTCAACCATCTCCACAGCCATTGGCCTCAACCATGCCCCGCGCATGATCGGTATTCACCTCAATTACATTGCCGGTCGTTTTCTCTTCGGCGGAACATTGAACCAAACCCCGGACGATGAAACGTCCAAATCCTACCTCGCCGAACTCCGTGCATGGACGGACCGGGAGGGCGGTTACAGCCATCTTCAAGGGACGAAGCCACAAACGCTGGCTTATGCGCTGAACGACTCCCCAATAGGTCTTGCAGCCTGGATCCTCGAAAAGTTCCGAACTTGGAGCGACTGCAACGGTGAGCTGGAAGGCATTTTTACCAGGGATGAACTTTTGACCGATGTGATGATCTATTGGGTGACCGAGACCCTGAACTCCTCGGCCCGGCTTTATTATGAATCGCGAGAGCAGCCTCTTCAGCTTTCGCCCGCAAATCGCGTGGAGGTTCCCGTAGCGGTGGCCGTCTTCCCCAAGGAGATTCCTATGCCCCCGCGCGCGCTGGCGGAGCGCGGCTACAACATCCTGCGCTGGACTGTCATGCCCAGGGGAGGACACTTTGCGGCTATGGAGCAACCCAGCCTTCTGGCACAGGATATCCAAGAATTCTTCCGCCCACTCCGCTAGGACTTCGTGGTTCTTGGACTATAGGCAACTCGGGAGTTGCCCTTGGCCGTGTAGTCGGCATCTCGTACGTTTCCCGCGGCGGATTGTCGTCCCTCGCCATCCGTGCCCCAGGATTTCCGGATAAGGTTTACGTCCAAGTGCCAGTACATAAATAGATCTGAACCTCTCAATCGGTGAGTTGGCATGTTAACCGGCCAATCTCTGCCCGGTCTGACTTTGGGCTCATGAGGGCCGGAATCACGGCCGCTAGTCGCCTTTAGAACCGCACCAGCCTTGCGCTCAGGCGATTCCTCGGTTGAGAGCAATCATGCTCTGCCAAGCGGGTCCGAAGGCATAAGAATTCCGGCTGAAAGATAATACAACGCGTCTTCCACGCGCGCCAGATCAGGCTTTCGCGATATTGCTTCATATGCCTTTTGGCCGGTTATCTTACTGTTGTCACCAATCGAGATTCGGAGCCTGCGATGACTAAATAGAAGCCGGTTCTCGTGGATCTTTTGTATGTATCGATCTCACTTTAGAGACATCAACTTACCGCAGCGCTTGCGCGCACGATACAGAGGTGTGCCTCGCACCATGTAAACCGTAGATTCTGGGGTTTTCGGCTCCTGGCTCGGCGTAACGCCGGACGGATCTCCTCTCCTCACCCGAGACATCGGCACCGAGGAGATATACGACCTGAGCTTGTGCTGGCATTCGGTGCCGATATCAGAGAGTTCATCGAATGGTACTGTTCAGAACCGAGGCTCGCCTTCAATAAGACCGTAGTCACCGGGTACCGGATCTCTCTCGAACAGCAGCATTATGCATCTACCACCATCAATTTGCGGCTCGCGGCAGTACGGAGGCTGGCGCACGAGGCTGCGGATTGCGGCCCTTGCAGGAGCCCACTGGAGGGGTGCTCGACCTTAGGCCTATAAGACGAACAAAGCAGGAATGCAATAGGTTAAGAACCAATCGATCGCGAGCGGAACCTCAAGGGTGGGGAATTCTGCGCAATCTTACTCACCTTTCTGGAAATATCGTCGCGCCTTCTCGGTTGCGTGACGCCAATATGGGGTCTCATGAAGCGCACCTGGATTCCGCCGACTGGAGCGATCAGCCCGATAGTATCATTGCAATAGGCGCTTCGCGTTACATGGCGAAGCGTAGCGTGTTCAGAAGGAACGGAACCGATGCTTCCCCCCAAAAAGACGCGTGATTTGGCCCGCAGCCTGGTTGCTAGCGAGGCCGACGCAAGCACGACCTCCCTGCATACCTCAGCCGCATCTGTGCGCGTCTATGAAAGGCTGCGGCGGCAACTCGGCGCACCCGTGGGTGTGGATGGTTTTCAGGCGCTCGCCTCTCGTGCCTTGGCTCTGGCCAGGTCGCAATCGCCCCGGCTCAGCGCGGTGCAGGTTACGGCGAATGGAGGCTTGCGCGGTCTCGGCGAAGTTCCATCCCAGACGGACGCGGATGAGGATGGCGAAGCAGGAATCGTTCTGATTGCGCAGCTGCTCGGGCTGTTTCTTACCTTCCTTGGCGAGGCAACAACGCTGCGTTTGATCGAAGATTTTCGCCTTCAGGTTGACGTCGGCCCAGAGCCGGCCAGGACCACCGAGGACACGATAAGCTCAGCGGCCGAGGGACCGGCAATGGCTGCGGCTTTCCAGGATCTTCTGCTGGAGATTGACCGGCTACGGAGTGTGAGTGAGCGTATTGAAACCCTGGCCGACAGGCACCCCGGCATGGAAGATGGCCTTGTGAGTGTTGCGGGAAACATTCGCAGTATAGCTACCGTTTTGGACGTTTTCACACTCATTCGAAGCAAGGTCGGCGAGTCGCAAGAAGAAGCACCTATCCCGGAACCGAGTCGCTATTTGAATTGAGTAACCGCCAATACTGCATCCAGCGCAAACCTGGATGTCGAACGCCCAAGCGCGGAGGCGCTTCAAGAGGGACGGAATCCCCGCACTGGCCCCAACGAAGGGTACACCGATTATCGAAATCTGCTACACGGAAGAATGCACGGTTGCACATGACGATTCCTCCCACAACGCGAGATTTGGCCCACCGTCTTCTTGCTTACGAGGTCGTTCTGACCCAGACCTCTGAGCCTTCGGAGTCCGCGACCCTTCGCGTCTATGAGAAGCTGCGCCAGGGTCTTGGTGAACTTGTAGGAGGTGCGGGTTTTTATTCGCTTGCCTCTCGCGCTTTGGCGTGGGCCAGAACCGACGCTCCCAGCCTAAGCGCTGCGCGGGTTGCCGCGGATGGATCGTTACAGGGCCTGGGCGAGCTTGAACATCCAATGGACATTGACAAAGATCGGGCTGACGAGTCCGCGACTGACGAGGCAGGGATCATCCTCATAGCCCGCTTACTCGGCCTGCTTCTTCTTTTCCTTGGCGAAGCCTTAACCTTGAGCCTGCTCCGGGTTACGTGGCCGGGCGCAGCCCTGGACGATCGCAGTTCCGAGAACGGGAGAAAAGCTTGAGCATGCAAGACAAAGTGAAGATCAACAAACTACCCACCGGAGTTCCTGGGCTCGACGAAATTGTGGGCGGCGGCCTACCTGAATTCTCGTTCAACATCATCGCGGGAGCCCCCGGAAGCGGCAAGACGACGCTGGCTCATCAGTTTGTGTTTGCCAATGCTACCCCGGAGCGCCCTGCGCTCTACTTCACCGTCCTGGGCGAATCCGCCATCAAAATGCTGCGGTACCAGCAGCAGTACACATTCTTCGATCCGTCCATGCTGCCCGGCTCCATTCGCTTTATCAACCTGAGTGAGGTTGTCCTGGAGAAGGATCTGGGTGCGGTCTTGGAGCAGATTACCAAGGAAGTGGAAAAGGCCAACCCCGCCGTTGTGGTTGTCGACTCCTTCCGCACCATGGTTCGGAAGCCGGAAAGCGACATGGACCTGCAATCCTTCATTCAACGGTTAGCCCTGTTTCTGGCTAGTTGGCAAGCTACAACTTTCCTAATTGGTGAATACGCGGAGGAGGAGCTACGCGACAATCCCATCTTTACCGTGGCCGATGGACTGTTCTGGTTGCGCCAAACGGCGGAACGCAATTCGATTGTGCGCAAGTTGCAGATCATCAAACTGCGCGGTCAGGATTCTGTGCCGGGGCTGCACACATTCCGCATCACCGATGCCGGAGTGCAAGCCTTCTCG
>Ga0302324_100003644_pt1 | contig 34671 bp, 39 predicted proteins | sample Palsa_T0_1_FD_201949 | JGI IMG/M metagenome (GOLD analysis project Ga0302324, IMG submission 201949) | Peat permafrost microbial communities from Stordalen Mire near Abisko, Sweden - Palsa_T0_1 | ecosystem: Environmental > Terrestrial > Soil > Palsa > Peat permafrost | place: Sweden: Abisko...
CGGCGTCAGACTTATTGACTGGTGTAAGATCCATGGAGGAAGCAAAGACAAAGATCAAAGACCTGAGACGGAAAACTGTCCACCGAAACGGGTCAGCTCCAGGGGAGCATCGGAATCAGAGAAAGAATCGTCGGAAGTGAGCGGTCACGTTGCGCTGTCGGCACCAGCGCTAGGGTCACCTCATGTAGAGCGAATCCTTGGTCTCGATGACTTAGAAGTGGCGCCGGGCGAAGAATCTAGAAAGCAGCCAAATCGTTGATAAGTTGCTTCCACTGTCCACATGGATCGTCTCTGGCAACACAAATAGTGTGTGCAGATTAAGGTAGAGCGCAAGAGGCATCCAGTATTACGATTGCCTTGTAGGACAATCTTCATGCCATGGCGGCTGCGCTGCGGGTGCGACTATGCTGCAGCACAGTTCGTGGCCGCTCCAGGCCGTGAGTCGGGGAGTTCGAAATGCAGGAGTATCAAGGCGGTTGCCATTGTGGGGCTATCGCAATCATCTATCGTACCGACATCGACCCCATGCACTGGCCCCTGCGGCGCGACGGCTGTTCATTTTGTCGGCGTCATGGCGTGGTCGGCACATCGGATCCAGCGGGCAATCTTTCCATCGAGATCGGGGATCCGTCAAAGGTTCGGTACTATCGTTTCGCGCATCGGACCGCAGACTTCTTAGTTTGTGGTGAATGCGGTGTGTTCGTCGCGGCAATCAGCGACACGGCCCAAGCGAGGCGCGCGGTTATCAATGCACGCGTGCTCAATGGGGTCTCATTAGAGTGGGGCTCCGTAGTCGATGTGCACTTTGATGACGAGAGCCCGGCACAGCGGGCTCATCGTCGGGCTCTGCATTGGACTCCTGTTGTGAAGTGAGCGTAACCGATAACTACGGGGCGTTACTTCCCAGCGTGTGAGGATCCGGCCAATGGCTTCGTGATTATCGATGACTGGAGCGACTGATGGGGTAGGGGTCGCAGCCACGCCGAAACGGCCCTGTGCCAGTTTGTGCGCTGGGGTATCGCCAAGCCCCAGATGTGGCAGTCCCATAGCGGTGCACGCCGTGCTTCAAATTGCTGGTCCGCACTTCACGGCCGTGCTCGCCGGGCCGCGTCCGCCAGCTCCGCGAGCAGCTGGCGATTATCGCCAAGGGGAACGAAGCGGGAACCGGCTCCGAGCATCGCCAGGGCAACTCCAAGCGCCCGGCCGGCGCGTGCCGCGGCCGGGCGCATTCGATCCGTCGGCCGCAGCGTGATTGCGCGTAGCAGCCGATTGCGGTCGTGGTTGTCCATGGTGTGCTCCGCGCGGCTAACCAGCGAAGGCCTTGAAGATCAGACCCTCGGCGAGGACCGTGCCCACCGCCAGGACAAAGCCGGTAAACCGGACTATGGTGTTCTGAACGCTCATGATGCCCTTACTCCTTTAGTGAAACTCCGATGGGCGCTACAGTGCGCCAGGGCGAAGGTGCGAACCAACGCAAGTGGTGATCGGCTGTTAAGGAAAGCTAAACGTGTCCAGAGCCTATGAAAGACTGCCACTGGGAGCGCTACGGGTGTTCGAGGCCGTGGCCACGCGACTGAGTTTTAGTGCTGCAGCGGATGCGCTCAACGTGACGCCGGCAGCGGTCAGCCAGCAGATAAAGATGCTCGAAGACTACCTGCAAGTGGCGCTGTTTCGCAGAAATGGCCGCCGCGTTGAAGTCACGGGCGAAGGCTTGCAGCTGCTGCCGGGCGTGCGTTCGGGCCTTGAGGATCTGCAGCTGGCTCTGCAGCAGATTAAGCAAAATCGACGCGGCGGCCCCTTACAGATCTCGCTGCTCGCTTCGTTCCTGCAGATCTGGCTGTTGCCGCGGATCCGGGCATTTCGCCGTCAGTATCCCGATGTGCTGCTGCGTTTTCACACTTCGCGTGAACTCGTGGACTTCTCGCGCGCTGCAATTCATGTGGCCATACGCTTCGGACGTGGCGATTACCCCAATCTGCACGTCGAGAAACTGCTCGACGACTGGCTGGTGCCGGTGGCGCACCCGACGCTGATCAAGCAGTTCGGGCTACTGGATCGGGACACTGACCTCGACGGACTACCGTTACTCGACAGCGACGAGGAGCCGTGGCAGATCTGGCGCCAGGCCGATGTGCAGCGCGCCTGGCAGTCACGCGCGCCGAACATCGACGATTCCGCGGGTCTGCTGGCCGCGGCCGAGGAAGGCCTCGGTTATGCGTTGGCGCGCTGGACCATCGTGGCACGTTCGCTCGAGAAGGGCACACTTCGGATTGCCGGCAAGGAGGTGCTGCCATACAGCTCAGCCTACTATTTTGTTTGCCCCGAACCCTACCTGGCGATGCCCAAAGTCATGCAATTCCGCGATTGGCTGCTGGCCGCGGCGCGTGAGTTTCCGCGCCCCGCCACAGCGCTCACCGGTGGGCCGATTAAGAGGCGAGCGTCGCGGACAGCCGGTTGATGCTTCTCATCACTCACCCAGACGCGGCAGCGCAGGGGATGGCGCGTCTCGGATGAGGGCCTCAAGGCGTTCGGGCGTTATAAGATTCTGTCAGCTGCTCCCAATGACCCGGGGCGTAATGCCACTGGCTTCCGATTTGGTCCCAATGATTCGCAACCCAGTGATACCCGCGGCGCTCGTATAGATAGCTACCCGATACCCAATGATAAGAATGACCTGTCCATTCCCAATTGCCCGGCGCCCAAATATATCCATCGCGATGCGACACGTGTTCGGCACGTGCGGCCGGCGGGGGCGTGTCGACTAGGATATCGGCCCCCGCTGATGCGAACCTCGGCGACACGAACGCACCGGCGATGATGATTATCGGCAGCGAGGCTTTTTGCAGTGTCTTCATGGCAGGTAACCTTTGGCCGGTTTGGCCATCTCGTTAATGTTGAGAACTCAGCAATTGAAGAGCGAACGATCGTGCTAATAATGATGCGAAACCGGCACCGTGATGCTTCCTGACAGCGATCATGAACAGTGCCGCGATGGCTTAACGGACTCGGGGAGAACGCCGGCTGCGATTAAGGAGCGATTCGAAGGCGGTCTGCGCATGCTCTGCCGCGTCACGGTCGCGCATCAGCCCTTGTCTTTGTTGATACATCATTGTGATGCCGTCGAATTCGTAGGCAAACTGCTCAGAATCCAGATCGCCCCGAAAATGGCCTTCGTCGATTGCGGTCTTGGCGCACCGCGCCACCAACTCCCGCCAATCTTGAAACGCATGCACCACGCGCTCACGCACCGGGTGCCCCGGGCGGTTGTGATACTCGAGCGAGGCCTTCTGCAGCAGGCAGCCGCGCAGTCCAGCTTGACCGCGTATCCATTCCAGGTCTTTCTCAAACAGGACACGCAAACGTGGTTCTCCGCGCGGTGCGGCCAGTGCCGGCTGCACCACGCTTAGCGTGATCCGGTTGACCACTTCCTGGATCACCCCGAGCTGTAAAGCCTCTTTTGATTTGAAATGCGCAAACAGGCCGCTCTTGGACAGCTTGACCTCCTTCGCAAGTACCCCTATCGACAGACCCTCATAGCCAACCTCACTGACGAGGCTCAGCGCACCGGAGACAATGGCACGCCGGGTTTGTTCACCCTTGGATTGGCCCTTACCTACCTCGCCCCCCGCGGGCCGCCGATTACGCTCATTTTGATTGTCAGCCGAAGTGCGCATGGGAGCTAGATCTCTTGGGTCTCCTATTGCCTATATTAGCACGATCGTTCGCTCTTAACAAATTGGCGGGCGACCCTGGGGTCTTAGTCTCCCCACGCAGACTGGCTGCATGAATCAACCGCGGGTTCGCCAGGAGCCCTAGCGGTTCTCGCCACGTAGTAGGCGCCTTCGGACAGGGAGTACTGCGGTCCTCGATTCCCTATCGCTGGTCGCAGGCGATGTTCGCCTTACCAGGAATTTTCTGTGCCGTCGTACTCGAGATACCGTCCGCCCATGGCGGGGTCCAGCTTGTCAATCAGCGCCTGCACCGCCGTAGCGCTCTGACGCGGCGATAGTATTCCCGGTCCAGCAGGAGCGTTGTGGCGGTAAGTACGGTTCATATCGGTATCCACCGGTCCCGGCGAGATGAGCCCAACGATGACGCCCCGATCGCGAACATCGTTCTGTAACAGCCGCATACCCATATTCACAGCTGCCTTGCTCATCCGGTAGTAGTAGTTGTCGTGCGCCGTCCCGAGGCTACCGATCGAGCCAGAGCGGCTGGTCAGGGTCACAATTTTCTTCTGCTGACTGGCCACTACATTTTCAAGCAGCGCCGCAGAGACGCTCAGTGGCCCAAAGCTGTTCACGTTCATAACGTCGGAAAAATTCGTCTCATCGAAGTGCGATAGGTTTTCCGTGGCTGGATCACCCAACACGCCGGCATTGTTGATCAGCACGTCGATCGGCTCACCGTGCAAGCGGGCGACAAGCGCCTCCAGCGAGGCTCCACTGACAACATCCAGGCTCTCGATGCGCACCTGGGTGTGTGCAGCCGCGAGGGCCCTGAGCTCAGCGGCCTGCGCCGGATCACGACATGTGGCTATGACGCTCCACCCCCGCTCTGCATAGACTTGCGCCAGGGCGAGACCAATGCCGCGATTGGAGCCGGTGATCAGCACCACCGGAACCGGACCCTTAGCTGGAGCGTTCGCGGCACGCGCGGGCGGCAATCCGACCCCAATGGCCAGCAGGACACTAAGCGCTAAGCAGCTCAAGCTTCTCATTCGCCGCACCTATTATTAGTGTGAGAGGTTACGCTCAGGCGATTAGTCTATTACAAAGGGTCTGCATATCGCGCCTGCTCTTGGGCAAACGGGGTGCTCATGAGATGAAAAGTTCTGCACGATTAGGATTGTCTGTCCACTCTGGATCTGCCAGTCTTAGCTTTCAGAGTGGCATTGACAGCGGAGAGCCGTATCCGTGACAGTCCAGGCCTCCAACCCCACCGACGAAGCGCCCGCCTATGGCCCTGAACTGGAGGGGTTTTCGTATCCATGGCCGGTTACGAATTTTGAGTTCGTTAGCCAGGGCAGCCCGTTGCACATGGCTTATATGGACGTCCGACCCGCGATGCCGAGCGGTCGCGTCGTTGTGCTGTTGCATGGCAAGAACTACGTCGCCGCGACCTGGAAGGGCACTATCTCGGTGCTTAACGATGCCGGCTATCGCGTAATCGCTCCCGACCAAATCGGATTTGGCAAATCGACCAAACCTGCACACTACCAATACACCTTTCAACAGCTTGCTGGGAACACCCACGCGCTGCTCGCCTCGCTCGGCATCAGTCACGTCACGGTCGTCGGGCACTCGACGGGCCGCATGCTCGGGGTACGGTACGCGCTGATGTACCCGGACACTGTCGATCGCCTCGTGCTCGTCGACCCGATCGGGCTGGAGGACTGGATGGCCAAGGGCGTGCCCTGGCAAAGCGTCGATGTGTTGTATCAACAAGAACTACAGACGACCGCAGATCGCATCCGCGAATATGAGCGCAGCACCTACTATGCAGGCACGTGGCGACCCGAATACGAGCAGTGGGTACAGATGCTTGCCGGACTTTACCGTGGTCCCGGACGGGAACTGGTCGCGTGGAACGCGGCACTGCTCTCGGACATGATCCACACGCAACCTGTGCTTTACGAATTTTCTGAGCTGCGTATGCCGGTCCTTCTCGTGATTGGCGACAAAGACACGACTGCCTTCGGTAAAGATGCAGCGCCACCTGCGGTACGGGCGACCCTTGGCAATTATCAAAAGCTCGGAAAAGAGGCCGCGCGTATCATCCCTCGCGTGCATCTGGCCGAATTTCCTGATCTGGGCCATTCGCCGCAGATTCAGGCACCCGATGTCTTCCATATAGTGCTGCTCGACTGGTTGGCTGAGAACCTGAAAGGTTAGGTTAGCAACCAGCTGTGGGCATTAGAACATAAGCCTTCCTGCGCGCAGCGAGTCGCCGGACGATATTACATCGCGCGTTACGCACAACGAGAACAGAGCGTGAATAGCCAAGGGGACCAATCTGCCGAAAGCAATGAGCAGGGCTGCGCGGCATTTCATCTTCAATCAGATGGCGAAACTCGGAAGACCGAAGATACCAGCCGTGATCTCCTAATCGAGTAGAAACGGGGCTTGGGACGGGCGTGCTTATGCACGCCCGCCTGGCCACTCGAGTTGGCTGCAAATATGATCGCGAACGTGTGTTATCGCTTTTCCTCAACAGTGTGGCCACGACCGTCGCGCACCTCGTTTCCTTTAAAGTGGGCGCCGTCGACGCGCTTTGCCGGCTCAGCTCTTTCGCCACGGTTTGGCAGCGGCCCCGCGTAGCCGTGCGCCGGATGGAATGCGTTATTCACGTGACCGCGAAAGTCGCCGCCGCCATGAAACCACGGACCAGCGCCTATGAAGACGCCGCCGCTAAACCATTCCGGACCGTAATAGCCCGCCGGAGCGCAGCCATAGGGAGCCTCGTCGTAGTAACCGTAAGGACATTCAGGAGCGACCCCGATATTGACGCTGACCTGAGCCTCCGCCCTGGGGATTGCTGCTGTGAAGCAGCCTCCGGCAACGGCAGCTAACAATAAAAAGTTGAGTCCACGCATGAGTTCACCTCGCAATGTTCGATGTGGAGTAAGTGTTAGTGGCATGCAGTTAGATTTTCGTCCGGCACATTCGGACAAGTTATTACTTCCACATCTATTAGAGAACGGAAGCCAGAAGCAGGGAAGTGTTGCCACTCCTCACTTGATGTAGTCGAAGTCCGACAACAGGCGCGACCTCCGTTGGCTGCAGGAGAATCAAGCGGCCCTGCGGGTGTGCACCGCACAGCGGCATCTTGGGGCGTCGCAACTGCGGGAAGTTTCAAGTTCCTATCAAGAACGCCGACGCGGCTACTGACGTCCCGGCAACAGCTCCCGGTACTCGGTCCAGTCGGCATTCGCGCCGTGAAATTTAATCGACCACTTGTCGCCCACCTTGTGCGTCTCCACAGGTGAATGACATCGCGGTTTCGAGGCGCCGTTGATAAACGTGCAGGAGACGGTTCTATTCAATTGCTGCTCGAGCCACCATACCCCTGTGTCGACGTGCTGTTTGTAGGTGCCATCGGTCTGCTTATTGTTTTCGAACATCATCATTGTGTGGTCGGCATTAACCCAGAGGCGACACGAGTAGCTCGCTTCGGGTGGACCCTTGGGATCCTCGGCGCGACAGGTGCGCGTATTGCCGTAGTTGCTTGCCAAAGGATCGTCAGCCGCATTGGCATAGGTCTGCGAAAGCGCCCCGCGTGGATAGATTTGTGTCGATCCGTGGGACCCAGTTTCCAGCGTGTCATAGTCAGAGAGCAGAAATCGGATCAGCGATCCGTTTGCAGTACCATTCTTGTCAGAATGAATGACCGCATCGGGTCTATCGCCTGCCTTTATTGAATCCTTCGTCCATCCCATGCGGAGCAAGTAGTCCGGGGCGGGTCCCGTCAGTGTCCAATCCGCCCCGTCGTAGCCATCGTTGGAGTGAAAAACAATCTTCAGCTGGCTGCCAGACCAATCGATGCTCTTTACCTCGCCATCCAGGATGATGAATTGAGTCGGATCGTAAGTAATATCAGCCGCACGCGAGTCCGATATGACCGTTAATCCCGTGGCAAGCACAAGTGTCCGTATCAAAATCATGGATTTACCCTCCAGCTCCAACCGTTGATTTACTAGCGATCAATCAGAACCTAAGTTCCTTGAAGCCGGCGGTGGCGAGGGCTACCATCAAAATTGATAGCGTCAATGCGCGTGTAATCTCGCCGTTGCTTGACTTGACAGCGGCATCTGAAGTGACGCCGCCCGCATCCCGGATTTTTCAATTGTCTGCCGCCACCCAGTGAAAGTAGGCGATCCAGTGCCGCGTAAGCACCGGGAGGCGGTATCTGGGCGGCCTCAGCTCAAGCAGAGCGGCCATGTTTGACGGCAAATTCCAAGACCGCCCGATTAAAGAGTAGCGGGCGCTCCCAATAGGCCGAATGCCCGCATTCGGTGAAGATTCTCAGCTCACTCTTGGGTATGCGGCTCGCAAGCAAACGTCCGACCGGCGGTGGCGCGATTAGATCGGAGTCGCCGGCGATCAGTAACGTTGGGATCTGCAGCTGCTCAAGCTTATGTAGTGTGATTTTATTTGCATACGGCTGCATGATCTTTTGACCAGGCATTGAGTTGCGCTCTAACTCCTTCCAAAGTTCGGTTCCTGCTGGGTCTGCGGCGCGATAGGAGGGACCGAGTTCCCGAAAATGAGCCGGCAGATTCTCAAATCCCGGAGTACGCAGGCCATCAGTCATCGCTGCGAATGCGGCATCCTGGATACCTAGAATGGTGCATGCCAAAACGATGCTATACAGGCGCTCGGGATGCAACAACGCGTAGTCAGCAGCGACAAAGGCACCCCCTGCCGAAGCTACTGCATGAAACCGCTCGATCCGTAGGAACTCTAGCAGATTGTGCAAGTCGCCCGAGCCCGTACCGAGGTTGTCTGCGGGCCCTGCCTCTGAACCCTGGAAGCCACGTCTCGAATAGCCAATCACTCGAAAACCGGCCTTGGAAAGCGCCGGCTGTTGATATGACCAGACGTGACCGCTGCCGGTAAATGGGTGCAGGAGCACGATCGGCACGCCATCACCACCGGTGTCCCAATACCACAGTGAGGTGCCTTCAAGCCTTGCCAGGCCCTCCTTTGCCGGAACCTGCGCCGGTATCGGGACAGGCTCGATCCCCGCCTCCGCCCCCGATGTGTCGACACAGGTGTTGGCAGCAGACGTGCGAGCGCTCAACACCATAGTGGCGCTCAACAGCGCACTGCCAGTCAATAGCCGTCGGCGCCCTTCATTGATCAAGCCGCTTTCTGCATCGTCCATGGCTGCTACCCCCTCACGAGATATGCTTATGCTCTCGCAGCGACAGGAACACAATTGGCGTTCGCAATTGTTGACGCCCGTCTGCGCAGTCTCCGCTCGCAAGATCTTAGTTGGAATGGGCCTTGGTTGGACCAAAGGACACTATCTTAGAGACGCCTCTCGCAGGTTGAAATAGGAGAACATGTGGAGCTGACCCGTTTCGGTGGACAGTTTTCCGTCTCAGGTCTTTGATCTTTGTCTTTGCTTCCTCCATGGATCTTACACCAGTAAATAAGTCTGACGCCGAAGGCGGCAGAAGCGGTTGGTTCAAGCCGCTGAGCGTTCATGCGCCCGCTCGTAGTTGACCGGAGAGCGGTAGCCGATCGAGGAGTGCCGCCGATGCGGGTTGTACCAGCCCTCGATCCACTCGAACACCGCCATCTTGGCTTCGGCCTGGCTGTGGAAGCGACGCCGGTTCAGCAGCTCGCGCTCCAGGGTGGCGAAGAAGCTCTCGGCCATCGCATTGTCGTAAGCATCTCCTACCGATCCCATCGAAGGCATGACACCGACTTCCTGGCAGCGTTTGCCGAAGGCGTAGCTGGTGTACTGGCAGCCTCGATCCGAGTGGTGGATCACCGCTTCGGGCCGGCGCTGAGCAATCGCCATGTCCAACGCCGCAAGGATCAGCTCGGTGCGCAGGTGCGTCTCCATCGCCCAGCCCACCACGCGACGCGAGTACACATCGAGCACCATGGCCAGGTACAGGAACCCGGACCAGGTCGGGATGTAAGTGATGTCGGCCACCCACAGTCGATCCGGCCCCTCGCTGTAGAACTTGCGGTCCACCAGGTCAATGGCCGGCTTCTCCCGAGAATCAGCCCATGTGGTGACCACGAAGCGGCGCAGCGTCGCGCCACGAAGCCCTGCAGCACGCATCAGCCGCGCCACACGCTTGCGACCGATCCGGATGCCATGATCATCGGCCAGCTCGGCATGGATCATCGGCGAACCATACACGCCCTTGGAGCGGCGATGGATCGCCTCGATCTTCCCGGTCAGCCACAGATCCGTCTGCGCGCGCGCACTCATCGGTCGCTCGCACCACGCATAAAACCCGCTCCTCGAGATCTTGAGCAATCGGCACATCATCCCCACCGAATGGGTGACCTGGTTGGCCTTCACGAACCCGAAGAGCGCTTCGAGGGACCGCTCTCCGTGGCGAACCAGGCCGCGGCTTTTGACAGGATCTCCCGCTCCTCCTTGAGCCGCCGGTTCTCCCGGCGCAGGCGCGTGAGCTCCTCACGCTCCGCAGTGGTCAGGTCGCCATCGGCTTTGCCGCCATCGCGCGCGGCTTGCTTGACCCACAGCGCGATCGTCCAGTCGCTCGGGCCAAACTCCTTGGAAAGGGACGACGGGCTTCGCCCAGAACGTGCCAACTCCACCATCTGTCGCTTAAACTCCGGCGTATACCGGGTACTTCTGCTTGCCATTGTGAACTCCTCCAAATCTAACGATGAGGTGTCCACTAAAGCGGGTCAACTCCACATGTGTATCACGATGCAATACGGATGCGGCAAATACGTTGACCTCAGGACAGCTGAGTAGGAGATTGCGCAATCCAAATGGCGCCAACGCGCGGGAAACTAGGCGTGTGCAGCCTCGGACGGGCCGTTGCCTGCGTCAATGGCGGGGTAAAAACTGTGCGGCGATAAATCGCCGGCCGTTGGCAGGTCGCATTAAGCACCAGCGACATGGGTCACAATATAATGACTAGATTGTTTGGGAGTTGACTATGCGCAACGCCAAGTTCAGCGGATGGGCCTTCGCCACGCTGCTGTGCATCACGCTCTTCGGTCAGTGCGCCTTTGCACACCATTCCTTCGCTTTGTTCGACCCTGGCAAAACCGTGACGGTGTCGGGTACCGTCCGAAGCTTTGAATGGGGCAATCCCCATGTTTGGCTGTGGATTGACACAATCAACCCCGACGGAACACAAACCACATGGGGGTTTGAGTCAGCTGCACCAGGTGAACTGGTGCGATTGGCGGGTTGGTCACGGAGCACTTTCCAGATGGGAGACAAAGTGACCGTGCTGGCCAATCCCCTTCGTGACGGACGGCCGGGCGGTTCCCTGCGCAGCATAACTCGCGCCGATGGCACGGTGCTCGCAGCCGGCCAACCACCTCCGGGCGCTGGACCGGTTGCCGGTGCTGCACCGCCTGCTGGCGGACCGCCGCATTAAGCCTAGCGTGGCGTTGCGTCTCCTGCGCGACGAGGAGTCGTCGGCGCTCCATCTGATGAAGTTGGCGTAAACTTCTAGCGTCGACATCGCTGGATCAGGACTCTCCCGATGTGGCTGCCGTGGATGACGCAGCCTGACCCGATACAGGGTACACATAGCGCGGCAGCGTCATGATGATCATGACCACCGCGACGAGAGCGAGTTCAGATGCGAGCAGCATCGGGCGATAAGAGCCACTGTAGTCGTAAGCCCGGGCCATCAGCACTGGCCCAACGCCGGCAGCGATCGTAGCGCCGGCGTAGACCAATCCGTAAATCTCGCCCATGTGGCGGGTTCCAAAGTAGCGACTGGTCAGGTAAGCGGCTAAGCCAAGTTCCGCACCCTGGCCAATTCCCATCAGTACCGCGCCGGGGACGAGTGCGCTCATAACTGCCTCGCGGTGCAGAATGGTCGCGCCGACCAGCGCACAAAGAAAAAATGGCACCGCCATTTTTGGCGTCCGTACTCTGTCCATCAGGTAGCCATAGGAGAGCTGACCCAAAATTCCACCGATCGCGGTGAATGACAGTACGGTGGTGGCATTTTGGCGGCTCACGCCGCGGTCCGTCAGCATAGGAAAGAGCTGCGCGACGGTCCCGATCAATGAGCCAACCGCCAGTACGACCACAAGGAGCAACAACCAGAATATGAATTTGTTGCGCGCTTCCTTGGCGCTAATACCCGAGGCGGTCTGGGCGTCGCGGCCTTGCTTGACTGGATCACTCGTTACGGGGCTGGTTACGATCCGATCGCGCGGCAATCGCAGCCAGGGCACCAAAATCAGCAGCGAGAGGAGCACGACGGCTCCCAGAAACCAGTAGCCAGCCTGCCAGCCATGGTGATCGATCAGGGGCCGGACAATTTGAGGAATGATGGCGGCAGCGATTCCGTAGCACGTTGACAGAAAACTTAAGACCAAGCCCCGATGCCGTTGGAACCAAACCGAGGCGAGCTTGTTATAGGCCACCATGTTTTGCACGCCGGCCGTTAGCCCGACCAGCACATAACACAGGTAGAGCTGCCATAGCTGTCCATGTACCAATGTGACGCCCAAAATGGCCAGACCAAATAGCGCCACACCAGGCAGCATCACGCGGCGCACACCCAACCGGTCGACAGCGCGGCCCGCAAACGGGGTAACGAGACCGCCAGTTACCGCACATAACAAGATGACTAACGAAAACGAAGTGCGACTCCAGCCATATTCTTTGCCGAACGCGCTTTGCAGAATGCCAAACGTTGAGACGACCAGCGGGCCTATGCTGACCATGACCCCGACGCCGGCTGCCACCATCGCGCGTATCGAGTTGGCCGTGAATTCGCGCTCGCTGTAGGTTTCGCTCACAAAATATCCTCACGAAGGAAGCTTCACTCTGCGCTTCCATCGGTCCAGCAATCCGATTAGTGTCCACCAAGTCCGGCGAACCGGCTCAACGTCTAGTTATGCCAGCCATCTGTCGCACAGCGAATCGGAAGTGTCAAGACGGCGCGTTCCTCGGCAAACACATGCGGCGCGTCAATGCGTGAATGGCGAGTATTTATTATGGTCGTATCGCGATGCGGTGCAATCTCGTTGACCACTCTATCTAGCGTGGGCTATACGGGGGCTTGGCATAAGGCAGGGGGTAAGCGCTAATGCGAACGCAAGGGCTGGCAATATTGGTTGCGTTAGTCGGATGCGCCCTTGCCGATGGCTGCACTACAGCCCCAGTGAAGCCGGTGCCTAGCGCTGAGACGACGTGGATTGAGGCCAACCACACGAGTCTTCGCTACGAGCTGAAGGGGTCGGGAGCCAGTACCGTGGTGTTGCTGCATGAAATGCAGATGACACTGGAGAGCTGGGATGGAATCTTACCCACATTGCAACCCGGCCGTCGGATCCTGCGCTACGATCTCAGAGGCTTCGGGCTGTCGGAGAAAATCCGTGGCCCCGTCAGTTTCCAGGATGAGGTAGAGGACCTGCATGCCTTACTGGAGGCACTGCACATTCAGGGACCCGTGACACTCATTGGCGGCGCCGTAGGTGGTGCGGTCGCGCTGAAGTACGCCGCGACCTATCCGGGCCAGGTGCGGGCGGTAGCAGTCACGAGTCCGGCCGCCTACATGAAACCCCAGCCCGAGCGTGTCGCCGCGATTCCAGCGAACGCTGATGAGCCGGCGCGCGCGAGCGCCGATCGAGCCATGGATGCCGTGTACCCGGCAGCGTTGCGGACCGATCCGGCGCGTTTTGCACGCTTCCGCGACATAGTTCTGTCGACCGATCCGGGAAGTCTGGCCGCGACCACACGCATGATCTACTCCACCGGATTTGCGGACGTGCTGCCACAGATCCAGTGTCCGACGCTGGTGATCGCGACCGCGCTGTTTCCGCGCCCCGTGGCCTCCTTCAAGGAACTGGCTGATGCATTGCCTAAGGGCCAGTTTGTGGTGCTGCAAACGGGGCACTTTGCATCGCTCGAATCGCCCGAGCTTGTAGCGCCGGTGCTATTGCAATTCCTTAAATCTGTTGGCGGCTGATGAAGCCAGTTGCCGCAGCCGCTTCCGAATCTGTCGCGGCGCGCCTGGTGCGGCGCGTGGTGTTTTTCGCACTACCCCTATTGCTCTGGCAAGGCGCGCAAGGTGGCGGCCAATGGATCGAGGCCAATGGGGTGGACCTGCACTATGATTTGAGCGGGCATGGAACACACACGCTGGTATTGCTTCACGAGATGGGCATGACAATGCAGAGTTGGGATGAACTCGTCCCAATCCTGGCGACAGACCATCGCGTTTTGCGGTACGACCTGCGCGGCTTTGGGCTCTCAGAGAAGATCCGCGGCCAGATAGCATTCGCGGATGAGGTCTCGGATCTACGCGCATTGCTGGACGCGCTTGAGATCAAGGATCCGGTCTCGCTCGTCGGCGGCGCGGCCGGGGCATCCATAGCCGCGAAGTTTGCAGCCGACTACCCCGAGCGCGTCGCCGCACTGGTTCTGATCAGCCCAATAATAGCTGGCGCTGCGCGTCCGGCAATGCCGGCGGTGGTCGGTGTCGACAATTCCCCGGCGGCGGTGATTGAGCGGGATGGCGTACGCGCTTATCTTGATGCGCAGACCGAGAGCGTATTCCCGACGCAGCTCCAGACTCCCGAGCGGCTCGCGCGCTTTCGCGGCATGCAGCTCTCCAGCGATCCGGTAGGACGGATACTGACAACTCGGATGATCGGCGCCGCGGACCTTTCGGCGGACCTGGGCCGCATTCGCTGCCCGACGCTGATCTTGGGTACGACTCTTTTTGCCCCGGGTGGTAGTGCCAGCCGCCTGGTTGAGCGGATTGCGCAATCCACCTATCAGCCGCTGCCCACCGGGCATTTCGCGGCGCTGGAATCGCCGGGGCTTGTGCTTGCCGCGCTACAGCCGTTTCTGCGGCAATACGGAGACTAAATGCATCGGTCCAATTTCGGGGCAGGCCTGTTCACCAAGGCACTCGGGCGTGAGCTAACGAGTAATGGGTGGGCCGGTCCGCTGAGAGGGGGAATTATGAGTCGAAGGCGCGTGAGTGCTTTCGTTGCGGTGAGCATGGTAGCCGCTACAGCCACGGCGCGGCTATGGGCTGCGGACGAGCCGCAAAATACCTGGCCCGGCGAGCAGGGCCAGAGCTGGGCCTCAGTTGCAAAGCTTCCGGACTGGCGCGGGGCCTGGGGATTGGACGCTGAGTCATTCAGGCGTGGAGTACAAATCGCAACCAGTCCGGATCCGAACAATCCCTACCACCCGCCGCTGACGCCAGCTTTCGAAGCCAAGCGGCTCGCTAACGGCGCTGCCAACGGCGGCCACGGACCAGCGACCGGCACCATCAATAACTCGGCGAACTGCATCCCTAACGGCATGCCAGGTCTGATGCAGGCTCCCTTCGCCTTCGAGTTTGTGATGGCGCCTGGCATGGTCTACGTACTGCCGGAAAACAACTCGGTTCGGCGCATCTACACCGATGGCCGAGCGCATCCGGACGATCCGGATCCGAGTTTCAACGGGCACTCGATCGGACACTGGGAAGGCTCCGTGCTGGTGGTGGACACGGTGGGCATCTCAAAGCGCGCCGAGTATTTCATGGGCCTGAAGACCAGCGGCCATGCGCATGTTATCGAGCGCATGTTCAAGCGGGATGCCAAGACTTTCCAGATCGACACGACTGTCGATGATCCGGTGGCCTTTACAAAACCCTTTGTTTATACCAAGACCTACCAGCTCTCATCACACGGCATGATGGAGTATGTGTGTGCCGAAAATAATCGCGATAACAATGGCACTCTCGACCTGACGCCGCCGGAGTGACGTTGAGATGATTCATAGGGCGCAGCCACCGAGTCTAGGTACAGGAGCGGCTTGAATGATGAACCCACACCTTAACCGCCCCTTGCTACTTGCGACGATGCTATTGGCAACCGCCGGACCGGGCACGTGTGCTCTTGCGGCCGACACTCAGCCCCTGCTGAGTCCACCTCGCGCCGCAGTGCTCGGCGCGCCTGGGACAGCCGGCGTGGGCCCGGTTATCGATCAAGTCGGCTTTACTGGTAATTCCAGCGTATCTGTCGCGGATCTCAGCGCGGTTGTCAGCTTGCCGATGGGCACGCCGCTGTCAGCCACCGTAATCCAAGAGCAACTCGACCGAATCAGCGCTTATTACGAGGGGCATGGGGGGGCTTACGTGCAACCAAGCATTCTCGAGACTGCCCTGAACCATGTGCATGTCATCTTCCAGATCCACGAAGGCGTTACGGCGATGGAGGAGCCGGATGCGGCGCCGGCACCTGCGTTCCTGGACAAGTATTTCGGCAATACGCTGGTGTGCGCGGCGGCGCAGACCAGCAACGATCTGTGCCATATGTGGCTGAACAGGGACGGTACCTTCATCATCTTCGACCCCAATGGCGCCCACACCGGGCACTGGCGCGCGGGCAAAGTACGTGCCGACGGCCGCGTTCCGATCTGTCGCTACTGGGATCTGTCGCAGTTCGTGCTGCCAGCTGACCTGCAAAGCAGGGCCAGCGGTCCGCCGCCGACCATATCGGGGTCGAAACCGATGACTCGCATCTGCGAAACGCGCAATTTTCGCACCACCTGCACGGCCTACCCGGACGTCAGCCAGCTTTCCCCGGAGCTTCAACGCAAATCGCAGCTGACAATGATTGAGTCGCGACACGAAGAGGGCATCTGCTACGCGCACGGGCCCCATGAAGTGGGAGATGTCTGGTTTGAATGGGACGATCCGCTTCCGGGCCAGATTGGGCTAGACCGCGAGATGCTTCTGCCGGGACAGCAGTAATGACTTCCGCTTCTGGAGCCCTCTTAAGACCATGAACACCCATCTGAACCGGTTTATCGAACTGTTCGCCGCGGCAGCTCTGGTCATACTTTCTTTGCCGGCGGCACGGGCTAGCGGGCTGAATCCGCTGGCGTCCTATTTCAATGCGACGCTCCTGTGTAAAGATCAGACAAGCGGCGTGATCTGCCATATGTGGCTGGATCCCGACGGCCGCTACTTCGTTTATTTTGACCGCGGCGCGCAGCAGGTGATGCCAGAGGCCGGCGGCAATTTCCGTCTCGAAGGCCGGCATGGAAACTACCGGCTGAGTGGGCGGGGCGCCACGCGGAAGCTGTGCCTCAAACCAGATGCCACACCCGGCAAGACCTTTCAGGTGGAGCAGAGCGGTCAACAGTATGCCGGCAAGGGTTGCTACAGCTTAGAGCTCCATCAACCCGGTGAGCACTGGGTGCAACGCGACGCTGCGGGAAAGTCTTATCAGATGTGGTTGGTTGATGGTCGAGGGTGATTCGTTCGGTCACAAAGGTGAGCACCCGACGTCCAGATTCACCTTAGTCATACCGATCCTCGGTGAGGCATCTCATTCATTAACGACTGTCTTTGGGGGGCCGCCCATCCGGGTGCTGCGTCGACGACTGAGCCTGCAAACGCGCCAACGTTTCTAAGAGATAGATATATCAGCCGCGGAGAAGGAATTGACAAGCAGGACATTAATTACGAACGCCCAAATATTTGACGGCAGCGGTACGCCGCCATTTCCAGGTGAGGTCCTGGTCGATGGCCAGCGGATTGCCGCAGTGGGCCGAGGCGCCGAGCGGCTGCCGCGCGACTCGGTCGAGCAAATCGACGCCGGCGGGGCGATGCTTATTCCGGGATTGATCGAATCGCACGCTCACCTGGGCTTCGGTGCCACAGTGGATCGACCGCTCCGCTGGCGCGAGCTGGATGTCGAACGCCAGCGGTTGGTTGCCGCTGAGGCGGGGCGCATCATGCTCGATTTTGGCTTTACCAGCGCCTACTCGGGCGGCGCCACAAATGCCCGATGGGAAGTGGCCCTACGCGATGAATTTGCCGCCGGCTGGCTGCCGGGCCCGCGGCTTCGTGCTTGCTCATTTGAGCGCAGTGCCTCGGCGGCCTCCGGCGCGCGAGGTAGTTATAGCGGTGCCGGGGCGCGGCTGCCCGACGTCGCAGGTGTTGCCGACTTCGTCCGTGAGATGATCGGCATCGGCGTTGACGCTGTAAAATTCGTGTTGTCTGGCGAGAGCGCCATTCGCCCCGGCACGTCCCGGATCACACAATTCTATGATGAAGAGCTTGCCGCCGGCACAAAGCTCGCGCATGAGGCGGGCGTGTGGCTCAACGCGCATTGCCACTCCGCAGAAACGATCAAACAGGCGCTGCGGCACGGTTTCCGGGTCCTGTATCACTGCACGTGGGCCGATGAGGAAGCGACCGATCTGCTCGAGGCCCATAAGGAACAGATCTTCGTTGCACCCGGTCCGGGCGTCAATTACGCCGCCATTCACGAGGCGACCGCGTTTGGCATTACGCGCGAGATGGCCGTGGAACAGGAACAGGTTGAGACGCTTGAGCGCGTCTCAAAGTTGATGCCCGAACTGCGACGGCGTGGTGTACGCGTGCTACCCGGCGGTGACTATGGCTTTCCATGGAACCCGATCGGCAAGAACGCACGTGACATGGAGCTCTTTGTAACGCACTTTGGGTTTACTTCTGCCCAAGCACTCAGCGCCGGCACGATGCTTGGCGGACAAATCATGGGCATGGGCGATGAGCTAGGTCTGATCCGCCCTGGGTACTTGGCCGATCTGTTACTGATCGATGGCGATCCACTTAAGGATATTCGGCTTTTACAGGATCGCGCTCGCCTGCTGTTGATTATGAAGGACGGCGGCATTCACAAACATAGCCAGCGACGCCAAGGTAGCCGCGACGCCGTGCGGGTTGCCTTGATGTAGCTGCGGGAGTAATTAAGTGAAGCTTCACAAAGTGATAGCTGGCCTGGTTGGCTTGGTGGGCGCAATTCTGATGTGCGCTACACTGGGCAGCTGTGCCGGGGCACCTGCTGCGCCGGCCGCCCCGAAGTCCGGGGCCGAAACATACTACCTGCTGGTCTTCAATCAGCCAGTGGCAGGCCAGGAGGCGGAATACAACGATTGGTACGATCATCAACATGCGCCCGATGTGGTGTCCGTGCCTGGCTTTGTCAGTGCCCGGCGCTACGTGCTGGCGGAGGATCAGCTACGGCCCCCGACGCTCATCAAACCCCGCTACGTTGTGATATACAAAATAGTTACAACCGATTTGACAGCAGTGTATGCCGAGGTCGGCCGGCGCATTCGCTCAGGCGAAACCCGGATGAGCCGTACGCTTGATATGAGTTCGGGCAAGAATTATACCTATCGGGTGTTTCGTCCACGCGTGCTGGGCGGCAAACCGGATACGCGCGACGGCGATACCGGCGAGCTCCAGGACTATGTTCAGCTTGTCTTTGCAGATCCTGCCGAGGGTCTGGATTCGGAGTTCAACGACTGGTACGACAAGCACCATGCTCCGGACGTACTCTCGGTACCGGGATTCGTTGCAGGCCAGCGCCTCACGCTGGCTGACGTGCAGCTGGTCAAGGAAGGTACGCTGCAACAGTATCTGACAATGTTCGATATCCGCAGCAGCGACTTGAAGCGCACGCTGGCTAACTTCGTGAGCCGCGCTCCCAGTATGAGCAACAGTCCGGCCTTCGATGGCAGCAAGGTTTTTGGCTACACCTATAGGGCGCTCGCCGCGCCGCTGGACGGGGATGTCATTCGCGCTCAACGCGCTGCTGCCCGATAAGATTGCTGCCGTTGTCGCGCGGCGGGCTTCGGCGCCCGCCAACCCGCTACCTGTCGCCGAAACAGGCCTGCAAATTTGAGCGGACTTCGAGCAACCGACGGGCGATGCGACTCCTCTGCGCCTTGAAACGCGTGGTAGGCACGGGTGAGGAGAGCGCCAGACAATTGCCATGGGCATCCCGAAAGCCGACTCCGACTGCGCATACGCCCAACGCGTTTTCCTCCTGGGTGAAGGCGACCCCGGTACGCCGAACGACGTGAATCTCCTTCAGCAGTTCGGCGATATTGGTAATGGTGTGTGGTGTGCGCCGTTCGAGCGTCCGACCGCAACGGCGCTCAATCTCGGCATCGCTTATCAGGGCCAGCATCGCCTTGCCATTGGCGGTGCAGTGCAGTGGAAACTGCACCGCCAGCGCGGCGATGGCATACACGCGGTGGCCGCCGATGGCCTGCTCAATAAACACGGCGTGATCCCTGACCAAGGCCGACAAATCTATTGTCTCGCCGAGCTCGCGTGCCAGGCTCAGCATGTATGGCTTGGCGATGCTTGCCGCAGAATTGTCGACCGCGGCCGCCAGCCTGAGGAGCGCAGGTCCAAGTTTGACTCGCCCGGTCGGCGTAGCGCCGATGGCGAGGCTCTCCATCTCAAGTGCACCCACGATTCGCTGGATCGTGGAGCGCGGTAACTTCAATAACTCCGCAATGGCACCGAGACTCAAGCCCTCAGGAGCCTTTTCAAGGGCTCGCAGGACCGCTGCAGCTCTGGCAATTACCTGAATGGGCGACTTGTCGCTCGCGCGCCGCGCTCTGACGGCCCCCTGGGAAGGCTTGCTTTGCTTATCGGTTTCTTCCATGGGACAACCCCGCTTTCGGGCGATGAAAAACGCCTCTGTAATGCGCGGTGAGCAGATTACCATCGATCAGCGCTCGTAAGTACTGGTCATTGTCAGGCTCTTAGTGATGCATCGTTGAGTGTTGAGCGGACTCAATTCCGATCCAGTAGCGATCGACTCATGCAGCCCGTCAGTGAGTCGCTGGGCAACGTCCGCTACGGGCCTCAATGGTTGCATCCACTGCGCGTGCTGCCGGTCGACGCCGTGGGACTGATTGCTCCTGCGCTGTACCGCAATACGGTACCGTTGTTTCGCGGTCTCACATTGCCTAGACTGAGTCCTAAACAAGAATTTATAACGTGCCCGCTAAATTGAAACCTGCGCCGGGGTAAGCAGAAGAACGTGAGCGGTTCGTAGCCTTCCATAGAACTCTCGGGTCGCCGTAGCGCCGAGATCGTGTTTCTCGTGACCAGGAGTACCCAATGATCAGCCGTCGCGCATTGCTCTCTTACATCGCTGCTATCGGCTCGGCGGCAGTCACCACGCGTGCACTGGCAAATCGATGGTTTGGTAGTCATTCAGAGACGGTCGAGAAGTTAACTGCAGAGCTTCAGGGACGGATGTTCCTGAGGGGTGAGGCCGGATACGACGAGCTTCGGCTGGGCGCGGTATGGAATGCGCGCAAGCCTGCACGATATCCGCCGGCGATCGTCATGGCAGAAAGCGAATCCGATGTGATTGCGGCAGTGCGACTAGCCAAAGCGAAGGGCTGGCAGGTCGGTGTTCGATCCACTGGACACAGTTGGGTCGCGCCGCACACGAGAGACAATGCCTTATTGATCAATCTGTCCAGGATGCAGGACGTGGCCATTGATACCGAGGCGAACGTAGTCTCGGTCACTCCGGCCGTCCAGGGCCAGGTGCTTGGCAAGGCGCTGCGCGACAAGCAGCTGATGTTCCCGACGGGGCACTGCTACGGCGTCGGGCTTGGCGGCTATGTTCTAAGCGGTGGGCACGGCTGGAATTCCAGGCTGTGGGGCCCGGCCTGCGCCAATCTGAAGGCACTCGACCTGGTGACCGCGGACGGTGAGATCATTCATGCCGACAAGGATAAGAACCCGGATTATTTCTGGGCCGCTCGCGGCTCCGGACCGGGGTTCTTCGGCGTCGCAACGCGTTTTTATCTGCAAGCGCACGCCCTGCCGACCGTGATGCGATTGAGTCGCTACGAGTTCCCACTTGATGTGCTGGAGGAATTGTTCACGTGGGTCCGAACCAACATGGAGACTTTTCCTCGCATCCTTGAGGTACTCATCCAGGGATCAGCACCCGATGGAACGCCCAGAATAAAAATCACCGCGGTCGCGCTCGGCTATTCTGACGAAGAAGTGGCCGCTGCGCTGGCAATTATCGACGGTGCTCCCTTCATCAATAAGGCCAGCAATAAAGCCCTGGGTATACACGTAATACTGCCGGCCCAGGAAGAAAGCCCGACCGCGCAGGAACCTCATGGTGCGCGCATCGCTATGGACGGCACGTGGACCAGTGCTCCTGCGGACACTCTAGTGCCGCGGCTGCGCGAACTATTTTCCAGTTATCCGACTTCAAGGTCGTTTGTCATGTGGCAATCCTGGGGACCGGTTCAGAAGTTGGACGACATGGCCTATTCGATTCAAGCCGACGTCTACATTTCCTGCGGAGCGGTGTATGAAGATGCTGCGGACGATGTGCGGTGTGACGCGTGGGTCAACGAGAATATGAAGCGTCTTGAGCCTCTCTCGGTCGGCTCAATGATGAATGATGACAATATGATAGCGCGCAAATCGCGTTATCTAACCGACGATGCGTCACGCCGTCTCGAAGCCTTACGCGCCCGGCACGATCCGCACCGGCTATTTGTATCATTTCTCAAGTCCTAGTCTTCGCATTGCCCGAAGATCAGACGTTCGCTTGGCTAAGAAATCCTCAATACGCCACAAGATGCGCGGCGATGGAAGGCAATCCGACCTCAGTCGAAGCAGCTAACCGGTGGACGGGTGAGCGGGACTTGGGCCTACTACCGGGCGCTGCCGCTCAAGACATACATCCTCATGGATGGTTGCTGAGGGCGGCAACTTGCGGAATTGCATCCGAAACTGCCATGGCGCGCCGAAAGTACTCGCATCTTCGACCGTTACGAGCGCATCAATGCGTTGGCCATTGCGCTGAAGCTTCCAGCGCTCCGTGACATGCAGATCTTCGCTATGCGGCAGTCCGGCGCTGTCGAGCAGCGTTGCGTCATTGAATCCGACGGTGTCGATGACCAGTGCCGCCTCATCCCAATGCCCCACGGCGAAGCCTAGGAACGTCGGGCCGTATATGTTCTGGTGATCGTGGCTGGTGTGCATCTCAATCACGCGAAACAAACGATTCCACTCGAAGAGTACGTAGATGGCGTCGTCCTGTTGCTGAATCTCAAATGGCATGTGCTCCAGGTAGATTCTTGGCAGCCCTGGAGGCTGACAGCGCTCCGTGTTATCAAAGGACAGGTCACTTCGTTGGCGGGCAGCCAGGTGCTGCTCATAGAGCTTCCTGGCGGCGGGCAACATCGGAGGCAATTCGCCGTTGAGCACGCGCAGCGCCTGGGGTGGGTCGACTGTCTGCCAGAGCCCATTCAGGTTGGGTGCCGCGTTGGCCAGTGACGCGCCCACCAACGCTACGAGGCAGATTCCGAAGCGCGCCGTCACTTGTAATAATCCTTGCTGTAGGGATCAGAGAATTCCTCGCAGATTTCCTCCAGAATTCTCAAGTCCGGGCGCCAGTTAAGCAGCACAACCATCGAGGAGGGTGTCAGGTAAGCGCTGCTCATAAACGTCACTTCCTGCCTGAGCTGCCGCCCATTATTGATCTTCCGGATGCGTTCAATCACCCGGTAGTCGGGCAGCGCAGTGGTACCTTGGTGTGGTCGAAGGCCGCGCGTTTCGATCACCAGAGTGTCACCTTCCCAGTGGCCGACTGCGTAGCCGGAATAACTCGGGCGAACTATTTTGGGGAATTTGCGATTCAGGTAGATGAACCGAGTGCGGTGATTCTCTTCGTTGATAATTGTGATTTGCTCGCGCGTTTGGATGATCAGCGTTGGGTAGCCGGCGCCAGCACCGAAGAAAGCCGTCGGCACGCACAATTGGGATGCATCGGCACTGCCAGCCGCACCGGGAGCGTTGGGGGGTAGCTTCCCCGACAGGACCGATTGAAAGGATGGCTTAACCTGTGGGTCCTTGCGTTCGAAAACGCCGCGCAACGACCACATGCCAGCCAGCCAGTGCGGATCACTCGGAGGCAGGGCGTCTGGCGGAGCCTCCTTGGACATTGAGCGGCCAAGATAGGTGGCCGGCGCGAACAAAACTTCTCCGAATGCGCCGACCGGACTGGTCGGTTGAGCCAGCGCACCGCTGGCACAAACCAGCGTGCCAATGAATAGCCAAATCCAAATCTTCCCACGCGTGCAGGTCGCTTCGTCCCTGTAAGCCGGGGGCAGGTGCGCCTTCTGGTCGTGGGCCGTTTGCACTGCGGGCGCTACTAGTTGTTGATCGGAGAGAAGCTCAGCTCACGACCATCTGCAGTCGTCACGTCATGGAACTCACCCGCCATCGTGCCATCCTTGCGTTGGTAGACCTTGATGGAAATCTTGTCACCGGGCGCAAGCGACTTGCTGGTCCAGCCGTTGCGGACCAAATGCGACACTGAGCCGCCTTCGAGCTCCCAGACCTGATCCATGCCATCAGCGTCTACAACAGTCAGATAAATCCAAGTGTGTGGGTTGGTGAAGCGAAACTCTTTGACCGTACCCGCAAGGGTCAGTTCTTTGGTTTTATCGAACATCGCTGCCGAGTGATGCGCAAGCGCGACGCTACTAAGGCTCAGTCCGAGGCCGATCAGCACAGGAAGTATTCGAGTCATGGGATGCCTCTGGTGCGCTGCCCCGCCAACCACCTGCATGCGTCGATCTCGGCGCAAAACACCGCAGTTACTGTGCCGCAGGTGCCGTGGCGGTGGCCGGCGGTGGCGCCGCGGGCGTGGCGCCGAGCACCGGATGGCCGCTCATGAATTGCGTGTTTGGAATCTGGCCGCCGTAGTACCACCATTCTGCAATTTTTCCGTCCTGGATCCGTAGAATGTTCCCCGAGATGCCAGTCATCCACGCGTCAGAGTTGTAGTTGCTCGCGTCTATCCCGGGAATTCCGCCAACCATGACCAGATCGCCATCGGCGATCAGAAACAGATGATCGTGATCGGGCTGTGGGAACTTCATCCGCCGGCTGTTGTGCGACATTCTCTCGCGCAGCCAGTCAACGAGTGCTTGGGCGCCGTTCAGGGGCTCGCGCGGATCGTGGTTAACGAAATCCGCGCGCATATACTTCGGCCACGCATCAAAATTCCCGCCCTGCCAAAAATCGTGCAGCCATTCGAGCACCAATTGCTTGTTGGCTTCCTGTTTCTTGACGTCAGGGGAACCGGATTTGACGATTATTTCAGCGCGCGCCATGAAGGCAGCGCATAAGCCGATTACCATGCCCCCAAGGATTCTGTTCCTTCGCATAATGCTGTCCCGCTAATTATTGCGAACAATTGTTCTCTGAACAACGTCTAATTCCCTTGTAGGGGAATTCGCTGAGTATAGTGCGCCTTCTGGGCGAATGCCACGCACTACACCGTGCGTGCCAACACCGATGCGATGCAATCATGCGGCTCGGCATGTATCACGATGCAATACGGTCGCCTCATTTATGTTGACGAGAGACCGGCCGAGTAGGAAATTCGAAGTGGCTTAGATTCGGAAGCGATGGCATGGGGGCTAAACGCTTGCTCGAGGCGACGACCGCGGAGCGACCAATACGAATAACGCGGCATGGCGGACGCTTAAACAAGCGATGCGACTTTGGATTCTTTGCTTTGGCGCATTTCATTCTTGTTATTTGATCGGTCGATATTTTGCTGCGTATCAGATGGCGCCCATAGGCGAACAAATTAACCTGCATATTTTGACAACTATTTGATTTCATATAGGGGGTGTTTATGCGCGCGACACGGCTAACGGGTGCTCTGAGTGCACTGCTGGGTTTCGCAATGTCTATTGGGCTCGTGCATGCCCAGACAGCTGCTGAATCGGCTGGCCTTGAAGAGGTGGTCGTAACTGCAGAAAAGATCACTTCAGATCTACAAAAGACTCCGGTCTCAGTTGCCACGGTTTCTGGCCAAGAATTGACCGAGCAGGGCGCGACAGATCTAAGCACTGCGCTGAAAGATATTCCCGCAGTCACGATTGATACAGGCCCTGCAGGCTTCCTTGTGCGCATACGTGGTGCTGGACTCGATGTGCCGCCTACCGTAGGCAGCCCGCAGGTCGCAATATCCCGCGATGGGGTATTTGACGGGCAGATTCTCGATACCTTCCTCGGTTTCTACGACGTCAATCAGATTGAAGTCTTGAGAGGGCCGCAAGGGACTCTCTTTGGCCGCAGCGCCACGGGCGGGGCTGTGAACGTAGAGACCAATGATCCGGTCAATAGATTTGAAGCTGGCGGCGTATTCGAGGTGGGCAACTACAACCTTCTGCATGTTGATGAGATGGTTAATCTGCCGCTCGGTGATGACTGGTCGATGCGGCTGGCTGGCACGAGCGTCTATCACACCGGCTATCTCACCAACGGTGAGAACAGCGCCGACAACAAGGCCGGGCGTCTAAAGCTCCTGTACAAGCCCAATGAGGACACGTCGTTGCTGATCGGTGCGGAAGAAGGCGTGGTGGGCGGCAACGCTGCCGGACTGGTCGACGGCTGGGGACAAACGCAGCCGAGTGATCCTTGGAAGGACACGGATCCAACTGACAACTCCTGGACGAACCGGATTCAAAAGTACTACATGAACTTCCAGCAAAATGTTGGATTCGCAGAGCTCACGATCTTGCCGGCTTATCAGTGGATCGATGGGACCTGGCACTATCACTTTGGATCCTTTCCGCCGCAGCCTTCGCACCTCCACACGACCTGGGACCAGGACTCGCTCGAAGTTCGGCTGGCTTCCCGACCAGGTTCAGCGATCACCTGGGTCGTTGGCATCTATGACTACGACAACCCGGAACGGGATCAGACCAATGTCCTTGTCAACGAAGAGGGCGCAAATCCGCTACCTGACGGTCTGTACCCGACAACGGCCCCGAGCTACCAGACTGAGATTCGAGGCGTGAGGAGCGAGGCCGTATACGGACAGGTGACCTATCCGATCCTGGAGACCTTGCGCCTGACCGGGGGATTGCGCGAGTCGAAAGACACCGAAACCGAGTGGTCGGAAGCATGCGCGCTGTCCTTAGACGTGGCCCCCAACCCCCCCAATAATTGTGCCCTTTACGGCGCTGGACGAGTTCCCAATACTACAAGTAATCCGTCAGCCTATTATTCGTATATCAACGCAGCGGACAGCTGGAGTTACCTGGATTTCAAGGCGGCTCTGGAGGCCGATCTGGCACCCAACTCCCTTGGTTACCTTCAGGTGTCGACCGCACACCTGCCTGGCGGATTCAATACGAACGACAATTCGGAGTTTCAGCCGGAGCGCGACTTGGCTTATGAGGTAGGTTCAAAAAACCGGTTCCTGAATAATACTCTGCAAGTCAACGCCGATATCTTCGACAACCAGTACACGGATTACGTGGTCAATCTGCAGTCATTCAATCAATATATCGGACCGGTGTTGAGTACTGGCTCCGCCTCCGCGCGCAGCTACGGTGCCGAGGTTGAGAGCAACTACCTGGTAACGCCGAAAGACCTGTTGAACTTAGGCGTGGCCTATCTGCATGCCCGCTATGGGATCTTTGCTAGCTCCATGCAGCAGCAGCTCAATGACAGTCCGATTCCGGTTGCACCGGACTGGACCATCACACTGGGGTATCAACACACGTTTGATGTGGGTAACGGCGCGACACTGACGCCGCACGTCGATACGCGTTACCACTCGGACTATTACCTGCAGCCGGGCTACGGTCGCGGCAACCCGCCGTTCTTTCCTGCCAATGTCGACGAGGAGTATTCCGCTCACGTGTCCAATGCACGGCTCATCTACAGAGCGGCCAGCGGCTGGTGGGATCTGACCGCGCACATCAGCAACATCGAAAATCATGCAACCAAGGAGACTGCTTTCGGTCCGAGCCTCGCAATCAGTGAACCACGCACATTCGGCGTTGCCTTCAGCGCTCACTACAATGGAAAGTAGACGAAGTGGCAGTTAGTGAGCCAGTCATGCTATCGGTGCGCCCCTCAGGCTCTTCATACCCGCGCGGCAGCGAGGTTGAGGCGTGACGGAGCGGGAGTGGTTACGCAGTATCACCAAACGAGTCCGCCGACCCCCAACGGACGGACGCGAAAGGACACTGATTTGCCACTCCCGCGACGTCCGAAAAAAGCTTGGAGAATGCACCTTAGATGCCATACGCAATACATTGATAACTATGCCGTTATAGCAGTGAACAATGTGAAGGACTCAGCACCGGGCTGGATATGGATCACGCCCCAATATCCGGTTTGAATTCATTCATAGAATCCAACGCTTCATGTGCATTCCGACCTTCGATTCGGAACATTGCAGGTGCACCTCGTCAGTTTCTGGCGTCGTCGTGAAAGTCGGCACTCGGTTGCCGTCGCGAATCTGGAACAGCGGCAGCGCTAGGCCAGAGCCACAGCGGTGCGGCCCCGCAAAGCCTCCATCGCGCGTACGCCCAGACTAATCCACCACCTTGCCCATCCGGTTCCAGCGTATGGCGGCATCCGCGCGGGAAAACCATATTTGACGCACGCGACCGACGACATCCTGAAGAGGGATGCACCCGATGTCGCGTGAATCTACGCTTAGATTGCGATTGTCGCCAAGCACGAACACCTCGCCGGCAGGAACGGTCACATCCAATTCTGGCTGCTGCGTTTGCTGAGTAGACCACCATACCTGCCAGCGTCTGGCATCATTGCCCTCGGATACCTGAGTCCCTAGATTCCCCGGAACATCAGAGATATTCAAGGGTTGTCCGTTAATCAGGACCTCGTGACCTTTGATCTGCACACGTTCTCCTGGAAGGCCAACGATCCGCTTGAGATAGTAAAGAGTGCGATTGTTTGGAAAGGTAAATATGACGATGTCACCGCGGCTCACTGCCTGCTTGCATTCGGGGCAGTTGTATCGCATGTCCGCGAAAATGAAATCGTCGGGCATCAAGGTAGGCTGCATGCTCGATGACGGAATGCGGAAGCTTTCGACTTCGTGATTGCGAACATAGGAGGCAAGTAGGGGTTGAACAGTAAGTGCGCACGTGAGAAGTACGAGCACGTACATGCCACTGCTTTGCCATGATCGCACCATGTAGTCTGGCTGCCGCCGAGCTGATGTCCAGGCGTCGATCATTCCATAGACCCAGAGCGCCAAGATCATGCATAGCGCAAGAACCAAGGCGGCCAGCATCGCACTGCTCGGAACATAGAGAGCGATCAAAGCAAGGGCCGGCGCTCCCAAGCCGAAATACACCAGGAAGAACCAGATAGCACGGTTCGGTTCGCCGTTATACAGCTGCCCGAAGCCGGGCAGAATAAGAGACATTAGCAGAGCGAGCAGCGGCTTTCGCGGTACTACAATAGTGTACATCGATCGATCTCCGGTGTTAGTTTGCCGCAACCGCAATCCATGCGGACAGCATAAAGCTGGCGAGTTCATCGAGGCCTACTAGGGTCCCACAGGTGAGGGCGGCCCACGGTAGCCACCGTGGCACGCCGCGCTCCTTGCGTGCCCGAGCAACATTGTCCAGCTGCCCGACCACCAGATGTACAAAGCCCTGTGGCGGCTCGAACGCCGCGGCTTCAACAAAATCATCGAAATCGTCATTCATAGCTGGGCCCCAACCATTCACGGAGTTTCGCCTTTGCGCGGTGTACCCGCGTCTTGACCGCGCCCACAGTCGTGCCTTCCAGCGCCGCGATGTCGGCGATCGGCAGATCCTGAACGTAGATCAGCGCGAGGGTCGTGCGATCTTCTAAAGAGAGTCTGTTCAGCGCCTCATACACGCGCGCTCTGGATTGGTCCTGGGCAATTTGGTCGATGGGTGGTGGCTGCGCGCAGACTGCCGCGTCAGCGGCTCTTTCACCGCTCGTCTCTCTCCTGCCGGCAGCGCGCGTTAGTTCGTTCAGCGCCAAATTGCGGGCGATAGAAAACAACCAGGTGGAGAATGCCGCCCGACCGCTTTGGTACTGCTCAATATGCCTCCACGCCCTCATGAATGTCTCCTGTGCTATTTCGGCTGCCACCGACCGACTCATTCCCATCCGCCCCAAAAAACCAAAAAGCGGGCGCTGATACATCTCGACTACCTCTGCGAAGGCGTCTCGGTCTCCTCCGGAGATCCTTGCCAGTACTCGGCCTATGTCCACGAAAAGATTCGCATGCTGTAGAAGTTATATTGGGCACGCGTCAAGAGGTTACGGGGCATCTGGGAATACCTACGGTCTGGTCAATTTGTGCAGGGCACCGGGGAGTGCCTCCCTGCGCTTCAGCGTTAGTAGGAAGCGCGCTTCTCCGCCATGCACAGCCGCGAGATAAGCAGCGGTCACATAATCAAGAGTAACCAATCGCCCGGCGGCTCGCGCCACGGTTTAGCGCTCCTCTCGTCGTGACCGAGCGCTACCGAACCGACACTTTGCCCGCGGATGCCTAAGCTCAAAGAAGTCATCTACCCGTGTTCAGCAGTCGCCGATCTTGCGGCGTGAGACGAGTAGTTGTCCCGTGTCATACCCCAAATTAAGGACAACCCCAATGAAGTCGACCTATCTAATGTCTTTGGCATGTACCGCGTTGCTTCTTGCAGGAGCGAGCGCCTACGCCCAATCCGAGTCAAATACCTCCACAGATCGAAGCTCGAGCACTAGCGTCACCACCACGTCGGATAGCAGTACGGAACGTGCTGCCGGCACGCGCGATGACTTTGACCGGATGGATGTCAAGAGCCACGGCTACCTGACCTCTGGCGATGTTAAGAGCGATAAGTGGCTCACGCATAACTTTGCCCGATGCAATATTAAGGGCAATGGCCGCATGAGCTGGGATGAGTACAGTAACTGCCACGAGTAAGCTGGCACTAACCATCAAGCCCCAGGCGGCAGCCTTTGGTGAGCGGCGCAAGCCACCAAAGGCTGCCAGATCGCTCCCGCGTGTAGTGGTGCTGTGTCAATCGAGGCACGTCGGAATCTGGAGTCGGGTGATTCCCCGGTAATTTCGCGTGCGGGCGCGGCTGTCCAAGGGGGCAAGCCGTCGGGCTCAGGCGATGGTGAGCCTCTGATCTTCTGAGGGTACCGACTCGGCGCCTTGGAGGCCCAGAGCGGCAGCGACGCCGATCGAAATACTCTAATCCTCGGAACTTTCCCTCTCTTCCTCGGCGTCTTCGTCGTCCTCCGTACTATCTGGCGCGTCCTCATCGTCCTCCACGAACTCCTCGGGAGCTTCGGTGGCCTCGTCAGTCTCGCGCACAAGGGCCTCATTCTCGCCCTCGTGTTCATCATCCCGATCATCGTCATCATCTTCGGTTCCGCTGGTCGGATGCGAAACAGGTTGTTCAGGGTAAGCACTGGTCATACAGGGGTCCTTTCAAACACAGGACGGTAAGGCAGGGCTTCAGTTGCCTCTGCAGATGCGTCCGGATCAAATCGGCGATTTCGCGGGCAGGGATAGCTGATCACAAGTCGGTCCTCGCTAGCCGTTTCTTAACGCCTTGGCCTTTCCAAGTGACCGCAGCGCTACTTGATATTGCCTCGCCTGCTCTCTTCGTCGGACTCCTCGTCCAGCGCATCCAGTGCGTCCAGTACAGATGACGGAAACGGGTCGGCCGTAGGGTTTTGATCGTTGGAGAACGGATTGAATCCCCGTAGTTTTTCGACAATGGGTTGCCAGGGCTGCTCATCGAGAGGATGTCTTTCACTCATGGGAATCTCCGTCTGTAAGTGCAATCAGGGGTAGCCAGCTTTCACTCAGCAACGCGGCCAAGTGTTTCTATAGCCTCGATGACTTGGCGGTGCAGGTGCTCAATCCCGGCATTTGTAGCCCAAGCTACTGCCGCTTTGGTCCGATGTCCGTTCGCCATCGTACAGAGCCTACGATTGGCGCTTTGTGCTCCCTGGCAGCAAAGCTCAAGATCCCCACGGTTTCGCCGCTCTGAGCCCAATGGCGTGCTGACGCTACATCCTGGCCGCATCGACTTCCTCAGTTATTGCCTCCGCTCTACAGGCCTTACGAACCGCAATCCTCCTCCAGTGCAGCCGGGTCTGACAGACACTGTGCTGCTCAGCCTACAGACGGAACGCGAGGCGCCAACGAGCATGAAGGCATGCTCAAAGCACACCGTGGGTCCGCTTGCGCCGCGGCGTTGCTCAGCGCAGTCATTGGGGCTGGTGTTGCGGGCTGCAGCAACAAGGATGGCGCCCAGGAAAGCGTTACCTCGCAGGATCCGCCGCCGGTGGCAACTGAGCCAGCCAGGCCGCAACCAGATCGAACGGGGCGCCCGCGCGTGGGCGTAGCATCCTTCTACGCCGGTACGTTCGCGGGCCGAGAAATGGCGAATGGCGCCGCGATGGATCCCGCGGCCGACAATGCTGCTAGCCGAACGCTGCCTCTGGGGACCATAGCCAAAATAACCGACATTTCGACGGGTGAAAGCGCAGTCGTAGTCATCAAGGACCGTGGGCCCTATGCGAAGGGACGCCTGGTTGACCTGTCTCCAAGCACAGCGCGCAAAATCGGAATCTCCCCCAAGAAGGGGATCGCGAAGGTCCGCGTCTCGCCGATCTCCGTGCCTTTGCCTGATGGCAAGGTTAAGCCCGGCGTCGCCGCTAACGATCCAGAAGTGAGCGGACCGAGATAACAGCGGTACAAGCGGGCGAAGCTTCTCGGCGTCATTGCGACAGTAGCAATGGCACAGTAGCTCCGAACGCTGGGTGATCATGCGCGCCGACGGGCCAGCTTTTATGCAGCGTTTGCGTACAGCGCAGCAACTGGCCGAAAAACGCTAGTCAGTGGGACTAACCCGCGATCGCCGCCGACAGGTCTCGCTTTAGCCCTTGCCGCTGGCTACTCTAGGCTTGAGCATCTTTCAAGATGCACCCGCTCGCTCTTGACGTTCACGCGCGCAAGCTATTCAGATTGCATAGCTTCCCCAATGTTCGCTCAGATGATCGGCGGTGCGTTGTGTTAGCGCATGTACCGTGAACGTAGGATTGACTGCACCCTGGGTTGGAAAAAGTCCGGCACCAGCGAGAATGAGATTCGGCATGTCATGACATCGACCGTACGAATCGCAAACTGAGTCGGCGGGTCCGGCACCCATGCGTAACCCACCGGCAATGTGCTGGTAAACCCATCGCTCGGAGGCCCAGAGCTGACCTGCTCCTGCGGCCTTTAAGGCGCGAAGCCCCTCGGCGCGCATTGTCGCGAACAACGTCTGCTCGCGCGTGTCGAGCGCGTTGTCCCAGCGCGCGATTGGAAGGCCGTACGCGTCTTTGGTGCCAGAGAGAATCAGCCGGTTTTCCGCTCGTGGCGCCTGCTCGCCCACGGCAGTGATCGAACCTAAACCCTTAGCTGCACGGCGCACGAAGTCGTGCAGAGCGCTGCCAAAGAGCACCTCATCAACGTTGGCGATGCCAAGGACGTCCGAAAGCTTGTGCGCCGGCGCGATAAACCAGCTGTAGCTGCCCTCGGGTCGGGCATAGGCATCTTGCCCGATCAGCGCCGAGCCAGTTGTGCCCAAATGATTTTGCATGTCGATGTCAAACATGCCGGCCAGTCCCGCGCTGAAGTGTGTCAGCATGTAGCGACCAACAGCATCGGAGGAGTTGCCCACACCGTGGGGATGGTGCGAGGTGGCCGAGTTGAGCAACAGCCGTACTCCCTGCACGCAGTTGTTTGCCAGAATCACAACATCCGCATGCTGGCGCTTCGGAGTACCGCTGTGATCGATATACTCGACACCGATGGCACGACGCCCATCGCCGCTGAGAAGCACACGCGTGGCCGCGGCCTGCGTGCGAAGCTCGGCGCCGTTGGCTAGTGATGTCGGCAGATCACTGAGCAGCGGCTGGGCCAAAGCACCAATGGGACAACCCGCGTCGCACCAACCGTCATTGAGACAGGCCGCACGGCCCTTGTAATTCTGGCTGAGGATCGCCAGCGGGGTCGGCCCCGTACGTAGCCCAATGTTTTGGAACCCGTTCGCCAAGACCTCAGCCTGCTTGAAGGACTTTAGTGGCGGCAGCGGATACGGTTCACCCGGGGGGCGCCAGGGTTCGCGCACATGGTCACCGGAGATCCCGACTTGTTCCTGAACGCGGTCGTAATAGGGCCGCAGATCCTCGTAGGCGATGGGCCAGTCGACGCCGCGCCCAAAAAGTGTCTTCATGCGGAAGTCTTCGACGTGTAGGCGCGGCCACTGTGCAAAGTGATGTATCGCTGAGCCGCCGCTACCCCAGCCCATATTGAAGCTATGTCCGGCCGGGTGCGCTCCCTTGAGTTCGACCGGGGCGCCGCCCCATTTGAGACGGCGACTCCAGATTTGTGAACTGAGCAGGTCGCCGAGCTGCCAATTCGGGCCCTGTTCGAGAATCACGATCTTTTTGTGTTCAGCACTAAGCCGTGCTGCAAGAATGGCGCCGGCGACGCCGGCGCCAACGATGACCGCGTCGACTTTCTCACGGTACTCCAAGCTCCGGTTTGCTACGCTCATGTCACCAAGCCGTACCCGGCAGTAAATGCGGCATGTACGGCACCCCAAGCCGTTCGTAGGCCTCTGCTGTACCGTAGCAGACGTCGATGGCATCGCTGCGGAGCAAATAGAATACTAAGGGCGCGGGCGGCCCGTCCCAGCCAGGAGGATCTGAGGTCGCCATAGTTTTCACGAACACAATCTGCGCCTCAGCAGGCAGTGTGGCAAAGACGCTTCCCATGGTGCGCTTTGCAGCGGCATCAATTGATGCGAGCGCCGCGCGATAAAACGCCGCCAATGGCGGAGCCACATCCACCACGCGGGCGGCAAGCAGGCAATCGCCAAAATCGATGCTGAGCTGATAATCAACATATTCGGCCAGCCCAGCGCTGCGTGCGCCGGGAAGGAGCACCTCGCCGATAGCTTCAAGTGTACGGCATTCGACGGGACTCAGAGCTTGCAACGCCACGGCCTTTGTATGGGCCTCCCGCGGGGAGAGTAACGTTGCTATGCCGTCGATACTGTAGAGCAATGTCAACAGCGAGCCGCCCTTCAGAACCGCGCGCCGCTGCGGATTTGCGGTGCTCACAGCGTGACCGCCGCAAGATTCCAAGGGAAAGAGTTGAGCTGCATTGCCAGGAGCCTCGGCGGCCTAAGAACGATCAGCAGGCTTATATAGTGAGGCTGAACAATCCCAGTCCGCAAGTTGTGCCGACTAGGCCTTGATCTGTGCTTGTGAAGTTACGCTCCGCGGGTACGGCGCGCGCCTGACGAGCGTTTCTC
>Ga0302324_100003647_pt1 | contig 34654 bp, 33 predicted proteins | sample Palsa_T0_1_FD_201949 | JGI IMG/M metagenome (GOLD analysis project Ga0302324, IMG submission 201949) | Peat permafrost microbial communities from Stordalen Mire near Abisko, Sweden - Palsa_T0_1 | ecosystem: Environmental > Terrestrial > Soil > Palsa > Peat permafrost | place: Sweden: Abisko...
GCCCTCGGTCACGCGTCTGACCTCCTCGGTGCCCTCGAACGCTGGGAACGCCGCTGTGACCTCGTCGCGCTGCCCGATGGCGACGATTTCGAGGGGCTCGGGCTCTCGGGGTTCGCGGCTGCCGGTCTCGAGGATCTCCGCGCGCTCGGCGCAGGAGCGGGGGAGGACTCCCTCGTGGCCCGAGACGCTCTCGGGCTCCTGTACCGCCTGGCCAGAACATCCACCTCATGAGGATCCACCGGATCAAGCTCTGCAACTACCGCGGGGTGAGCCAGTGCGAGGTGACGTTCCCGGTGCAGGGGGTCACCATCATTGAAGGCGACAACGAGATCGGCAAGACCTCCCTCTCGGAGGCCATCGACCTGTTGCTGGCCGAGCGTGACGACTCCAGCAAGCAGCGGGTCAGGGCCGTCAAGCCCGCCCACAAGGACGTGGGCGCCGAGGTGGAGATCGAGCTGTCCACCGGCCCGTACCGCTTCGTGTACCGCAAACGCTGGCACAGACAGCGGGAGACCGTGCTCGACATTCTCGAACCACAGCGGTCCCAGGCCACCGGTCGTGAGGCGCACGACAAGGTCCGGGCCATTCTCGACGAGACGCTCGACGAGACCCTCTGGGAGGCCTTCCGGCTCAAGCAGGGCGCCCAACTGGAGCAGGCCGCCTTCGCTGGTGGATCTCTGGGTCGCGCGCTCGACAAGGCCGCCGGCGGGGACACGACCGGCGATCGCGAGGACGACCTCTGGGAACGCATCACCGCCGAACGAGAGCGGTACTGGACGGCCACCGGGCAGGTGAAAGCCGACCGGACGACCCTGGCCACCCGGGTCGCCGACGCGAACGCCAGGGTCGCCGCGCTGGAGACCGCCCTCCGCTCGTTGGACGACGACGCCGCCGCCGTGGACCGCCTGTGCGATGAGGCCGAGGTCCTGTTGGAGAGGAAGAACGCTCAGGAGAAAAGCGCGATCGCGCTGGTGGCGCAGTTCGAGGCCATCCAAGGCCGCCGTAGCGACGTCGCCCGGCTGGAAGGGCTGCGCGACACGGCGTTGGCCAAGCGCGACCACGTGCTCGGTATCAGCAACGTCCGGGCCGAATTGACACAGCGAGTGGTCGATACGGCCGCGGCGGTGGTCGAGCTCGAGGCACAGGTTGCCGGCGCCCGGCCCGCCCGCCAAGAAGTCGCGACTCGGCTGCACACGGTGCAGCAGGAGTTCGAGGCCATGAAGGTCGAGAGTGGCCAGGCCGAGATCGCCCAGCGGCGGGCAACCGCTGACCGGGACTTCCTGCGCCAGCAGATTGAGGTGGCACAACTCTCGGAGCGCTTGGCCAGGGCGACGGACGCCGCCCGCCGCCGCAGCGAGGCGGAGGCGGTGCTCGACTCCAGCCGGGTGGACGACGCCCTGGTGGCACGCATCGAGGCGGCCGGAATCGAGGTGGCGAAAGCCGAAGCCGCCGCGGCCACGGGTGCGGCGACCATCGGCGTCGAGGCCATGGCCGACGTAGACCTCGAGATCGACGGCCAGGCTGACGCGCTCCTCGGCGGAACCACCCGACAACTCATGGTGGACGGGTCCACCGAGGTCAGCGTGCCCGGGCTCATCACTGTGGTGGTCAACGCGGGAGCGGAAGCCCAGGCGCTGGCTGATCGGCTGGCTGAGGCCCGCGCTACGTTCCGGGCGACATGCGAAGAGGGCGGTGTCAATGACCTGGCCGAGGCTCGGCTCGCCGCCACCGAACGCAACGAGGGGGCGCGCACACTGGTCGAGACGGCGAAGTCGATCACCGACGACCTGCGCGACCTCACCGCCGACGCGCTGGCCCAGAAGGTCGCCAGCCTGACGGCGCGGATCGCCCGCTACCAGCAAGAGCGTCCAACGGAGCCTCCGGTTCCCGCCACCCACGACGCAGCTGAACTCGTGGCCTTCGAAGCAGACGCGGATCTCCAGCGGCGTCGGGAGGAGCTTGAACGCCTCGAAAAGGATCTGACCCGAGCCCGGGATGACATGCAGGCACTCGAACTTGGTGATGCCAGCAACGGGGCCCGGCTCGAGCAAGCGCAGATTGCCGCCGCCCACGAGCAGCGGTCTCTGGCCGAGGCGCGGGGCGTGATGCCGGACGAGGCGATCGACACCCAACTGGCCGACGCCGAGGCAACCCTGTCCGCCCGTGCGGCCGAGCTCTCCGAGGCTCAGAGCCAGTTGGCAGCACAAGACCCCGAGACGGTCGAGGAGCTCCTCCGCAATGCCCGCGCGGTGCAGGCACGGTTGGCGGGCGAACTGCACGACAATGAGGTCAACGTGCGCGAGCTCCGGACAAAGCTGTCGCTCTTGGGCGACGAAGGGTTGGCCACCCAGCTCGACATGGCCAAGTCCGAGCGTGCTCATCTCACTGTCACCCATGAGCAGGTGGAGGCTCGGGCCACAGCGGCCAAGCTTCTGTTCGACACGTTCGCTCGGCGACGGACCGAGGCTCATCACCGCTACGTCGCCCCCTTCCGGGAGGGCATCGAATCGCTCGGCCGTCTGGTGTTCGGATCCTCTCTCGGGGTCGAACTGGCCGACGATCTGAGCATCTCACGCCGCACGTTGGACGGCGTCACGCTCGACTTCGCCGACCTGAGCACCGGGGCAAAGGAACAGCTGGGCATGATCAGCCGACTGGCCTGTGCCTCCATCGTGGCCACCGACGGGGGTGCGCCGGTCATCTTCGATGATGCACTCGGTTGGAGCGACCCCCGAAAGCTCGAACGCATGGGCGCGGCCATCTCCAAAGCCGGTCGTTCGTGTCAGATCATCGTGCTCACCTGCACACCGGGGCGCTACGCCAGTGTCGGCGATGCCTCGGTCGTCCAACTGGCGAGCTGATCCGGCGTCTCACACACCCGGCCCACGCTGATGAGCAGTCGAGAGGTAGGGCGACCCCGAGGATCGAGGGCCTGGCCGGCAACCTGCCTGCTCACCGTCGTGGTGGCTGTCGCACTTTCGATGGCGGCCTGTTCCACTCCGGCCGCGCCTCGGGGCGCGGCGGCCACGGCAAAAGGAAGTACGACCGGCAGCACGACGGCCACTCCTGTCAGCAGTCCCGCCAGCACCACGGCCGCAGCGCCCACGGCGACCACCACGGCGACCACCGCTCCGCCGGGACTCTCCCTGTTGGTCGAACCGCAAGCCGGCATGACACCGCTCTACGACTTCATCTCCTCGGCCCGGAACAGTCTCGATATGACGATGTACGAGCTCTCGGACACGACAGCGGAGAACCTTCTGATCGCCGATCACCAGAGGGGTGTCCGGGTCAGGGTCCTCCTCGACCACGACTACAGCGGGGGATCGGTCAACCAGGCGGCGTACTCGACCCTGTCCTCGGCCGGCGTCCCCGTGGCCTGGGCGAATGACTCGGAGATCTTCCATCAGAAGACGATCACGGTGGACGGCACCGTGTCCGCCATCATGACAGGCAACCTCACGCCGCAGTACTACGCCACGACGAGGGACTTCGTGGTGATGGACGGCCAGCCAGCCGATGTGGCGGCCATAGAGTCGACCTTCGCCACGGACTGGTCGGGGGCAGTCCCGTCGCCGGGCCCGTCAGGAGTGGACCTCGTATGGAGCCCCGGGTCCGAGCCCCGGCTCGCCGCGCTCATCAGCTCGGCCACCCGCAGCGTCGTGGTGGAGAACGAGGAGATGGACTCCACCGCCATTGAAGGCGGACTCGAGTCCGACGCCCGGAGGGGCGTCGACGTCACCGTGGTCATGACGGCCGACGCCGAGTGGGATTCGGCGTTCTCGCAGCTCGAGTCCGATGGGGTCCATGTGGTGCTGTACCCCGACACGCCCACGGCTCTGTACATCCACGCCAAGGTCATCGACGTCGACAGCGCGACGGCCTTTGTCGGTTCGGAGAACTTCTCGACCGCCAGCCTCGACTACAACCGCGAGCTGGGCCTGGTCACACACTCGGCCAGTGTTCTCGGGCCGTTGAACGGCGCGCTTTCCAGCGATATCTCCAACGGACAGCCCCAGCCGCGGACGAGCACTGCTCCGCCAGTGACGGTCGCACCCCCGACCCCGGCAACATCACCAACCCCCGCGGCGAGTTGCACGCCGATTGACGACGAGGGTGGGTGCTACGAGCCGGGGGAATACTGCCGGGACGACGACCACGGGACCACTGGCCGTGCCGGGGACGGCCAAACCATCACCTGTGAGGAAAAAGCCGGCACCTGGTACTGGGAGTCGACGTAGCGCCGGCACTGCGTTCCGGGCCGCCCGCCCTAAAGAGGTCGTCTCCGAAAGACAGGGAGGAGGAAAGGGCCGGCGTCGTCTTCGCACTCGAGGAAGTCCACGCTGACGGGCATCATCGGCTCCATGTCGTCTCTCGTGAATCCGAGGGGGTTGCTCACGAACAGGGGACCTTCCTCGAGCTCGACGAGGATGGTGTCCCAGGGCAGGGGGAGCTCCCGGTGGTAGGGGTAGTCGAACGTCGCCCAGCTCATGAGTGCACCGGTACCGGCGACCGGCTGCCATTCGAGCCCGGCGTCGCCGCACTGCTCGCACTTCTCTACAGGCGGCCATACAAACGTGGCGCAGTTGCCACACTGCTGGAGCCGCAGCTCCCGCTGGTCGCAGAAGCGCCAGAACTCGTCGTGGACACCGCCTAACGTCCGGTTCGGTCGACGTTCGGGCACCGTCACCCTCCCCGTGTGAGCAGCAGCGGATGCGCCGAGTCCGTCGTGGCCACCGACGACATGGATGTCGTCACGTCGGTGACCTGACGTTCGCCAGCCTCGTGGCGCAACTGCCTCACGGCCTCGACGACGTGGTTCCACCCGTGCATGTAGGCCTCGGAGAGCATCCCGCCGCTGGTGTTGGTGGGCAGCGAGCCCCCGAGGTCGAGCTGGCCATCCTGGCAGAACTCCAGTCCGGTACCCGGATCGGTGAACCCGTAGCCCTCGATCTGGTCGACGAGATGGATGCTCGATGCGTCGTACCCTTGGAAGAGCCCGACGTCCGAACGACTGAGCCCGGCCATCGCAAACGCCTCCCGGCCGGCCTCGTCGAACTGCGGCCGGAGGCGTTCGACCACCAGGTTTCGCATCTTGTCGGCCGACACCTTGGCGTGACCCCACCCGGCCACCTCGACCGGCACGTGCGGAAGACCGGTGCTGGCGTCGGTCCGGCGCAGGATGAGGCAGACCGCGCCGTTGTTCACCAGGCACATGTCGAACAGGTGCAGCGGACGGACGATGTAGCGCGACTCGAGGTAGTCGTCAATGGTGAGCGGCGCCCGCATGATGGCGTTCTCGTTGCGCTGGGCGTGCGTCCGGAGAGCAACGGCGATGCTGCCGAGATCGGCTTCCGTCGCCCCGAAGACGTTCTGATAGTTCCGGAAGATGAAGGCCCAGTGCGCGGCCTGCGAGCTCCACCCCCACGGGGTGAAGTAGTAGTACGAGACGGGTGTCCCACGATCATCGGTGTAGGTCGTACCGCCGTACACCCGCTTGGTCGCCGCCCTCGGCGCGGCCGCATACAACAGAGCGATGGTGTCGCACCGGCCGGACGCCAGCGCCACGACGGCCGGCGGGATGACGTCATCCATGATGTTGCCTTCGGCGAGGGCATAGCGCGGGTGGATGCCCAGCGTCGAGCAGACCTCACCGACGTCGGCCGGCGCGTACATGAAACACGTGTTGAGCCCGTCGACGTCCTCACGCCGCAGGCCCGAGTCGGCCACCGCCCGCTCGAACGCAATCGTCGCCAGCGACAGATCATCGGGTGGGACATAGCCCGGTCCGGCGGCGCGGCTGGCACGGTAGTCCGCTGCGTAGTCGGAATCGCCGACTCCGACGATCGATACCGTTCGTGCCAGCTCCCGGTCCGGTTTGGTGAAGCCAGCGGCGCCCGCCACGGAGATCAGAGCTCCACTCGGGCGTTGACGCTGGGGTCCATGGCCTGCGACAGTACTCGCGGGCGGCACAGTGGCCACCCGCCGGGCGCTCCTTGCCTCCCAATTCGGAAATCAGCGCCCCCACACCCGTACCGTGCGTGCGGGCCATGCCTCCGATCCGCATCGTCCTGACCGTCTGACGTACTGTTCCCTCAATGGCACGGGAAGTGACTCCGTTCCGCATCGAGATCCCGGATGGTTCCCTCGACGATCTCCGTGCACGGCTTGCCCGCACTCGTTGGCCGGAGCGTGAGACCGTGGACGACTGGTCCCAGGGTATGCCGCTGTCCTACCTCCAGAGCCTGTGTACGTACTGGGCCGAGCAGTACGACTGGGCCGCCCGCGAGATACATCTGAACTCCTTCCCGCAGTTCCGCACGGAGATCGACGGGCTCGGGATCCACTTCGTGCACGTCCGCTCGCCCAACCCCGATGCGCTGCCTCTGGTGCTCACCCACGGATGGCCCGGATCGATCGTCGAGTTCTACAAGGTGATCGGGCCGCTCACCGATCCGGTAGCCCACGGCGGAAACCCGGCCGATGCGTTCCATGTCGTATGCCCGTCCATGCCCGGGTTCGGTTTCAGCGACAAACCATTCCGACCCGGCTGGGGGGTCCAGCACGTCGCCGATGCCTGGGCCGCGTTGATGGCCCGACTCGGCTACGAACGCTACGGCGCACAGGGCGGCGACTGGGGTGCCGGTGTCTCCCGCCACGTGGCGCAACGTCACGGTGGCCACGTCATCGGCATCCACCTCAACATGGTCGTGGTGGCCCCCGATCCGGCCACCATGAACGACCTCACCGAGCAGGAACAGGCCGCGCTGGCATCGATGGCGACCTATGCCGACACGGACTCCGGCTATCTGAAGCAGCAGTCCACCCGACCGCAGACCCTCGGCTACGGGCTGGTCGACTCGCCAGCCGCACAGTGCGCGTGGATCGTCGAGAAGTTCTGGTCGTGGACCGACGGCGACGGTGACCCCTTGAACGTGCTCACGCGCGACGAGTTGCTCGACAACGTCATGCTCTACTGGATCCCCGCCACCGGCGCTTCATCGGCGCGGCTCTACTGGGAGAGCTACACCGCCGGAACGCGTGACCCGGTCACCGTGCCAACAGGTTGCTCCATCTTCCCAAAGGAGATCATCCGGCCGTCGCGCCGGTGGGCCGAGAAGGACTTCACCGACATCCGCTGGTGGGATGAGCCCGAGAAGGGCGGCCACTTCGCCGCTTTTGAACAGCCCGCCTTGTTCGTCGAACAGGTCCGCTCCTTCTTCCGCCTGATCCGCTGAACACCCGGGCGTGAGACGTCTGCCGTGACCACCACGGGCGCGGCGACTTCAGCCCACTGCCACCGGGCACGTCGTCAGGATGTTGAAGAAGTTGTTCGCCCCACGGACCGGGACACCGGCCGGCTCGAAGCGCGCCAGGTACGGTCGTGCTTCTTCGAACAGCACTGTGGCTTCGAGCCGAGCCAGCCCGGCGCCGAGGCAGAAGTGCGGACCACCTGCGCCGAGGGAGTCGTGGCGGTTGGGATCACGGGTGACGTCGAAGTGATCAGGGTCGCTGAATGCCTTCTCGTCGCGGTTCGCCGACACCATCCACAGAGTGGTCCGCTCGCCGGCCCGTATCACCTGCCCGTCGATCTCGACGTCGTGCAACGGCCAGCGGGAATGATGCAGGACCGGTGGCGCAAAGCGGAGCATCTCCTCCACCACCGATGAGGTGTCCCACCCGTCGACAAACTTCTGCAGGGCGTCAGGCCACTCGAAGAGGCAGACCAGGCCGTGGGCGATGAGGTGCCTGGTCGTCTCGGCGCCGCCTCCGACGTACATGGTGACCCAGGCGCGCAGATCCTCCTGGCTGAGGGGCTTCCCATCGACACGGGCGTCGAGCAGCTGATCCACCAGATCTCCCCGGGGATGCTGTCGGTGCGCTTCGACCAGCCGGTCCGCGAATTCGTTGGTCTCCCTGATGCGGGCCGAGGCATCCACCGCCTGTTCCGCGTCGGTGCCGGTGGCCTGGGCGTCGACCCGTCGCAGTATCGCCGCCTCCTCCTCCCGGGGTATGCCCAGGAGGTCTGACATCACCCGGAGCGGCAGGAGCATCGCCACCTCCTCGACCCAGTCGCCGCCCCCCTTCGACACAAAGGCGTTCACCAGCTCCCTCGCGTGAGTGCGCACGGTGTCCGCCCGAGCGCTCACCGCCTTCGGAGTGAACGAGGTGCTCACCAACCGGCGGTACACCGTGTGCTCGGGCGGATCCATCTGAATCAGCATCCGGTTGCCGAGCGGTTGGCTGCCTGGCGTGATCTCGCTGCCGGCACCGGTTGGGCCACCCCAGCTGGAGAAGGTTCCCGGGTTCCGGTTGATCTCCCCGAGAAGGTCGTAGGTCGATACCACCCAGTAGCCATCGGGCTCGTACCAATAGAGGGGCGCCCGCCGGCGTAGCTCGGCGAAGGCCTGGAAGGGTATCTCCCGGCCGAACTGCTCGTGGCTGAGATCGATCGCTCTGTCCGCGTCGCCCATCCGGAACCCTCCCTCGACAGGTCCGCGCCGCTACCAGGCGGTCCGCGGCCTGATCAGACTGGTGGTGTCGAGCTCGAGCCAGAACGCCGGGAGCTTGGACATGTCGCCCTCGCCTTCGACCCGCATCAGCCCTTCGGCCATCAGTTGGTCTCTGAGCTTCGGGTCGGGGAAGCGCATGGCATACCTCTTCGCCCATCCGTAGTCGCAGATGAGCTTCTTTGTCGTTTCCGACCCGTCTATCACCTCGTTGTCTACCTCAATCTGGCCGTTCGCCACGCGGGTGTGAAATCCGATGGAGTCCGACCCGACCCGCCGAAGGTGCTCCGGCGGGTTGGTGTACTCCTCGCAGAGCACGAAATTCGCCTCGGAGATGTCGCGCCCGGCAAGGCCGTCGACGATGAGGCCCCGGAGCATGTCGATCCATTCCGGGCTGGCAAACTCGAACTTTTCGTACACCTCGTGCCAACCGGCCATCGTCACTCCTCCTGGGCCCACGCCTCCGGGTGCCCCATGGAGTCTGGCCCACCGACGCCCACGCGCGCTGAGCGGCGTGCCTGTTCGGACGCGGACTAGGGTCTGGCCATGGCACGCGAGGTCAAGGTGCACGATCCCAACGACACGATGGCGACCGTCCGGGCCGAAGCCGGCGAAGGGTGGGACTGGACGCGGATCCAGCGCGAGGGGTGCCCGCAGTGCGGCGACAACCCGTCGGGCCTCCCCCCGGGCGACCTCGGGTCCCTGGCGGTGGAACGGTCGGCCAGGTGGCGGGAGTTCCTCGAGCAGGCCGACGACACCTACCTCCGCACGAATCCCGAGGGGGAGGTCTTCGTCTTCTCCCCCCTGCAGTACGGCGCGCACACGCGCGACATCCTCAAGGTCTACGGCGACCGCATGGTGCTCGGGCTCGAACAGACGAATCCGACGGTGCCCCTGTTCTTCCCGACCGAAGAGGTCTTCGAGAGCTACAACCGCCTCGACGCCGGCGAACTGGCCGCCGACATTCAGCGCTGGGCCGAACGGCTGGCGACGCTGGTGGCCGGAATGGAGCCCTCGACGTGGTCGCGGACCGTCACCAACGACCGGGGCGTCTACGGCGTCTACACGTTCACCCTCGCCGGCTTGGCCTGTAACGCGGTGCACGAGACGCACCACCACCTTCTCGACGCCACCGGGGAACTCGGCGCGACGCCGGCCTGACCGACCCAGACCGCTAGGGGAGGTGCCGACCCCAGTCGAACGGGACGACGGTGTAGAACGGCGCCGCCAGCAGCGGCACCGCCCCTGACGACTCCCAACGGGCCTCGAGGACCGGCCGGATACGGTCCGCGACGTCGACCGGGTCGTCGTCGAGATAGCAGTAGGTCGTCTGAAGTCCGGCGTTGTCCGTCGTGGCGAAGAGGGGATCGGTCTGTTCTCCGACGCCCCACCACACGCCGGCGACCCCGGGCACCTCGGCCAGTGCACCGGCGGGCGTCGGACCGCGCTCGATGAGGAAGTACACGCCGGTCGCCGGTCGCCGGGGCAGCACGTCCGCTCCCGCCGTGGTCCACGGCGCGGCGACCTTCCCCTGTACCCGGTAGAGCCCACGTTCGAAGATGGGCACCCGGGCGACATCCCGGCCCGCTTCCCGGAGCGCGAGTTGCAGCGCCACCCACCCATCGAAGTCGACGGGAGCGGCGAACAGGTAGGACATGACGTAGTCGATGGCGTCGTACCGCGCATCGTTCACGGCGCGCGCCGCACGACACGCCGGCGTCGACACATAGCGCCGCGAGGCCCACACCGTGGCCAGCCGCTGCTGCTCCGGCTCGTGGTCGAGGGCGTGCCAGCGGAGGTAGTACTCGTCGAGCCCGTCCGGATGGCGCCCCGACAACGACTGGTAGATCGTGACCACGTCGGGCTGTCCCGTAGCCAGAATCTCGGGCACCTCGTCCGAGCGTGTCCCGGGGAATGGGGATACCTCCTCCGTCACGGACTCAGTATGCCCCCGCGGCGGGCCACCGGCTCGGCCGCCATGGCTTCTTCTCTAAGGCCCAGTTCAGGGGCGTCTCACGGCACCTCTCCCCCGTCGCGTTCGGCCTTGATCAGAGTCGACGGTGCATCCGCCGAATGCGGGCGGGGCCGAGTCAGGATGATCTGGATCGACGACAGCACCAAGACCGCCACGGTAACCAGTCGTTCACCTCGGGCGATGCCGCCGAAGAAGGCATAGATCTGAACGGCCACCGCCAGGGCTTGGGCCAGCAGCGGGAGCGCCACCGCCCGGAGGCCGGTGACTTCGACGGGTGCATTGCGAACCCCGGGGGGGCGCACCCAGGCGGCATAGGCGATCAGGACGGCCCCCGTGGTCCAGACAAAGGAGTAGTGCTCATCGCCGCCCACACCGCCGACCTCTTGGATGGCATAGACCGAATCGGCGATCGCTATGGCCACGATTCCGGCGCCCAGAAGAATCCACATGCGGTCGGGCCGCCACCCGAGCAACCCGTACACCCCGAGGATGGCGCCGATGAGGAGGACGTCGAGCACCGGATAGCTGAAGTCGATGATCTTGGCCAGTGGCCCTTGCAGGCCGGCGTCGGCGGCCGGCTCGATGACGAGGGCGACACCCGCCGTCAACACGACGAGCACGACCGCCACCCCGTCCATCCATCGGTGCCAGCTGAATTCCTGGAGGCGGGTCTGGATGAGACGCAAGAGGCCCAGCGCCATCAGGGGATACCACAGGAGCCAGAAGACGTCGGCGAAGGTGGGGAAGGGTGGACTGCTCCGGCCACCGTAGGCCAGCGACCAGCCGACGGAGCCCACCAGCCACGAGACGGTGGCCAATCCGATGGCCAGCCAGGCCGCTCGAGCCGTGGGTTCGTAGCGGGCCCGGGCCAGGATGAGGACGGCCGACGCCCCCAAGATGCAGTCGTGAACCCAACCGCTGTACACCGAGACGGGTCCGCCCACGCCGGAGAGTTCATTGACCATCTCGACGACCAGCAGGAGAACCAACACGGCCCACACGTAGCTCAAGATCCCGGGCGCACCGTACACGTCGCCCTCGGCGTCCACCCGGCGGATCCGGGCGGATCCAGCAGTACGCCAGGGGCTCGGACTCATCGAGACCAACCTACGGTCGACCTCCATTCGCGGCAACTGTACGGCCGTCAGCCTCCGAACAGCGCTCCGGCAAGTTCGCGGTACTCGGTCAGCGGGAAGCCGTCGCGTCCCGAGGTGGAGATGACCTGCAGGCACACGTGGTCGGCCCCCGCGTCGTGGTGTTCGCGGATGCGCGCGGCGATGGTCGCCGCACTGCCCCAGGGGATGACGGCATCGATGAGGCGGTCGCTGCCGCCGGCGTCGATATCCCCGTCGCCGAAGCCGAACGTGCGCAGATTCCCCGTGTAGTTGGGGAGCACGAGGTACACGCTGGCGTACTCCCGGGCCAGCGCCCGTGCCGCCGCCGGGTCGGTCTCGAGCACGACCGCCACCTCGGGCGCCAGAAGTGGTGCCGGGCCCAGGATGGAGCGGGCCCGGGCCGTGTGCTCCACCGGCACGAAGTAGGGATGGGCACCGGCGGCGCGCTCCGCCGCCAACTCGAGCATGCGCTGACGCAGCGCGGCCAGGGCGCGCCGCTCCACCGGGACCGGGGTCTCGAGTGCATCGAGCGCGTCGAGGTAGGCGACCATGTGCGAGTAGGGGCGGTCGTAGTCACTGGCCAGGGGGGCGTGACTGGCCCCGATGCCCAGCAGGAAGCGCCCCGGGAACCTGGACTCCAGATCGGCCACCGCCGGTCCGACGTCTGCGGGTGCTCCGGTCCACAGGCTCACGATCCCGCTCGCCACCGCGACCCGTGTCGTCGACGCCAGGAGCTGCCCGAAGATGGGGGAAAGCCCGGGGTCGAAGCCACCGGACACCCACAGCGCCCCGTATCCGAGGGACTCGATCTCGGCGGCTGCATCGACCGTGGGGTCGTCCGCCACCTGCCACGACCCGCTCCACCACACCCCGATCCGGCCCACGTCCATGGAGCTACGGTAGCCCTCGTCGAAGCTGTCGGTGGCGCCCGAGCCGCCCGGTCCTCGACGCGCCGAGGATGGCGCCGGTACCTCTCACTGACCCAGATACCAGACGTTGGGTGCGACCAGCTCCGCCGCCTCGGGAGGGCCCCACGAACCTTCGGGGTAGAGGATCGGCTGGGGCTTGTCCCGCAGAATGCCGTCGGCCACCTTCCACACGTACTCCAGCCCGTCGGGCCTGGTGAACAGTGACCGGTCACCCATCAGGACATCGTGCAGAAGGCGCGTGTAGGCCGGCAGTGACGGGGTGTGAAAGCCCGTACCCAGCGGTAGGGGGATCGTCTTCTCACCAAGGGTCATCTCCACGCCGGGCTCCTTGACGATGAGGGTCAGATCTATCTCCCCGTCACCGGAGAGCTCGAAGCCGAGCACGTTGCCTCCGGTCGGCTGCCCGGGGAGGATCGCAACGGCATCTTTGAACAGCACACTGACCCGCTGATGGCTGGCGGCGAGGCACTTGCCGGTGCGCAGCAAGAAGGGCACTCCCGCCCAGCGATCGTTGTCCACCCACATCCGGGCGGCAACGTAGGTCTCGGTGCGCGAGTCGTCCGGAACGCCCTCAATGTCCGTGTACCCCTCGTACTGCCCCACCACGACGTCGGAAGGGGTCAGGGGTCTGAAACAGCCGATGACACTCTCTCGTGCCTCGGCCAGGCACTCGGGTTCGAGGCAGTGTGGCGGCTCCATCGCCACCTCGCCGGCGAGTTGGAACAGGTGGGTCACCAGCATGTCCAGAATGGCTCCGGTGGCCTCGTAGAAGGAGGCCCTCATGGCCACATCGAGGGTTTCGGGCACATCGATCTGCACGCTCTCTATGTGGGAGTTGTCCCAGGCACCGGCGAACAGGCGGTTGGCGAATCGCAGGACATGGATGTTCTGCGTTGCTTCCTTCCCGAGAAAGTGGTCGATCCGATAGACCTGTGACTCTTCGAAGGTCTCGTGAACGATGCGATCGAGCTCAGTGAAGGTATCCATGGACGTGCCGAAGGGCTTCTCGTAGACCACCCGCGACCCTTCGGCCAGACCATGGGTACCGATCGCTTCGGTCAACGGACCGAAGGCCGCGGGAGGGACGGCCATGTAGTGGATCAGCTGTGGCTGACCGCCCAATTCCTGCTTCGCTTCCTTCACGACATGGAGAAGGCTCCCGGGGTCGGCGCTCTGGAACCCACCCCCGGCAAATCGCAGCCGGGAGCGCACCTCGTCCCACGGCCCTTCCGAGGGCTTGGGCCCGAACTCCTCCAAGCTTTTGCGCACCTCTTCTTGAAAGTCCTCATGGGAAAGGTCACCCCGTCCGTTCCCCACCAGACGCCACTCTTCGGGCAGGAGCCCGGCGATGGCCAGACGGTAGAAGGCCGGGAGGACGAGGCGGTGAGCCAGGTCCCCGGTGCCTCCGAACAGGATGAAGACGGTGGGCTTGGGGACGAGCCGGGAGTCGGTCATCGGGAGCTCCTTGGGTGCGTGAGTCGAGGCGCGGTCGGCTCTCTCTGAACGACGATATAAGCCGGGCGCCGCTTTTTTGACGGGACTGGTAGGTGGAGTTCTCGCCTCATGGGGACGACGACGGGCCGGAGAAGGCACGGGCCTCGCCTTCGGCGGCCAACCGGGCGTAGGCGGCGTCCAGGAGGTCGGCGACCTCTCGACCACGGACCAGGAGCACTCCCCGGGGGAGCAGACCCAACACCGCCCCGGGCACATCGGTTGTCCGAGGCAGGCAGTGGATGTCGGCCGAGTCAGGTCCGCCGTACCAGAAGCCCGACGTGTCGGCCGACAGGGGTCGAACAGGCGACACCGGCTCGGAGGAGGGCGAGCCCTCGCTCGCGCTGCCGTCACCTCGTCCGGCGCGGCGAGCGCGCAGCTCGGCCAGCAGGGCCTCGCGTTCGCGCCCCCGGAACGCCAGCAGCAAGAAGGGGTCCTCGTCGAACGCCTCGGCCACCAGGTAGCAGACCGCAGCCGCGTGCTTACAGGGAGTGCCCCAGTCCGGACAGGTACAGCTGGTGATCAGGTGCGAGCCGCGCTCGGGGAACAGCGCCACCCCGGCTCCTGCGAACACGTCCTCAATTTCGTGCGGCAGCTCGCCGGCCAACAAGCGGGCGGCGTACCCGGCCTGGCCGGCCAGCGACTCCACGATGGCGTCCCATCGTCCATCGCTCAACGCCGGCATGGAGATCTGGACCCCGTACGGTGTGCGCCGCGTGCCCTGCACCTGGGCGACGACCAGGCCGGCCCCGATGCCCAGGTCGATCACCTGTCCCTGGCGGGCGTACGTGCGACCGCGGGTCAGTCGGCCGCTGGTCAGGATCGACTCCACCGCAGAGAGGAATCGCCGGGACCACCAGCTCTCGCCGATGGCCCCGCGGCGGCTGCGCAGTTCGAGTCCTTCGTCGACGGGGATCCGTTTGGCCGGCGTGAACCGGGACCAGTCTCGTCGGGCTCGCCACTCGCCCGACTCGTCCTCCTCCCACACCTCCTCCTGCCCGTCGTCGACATCGTCCGGCTCTTCGTCCCCAGCGAGAAACTCGTCGCTGGCCTCGATGCCGTCTCGAGCAGCTTCGGCGTCGTCCTCGGGAATGTCGAGGGCCTCCAACAGGCGATCTCGGAGCTGGGACAGCTCCGCCGCGCCCTGGGCGGACGGCTGCGCCTTGTGGCGTCGCCGAAGCGCCTGGACCTGATCGACGAGCGCCTGCAGATCGCCGACCGCGGCCGGCGAGGTGTGGTTGCGAGTGGCCTTGCCGAGAGCCCCTGGTTTCTTGCGGGGCGGGCTCATGCGCCAACCGAAGCTTCGGCCGAGAGGCGCAACACGTCGCCCAGCTCATCGGTGGACAGCTCGGTGAGCCAACCCTCACCGGCGCCCACCACCCGTTCGGCGAGATCGCGCTTGGAGGCGATCAGCTGGTCGATCCGGTCTTCGAGCGTGCCGGCACAGACGAGCTTGCGCACCAGGACGTCCTTGCGTTGGCCGATGCGAAACGCCCGGTCGGTCGCCTGGTTCTCCACCGCCGGGTTCCACCAACGGTCGAAATGGATCACGTGGTTGGCGGCGGTCAGGTTGAGGCCCGTCCCGCCGGCCTTGAGGGAGAGAACCATCATCGGCACGTCGACCTCCGGATCCTGGAACTCGGCCACCATGTTGTCGCGCTGTCGGCGGGGCACCCCGCCGTGGAGATAGGAGACCCGGCAGCCGAACCGTGCCGACAGGTACTCGACGATGAGGGAGCCCATCTCGGAGAACTGGGTGAACACCAGCGCCCGCTCGCCCGAGTCGAGCACCTCGTCGAGGATTTCCGCCGCTCGCTCGAGTTTCCCCGAGCGCCCGGGGAGAGCGGAGCCGTCGCTCAGGAATTGTGCGGGATGGTTGCAGACCTGCTTGAGACGCAACATGGCGGTCAGGACCAGCCCCTTTCGGGCGATGCCCTCGGCCTCCGCAATGCGGCGCAGCATGTCGTCCACCACAGCCTGGTAGAGCGTCACCTGTTCCTTGGTCAGGGTGCACAGTTCGTTCATCTCCATCTTCTCCGGCAGGTCCGGGACGATGGTCCGATCGGTCTTCAGTCGGCGCAGAATGAACGGGCGGGTGAGCGACCGCAGCTTCTCCGCCGCCTCGTCATCTCGGAACCGCTCGATCGGGATCACGAAACGGTCCCGGAACGACGCCGCCGACCCGAGGAGGGCGGGGTTGAGTATCTCCATGATCGACCACAGCTCCCCGAGGTGGTTCTCGACCGGGGTTCCGGTGAGCGCAACCCTGCGGGGTGACGAAAGCGAGCGGACGGCTCTGGTCTGCTTGGCCTCAGGGTTCTTCACGTTCTGGGCCTCGTCCAAGACGATGCGCCGCCAGGGCACCTTGGCCAGGACGGCTCTGTCCCGGGTCGCCAGGGCGTAGGTGGTGATCACGATGTCCGAGGCGGCGGCCAACCGCTCAAAGGCCGCCTCCCTGGACCGGGTCGCGCCATGGTGCATCATCACCGTGAGCTCGGGGGTGAAGCGCTCGGACTCTCGCGCCCAGTTGCCGGCCACCGACGTCGGGCAGATGACCAGAGTCGGTCCACGCGCCGCCCGACGCCCTTTTCGTGCTCCCCTCTCCCGGGTGGCGCTCCGGTGCTCGTACTGCAGGAGGGCCAGAACCGTCGCCGTTTTGCCCAGACCCATGTCGTCGGCCAGACAGGCACCCAGCCCGAGGCGCTCCAACATCTCCAACCAGGCCACGCCCCGCTGTTGGTAGGGGCGCAGCGTGCCGTTGAACCCGTCCGGTGTCGACCGGATTTCGAGGGTTCCCTCCAGGTCGCCCCGTAACAGTGCCCCCAGTTGCCCTTCAGCCGAGATCCCGAGAATCGGGACTCCGGGTTGATCGGGACCGACGCCCGCCGCCACTTGGAGCACCTCGCCGATGGTCATGGTGCGGCCGGCTCTGGTGGCGGGCTGCGACACCAAGAAACGGACCAGACGGTCCACCTCGGCCGGTCGGAACTCCATCCACTGGCCGCGGACGTTGACCAGTGGCGCCTTGAGCTTGGCCAGTCGGAGCAGTTCGGCGTGGTCGATCTGCTGGTCACCCAACGCGGCTTCCCAGTCGAAGGCGCAGATGCCGTCCTGGTTGAGCAGACCGCCCGGGCCGCCACCCTTCGACGAGGTGGACGGCGAGGAGGTCTTGAGCCGTACGCCCAGGCGGGCCTGGGGCCGCCCCCACCACGACGGCAGGAGCACGCCGAACCCGGCCACCTCGAGGGCCGGCGCGGCGCCGGCCAGGAACCGATGGGCACCGTTCAGATCGAGGGTGAGACCCGTCGGCGTGGGCTGGCGCAGCGCCTCGCCCAGCTCGGGGTAGATGCGCACCGCCCGGCCCAGCTCGGCCAGGAAGACCTCATGCGGAGCGCTGAGCGATCGGCTGGCCCGCTGCAGCTGGTCGCCGGCCCGCCAGACCTCTTCGGCACCGACGACCAGACTGAGATCGTCGGTAGCCTGCAGAAGGAGCTCCACCCGCCATGTGCCCGATTCGCCTGATCGGCCCGAGAGAACGTCGGGGGCCCCGTCGCCAATTTCGGTGTCGCCGTGTTCGGTGTCAGGGTTTTCGGTGTCAGGGTTTTCGGAGTCATCGCTCGCCCTGGGCTCCTGGAGTCGGAGGCACAGTCTCCAGGACCCGCCTCGGGCCGCGGCATCGGCGCGCCATTCGCCGATGAGGCGCTCCAACTTGGCCAGCTCCCCCGTGTCGGCGACCAGGCGCGGCGAGGGGGACGCCAGGCCGGTCAGCCAGGACTCGAGCGCCGGAGAGGCGTGGTCGGCCCCGGCACGTGGCAACCGGATGAGGGAACGGCGCGAAGTAGCCAGGGCGTCCCGGCACACGGCATCGACGAACGCGTCGAGGGCGTGATGGACGATCCCCTCCGGAGAAAGTCCCTCGGCGGAAAGGGAGCGGCAGACCGGGGGGAGGGAGCGGGTCACGGCCCGTAGCCGCTCGTCGTCCGCCCCGTTCATCAGGGGTTCCCACCTGGCCTCGTACCCGTCGGGGCCACTCCGGAGATTGGGCAGCACCCGTCCCGCCGCCACGATCTCCAAGGCCAGATGGGCCAGGACGGAAAAGGTCGACACCGAGGCGCCGGCATGCAGCGCGGGCGACCCCACCGACCGCAACGCCCGGGCGACGTCCAGCCCGGCCGAGGGGCTCAACCGGACGGTCGTCACCTCGAAGGGCCAGAGCCCGGGCGCCGGTCTGGAACCCCCGGTGGCCCCTTCGGTCCGGATGAGCTCGGGTGAAGCGAGGGGTGCGTGGGCCTTTCCCGGCAGCCAGACGACCTGGGTCCCCGGGCGGCCGCCGGTCACTGCGGCGTGGAGGGTGGGGGCCACGTCGATCACCGCTGTGGTGAGACACGATGCGGAGGCGGTGAAGGGATGCGGCCGTGGCAGTGGCACGACCGGACTCCGGCCGCGCTTCGGGGGACCGCCCGAGGGCAGGTCGCTGTCCTCGCCCCACAGTAGGAAGCCGCCACCGTCGTCGTCGGTCCAGAGGAGATGGACTGCGAGCACTACGTCGACTGTACCGGGTGGTCGCTCGCCTTCTTCGTGCGATGCTGGCCCCATGGACGAGCAACGGGATCCGATCGAACGCATCAGTGCGGTCACCCTGCATACCGTCGACATGGCCCAGGCCGTGGCCTTCTACCAACTGCTCGGCTTCCATCTGCTCTACGGAGGAAAGGAGGCGCCGTTCACCAGCTTCCGGGTCGGTGCCGGCTACCTCAACCTTCAGCTCGACAACATCGGCTCTCGCCCAGGGGTCTGGGGTCGCGTCGTGCTGTGGGTCGACGACGTGGACGCCATGTACCGGCGCGCCCTCACAGCCGGGTTCGCTCCCGAGACCTCACCGCAGGACGCGCCGTGGGGCGAGCGCTACTTCCACATCCACGACCCCGACGGCCATGAGCTGAGCTTCGCGCGCCCCTTGGCCCAGTAGATCCTGGCCCAGTGGATGTCGGCCCAGTAACGACCCTTCGTCGCTGATCCGCATACGAGGCCTCGGGCGAACCTACGTTGACGTGTCGTCACAGTGACCGACCCATGAGAATCGCGTCCCATATCTCGCCACTTCTTCGCCGGTAGTGGCGTACCTTGCGTCCCTCCTCGTTGAACCCGGCCCTTTTGTAGAGGGCGAGTGCAGCCTCGTTGTGCGGCCACACCTCCAGCGCCGCCTTGTGGGCCCCAGCGCGCGCAGCCCAGTCCAGACCGGCCTCGAGCAGTGCGGTCCCCAGCCCCCTACCCCGCCACTCCTCCGCCAGCAGCATTCCGATGTCGGCAACGCCGTAGCTCGCCACGCCCACCGTGATGTGACCCACGACGTCCGGCCCGCGGTCGGGACCGCCGGCGTCGGCCACGATCAGCGTGCCGTTCTCGCCCGACACGAGGGCGGCCAGCCCTGCTCGTCTCACGACCCGGTCGAAGGGAACCTCGGTCCCGAGCCAACGACCATCCGCGGCCACGGCCCAGAGAAGTTCGATCACCCTGTCCACATCGTCAAGGCTGGCCGGACGGATGGTGGGCAGAGGCGTCGACAGGGCCATCGGCTCCTAGTCTGCTGCAACGGCCAAGGCGAAAGATCCCTGCACCGGCCCCGGGAGAGGATGACGCCCTCGCACTAGAGTGACGCATTCGCCCGAGGAGGCCTGCGAACTCGCCGGGTGGGGGAGGAAGCGATGGCCAAGGGTCAGAGGGTCACCGGCGACGTCGGAACCAAGCTCATCCTCGAAAACGATCGGGTCAAGATCTGGGAGATGGACCTGCAGCCCGGCGACGAGTCCGCCGAACATCGGCACGATCTGGACTACGTCCTCGTCATCCTCGAAGGGGACCAGATCGACGGGGTCTGCACCGATGGCCGTGCGGACATACATGCCGCCGTCCAGCCCGGCGTGACGGCGTACGTCGCCAAGGGCGGGACCGAGATCGCCCGTAACGTCGGTCGCACGCGCTACCACGAGATCATCATCGAATTGAAGTAACGAACGCCTTCGGCGACACAATAGTTAGTTGACACTTACGTAAGCAGAGACTAATATACCAACCATGGACGCCGCCTTCCGGGCCCTGGTCGAGCCCCGCCGCCGAGAGATCCTCAAGCTGGTGTGGACCGAAGAGCTCCCGGCGGCCCAGATTGCCGCCCAGTTCGGCGACGTCACCCGGTCGGCCGTCTCCCAGCACCTCGGTGTGCTCCGAGAAGCGGAGCTGGTCATCGAACGGCGGGACGGAACCCGTCGCCTCTACCGGGCCAATCACGCCCAGATGGACCGCCTCCGCCAGTTCCTCGACGAGTACTGGACCACCGGTCTGCAGCGTCTGCAACACCTGGCCGAATCGGCCGAACGAGAGAAAGGAACCACCGATGGCTGAACTCACTCGGGAGGTCGTGATGGACGCCAGTCCCAGCACGATCTTCCCCTTCCTCATCGACCCGGCGCAGCACGTCCAGTGGATGGGCACCGAGGCAGAGCTCGACCCCAAGGCCGGCGGCACCTACCGGGTGCTGGTGCAAGGGAAGCACCCCGGGGTGGGCGAGTTCGTAGAAGTCGTGCCCGACCGCAAGGTGGTGTTCACCTTCGGATGGGACGAGCCCGACCATCCCATACCGGCCGGCTCGACCGAGGTGGAGATCACCCTGATCCCCGACGGCACCAAGACCCGGGTGCGTCTGGTGCACCGGGGCCTGCCCGATGACGCCGTCTCCGACCACACCCAAGGATGGGACCACTACCTCGACCGCCTCGCCGTCGCCAGCGCCGGAGGCAGTCCCGGACCGGACTCCGCACCCGAGTACGGGCCCGGCGCAGGATGAGCCCGGAAGTGCACGAGCTCGGAACTGAGAGGGAAAGCGGCCATGTGGCAGTGAAGACACCCCCGATCGTGTCGCCCCAAGAGTGGGAGGCGGCGCGCCAGCAACTGTTGGAAAAGGAGAAGAACCTGACACACGCCCGTGACGCACTGGCCTCCGAACGGCGGCGGATGCCGTGGCTGGCCGTGGCGACGGGGTACCAGTTCGATGGGCCCAAGGGCAGAGCGAGCCTGCTCGACCTGTTCGAGGGACGCCGGCAGCTGATCGTCTACCGCGCCTTCTTCGAACCCGGCGTGTCGGGCTGGCCGGACCATGCCTGCCCCGGCTGCTCTCTGGTGGCCGACCAGGTCGCCCACGTCGCCCATCTGAACGCCCGCGACACCACGCTGGTCTTCGCCTCGAGAGCGCCACAGCCCGACATTCAGCGCGTGAAGGCGCGGATGGACTGGACCATGCCCTGGTACACCATGACCGACGGCTTCGATGCCGACTTCGGCGTCGATGAATGGCACGGCACGAACGCGTTCATCCGCGAGGGCGACCGCGTGTTCCGCACCTACTTCATCAACAACCGGGGCGACGAGGCGATGGGGAGCACCTGGAGTTACCTCGACCTGACTGCGCTCGGACGTCAGGAGGACTGGGAGGACTCGCCCGAGGGTTACCCGCAGAGCCCACCGTACGCGTGGTGGAACTGGCACGACGAATACCCCAGCCCCTAGCGAGTCGGTCGCCGGATTCGCACCGTGGGCCGGTCCGAGGTTCCGGCCAGCTCCATAGCGACCGGTCGGTACATTTGCACCTGGTGCGACCACGAGATGCGTGGCGACCGGGAGGGGGTACACGGTGACCACGCGGTGGCAGAGCCGACCAACGGGTTCGACCTGGGGCGACTGGGGAGAGGACGACGAGCTCGGGCGCATCAACCTGCTCACCCCGGACAAGGTGCTGCAGGGTGTACGCGAGGTCGAGGCCGGTATCAGCTTCTGCCTCAGCCTGCCCCTCGACTACCCCGGGGGAACCGCCCTCAATCAGCGCCGCCACCCGCCGGTGGTCTCCCCTACCGAGGGCATGAAGGGCGAGCCGGCCATCTTCTACAACGTCCGCATGAGCGAGATGGAGGACTGGGGAGATCCCAAGTACGTCGACGTGTGGGCCGACGACGTGGTGACCCTCTCGCTGCAGTACTCGACGCAGTGGGACTCCCTGGCCCACGTCGGTGCCGAATTCGACGCCGACGGTGACGGGGTCGAGGAGGCCGTCTACTACAACGGCTACCGGGCCGGAATCGACCTGGTCGGGCCCCAAGCCGACGCCCGCGGCGACGGCAGCCCGCACCGGGCCTTCGCACACCACCTCGGCCTCGAGCACATGGCGCTCCACGGTGTCCAGGGCCGTGGGGTGCTCGTCGACCTGGCCCACCATCTGGGTGACGATTGGAAGAGGGTGGGGCGCCAGACGCTGGAGGAGATCATGGCCGCCGACGGCGTGGTGGTGGAGCCCGGTGACATCCTGCTGCTCCACACCGGCTTCGCCACGAAGGTGTTGGAGTGGGAGCGCAACCCGGACCCGGTGAAGATCCACACGTCGTGCTCCTACCTCGACGCCCGAGACGAGTCGCTGCTCGAGTGGATCGCCGACTCGCAGATATCGGCCCTGGTGGCCGACAACTACGCCGTCGAGGGTCTCCTCGGGAAGGACCGCGACCCGAGCCGACACTCCTTCCTTCCCATTCACCATCTGTGCCTGTTCAAGTTGGGTGTTCCCCTCGGGGAGATGTGGTATCTGCACGAGCTGGCCGCCTGGCTCCGCGAGCACGGCCGCAGCCGCTTCCTACTCACCGCCCCGCCGCTGCGCATGCCCGGGGTGGTGGGCTCGCCGGTGACGCCGATCGCCACCGTGTGAGCGCCGGCCACGGGCGCCATCCCTGCGACCCGTGCGCTAGACATGCCGAGGATTGAGGAGGACTGCATGGGGAGGCAACGCCCAGATCCCGCCGGTTCACACCACGCGCTGAGGGACGGTCGGTCCGCGTGAAGTCGGTCATCGTCACCGGACCGGGGACCACCGACGTCGTGGAGATACCGGTACCGGTGGTCGGCCCCCACGACCTGCTCGTACGGATGCGCGCCTGCGGCATCTGCGGCTCCGACGCCCTGTACATCTCCTACGGGGGCATTCCGCCTCGACAGGGTGCGACCCCGCTCGGCCACGAGCCGGCGGGAGAGGTGGTCGAGGTCGGCGCGCAGGTCCACGGCATCACCGTGGGCGATCACGTGGTGGTCAACCCCATCGAGGCCGGGCAGACCGGCAACGGCGGACCGTTCGGCGGGCTGTCGGAGTTCTTGAAGATCGAGAACGCCGAACTGGATCGAAACCTGGCTGTCGTCCCGGACCACCTACCGTTCGACCTCGCTGCGATCAACGAGCCCATGGCCGTCTCGCGGCACGCGGTGAACCGCACCCGTGTCAGGCCGGGCGACTCGGTGGTGATCTTCGGGGCGGGGCCCATCGGCCTGGGCGCCGCCATCGCCTACAAGCTCGCGGGGGCCGAGAGCGTCGTCGTGGTCGACGTGATTCCCGAGCGCCTGGCGACGGCCCTGGCCGTGGGCGCCGACGCCGTCATCAACGGCACGGATGAGGACGTCCCCGGCCGCCTCTGGGAGCTCCACGGCACGGCGAGCAACGCCCTGGGGGAGCCCAGGGCGGGCACCGACATCTATCTCGATGCCGCCGGGGCGCCCAGCGTGATCGAGACCGCCCTGAGGGCCGCCAAACAGGGCGCCACCCTCGGGATCGTCGCCGTGCACACACAGCCGGTCAGCATCGACTTCGGCGCCCTCATCACGACCGAGCTCAACATCGTCACCTCCATGGGCTACCCCACCGAGATCTTCGAGGTCACCGCGGATATCGCCGCGCACGTCGATCGCTACTCGCCGATCGTCAGTGACCGGTTCGCCTTCCAAGACGTGCAACGCGCCCTGGTCGCCGCCTCGACGCCCGGCACCAGGGGCAAGGTCGTGGTCACCTTCGACTAGGAACAGTCTCCTCGGAGAAGGCGCCGGCCGCCGGCCCGTGCGACCGCGTTCAGATGCGCTCGAGCGCGTCGCCGTCGAAGAGCGGGGTGATCGACAGGTGGTCCACGTCGGCCTGCATCTCGGCATCGCTCGGCCGGGTGGTGGACTCGGGGCCACTGGCCACCTCGAGGATGGATCGCAGCAGGCTGGCGTCGCTGGACGAGTTGAGAAAGACCCCCGGCCGTGACAGCACCCAGCGGACGGCCCGGGCCAGGGCCGGACCCTCCGTGACCGGCTCGTACCAGCTGTGGTGAGGGGCGCTGTTGTCGCTCCAGCGCCGGCGGGCCACCGACTTGATGGTCTGCACGGCGATGCGCCGCTCGGCGCACCGCTCCATCAACAGCTCCGCCTCGCGCCGGTAGCCGTCGTGCTGCCAGAGGCTGAAGTTGCAGGGCAGCAACACCGAGTCGAAGTCGAAGCGTTCAATGCTGCGCAGGTGCATGCCGGCGATACGCAGGCCGTGACCAGTGACCCCGATGCATCGAACCAGTCCCTCGTCGCGCGCTCGGGCCAGGGCCTCGACCGCGCCGCCCGGTCCGAGCGCCGTGCGCCACTCGTCCTCTTCGACCAGATTGTGCAGTTGAATCAGGTCGACCCGATCGACGCCGAGGCGGGTGAGACTCCGCTCGAGACCGGCCCGGGCGTCGGGGCCGGTCCGATCACCCGTCTTGGTCGCCACGAAGAACCGGTCGGGGTGGCGGGCCAGCCAGGGGGCGACCCGCAACTCGGAGTCGCCGTAGGCGGCCGCGGTGTCGATGTGGTTCACCCCGAACTCCAGCAGGAGGTCGAGAACGGCGTCCGCCGCATCTTGGCGCATCCTCGACAACGCCGCCGCGCCGAAGACGACCCTGCTACTGCGGTGGCCGGTCCGTCCGAACTCCACGAGGTCGAGCATTGGTCGGGATGCTAGCGCCGGGTCCGGTGCGGGCCGCCGGGTCAGGTGGTGGACGCCTTGAGGGCTTCAGGCGACCCGAAGTCGACCGAGAGGACCCCGTCCGGTGTTTCATAGAGGAGGCTGTGGGCCCCGGCGAGCGTCGAGAAGATCTCCAGCGTCCGGCAGCCCTCGGGGCCCGCCGTGTGCGGTCCGTAGGCCTCACCGGGCCGGGCGATCATGACGTCCCCTGGCCCCAGTTCCAGCTCGTTGTCCTCCACCCTCAGGCTTCCCTCGAGAACCACCTCGAATCGCTCACAGCTGTGCGCATGCCTCGGCAGGACCGAGTTCGGAGGCATGGTGAAGATCAGGGTGGCCGGCGCACCCTCATCTGCCGGATCGCCGAGCACGTGCATGGTGGCCGGAGTGAGCTCGCTGGCTTCCATGACGCTGGCCATGCCGGCCAGGTGCGGCGGGTAGCGGTCCCAGTACTCCGCACTGTCCTTCTTCATGAAGTAGGGCATCTCTTCTCCCTTTCCGCTCGAGCTCCCATCGTCACACAGAGTTGCGATGGGCGCACCGTGGTCGGGCCGGTGACGGCGTGTCAGCGGTGACCCGGATCCTCCGCCGGGCGGTTCACGAGGTGAAGACGGGGAGCGCCTCCCACCCGCGGACCGTCGAGGTCGACGCCAGCTTGGCGTTGGGCAGATCAACCTCCCACTCGGGGAAGCGCGTCAGGACCTCGTCCAGCGCGATCCGACCCTCGACGCGGGCGAGGGCGGCCCCCAGGCAGAAGTGGATGCCATAGCCAAAGGTGAGGTGCTGCCCGCGGCGATGGATGTCAAAGCGGTCGGCGTGGGCGTAGCGCCCCTTGTCGCGGTTCGCCGATCCGGCAATGAGCAGCATGGCGCTGCCCTCGGGCACCGTCTCACCGTAGAGCTCGACGTCGCGCGCCACCGACCGGGCGATATGGGGTCCCGGCGGCTCGAAACGGAGGAGCTCCTCGATGGCATTGGGGATGAGCCTGCGGTCCTCGTACAACTGGCGCCGCTGGTCGGGGTGATCGGCCAGCACCTTCCCCGCCCAGCCGATCAGCTTCGTCGTCGTCTCGTTCCCGGCACCGGCGATCACGCTGATGTAGGTGAGGATCTCTTGACGGCCGAGCCGCCGAACCGATCCCGTCTCGTCTTCGAACTCGGCGAGGAGCAACTCGGTCATGATGTCGTCGGAGGGGTGCTCGGCACGCCAGTCGATGTAGTCGGCGAAGGCGCCGAACATGTCGCCCTCGGCCAGCCGGTCCGCCGCCGCATAGTCCATCGGCTTCCCCGGCTCGGTGCGCAGTGCCGCGTCCGCCTGGCGCCGGACGGCGTCCTGGTCCTCCTCGGGAATCCCCAACAACATCCCGATGGCGCGCATGGGCATCTGCGCGCCGAGGTCAGCGACGAAATCGAACCCTCCGGCCCCGACGAGAGGGTCGAGGCTGAGGGCGCAGAACTCACGCACCTTTCCCTCCAGCGCGTTCATCTTCTTGGGGGTGAAGACGCGCGACATCAACCCACGGTGTACCGAGTGGATCGGCGGGTCTTCCCAGATGAAGATGCCGGGTGGCGCCGCGACGTTGGCGCTGACCATCTCGAGGATGTCGCCCCGCGCCGAGCTGTAGGTGTCCTTGTCGACCAAGCCGCGCTCGACGTCGGCGTAACGGCTGAGAGCGAAGAAGTTGTACGGCTCGTTGTAGTAGAGCGGGACCTCCTCCCGCAGCCGGCGGTAGACCGGATAGGGGTCTGCGTTGATCTCGACGTCGTACGGGTCGTAGTAGACGTCGCTCGCTGTCACCACGGTCATAGTAAACGACCCCATCACGCCGGTGGCTCTCTCGGCAATTCTAAGATCCAATTTAGAAACGGACCGGGCTCGGGAGCAGCCATGAACAAGCGCGACAACCCCTACACGCCGGGAGCGGGGCGCAAGCCCCGCACCCTGGCCGGGCGGGACCACGACCTCGAGAGCTTCCAGTCGCTGGTCGAACGGCTGAACGCCGGTTCCTACGAGCGCAGCCTGATCTACACCGGCCTGCGCGGCGTGGGCAAGACCGTGCTCCTCATGGAGTTCGACGTCCTGGGCAGCGAGGCCGGCTGGGCCACCACCGACGTCCAAGAGGTGGGGTCGAACCCCGACTTCCGCGCCACCTTCGCCCGCATGGCCGCCCGGCTGCTCATGAATTTGAGCCGCCGTCACCGGGCCAAGCAACGCATCGAGCGGGCTCTCTCGGTGGTCAAGGCCTTCAGCATCGCCCTCCCCGGTGCGGTCGAGATCCGTCTCGATGTCGAAGCGGCGTCGGGCGTGGCCGACTCGGGCGAGCCCGAGCAGGACCTGACCGACCTGTTGCGGGAGATCGGCGAGGTGGCCCAGGCCAACCAGATGGGCGCGCTCTTCTTGATCGACGAGATGCAGAACCTCGACGCGGCGTCGCTTTCGGCCATCTGCATGGCCGTGCAGGGCGTCAGCCGGGACGCGCTCCCCGTCGCCGTCGTCGGAGCCGGGTTGCCCGAGCTCCGGGTGCGCCTGCTGTCGGCCAAGCCCTACGCCGACCGTCTGTTCTCCTATGCCGAGTTGGGCCGTCTCTCCGACGTGGCCGCCCGCTCCGCCCTGGTCGGCCCCGCGGCGGCGGCCGGCGTCGCCTTCGAGGAGGAGGTGGCCCGCCGGATCGTGACCGAGGCGGCCGGCTTCCCCTACTTCATTCAGGAGTACGGGCGCGAGCTGTGGAACTACGCCGAGGGCACGCCGGTCACCGTCGCCGATCTGGACGGTGCCCGGGACATCATCCGCGACAGCCTGGCGCGCAACTTCTTCGGCACGCGCTTCGAGATGGCCACCGACACCGAGCAGCGCTACCTCTCGGCCATGGCGTCGCTCGGGGAAGGGCCGTACCCCGTCGGCGGCGTCGCCCAGGCCTACGGGGCCAAGGATCAGCGACGGGTCTCCATGCACCGCGAGTCGTTGATCCAGAAGGGGCTGATCTGGAGCCCCCGCCGGGGACAGGTCGACTTCACCGTGCCGCTCTTCGCCTCCTATCTGAAGGAGAACCACCCGATCGGCTGAACGGCCTCACCCGGACCCTCTCGCCGCGGTCTGCCACAATGGCTGGCCCATGAGCAGGCTCGGTCCGTGGTCCCCATCCTCTCCCGAGGAGCGGCTCGATCGAATGGAGTCGCTCGCCGCGCTGCAACAGCTCGCCTACCGCTATGCCCTGGCGGTGGACTCCCGGAACATCGACGACCTGGTCGAACTGTTCGTGCCCGACGTGCGGGTGGGCCGGGACCAGACCGGTCGACCGGCGTTGCACGAATGGTTCACCGCGACGCTGCGGAGCTCCAGCATGTCCATCCACACGGTGGCCAACCACATCGTGGACTTCGACGATGCCGAGCACGCCCGGGGAATCGTCTACTGCCACGATCAACTCGAACGGCCACAGTCCGCCAGGTGGGACACCGGCAACCTGCAGTACTGGGACAGTTACCTGCGGCTGGACGGGGAGTGGTTCTTCGAGCGCCGGCGGTTCTACCGCTGGTACCTGGTCGATGCGCTGACCCGTCCCAGCCACGGCGCGGGCGTCAACGACGGCAGCGGTCCTCTCCGCACCGGCCAGCTTCCCGACGCCTTCGAATCGTGGACGCGCTTTTGGGGCGGCGAGCCCTAGCGCGACTCCTCGGCGCTGCCCGGCTCTGCGCTGCTCGGGTCGAAACCGGCCAGGCGCGGGGCCAGCTCGGTGCAGATCGTCTGGATGTGCCGAGCGACCATCTCCTCGCCCATGCCCCCGATGGAGGCCCACAAGAAGACGGTGTCGACCGGTGCCCCGCTGGTCGCCTCCCGGATCCGGCCGGCCGCGTCTTCGGGCGTCGCCAGGAGGAAGTAGCCGAGGGCAGAACTCCACAGGCGGCGTCCGAGCAGGCGATCGGGGTCGGTGGCCCGGGGCACCGGCTGCCCGGTCCCTTCCACCATGTACTGCAGGTAGGAGTCGAACTGGTGGGCCACGTGTGGCGACACGGTCGGCCAGTCGGCCTCGGGGTCGTCGCTCACCCAACCGTTGACGCTGCCGGCCATCCGGGCGGACGCCGGTTCGAACCCACCCTCCTCGAGGCCTGCCCGGTACGAGGGCCACACGGATGCGTCGGCGCTGAGTAGGAACTCTCCCATTCTCCCGGCGCGCCGGGCGCCTTTCGGTCCCTGATAGCCCATCCAGATCGGCAGGCGCTCCTGGACCGGCCGCGGCGTGACACGCTCCCACAGCCGGCGCAGCTCGCCGGCCCGCGCGTCGTTGGTGGGGTACCGCCTCGAGATGTCGGCGCCGAAGAGGTCGAACTCGGGCACCCGGTAGCCCGCACCGATCCCGAGGTCGAGGCGTCCACCGCTGATGATGTCGACGACGGCCGCCTGCTCGGCGAGCTCGACCGGGTGGTGGAGAGGCGCGATCACGATGGCCGTCCCGATGCGGCATCGCCTGGTGCGGGCCGCCACCGCGGCGGCCATGGTGAGGGGCTGGGGCAGATAGCCGTCGGAGAACAGATGGTGTTCGGAGAGCCATACCGAGTGGCAGCCGAGCGAGTCGGCTTCCTCGCACATCTCCAGCACGAATCCGTAGAGGCGGGCCGGATCGGCGCTCCACCGCACCGGGCTGCGCATGTCGAAGTAGATACCGACGTTCATGAGGCTCGCCGTCGCCAACCCCAGCGGGTGGCCGCTACCCCAGCTTGTAGAGCCGCGTGGCGTTGCCGCTCAGGATCTTCTTCTGATCACTGTCGCTCAGTGTCGCCAGGTTCTCCGCCGCGTTCTTGAGCGGCTCGGGGTAGAGGCAGGTGGGGTGCGGGTAGTCGGTCTCGAACATGATCCGGTCCGCGCCCAGTCGCTGCACGACGTTGGCGATGTCCGAGCGCTCGAACCAGGTCGTCGCGTAGATCTGGCGCTGGAAGTACTCGAGCGGGGTGAGCGAAAGCTTCGCCAGGTCGCGGGGGGCGTTTTCCGCCATTTCGTAGAGGAGCGCCTCCATCACGAAGGGGATCCACCCGACGCCGCTCTCCACCGAGACGATCTGGAGCTCGGGATGACGCTCGAGCATCCCCGAGCCGATGATGTTGACGATGCTCCGGGCGTTGCCGATGAACAGCATCATGCCGCTGATCGCCCACTTGAGGGAGTCGGGGTTCGAGCCCCACGAGTACGTGTCGTAGAAGTTCATCGTCGTGTCGCTGTTGCCGATGTGGAAGTGCACCGGCAACTCCAGCTCGCTGCAGGTGCTCCACAGCGGGTCCCAGACGTGGTCGGCCAGATCGGGCGCGCCCTGGTCGGAGGGGTCCGAGGTGATGTTCACGCCCCGCAGTCCGAGCGAGTGCGCCCGGCGCGCCTCGCGCACGCAGGCGTCCACGTCCCACGCCGGCATGACGGCCATCGGGAGGATCCGGTTGCCGGACTCCGCTTGCAGCTCGGCGCCGTAGTCGTTGTACATCTCGATGCAGGCGTCGAGGAGCACCCGGTCCGAGCTGGCATTCGCCACCCCCTGGCCCCCGAGCCCGAGGTTGTTGGGGAACGCCACCTGCGCCGTGATGCCGGCGGCGTCCATGACGGCCAGGCGCGCCTTGAGGTCGTAGGAGCCGGCGTGAATGTCCTCGAGGCGCCATTCGGAGTAGGCCACGTCCGTCTCGATCTTCTCCCCGTCGGCGCGGATCACGCCGCCCCGGTACGCCCGACCCAGCACGTTCCCGTCCATAACCCACGTCTCGAGGCCGTCGACGTCTTCCACGCGCGGGACCCGGTCCTTCAACGACGCCGGGGCGCGGCTGGTCCACAGTTCGGCGTGCTCGACGATGTGCGTGTCAGCGTCAATGATCGCCAGGGTGCTCAGGTCGAGAGTCATGTCCGTGCTCACCTCTTCGAAGCCATGGCGTTGCCACCACGGGTGTAGGCCGTCCGCGCAGACCGTAGCCCGGTATTTGGGCGCCGTGCAAATATTTTGTAGGGTGGCAACTCATCAGCTGCCGAGGAGGACCGTGATGCCGACCGAGACGATCGACGGGAACCAGATCGCATACGAGGTGATCGGCGACCGCGGCGACCCGTGGATCATCACACCCGGAGGGCGGTTCCCCAAGGACACCCCCGGGGTGAGGGAGCTGGCCCAGGTCATCGCCGACGAGGGCTACCGGGTGGTGATCTGGGATCGGCCCAACACAGGAGAGTCGAGCGTGTGCTTCAACGGCCCGACCGAGTCCGACATGCAGGCGGACGCGCTGGCCGGGCTTTTGCGAAGGCTGGACCTGGGCCCCGCCACCATCGTCGGCGGGTCCGGAGGGGCGCGCGTTTCCCTCCTGGCGGCGATCAACCACCCCGACGTGACGGCGAAGCTGGCGGTGTTGTGGATCACCGGCGGCGTCAGCGGACTGATGGGCCTCGGCGTCGTCTACTGCGCCCCCTCCATCCGCGCCGCCTGGCGGGGCGGCATGACGGCGGTGGCCGATCTGCCTGACTGGGCGGAGGTGCTCGAGCGGAACCCGGCAAACCGCGACCGGATCCTCGGTCTCGACCGCGACGAGTTCATCGCCACCATGGAGCGCTGGATGCGGGCGTACTACCCCACTCCGGGCAGCACGGTGCCGGGCATCGCCGACGACCGCCTCCGGGACTTCCACACGCCGACCCTCATCTTCCGCAGCGGGGCGGTCGACCCGGAGCACACGCGGGCGACCACCGAGCGCGTGCACGACCTCATTCCGGACTCCAAGCTCGTCGAACCACCGTGGGGCGACAACGAGTGGAACGAGCGCTGCGACGCATTCCTGGCGGGCGAGTCTCCCGGGCTGTTCCTGCGCTGGCCCCTGCTCGCCCCGACGCTGCTCGACTTCGCCCGCCAATGACCGGCCGGGCCCCGCCGGTGGAGGTGGGAGCGACCGCCGAGTGCGCCGTCGGCGCCGTCGGCGCCGTCGGCCCTCGACGCTCCATCCTGGCCCAGGACCGGTCGCGCCGCACCCGTACCGCGCTGATCGATGCCGCGCTCGGCCTCTGGGACCAACGGGGCTACGAAGCGGGGTTCGAGACGACCACGGTCGAGGAGATCGCGCGCGCCGCGGGGGTCACCAAGGGGACCTTCTACTTCCACTTCGCCAGCAAGGTGGACATCTTGCTGGAGCGCAACGCCGCCACCGAAGAGGCGATGGCCGAGGAGGCACTCCGCGCCGTCGAGGCCGGCGACCCGCTCGACGTGGCGCTCACGCGGGCAGCCGTCGTGCTCGCCGAACAGAGCCAGCAGCACCCCCGCGCCGCACTGGCCCAGATCGTGCGCGAGTTCCATCGGGACCCCACCCTCATGCGGGAGCACAGCACCTTCCGGCGACTTCTCCCGAGGCTGTTCGACGACGCCCGCGCTCGGGGCGATCTCCCCGCCCACGTCGACCCGGAACGGATCGCCGCCCTGACCGCGGCGATCCTCTACTCCGCCTGTGAGGCGTGGGCCGACGGCCGCTCGGCGGACCTGCTCGACGACCTCGAGTACGGGCTGCGCGTCCTCCTCGCCGGCGTGCGAGCCGAGGGACGCTGACCTTCCTAACCGGGCGAACCTCGTGGCCCCGGTGTCCCCTCAGCGAGTGAGGCGCCAGAAGGCAGAGGGTCCCGAGAGCGATGTCGTGCTCTCCAACGCAGCGGTGACGACGTAGGAACCCTCACGGACCCTGAGGACCCCCACTTTGGACCCGGAGGGGAGGGGTCCGGTGAGGTGGTCGAGCCGGGCCGTCAAAGGAACGCTCAAGCCGGGCCACGCGGCGACGGTCAGCGGTCCGGCCACCACGATTGATGCCGATGCACCCCAGGGAGCCGAGAGATCACCGACGACGTGTCCCGCCGCCACGACCGGAACGGCGGTGATCGCCGCCAGCGCAGCCTTCACCAGTGCGTCGCCCGCGTCCACTGCAGCGGTATCGGGTCCGCTCGGCCCGGACTGACCGAGCACCGCCCCATAGACGGTGACGGTCTGCCCGTTCACCGTCTTTTGCGCGGCGAAGAGGAAGCAGCCGTTGGCGGCCGTGTCCGCACCGGCGGCGATCCCGACGATCCCGTCCTGGCCCAGGTCGAAGTTGGCGTTGTAGTGGAGCCCGGCCACGGGCAGGGTGGTCTGACCGAGCGACACGATCTGACTGAAGACCGGGATCCGCATGGCGGCCTCGCCGAGGCGGATGAGGTCGCTCGGGGTGCTCACGGTGCCCGGATCCGCCCCGCTCGGATCCGTGATGTGGGTGTGGCGGAGGCCGAGGGAGCGCGCGGTGAGGTTCATCTTGGCCACGAAGGCCGACGTGGTCCCGGCGTCCCAGTCGGCGAGAAGCGTGGCCATGTCGTTGCCCGAGTCGACGAGGAGCCCCTCCAGCGCGTTCAGCTCGGTCAGGGTCTCGCCGGCGGCCACCGGGATCTCGGGCTCGCCCGCCGCGCTGCCGGCCTGGTACGCGGCGAGCGTCTGGGAGGTCACCGAGATGGTGGGCCCGGAGGCGCCGCCGGTGGGGACGGGATGGTCCTTCAAGACGACGTAGGCCGTGAGCACTCCGGCGAGCGTGGCGATGGGTGCCGGTTGGCTCGCTCGGGCCTGCCCCAAGGACCCCAGCCCCGGCACGTCCAGTGCCGCCTCGCCGGAGGACGGCCAGGGCAACGAGGAAACTGTCCCGGGCACATGGACCGGCGTGGTCAGGCTCACCACGGCGGGCTGGGGCAAGGGCCGCAGCCACTGCGCCGCCGCCCCGACCACCAGGGCAAGGAGAACCAGGACCACGAGGCCCACGACGAGGCGCCGTTTGAGGCGCGCCACGCGGTCGGCGACCATCGCCTTGCGGTCCTCCTCGCTCGGCGGTGGCAGTTGGCGCCCGAGGTCGGCCAGGCGCTTCTTGGTGGCCCGGTCGAGCCTGCCCTGTCGGGCATGCGCCGCGCGTGTTCGCTCTCCAGGTCGGTCGCGTGGGGCCATCAGGGTCGGACTCTATGACGGCATGCTGCGCCGTTCGGCGCGCCAGGGGTGCGGCGCACTGTCACCGGCGCACTGTCACCGGGCGAGCTGTCACCGGCGCTCCGGCCCTGCGACTCAGTCAGCCGCCCCTTCGGACACCGCCCCGCTGCGCTCCCCGACCGCGTCCATCAGCCGGTCGATGAACGGCACCTGTCCCTTGAGGAGCCTCACCCGGGCGCCGCTCGCCGCCACCCACTCGACGCGGTCGACCTCGGGAAACTCCCTCACCTTTCCCGAACCTCTCGGCCATTCCATCTCGAAGGTGTTGCTCTGCGCCCCAGAGAGATCGAGGTCGCCGTGGACGGCCCACACGGTGACCCGCTTGCCACCGGCCTGTTTGATCTCGCCCAGGTCGATCCGCTCCCCGGCGGGCGCCGGGTACCCGATCTCCTCGGCGAACTCCCTTTCCGCCGCGGCCAACGGGTCGGCGCCCTCCGCGTACTCCCCCTTCGGCACCGACCAGGCTCCCTCGTCCCTCTTGGACCAGTAGGGGCCGCCCGGGTGGGCGATCAGTACCTCGACCACCCCGGAGCCCGAGATCCGGTAGACCAGGAGCCCGGCGCTCAGCGCCGGCACGGACCCGACCTCCTCACGGCGCGGCGGTGACCCCGGACGAGTTCGAGCACATCGGCCAGGGCCTCAGGCTGAGGTCGGCGACGGCCAGGCGAAGGCGATGGACCTTGCCCGCCTCGTTGAACTCGTAGACCGAGAGCGAGTTGGCCACATCGACGGCCCCTTCGAGGCCGTTCTGCGTCCGCTCCTCGAGCTCGAGGTAGACCAGGCCGGGCAGCTCGGCGATGCGCTGGACGGT
>Ga0302324_100003648_pt1 | contig 34652 bp, 22 predicted proteins | sample Palsa_T0_1_FD_201949 | JGI IMG/M metagenome (GOLD analysis project Ga0302324, IMG submission 201949) | Peat permafrost microbial communities from Stordalen Mire near Abisko, Sweden - Palsa_T0_1 | ecosystem: Environmental > Terrestrial > Soil > Palsa > Peat permafrost | place: Sweden: Abisko...
CCCAGCAAGAGCGCCAAACCTTCAACGGGGATAACACGCATAGCCGTCAAGGTCGACGCCAATACAATAAACCCACCGCCGGTAACCGCCGCCGCGCCTTTGCTGGTCACCATCAATACGCCCATCACGGTGATCTGTTGTCCCCAGGACAGCGGTACATTGAAGGCCTGTGCCAGAAAAATCATGGCCATACTGAGATAGATTGCCGTGCCGTCCAGATTGAAGGAATAACCCGTCGGGATAATCAGGCCTACCACACTTTTTTTAATCCCAGCCTGTTCGAGTTTCTCCATGATGTTGGGTAAAACACTTTCACTGGAGGACGTCCCCAAAACGATCAGCAATTCGTTTTTGATGTAGACCAGTAGTTTCCACAGGCTAAAACCGGACCCGCGGGCAATCAGGTTGAGGGCAACAAAAATAAAGAGCCCCATGGTAAGGTATACGCTCAGCATAAGTTTACCCAACGGAAATAACGCGTTGAATCCGAACTTGCCAATGGTGTAGGCCATCCCTGCAAACGTCCCGATGGGAGCGACGCCCATAATAATTCTCATGACATGGAACAGGGCTTTGGATATTTTTTCAAAAACCCCGATCAATCCCTCCCTGGAACTCCCGAGACGCGACACGGCGATTCCGAACAAGACACTAAAAAAAAGAATCTGGAGAATGTCGCCCTCAGCAAAGGCCTTAAATACATTGGCCGGTACGATATGAGAGAAAAAATCTCCCCAATGCAGTTCACTCGCTTTTTCAGTAAATTGGGATATAGCAGACGGGTCCAAATTTCCAGACTGCACACCCTTCCCGGGCTTCAGGAGATTGGCCACGGACAAGCCAAGGATGAGGGCAATCGTGGTTACCACTTCAAAATATAACAACCCCTTACCCCCCACTCTTCCCACTTTCCGGAGATCGCCGACACCGGCGATGCCCAGCACTACTGTAACAAAAATAATGGGAGCGATAATCATCTTGATCATATTGATGAACGTATCGCTCATCAACTTGGCCGTCGGGGTGAAGTCAGGACAAAAGTAGCCGACGGCGACACCGGACACGATTCCCAGGAGCACTTGAACATAGAGAATTCTCAACCACCGCATAATGTCCTTCGATAGATTACGTTCGTTTAGCGTCTTTTTCTCCTCCTGCTTTTTTCAGGGGCTTCAAGTTTCAAACTTTCCAAATGCTTTACAACTTTATCCTGAGTTCTTGTTTCAATTAAAAGTCATTGGCTCTCCTGCAACTTGGGCTACAAAAAAATAGAACAGCCTATTTCGCCAATGGCAAAAAAACCGACGGCTAAAGGCTGTTAAAGCCATCATTACAGATTTGGAGTACGCATTTGATCCCCTTAACTTGCAGCTCTTACAACCGGGAACTTTATTATTATTAACAGCCATGTTTGAAAGTTTAAGCAGTAAGTTGGAAAAGGCCTTTCAGACACTGAAAGGTCAGGGACGAATTACGGAGATCAATGTTGCCAGCACCATTAAGGAAATTCGCAAAGCCCTTATTGATGCCGACGTCAATTATAAAGTCGCCAAAGAAGTCACCGACGAAATCAAAGAAAAGGCGTTGGGTCAAAATGTACTTACCGCTATTTCTCCGGGGCAACTCCTAACTAAAATTACCAACGATGAACTCACAGCGTTAATGGGAGCGCAAAGTGAGGACATAAAACTGGAAGGTAACCCCGCTGTTATCCTGATCGCCGGTTTGCAGGGGTCGGGTAAAACCACGTTTAGCGGAAAACTGGCGAATTATCTGAAGCGTCAGGGCAAACAGGTACTGCTGGCGGCGGGGGATATTTACAGGCCGGCCGCCATTGACCAGCTAAAAATAATAGGCCAACAAATTGGTGTCGAGGTTTATGCCGAACCCGAAAATAAAGATGCCGTCAAGATTGCGAAAGCGGCGGTTGAGTACGCCCTCAAGAATAATTTCCGGGTGGTTATCGTAGACACGGCCGGGCGTCTTGCGGTAGACAATGCCATGATGGACGAGATGGCCCGATTAAAAGAAACGCTTCATCCCTCCGAGACTTTATTTGTTGTTGATGCCATGACAGGGCAGGATGCCGTTATCACGGCTAAGGCATTTCATGATCGCCTGAATTTTGATGGCGTCGTGTTGACAAAACTCGATGGTGATACCCGGGGAGGGGCTGCGCTTTCTATCCGCAGGGTCGTTGAAAAGCCCATCAAGTTTATTAGTTCAGGTGAAAAGATGGAGTCGATCGATCGCTTCTACCCCGATCGCATGGCGGGCCGGATCCTGGGTATGGGGGACGTGGTGAGTCTGGTCGAAAAAGCCCAGGAAGCTTTCAACGAAGAAGAGACCCGCAGACTCAATAAGAAAATTTACAAAAATCAGTTCAATTTTGATGATTTCCTTGCCCAGCTTCAGCAAATCAAGAAGATGGGTAATATGAAAGATCTTCTCGGAATGATTCCCGGCGTTGGCAAAGCGATCAAGGATGTAGACATTAGCGATAATTCGTTCAAACCCATTGAAGCCATTATCCGGGCCATGACCTATGGCGAGCGATCCTTCCCGGATACCATCAATGCAAGTCGCAAGGCACGAATAGCCAAGGGCAGCGGAACCTCGATTCAGCAAGTCAACCAACTGCTCAAGCAATTTGAAGAGATGAGGAAGCTTATGAAAACGATGAATAAAATGGGGGGTGGAAAGCGGGCGCTCTCCGCTTTAAATCCGTCGGGACGGTAGTGTTAAGTTTACATAAAGTCCGAAGAAATAGCCGAATTTGAAAAACCTTCCATTGCCCTGCTGCGTTCTTAGCTCAGGTTACAGGTAATAATTTTCTCTTTGAATAGAAAGTGCCCCGTATTTCACGGGGCACTTTTTCATACGTCTTGAACCAACATAACCCATAAAAACCATGAAAAAATCAAGTACATTAATCATGCTTCTTCTCGCTACTGTTTTCTCCATCAGTACTTTGGCCCAGGATAAAAGTAAAAGACCCAGCCCTCCGGCGGTCGCGGAGGGCACTATTGATGGAGTTCATGTAAGAATTGATTACTCGACTCCTTCTGCCAAAGGAAGGAAAATGCTCGGGGGCAAAGAACCGTACGGCCAGGTATGGCGAACGGGGGCCAACGAAACCACGTCCATAGATTTCAGTGGTCCCGTAAAACTTGAGGGGAAAGATTTGCCGAAAGGAAAATATGCTCTATTTACCATTCCCGGAGAAACGGAATGGACGATTATCATTAACAAAACGATCAAGTGGGGCGCTTTTGATTACAAAGAAAGCGAAGATGTCCTTCGGGTAAAAGTAAATGCCGGGAAGACCGACAAATTTGTCGAAACATTTAACATCGCGGTAGAGAAAGATCATGTTGTTTTGCGTTGGGAAAATACGATGGTTGCATTCAAAGTATCCAAAGGAATGTGATAATAGTAGTCCCAATGAAATTCAGCCCTGGCTCAATCCGGGGCTTTTTTTATTCCTCGAAATTTCCTTTAGTTTCAAAACAATTTAGACGATGAAAATCCTGGGAAGGTCGGACCGTGTGGATTTGCCCGGATTGGGTCTGACTGACATCCATGCAAAAATCGATACGGGCGCTTACACGTGCAGTCTTCATTGTTCCCGCGCGCAAATTGTCGATGGAAAATTGGAATTTGTCTTGCTCGATGAGGAACATCCGGAATTCACCGGAATGAAATTTATCTTTACGAAATTCAAACAACGCGAAATAAAAAATTCATTTGGTGAAGCCGAAATGCGATTTGTGATCCGGACAACAGTCAAAATATACAATCGGATTTTTAGGTCGGAGTTTTCGTTAAGCGATCGTGACAAACTTCGTTTTCCGGTGTTGTTAGGAAGGAAAATCCTGAGGCACCGGTTCCTCATCGACGTAACTGAAAAAGACTTATCTTTCAAAAGTAAAAATTGGGGCGCATGAATATCGCCATCTTGTCACGCGACGCAAAATTGTACTCCACGCGCCGGCTGAAGGAGGCCGGTGAAAAACGGGGGCACAAAGTGGAGATTATCGACCACATGAAATGCGTGTTGCTCATCGAAAAGAAAAACCCGATGGTATGGTACGCAGGACGCAAGCTTGATTATTTTGATGCGGTCATACCCCGCATCGGCGCTTCCGTTACGTTTTACGGAGCAGCAGTCGTTCGTCAATTTGAGATGATGAAAGTTTTTACCGCCGTCGAATCCCAGGCCCTGATTCGCTCTCGTGACAAATTGAGGAGCCTGCAGATTCTGTCCCGTGCCGGGATTGGGATGCCCAAAACGATTTTTATGGATTATTCCAAAGACACAGCAGGTGTCATTGAGGCTGTCGGAGGTGCGCCCGTGGTCATAAAATTATTGGAAGGTACGCAAGGTCTCGGCGTGGTGTTAGCCGAAAATAAAAAAGCAGCCCAATCCGTCATTGAAGCTTTTCATGGCGTGAAGGCCCGCATTATTGTCCAGGAGTTTATTAAAGAAGCGAAAGGCTCCGACATCCGTGCTTTTGTCGTCAACGGTGAAGTAGTCGGTGCCATGCGGAGGCAAGCCCGAGATGGAGAGTTCCGGTCGAATCTTCATCGGGGAGGAGTGGCGACCGTGATAAAACTGGGGCGTCGCGAAAAACACGCCGCGATTATGGCGGCAAAAAAAATGGGGTTGGGCGTGGCCGGCGTCGACATGCTTCCCTCCCATCGCGGGCCGCTGATTATTGAAGTAAACTCTTCGCCCGGCCTGGAAGGAATAGAAAGTGCAACCCATGTGGATATCGCGGGAAAGATTTATCATTATCTTGAACGATTTGCCGGAAAAAAAATAATACAGAAAGACAAGGTAAATGCGTAAACCTATCCTGCTGTTCCATTCATCATAAACTGCCTTCTCATAGGTCAGGGGAATCGAATTCTATGAAAAAGGTTACCATTGCTAATGAACGTATACTCCCCGGCGAGTTTAAAGAGATTAACATCAACATTGCGCGTCTGCCTTCGCGGACCCAAATTGATACACCGATTTATGTTTATCGGGCTACTGAAGACGGTCCGGTGCTGGCCTTAACGGCGGGTATGCACGGCGATGAAATCAACGGGATGGAAATTGTCCGTAGGATTTTGGAAAGCGGCTACCACCGGGTAAAACGGGGTACCGTGGTATGTATGCCCATCATTAACGTGTACGGTTTTCTCAACTACTCGCGCGACGTACCCGATGGCAAAGATGTTAATCGGTCATTTCCCGGTAGCAAAAACGGATCCCTGGCCGCCCGCGTTGCCTATCACCTGATCAAAGAAGTCATTCCGTTCATCGATTATGGTATTGATTTCCATACCGGTGGAGCGATGCGGGCGAATTATCCGCAGGTGAGGTGCGTCATGCAAGAAAAAAAGAATGCGGAGCTGGCATTGGCCTTTCATGCTCCCTTTACCATCGATTCGCCCTTTCGTCCTCACTCCCTGCGTCAAACCGCGGCGAAGAAGGGGAAGAACATTATTGTTTATGAGGGTGGCGAATCATTGCGTTTGGACGAATATGCCATCCAACAAGGAATCGACGGTACCCAACGTCTGATGAGGCATCTTCAAATGATTGACTCCGCTCCGGAACCCACCGAAGAAAATAAAATTGTCTGGAGTTCAATCTGGGTGCGGGCAAAGACGGCAGGACTTTTTCAAGCCCGCGTTAAATGCGGAGCGTTCATTCAAAAAAATGAACCGGTCGGAACGATCACCGATCCGTTCGGAGACTTCAAAGAAAATATCCTCGCTCCGGTAACCGGCTATATCCTTGGATTAAATAATAACCCCGTTGTCAATGCCGGCGACGCCCTTATTCATTTAGGTATGGATAACGTTTGCAAAATCGGCACTGAAGGAGAAGAATGATAAAAGGAATCCTGAATAACATATGGCCATAAGCCAGCGGAACAAAAGCCTGATATCGTATGCGGCTAAATGCGTAGCCGGAATATTGCTGTGCACGCTGATATCTTATTTCGTTACCTGGATGGACTACTCCTGGAGTTTGATTTCTGTCGTATTGGTTTTGTCACCGGAAGGGAAAGACACGCTCGAACTGACCCTAACCCGGATCAAAGCGAACATGGTGGGGGCCGGTACCGGTATCATTCTTTTGTTGTCAGAACTCCCTAACCCCTACAACATGGCCGTGGGTGCCGTCCTGGCATTATGGATTTGTGACCGATTGAAACTGAACACCGGTGCGCGTTCTACTTTAGCAGCATTGATAATTGTCATTCTGCACAACGAAGGTATGCATGTCTGGGATGCTGCCTTAAGCCGGGTAAGCGCCGTTGTCGTCGGTTGCCTTTCAGGGTTGGCAATATCTTACGTTTTTCATCTAGTGATCAAAAGTGACGCGGAGGTCATACACTCTGAGCGCGAAGAATAAGTCCTAAAACTTCGGACACGGAATAATCAACTTATCTTTGGGAGGTTTGCGCGGGTCGCGGGTAGACCAAGAATAAGAAAGGCTGAACTCATGCGCGCCTCCGCTGCTGGGACCGAGCTTTGAAACGGTTAAATCATAACTGTAGCCGATGTTAAGAACATCCTTCGGTCCTCGCTTTGTTATTCCAATAAGAAATACAATGGATTCGTTGTTCGCAAATCCATTCACTTCCCGGAATGGAATTCCCCGGTACCATAATCCAACCACTAACGGCTCGAGCGTGAAATACGAACCGACGTCCATCTGATCCCATTGCCCCTGATGACGGTATTGAATGCAGGGGGTTATGCTTCGCTCCTGGGGCACAGCATATACCCCCGTCTTCAGGATGCCTTCCGGAAAAAAAAATTTATAGCCGGCGTGGGCGGAAAGCTTTATCGGCAACGGGTCGTACCCACCGACGACAGATTGGTTGGGTTGAGTAATGTGAAATGCTGAAAACCCGAGCCAGGCATTCTTACTGTACAACAATCCACCCATTGAAATGTCCGGAAAAAATATGGATTGACCGGAATTCAGAAGCTCTCCCGATGTGTATTGAATTTGTCCGGTTTGACTATTGAACTGATCTCCGAAAGTGAGCTGATCAAAGTTGACAGACCGGTTGTAGATCGCCGCCTGAAACCCGGGCCGAAATGAGAATTTTTTTGTGATCTTCAAATCATAAGAGTACTGGATCGCGATGCTGGTCGACGTGAGTCCCAATACGCCTTCGCGATCGTGATTGATGATAAACCCCAGTCCGCTGTTCTTGTCTTCAATATAGAAATCGCCATACGCTGAAAACGTAGTAAAGTTGGCGTCAATCGCAGGCCACTGATCGCGGTAATTGATTCCTACGCGGGCTTGTCCTGTGGATCCTGCAAAAGCAGGATTAAGGTACAACGGAGCAGCATAAAACTGGGAAAATTGAGGGTCCTGGGCTGTTACCGTTTCAGAGATCAGCAGGATAAAGACACTGAGCATCAACGCAAACCTATACAACACGTTGGGGTATTTCCGATCCTCCATCAGAGCAAATTAATAGGTTTATCAACATTAAAAAAAGTGTTTGTCGACAAATAGAGTGCTTTCATCGCCTTAACGATATTTTCGGTCAAATTGTATTACTTTAGTGTAGTTTGACGTTTTAATTTTAGGTTTTGGATTATTGGTGTGTAGATTGACGACTTTGTTTCGTATGAAGTATCGCTCCGGCAGGAAATATTTTCTCCGATTACTTTTTTTGGTGCTCGTGTCGGAGATTTCCACTCTTTCTTTTTCTCAAAACCTTTCTCAACAAAATTGGTATTTCGGAAATTCAACGAACGCCATCATTTTTAACCGCGCCGACAACTCGCCTTCCCTGATCACGACAAAAGCGACGCCATTTGGTACCGGTGGAAGCGCCGTTGCCACGGATCCGGGCACAGCCGATCTGCTTTTTTATACCGATGGCAATAACGTATTCGATGTCACCAATCAGCCCATGCCCAACGGGAACGGACTGACCGCCAATTCGGTCGCCAACCAACCGGTCGTTATTTGCCCGGTACCCGGACAAACCAATAAATACTTTATCTTCACCAATACAGCTAACTACACAACCGTTGGAACGGTTAGTCGCAGCGTCGTGGACATGACGCTATTCGGGAATTCGGTTTTTCCTTCACCGGCTGCCGGCGATCTTCAAAATCCTAAGAATGTCGCCGTGCCGGGACTGAACAATGTATCTGAGGGAATGATTATCGTGCCGCATGCCAATGGAACTGATTTTTGGCTGATCACGCAACAAAATGGTACGACCACGTTTTCTGCAACCCTGATCAACGCCGCCAGTTATACCGGTGGTACATTCACAACGAAAACCACGGCGATTAGTCCTTACCCGATCACCGTAAGTAATTTTTCCTATTTTAGCAAGACAAAGAAATTGGCAGTTTCGGCACAAAATCCGGGCACCAATGCACTGATTCTTACCTTTGACGATACGGGAACTGCTCCCAATCCATTTTCCGCTCCCCAACAAATTCTGAACTCCGCCGATATAGCCTCCGTTGCCACGGAAGCGATCTACGATATTCAATGGGATCAGAAAGGACGATATTTATATATCTCTCGCACCGGGAATGCCACTACTCCGGCCGACCTTCTTCAATATGATTATCTTAACCAGAACATAACACTAACGTCCGTCTTAACAACCCCTGTGTATAGGAGCTATGGATTACAACTCGCTCCGGACAGCACAATTTATTATCTCTACCAGGCTACTTCCGGCGGACCTTTTCTCGTGGATCGGTTCACGAAGACCGATACCATTGCAAGCAGCGTCATCCGGACCCCCACCCCCTTTGGGGCCACAACTAATTTTAATGGCACCCAGTTTCCCTCCTTTGCACCAAAATCCAACGTCAATCTTAAAGTGAGTTTTACCTACAGTGCTGCGCCGGATTGTCAGAATACACCCATAAGTTTCTTTCCTACTGTAACCCCAAATGCCGACAGTTTGCACTGGGTGTTTGGCGACGGTAAGGACACCACGCTGTGGAGTCCCATACATACCTATACTACTGCCCAGGGATACAGCGTAACACTTACTGCCTATTATCAGGGTCAGGTAAAAGACACCACGGAAACAATTACGATCTCTTCGTTCGCTTTGACGGTAACGATGGTTCAGGACACCACGGCTTGCCGGTGCCAACTGCCGGGAAGAAGAACACCCACGGATACGTGCACACCCAATTTTTCGGTGACGCTGAAAGTAAGCGGGGGCACTGCGGATTCCATCCGATGGTCGAATGGTGATTCGGGGGCAACGCTGATGCCTGACTCCGCCGGCTATTATTATGCTGTCGTCTATTCGCAGGGTTGTTCTGCCTACGCCGGAGTCACTGTGAAAGAATATGGCCTGAATGATAAACGTGAGAACATTTGGTATTTCGGCAACAAAGCGGGGATCAATTTTAATGTCCAGCCACCCAAGGCACTCAACACCAGCGTGATGAACGCACCGGCGGGATGCGCCATTGCCTGCGACATGGACGGGATGGTTATTTTTTATACGGATGGCAGCAACGTCTGGGACAAAACCAATACGTTGATCTCTCCCCCCACCGGCATCGGGGGCGATCCCAACTCCTCCCAATCGGCGCTAATCATCCCGGTAACGGGCGATCAAACACTGTACTATATTTTTACCACACAAGCCATCAACGGCGTTTCCAATAATGAACTCCGGTATTCCCTTTTCGATTTGAAAAAAGGAGCTCACGGCGCGGTAACGCAGTCAAACATCCTACTCTTTTCAAAAAGTACGGAGCGGATTACGGGTAATGCAAACTGGCTCGTTGCGCATGAGTATGGAAACAATACTTTTCGCGCTTATCCCATCTCGCAAGCCGGCATCGGCGATCCCGTTTATTCTGCCATTGGTTCACCCCACTCCTTTTCAATAGCTCAAAATGGCGACGGATATATGAATTTGGGCGGAAAGAACAACCTCGCCGTTGCACTCTCTTCCCCCGGCGTGAGCAACCTCGTCGAGTTGTTCAATTTTAGTGACTCCACCGGCAAAGTCACTAACTATCAAAAAATTGATCTGCAAACACCCACCGGTCAGGTGTACGGTGTCGAGTTTTCCAAGGGCGGGAATAAACTTTATGCCACCGTGGACGGGTTGCCCACGCCATCCGAGCTTTTTGAATACTCATTGGATTCGCTCGACAAACCCCACCTTAAGCAAAAACTTTCCGAACCTGCCGAGTTGGGCGCCATTCAACTTGGTCCGGACGGGCAAATCTACGTGGCGGTCAACGATGCAGCTCACAATACAAGTCTGGGGCTTATCTCCCCGAATGAGGATACGACACAACTATCAACCTTTCAGTTAACTGGTTTTCCGTTGGCAGCCGGTACCAATAGCCAACTCGGGCTACCCAATTTCATTCAGGAAATCCAGAACGGCTTCGGGGGACCCGCCATGAGTTTCACCGGGCTTTGCCTTGGAGACAGTACTCATTTTGTGGGTACTCCCACCGATCCCATTGACGTCTTCCAATGGTTTTTTGGCGATGGCGGAAGTTCAACCTTGGCTAGTCCAGCCCACCTATACGCAGCAGCGGGTACGTATACCGTATCGATGCATCTAACCAACCGATGTAAGTTGGACACGACCCTGGTTCAAAAAATTACCATATCGCCTCCTCCCCCCAATCCTACCGTGCCGGCAGCAAGCGTATTATGTCACGGACCCGTCTTGCTCAATGCCAACACGGGCAACCTTTCCGGTCTCACCTATTTGTGGTCGACGGGAGACACAACAAAAACGATAACCGTAACTCAACCGGAAGTCGTTACTGTAACGAATACAAATTCCGTTGGCTGCTCGTCGACGGCCTCGGCCAGTATAGGCAACGCCAAACCTATTGTTAGTCTCGGACCGAATGTCACGGCGTGCCAGAATACCGCATTGTCTCCCCTCGATGCACAAAATCAGGGGGATGGATTTGCCTGGAAACTCAACGGTGTCCTCAATGGAAATGTCGGCGAAACGCAGGCGGTTGATACCTCAACGCCAAGCACAAACACATATGAAGTGACTATCACAGATGCCATCACCACCTGCACGGCATCCGATTCGGTTACGGTCACCGTAAATGTTTCTCCATCCTTTACGTTTAGCGGCACGAACCCAACTGCTTGCAACACGGCTACCGGAACGATTCAAATCCAGTTGAATGCTACTGTTCCGGTGGGCGGCCCATACTCCTATTTTCTCACAGGACCCAATGGATTCAGCCAACAGGGGATCGACCAAACAGCACCTTCCACTGTAGGTCCATTTGCAGGCCAAAAAGCAGGCACGTTTTCGGGTATCCTTACCGATCAGGTTTCCGGTTGCACGACATCCAATTCTTTTGGATTGAGCGACGCCAGTTATACGGCAACGGCGGCAGCACTTGCTCCCAACTGCAATCCGGTTACCGTCGAGGTTACGAATACCGATGCTCCCGGTAGCTATCCAATTCAGTACACGTTTACCGATGCCGCTACAGGCCAGGTTATCAGCGGCACGGCTTCGGCAACTGTATTTGATGTCGCTGGTTTATCACAGGGAACCTATACTATTCAATTGACAGACGCCGGCAATTGTACGTACGTCATTAATAATTTTGTGGTCAACCCCGGTACTCCGGTGACGGTCACGGTCACACCCAGCATTTGTGCAACGCCACCCACGATCACCGCCACCGGCGCGACCGGATATTCATGGAGTTCGACAGTTCCCGGAAGTATTGTGGGCTCAACGACGACGGCAACGATACAAGTCCTGCCCAACGCGGGAACGGCGGTCATCTTCACAGTCATTGCGTCCTCGGCGGGATCATGTCCAAACACTCAAATGGTAACGGTCAATCTTACAAGTCCGGGTACGCCGACGTTCACACAAAGTAATGCGTGCAGTACGCAAGTCGTGCTCACAGCATCCCCGGTTGGAAACTACGTTTATCAATGGTCATTGGGCGGGACCCTTGTCGCTGCCGGACAACAAACCACCGTTACCACTTCGGGACAATATACATTGACGATCAATGATCCCACCACCGGATGCAACTATTCAAGCACAGCGCAGGATGTTCAAGTCCTCGGGACCGTGACAGCAGGCCTATCGGCAACCCAGGCTTGTAATAATGGCACCCCCTTTACGCTCACGGCGACCACTAATGTTTCCGGCCCAACCTACGTGTGGTCTTTGAATGGCACAGTAATTTCGGGCGCCAATGCTGCTACGTTGAGTCAAACTTCAGCGGGAACTTATGAAGTTCAAATCACCGAGGCGACTTGTTCCGCCACGGCCGATCTCACCGTCATCAAAGCGCCGATACCCGCAGGCAGTCTTCCGTCCTCCGCCATTATCTGCCATGATCCCGACAATCCGGATTCAGCCACCCAGCATGTTCATCTCAACCCAGGAGTCTTCAGCCAGTACAAATGGTTTGACAATGAGATTAACTTAAATTATACGGAACAAATCTACACGGCCACGAGTCAGGGATTTTACCAGGTTGAACTGACGAATTCGTATGGATGTACATCGACTGATTCAACTAACGTAACCGAAACATGTGAACCGATAGTTACGGCACCAACGGCCTTCAGGCCAGGAAGTTCTATAGTCGCCAATCAACAGTTTTATGTTTTTACATTTTTTATCACGGACAATTTTCAGGTCTTTATTTACAATCGATGGGGTGAATTGGTCTTCCAATCCAATGACCGCAATTTCAAATGGAACGGAGGATTCAATAACCAAAGTCCGGTTATGGCAGGAGGCACCTACGCTTATGTCATTAAATTTGTCAGCTCTTATCAACCGGAATTGGGAATTCAGGAAAAACATGGCGGTGTTGTTTTATTACGTTAATTTTGGTTTTCTCCTAAATAAACTCGTATGAAAAAGATCGCTGCAACAGGCTTTATCGCGCTGCTGTTTTTTGCTCCGGTTGCGATGAGTCAGATTTTTAAGACTTCCCTAACGCTGACGGTACGCAACGGGTTAGGCAATACGGTCGACTCTGCGTCGGTAAAACTTTTTGAAAAAAAGGACGATTACCTGAAAGAAGTGAATGTCGCCGCTGAGGGCATGACGAATGCCAAAGGCGTAGTCAAGTTTAAAGGTCTGAAGCCCATCGCTTATTTTGTATTGGTCCGCAAAAAAGACAAAGATAATGCCGGTGGCGGCGAAGAAATCGGGAAACTGGAGGAGGGAAAGTTTAATAAATCGACGGTGGTTATACAGTAGTTGATCGTTGTTCGCTGTTCGTGTCGCGCAAGGACTAGGGAACAGCTTTGGCCTTCTAAGATTAAAACAAGGAGTTCCCTGATTGATTCCATTAAACATTACACTTTTCCGTTTCCTGAAGAAGAACATCCTAAGGCCGAATTTCCAAGGCTGATTGAGCACCCGCAATGTTGTCAAGAGATCTCCTTCCGGGCACATCACCAGGTCAGCCTGGATCGTCAGTACAGAATTTTCAGAAACGCCCGATCATGAGGATGGCGGTCAAAACAACTTAACTTGCGAGCTAATCCTACTTATATATAGATAAGGTCACTAAGAACAATGAAGCATCAAGCACACGACGAATATAGTTCAATGAATAGACTTTCGTAGTGATCGTTGTGGGTTTCGTAGTGCTCTTTGTGACCCATGAACGCGAGTCAGATTGACTCCAAGCGCCGGATTTTTACCCGCTGCAAGAAAATTAGACATGGCCGAAATTGGAAAAGATATCCGAAAAGCGAAAGAAATCCTGGAAGCCGGTGAATTGGTGGCCATCCCCACCGAAACAGTCTACGGTCTTGCGGCAAATGCATTGAACAGCAGTGCCGTCCCTAGGATTTTTACGGTCAAAAACCGTCCCTATTTTGACCCGTTGATCGTCCATGTCGCTTCCCTAGAACAGGCCCACATGTACGTTCAGTTTTTTCCCACGAGTGCGCTCAACCTGGCCCGACATTTTTGGCCGGGGCCATTGACCCTTGTGCTCGAAAAAAAAGAAATCATTCCTGGCCTGGTGACGTCCGGCATGACCACGGTAGGGATCCGGTGTCCCGATCAGGAATTGACTCTTGAACTGCTGCGCAGCCTTCCGTTTCCGTTGGCGGCTCCCAGCGCCAACCCCTTTGGATACATCAGTCCGACCGAACCGGCTCACGTGAACGAACAACTCGGAGACAAGATTTCCTATATTTTGGATGGGGGGACGTGTCGTGTCGGGATCGAATCAACGATTGTCGGATTTGAAAAATCTCAACCCGTTATTTACCGGATGGGGGCCATCAATATGGAGGAAATTGAACGTATCGTGGGTCCAGTCCGTGTGCTGACCCATTCTACTTCTCATCCGATGGCTCCGGGGCAGCTGACAAGTCATTATTCCCCGAGGAAAAGGCTTGTCCTGGGTGTTATGCCTCAATTGATCGAAAAATTTCACGGGTACTCAGCTGGAATTCTCTCGTTTATGACTGACTATTCTGAAGTTGATGCTGATCACCAGATCATTCTTTCTTCGTCTGCCAACCTCGAAGAAGCTGCACAAAAATTATTTTTAGCTTTGCATCAACTCGACAAAATGGATATTCAGATCATCCTGGCGGAAGAAGTTCCCGATGTTGGAATCGGGAGGGCGATTAATGACCGTTTGCGAAGAGCTGCTGCCCCAGGGGAATAAAATTCAGAAAAGAGTCGTTAAACTAACAGTTACAAAAAACAACGTCATGAAAACCCTCAATGACATCAACTTCAAAGGCAAACGAGCGCTCATCCGCGTCGACTTCAATGTTCCCTTAGATAAGAATTTCAATGTTGCGGACGATAACCGGATCCGGGCTACTATTCCGACGATCAAAAAAATCTTGGCCGATGGCGGAAGCTGTATTCTGATGTCGCATTTAGGCCGGCCTAAAGACGGGCCGGAAGAAAAATTTTCGCTGAAACATACGGTAAAAACCGTCGAAGCATTGCTGGGCAAGCCTGTTCAATTTGCCAGTGACTGTATTGGTGAAGAAGCCGTGACAAAAGCGGCCCATTTAAAACCCGGCGAAGTCTTGTTGCTGGAAAATTTACGATTTTACAAAGAAGAAGAAAAGGGGGACATAGGCTTTGCGGAAAAGTTGTCAAAGCTGGGCGATATTTATGTCAACGACGCATTCGGTACGGCCCACCGCGCTCATGCCTCAACAACCATCGTGGCACAATTTTTCAAAGAGAAGTGCGCAGGCTATGTTATGGCCGCGGAACTGGAAAATGCTAAGAAAGTTTTGGAAAATGCTGCCAAACCGTTCACGGCGATTATGGGGGGTGCAAAAATTTCCGATAAGATCTTAATTATTGAACAACTCCTGGACAAGGTGAATCACCTCATCATCGGCGGCGGAATGTCCTATACATTTTTCAAAGCGTTGGGTGGGCAAGTCGGCAAATCCCTGGTTGAAGAGGATAAGCTGCCTCTGGCAAAAGAACTCATTCAAAAAGCCAAAGCCAAGGGAGTTGAACTTCACCTTCCCATCGATTCAATCATTGCCGATGCCTTTGACGCCAATGCCCATACCTCCGTAGCCACCAACAACGCCATCCCGGATGGATGGATGGGATTGGACATCGGACCTCAGGCCATTGCTGTTTTTTCGGGGGTCGTTGAAAGTTCAAAAACGATTCTCTGGAACGGTCCCATGGGCGTTTTTGAAATGAAGAAATTTGAAACCGGAACCCGGTCAATCGCCGAGGCAATCGTCCGGGCTACTTCCAAAGGAGCCTTTTCTCTGATCGGAGGCGGCGATTCGGCAGCGGCGATTGCTCAATTTGGATTGAGTGAAAAAGTGAGTTATGTGTCTACCGGGGGTGGCGCGTTGTTGGAATATTTTGAAGGGAAAGTGCTCCCGGGTGTAAAGGCTTTAGGCTAAGGGCGTTGCTTGGTTGAGTCAACTAACCGCAATACCCAGAACTCATCGTAGGCAATCAACAAACGATCGGCGAGTTCCCGAATAACTTCAAGGAAAAGTTCACGGTCATCGGGTGATATGGATTCTTCGAGCGCCTCGACCGTCATGGGTTTCTGCTTCAATAGGTAGAGGATCTGACTTTGGTAGTCGTCCAGCGCCGCGAGGTTTTCTTTTTTCTTTTTTTCTATACAAATGTCACAGACCCCGCAGGTAGAGTAGGTAACTTCATCAAAATAGTCCTGAATCACCTGCATCCGGCATCGATGAGTTTGTTCCACATAACCAATCATGTCGTTCATCTTTTGAATTCCCAGACTTCTCCGCTTTTCCATCCTGACTTTATTGACCGGAAGCCGCTCCGCATCCTGGCGGGGAAGGACAAAGGTGATCCTGGGCTTATCGGATGCCCGTTCGTACTTTAACAGCTGAAGGTTGTCCAGTTTGACGAGTTCTTCACATACTTCTTTTTCTTTCCATTTCATGGCGCTGGCCAACTGGCTTTCCGACACGGGCATGAAGTCCGAGAATAATTCACCTCCGTAAAGGCGGAGAACGGTTTTAATCAAAGGGTCATATTTTGCATTCGCTATCTGAAATTCATAAAGTTTTTTCTTGTCGGTTAAAAAGTGTATGCGGGACGGCCGGTAAAAGGCTTCGCTGAGCTGAATCAGTCCTTCCTCTTCCAACTTCTTTAGTGCCACAAATGTTTCGGCGGACTTTTGCTGGAACCGTTTGCAAAAGTCAAGCAGATCAAAATCGTAACCCTCCCCCTGACTGCTACCGACCGCGAGCTGATAATAATTGGCAAGCGCCTGGTAAGTTTTCTTGAGGGTTTCAAGGCTGGGGTGTGATTGCAGCACCTTCTGTTCAAGCACCCGGATATCTGTTGTATGATAAATGACGGTGGCATAAGATCGTTTGCCGTCCCGCCCGGCGCGACCGGCCTCCTGATAATATGACTCAAGATTTTCCGGCAAGTCCATATGGATCACCGTTCGCACATCGGGTTTGTTTATCCCCATGCCAAACGCATTGGTAGCGACCATTACCCTGACTTTGTCGGCAATCCATTCTTCTTGTCGGGATAGTCTTTCCGCAGGTCCCAATCCGGCGTGATAAAACGTTGACTGTATTTTTTGTTGAGATAGAAATTGGGAGTATTCTTGTGTCGCTTTCCGTGATCGAACGTACACAATCGATGAGCCCTGGATTTTCCGAAGTATTTCCAAAAGTTTTTTCTCTTTATTTTCAGTTTTGCGCGCGACAAACGAAAGGTTTTCCCGGGCAAAACTCTTTTGAAAGACGGTCGGATTTTTCAGTTTTAATTTTTCGATGATATCTTCCTTCACAATCCGCGTCGCGGATGCGGTCAATGCAATGAAGGGGACCTCTGGCTTGGCTTCCCGTAAGTCGGCAATCAGTAAATAGGACGGGCGAAAATCATACCCCCATTGAGAAATGCAATGCGCTTCATCAACAGCAACCAGGTTTACATTCATCTTTTTTATGCGCTCCTTAAACAATTCGGTCTGCAAACGTTCGGGCGAGAGATAGAGAAATTTCTCTTTCCCATACACGCAATTATCCAGCGCGACGTCAATCTCGTCCCTCGTTAACCCGGAATGAACCAGGGTGGCTTTAACGCCTCGGTTCCTAAGTTGACGGACCTGGTCCATCATCAATGCGATCAATGGAGTAACCACGAGGCATATGCCCTCGGCCATCAACGCCGGAACCTGAAAGCAAACTGATTTCCCGCCCCCGGTGGGAAGTAAGGCCATGGTATCTTTTTTTTGCAACACCGATTCTATGATCTCCGCTTGCGGCGACCGGAACTGATCGTATCCCCAATATTTTTTTAATACCTGGTCAGAAGTCACAACTCAAAGTAAACGAAAATGTCTGATCAGAATTTTCAGAATACCGGAAGAGCGGACTTTGCATTGGAAAATTCTGCTCACCACAACAAATCCGCCTTGTCCAGAAATCCCTGGATTCCCTTTTTATAATCCGCAGAACCACGAGCTTTTGCATTCATGGTGGCGGCGTATTCCAGCGCCTTGTCCAAGGGAAGCGTTTGTACCTCCGCAATCATTTTTTTTGTTAGCTCAAGTGACTGCGCCGAGTTATTCTTAATGAGTCTTTGCGCAAAATCTTCTACCGTGCTTTCCAATTCTTCCCTGGAAACAATTTGGTTCACGATTCCGGAAGTAACCGCTTTGTCCCGACTGATTAATTCTCCGCTCAGCAAAAGATGTTTTGCCTTTTGTTCCCCGATTTTACGAATCAGAAAAACCATGACGATTGCCGGCACAAAGCCAATTTTTACCTCCGTATATCCAAACTTTGCTTCTGGCACGGCGTAGACGAAATCACAAACCGTGGCCAGCCCGCACCCACCGGCCAACGCATGACCCTGAACCTGAGCAATAACAACTTTCTTTAACGTGTAGATTTGGTAAAAAAGATTTCTCAAATGCCGCGAATCCTCCAGATTCTCCTCAAATGAAAAGCCCTGCAATTTTTTCAGGTAGGCAAGATCCGCCCCGGCACAAAACGCTTCGCCGTTGGCTTTCAAAATAATTATTTTCACTTCCGGATCGATTTCTGCCTCCAGAAAAACAGCTTTCAATTCACTGACTAATTCAAAATTCAATGCATTTCTTTTTTCAGGACGGTTGAGGGTGATAAAACCAATTCGGTCCTTAACAGAATAGTGTATGAACTCCATAGGTTACAGATTTATAACAAAAGCTCCCTGATCCATGACGGAATGAACAGAAATATTCTTGAGCCCGGCCTCCCGCGCCATTTTTGCTACATAATATCTTGAGTTGCTGCTGTCAAATATCACGCGTTTGAAGTTAGCTTTATGTTGAATAGATTCAAAAGAACGAATGGAGTTATTGCCAATAATCAGATAATCTACGGTCACCCTATCCGGGAGATCAGCATTTGGCTTATCAATCAAAAGTACCGTATTCTTTTTCCAAAGAAAAATAGAAAATCCTTGAAATGATTTCCGGAAACGCCAACCCGAAGAATTTGAATCGACCTCCTTCACCCCGCAGAGCAGGCGATTGGGCCGGATATGAAACCGAATACGCCGTTCATCATGCAAAAGAGCTGAATCCGAATAAAAATAAGATTGATCGCCATCTAACCACTCCACGGCGCTATGGCCAGGAACCTGGTAAACAATCAGTTGTTCCCGTGCAAGGTTAATGAACAAATGCCTCCAGTGCAGGATGGAAAATACGATGACGCACAGCATGCCATAAACAAGAAATTTGAATTTTCTCGCCGTGAACAGTAAAATAATAAAAGCCGTTATTCCCATAAGCAGCCAACACTGGAGACCATTTATTTGGACGCCGTCCACTACGCTATACGGCAGATCTTCAATAAAAAATGCGCTCCCATTCAAAAGTGTAACGAGGTACCGTAAAACCATCCCTGTACTTTTGGCAAGCCAAGCTACCGGACTCAGGAAAAGCAAAACAATGCCGCCTACCAGGACCGCTGTAGAAAGTGGAATCACGAGGAGGTTAGAAATTAAAAAATATACTGGAAATTGATGAAAATAGTAAAGCCCCAAAGCAAATGTAGCTCCCTGCGCCGCCACCGATACACAGGTGATCTGCCATATCTTATCCCAAAATAGACTGGCCGGTTCCCATAAATTATAAAGCGGCCGTTGCAGGTATACAATACCTAATACGGCCAGATATGAAAGCTGAAACCCAACCGACAAAACGAGGTGAGGATCGTAGAGCAACAACAGAAACGCCGACGCAGCCAAGGTGTTATAGATATTTGTGTTTCTCCCAAACGGCCTGGCAATAACCATGAAGGAAAACATCATGACGGCCCTTAGCACCGAAGGCGACAATCCGGTCACGAAAGCGTATGTCCAGAGACAAATCAAACTCAACCCGGCTGTCAGCCAACGACTCCAGGAAAAGTGGCTTAACGGTTTGAGCAAAAGCAAAATGATGGCGTAGATGATACCGACGTGCAGACCTGATACGGACAGCACATGCATAGCACCACTGGCCGCATAAGCATCCTGAAGATCGTTGTCCAGCTCTTCTGTAATTCCTACAACCAACGCCAGGGTAATGGCTTGCTCTTGCGTCCCCGGAACAAACTTTCTGATCTGTGTTGTAGCCCACGCCCTCGCTTGCTGAGAATAAAATAAAATGCCCCCGGACTTTTGCCGGGCCGCAAGCGTGATCTGATGGGGTCCGACAAACTGCTGATGGAAAATATTTTTGAGATTGAGGAATCGACGGAAATCGAACTCCCCCGGATTGGCCGGCGGAGCTAACCCAACCGGCGCACCGCTCACCAGAATTTCGTCTCCATACTTCAGACCTTCGGTTTTTGTTGTGTCGGATCGCCGATAGACAAGGATCTTGCCGGAAGCCCTGGTCCACAGTCCACCGGATTTTACCTTCCTGAGTTCGACTTCAACGCGCTCCCCGTTTGATTTTTTTTCAGGGGTATTCGTTACGCTGGCTACATAGAAGTCGATCGGTTTCTTAGGCTTAGAAAGATGCTGATGATCGCTGGAATCTGTTTTGCCTATCCACATCAAATACCCGGCGCAAAAAATGGTCGATATCCCCGTAAGCCCCGATATGATCGGAAGCCATGACGTATGTTTCAGCAACAGAAAGCCCGCCCCGTAGCTCAATAAAAGAATTACAAATACGAGCGTGGCGCCAGAGGGTGAAATAAAATCAGGACAATAAATGCCTAAAAGAATGCCGGCCACAAAAAAAATAAGAACTCGCACCATGACATAAGGGATCCACTTAAGCATGGGTTGAAATTACTTAAATTGACGTGGGCTAAATACTCGTTTGGCTGAGTCGCTCCTGAAATTTTCCTGATCTTTTACAGACGCCGATCGTTAATCGCGCCCCGGCTCCCCGTTCTTTTGGTAGGCTTCAATAATATCCCGAACGAGCTTATGTCGAACGACATCCTTTTCATTCAATTCAATAAAGCCAATTCCATTGACGCCATACAGGATCCTGACCGACTCCTTTAGTCCTGAGCGTTGGTTGATGGGCAGGTCGATCTGGGATGCATCTCCCGTCACGATCATTTTCGAGTCCGGTCCCATCCGGGTAAGAAACATTTTCATTTGCATGGGCGTAGTATTCTGCGCCTCATCCAGCAAGATGAATGCATTGTTCAGGGTACGCCCGCGCATGTAGGCCAATGGCGCGATTTCAATGATTTCGCGCTCCATATAGAATTTGAGTTTCTCAAACGGGACCATATCATTGAGCGCATCGTAAATCGGCCGCAAGTAGGGATCTATTTTTTCTTTCAGATCCCCCGGCAAGAAACCCAGATTCTCGCCGGCTTCGACGGCAGGTCGGGTGATAATGATTTTCTTGACCTGTTTATTTTTCAACGCGCGAACAGCAAGAGCCACGGAGATATAGGTCTTTCCGGTTCCAGCCGGGCCGAGCGCAAAAACGAGATCATTGTCTTTTACGGCCTGTACTAATTTCTGCTGGTTGGCCGTCTTTACTTTGATCGGAGAACCCTTCGTTCCGTAGAGCAAGATCCCGTCCGGAGAATCTTCGGAGACATACTCCTGCACTTCCTGAGAAATGTAACCCCTGACATTCTCCTCGGTAATCCTTCCAAACTGATGAAAATGCTCAATCAGGGAATTGAGAATGTCGGTAATCTGGACAATGTCGGTTGTTTCGCCTTTCACCAGAATCTCGTTTCCCCGCGAGACAATTTTGCTTTTTGGAAATGCTGAAGAAAGTTGGTTGATGTTCTTATTCTCGATCCCCAGAAAATCAATCAGGGAAATATCGTCGAGCGTAATGCTTTTTTCGATCAATGAGGTAATTGGTTGAAATACTTTAATTTTGACACAACAAAAATAGCAAATCCGGCGCAGATATAAACTCTAAATGCCGGTACAAAGTTTCATCGAATGGCCATAGTTACCTTGTTAACCGATTCCGGAGAAGGCGATCACTACGTTGCGGCCATTAAAGCCAGGATTCTAGGAATCAATCCGGCGACTAAAATCGTTGACATTAGCCACAAAATTCTTCCGTGCGACATCGCGCATGCTGCCTTTGTGCTCAATTCGGTGTTCCGCGATTTTCCTACCGGCACCGTGCACCTAGTCGGTGTGGATGCGACTGGCAACCGCGGAGATATTTTCATCGCATTGCAGGTAGAAAACCATTTTTTTATCGGAGTAGACAACGGACTCTTTGGATTAATCACCGATAAGCCCCAGCAAAGTCTGATCGAATTGAACACCGTAAATCCGGTGGTCACTTCATTTCCCGAGAAGGATATTTTTGCTCCTGCTGCTGCCAAGTTAGCGAGTGGTGGCGCCATAACCGACTTGGGCAGGCCCCTGGGAGCCTTCAAAAAAATGATAGGACGATTTGTTAAAGCAACAAAAAAACAAATATCCGGGCATGTCATCCGGGTAGACAATTTCGGAAACCTCGTGACCAATATTCCAAAAGATACCTTTTATGCACTAGTCCAATCCAAAACATTTACGGCCCAATTTGGCGGTGAGAAATTAAAACGTATTCACAGCAATTACCATCAAACCGATCAGGGGGAGTGTTTTTTGATTTTCAATAGCCTGGGCTGGCTGGAAATCGGAATTTACAAAGGGAATGCCAGCGAACTTCTGGGATTAAGCCACGATAGTCCGGTAACTATTACATTCGACGATTAGATTACAGGATTCTAATCTTTCAATTTTCAATATTCAGTCGTTAATAAATTATGTTGATACGGATTGTTCGCATGCATTTTACGGAAGCCGGAGTTGAAAAATTTCTTGACATTTTCGATGAGCACAAGCAATCGATACGAAGTTTCCCGGGTTGTTCGCTCTTGCAGTTATTGAAAGATGCTGATGATCCGCTCTGCTACTCCACACTGAGTCATTGGGACAACGATGAGAGCCTCGAGAATTATCGCAAATCAGAGCTATTTGGAAAAGTCTGGGGAATCGCAAAGTCTCTGTTTTCAGAACGGTCGCATGCGTTTTCGCTGGAAAAGCTTATTGAACTGTGACCGTCTTTTTCGGCCCATCTTGAAAGATTGAAATTCAGAGCGATGCCATATCAATCACAAATCGATATTTCACGTCCCCCCTTAGCATACGCTCGTACGAGACGTTGATATCTTTGATGCTGATTACTTCAACATCAGACATGACGTTGTGTTCCGCACAATAGTCGAGCATTTCCTGAGTTTCTTTAATACCTCCGATGAGAGATCCGCCGATTTTCTTTCGTCCTTCGATCAGTGAGAAATTACGAATCGGCGTGGGCGTCGGCGGAGCTCCCACGACAATCAACGTGCCATCTCTTCGCAAAAGTCCGAGGAAGAGGTCCATATCATGGGGCGCTGATACCGTGTCGATAATAAAATCAAAATGACTTCGCAATGATTTCAACACGGACTCATCCGAAGTGAGAGCAAAGTGATGAGCTCCCAATTCTTTCGCATCGGCTTCTTTACTTTTTGAGGTACTTAGAACAGTCACTTCCGATCCGAGGGATGCTGCCAGCTTGACGCCCATATGCCCCAATCCTCCAAGGCCCAGAACGCCAACGCGATGGCCTTTGCCTACTTTCCAATGCATAAGAGGTGAATAGGTAGTAATACCTGCGCACAGCAACGGAGCTACGCGTTCCGGAGCGAGTTTGGATGAAACATGTAACGTGTATTTTTCATCAACAACGATTTGAGAAGAATATCCTCCATAGGTGGGTGTTTTTTTATCCTTTTCATAACTGTTGTAGGTGCCGACCATTCCTAAATCGCAATATTGCTCAAGGCCTTGTTTGCAATTTTCGCATTCCCGGCAGGAATCAACAAAACATCCCACCCCGGCAAGGTCCCCGATTTTGAATTGGGTAACTCCGCTTCCCACTTTGCTGACACGACCGACAATTTCATGGCCGGGTACCATCGGAAAAATGGCGCCGCCCCACTCGTCCCGTACCTGGTGAAGGTCGGAATGACAGACACCACAATAGGCTATGTCAATTAAAACATCATGGGTTCCCACCTCTCTGCGTTCAAAACGGAACGGAGCCAACGGTACATTGGCTTTCTGTGCGGCGTACGATTTAACGGGGATCATAAAATCAGGATTGTAATGATCTGAAATAAAAGAACAAAGGTATGCCCTCGATTTCTGTTAGCAAACACCTCTCATCAAAAATAGTATTACGTTTTCGACGTCGATCACGAAGAAATGTTCGTTGTCTTGGCTTCAGGGCCGATACAGGGGTCGAAGTGTCCAACATTAAACCTCTTGGAATCAGGTGGGTCTAATGATTATCCTTTTCGGAAATTGTTTTGTAAACCCCTGACGTAGGATTACCTTGGCAAACGATTGGGCCTAACTACATATTTATATGAAGGCATCCCGAATATCGCTTTATTTTCTGTTTATTATCTTCTGTTCCCTTCAGCGGGTAGGCTACGCTCAAGGTGAGAGTGCCATCAAGCCGACTGGAAATTTCTATGGGTTGATCATTGGGGAGTCGCAATACGACAATCCTAAATTAGTCCTGGATCGCCCGGCGAATGATGCCAAGAAGTTTAGAGACGTAATAGTCGCTAAGTATAGTTTTGATGAGAAAAATGTTAAGCTTTTGCTGAATGCCAGCCGCCAGCAGATTTTCGCAGAACTATTTAACCTTCGAAAGATCGTCACCCCGAACGACAACCTGGTCATTTTTTATGCCGGGCACGGCTATTGGGACGATCAGGCAAATCAGGGGTATTGGTGGCCCAGGGATGCCTCCGTAGAGGATCCATCCAATTGGCTGTCGAACAGCGACCTGAAAGAGCAAATCAGGGGAATCAAGGCGGCGCATACCCTTCTTATTTCTGATGCCTGCTTCAGCGGCGGAATCTTTAAGACACGGAGTGCAGCCGAAGCGATCAAAAACTCTTCCATCAATATTCAAATGCTTTACAAAATGCCCAGCCGGAGAGCGATGACCAGTGGAACACTGACCACCGTGCCGGACGAGTCTGTCTTTTTTAGCTACCTGATCAAACGTTTAACCGAGAACACTGAGAAATTCCTTCCGTCTGAAGATTTATTCAATAGTCTGAAACAAGCCGTCATAAATAATAGCATGGTTGTCCCCCAGGATGGTGTGATCGCCGACTCGGGAGACGAGGGTGGTGATTTCATTTTCATTTTGAAGGATAATTCGTCGACTCCTGTCCTAACGGCGAGCTCCGCTGCGCCTGATGTGGGCAAAGTCAGTCGTGGTATAAAAGTAGGCCCGACCGCAGATGACTTAATTGACCGCGGCAGGGATAATATGAGCAACAAGAAATTCAGGGAAGCCATTGAGAATTTCACCAGTGCTATCGCCATCGATCCCCAAAGTTTCCAGGCTTACGGTGCCCGAGGCAGAGCCTATTTTTTTCTAAAAAAATACAAGATGGCGATCGACGATTTTTCCAAAGCCATTGAGATAAATCCCAACTTTGTCTGGGCCTACTGCCTGCGGGGTCAGGTAAAAATGGAGATGAGAAAATTCGATGAATCCTTGGCTGATCTAAACAAAGCCATCGAGATCAATCCACGATATTCCTATGCCTATTGTTTTCGGGGTATTGCCGAAATGGAAACAAAGAAATATGATGAGTCAATGGCCGATCTCTCCAAGGCGATTCAACTGGATGCCAAACTTGTGGCCGCCTATAATAACCGCGGATTCCTGGAAATAAAATTGAAAAAACCAGACGATGCAGTTACAGATCTTTCCAAAGCGATTGAAATCAACCCGAAATTCGCACCCGCCTACTGTAACCGCGGTCTTGCCAAACTGAAACAAGACAAACTGGATGAAGCAAAAGCTGATATTGCCATGGCTCTGGAATTGAATCCGGAATCGCCCCATGCCTACAATTACCGGGGTCAGCTTGAACTTAAACTCAATAAAATGGATGAGGCTATTGCCGATTTTACCAAAGCCATCGAATTCAACGCGCGGTACCCGGAAGCTTACTATTACCGGGCGAAAGCATACCTAGCCAAAAAAGATTTTACCAATGCGTTGAACGATGTGAATAAAGTCCTCGACCGAGCACCCGGTAATCCTGATTTCCTTGCGTTAAAGAATGAAATCGAGAACCATTAGCCGGGCATGATTCCCAAAAAAATAACGACCACCCTGGTGCTGTCTGCAGTTCTCCTGGGACAGGCCTGTAACGTCAACCGCCCGACCAGCGAGGTGAGACGAAGTCCCGGCAGTGAAGTGATCTATCATGTCGTTCAACGAAGTTTCTACGACAGTAACGGCGACCTTCATGGCGACTTGAAAGGTCTCACTGAAAAACTGGACTATTTACAGGACCTTGGAATTACTTCCATTTTGTTGCTTCCCCTGTATCAATCGGTTTTTTATCACAACTATTTCGCCGGCAATTTTGAAAAAATAGATCCTAAATTCGGGTCCATGGAAGATTACCTCACGTTGGTGAAAAGCGTCCATCAACGGGGAATGAAAATTTACATGGACATGGAGACCCAATACGTTACGGAAGACCACCTTTGGTATAAAGACGCCTACCAAAATCCGAAATCGGAATACAGCGATTACCTGGTTTTTAACGGTCCGGGCAATACAAAACCCGAACCCATTGTTTATAATCTTGATAAATTGGAGGGCTACAATAAGACCGTACGAAAAATAACCACGGTCAATCTCAACAGCAAAAAAGTACTGGAGTATAACTACACGCTATTCCACCATTGGATGGACCCCAACCATGATGGGAAATTTGACGATGGCGTCGATGGGTTCCGGCTGGATCACATGATGGATGACCTGGATTTGAAAGGGAAATTCAAGGATTTGTTCACAAAATTCTGGAGTCCGATGATAAGCCGGTTAAAACAGATCAATCCGAAACTTATCATCATCGCAGAACAGGCAAACTGGGGCTCTTTTGGCGCCGAATATTTTGCAAAAGGGGGTGTGGACCGAGTGTTTGCATTCCGTCTTATGATGGCGATAGCCACCTTTAATAAAAACAAAATTGCGCTGATGGCGGACTCCACGTTTTTGTTGACCCCGAAAAATAAACAGCAGATTGTTTTTCTTGAGAACCATGACACCAAGCGGTTTAGCTCTGCCGTAAGCCAGGACCCTGGAAAATTGAGAGTCGGTGCAGCGTTGAACTTGTTGTTGGGGGGTATTCCTGCTATTTATTACGGACAAGAACTAGGCATGACTGGCTCAGGAGGGTTTGGTAAATTTGGAAATTCAGACGGAAATGATATTCCTCAGCGGGAAGCATTTCGTTGGTACAAGGAAGTGGAGGGTAAAGGAATGGCCCTCTGGTACAAGGACACGGGCCCGTGGTGGGATCAGACCAGTCTCAAGTCAAACGATGGGGTTTCCCTGGAAGAACAACAAAATGATCCATCTTCCTTGTGGAATTTTTATAAAAAAATGATTGCGTTCCGGGAAAGTCAGCCCTTACTCATTTCCGGTGCCTATCAAACCTTAAAAAACGATAATGACAATGTCCTTTCATTTCTCCGCTATGAAAATGATCAGGGAATTGTCGTCGTTGTTAATCTTTCCGATGCCAATCAGACGGTCAACGTCGATCTTTCGAGGATCAAGGTCAGTCCCGATACTGGATCCGATCAGCTTTGGGGAGATGCAAAGGCTACTGTATCGGCGAATATCTTATCCACAGATTTAAAGGGATATGGGATTGCTGTATGGAGGATGAGATGATTGGAAGTCGTTGTTCCCAGGTGATCTAAGCTATAACAATAATGATGGTTATTGGTAGTTGTCTAAATTTCCAACAGACAACTATTCCTTCATGCTCGCCAAAAGAAGCGTTGTGAGCTTTGTTATTCTTCGTGCCTGCACACCAAAGTGCTTCAGCACGCAGATGATGATTGCGTCATTTTTATCGATCAATAACTAAGCGCAAGAGCGGGTTGCAACGAGAAATCATTAAACATGAGTGAGCAGCACTATCTGCCAATATCTTACAGGGAGTTCAAGATTGTAAACTAAAAAGGGCATCCAGAGAGTTTATTCTGAATGCCCTAAAGTACCAAAGGCGGGAATCGAACCCGCACATCCGAGGATACACGATTTTGAGTCGTGCGCGTCTACCAGTTCCGCCACTTTGGCTTGTCTTCACTTAGCGTAAGCAAGAGAAACTTGCCGGATGGGGTGCAAATATGAATAAAAGTTTAAGTTTTTACCAATCTACTAACGCCAAAAACCGGTGACCGGGGCAATATAAAAATCTAATGGTCTCCTTCCTCGGGTTCAATTTCTACGTCCGAATTTCCTTTTGATACTTCATCGCCTTTTTCATCCAGCACGACGGTACGGCTACCCGCTTCATTACGTAACCTTACTTTATAATAGGTCTTTTGTTTTTCCGTTGACTTAATTTCTTCGGCCCCCATCGCCTTATATCCTGCATAGCGCTGTACCGCCGTCGTTACCACAGCCGGTAATTTAGCTGAAACATAAAACCTGGAAACACTCATGTTCTTGCCTTGCGACGTATATCTCGCGCGCACACGAACGCCGTTCGGGTCGGTGAATGAGGCGATGTACTGCTTGCCTCCTTTCCCGGGACTTTTTGAAATGTGCTCCTCCCACCGCGAAACCGAAATTCCAGCAAAAAGCTTATTCTGAGAATTTTTTACCGAATCCGGAATTTGCGAAGCATCAATGAATATGCGGGAGCCGGAACTTCGTTGGGCTTGAACAGGTAGTGTGAAGAAACTAAAGATCAAAAGGAAAATCAAGTATTTCATAGCAGTGCATTTAGTTTATGACCAATTATTGAGTCGTTGGGTGAGTACACAATTGGCAACCAACCTATGACTATTTCCACATCCGAAAGTTTAATGCAAGGTCCCAAAAGCGGGCCCGGACTTTATCAAATGGCAGGAAGTAGTACATTTGCTTCCAGAATTTCAATGATCTTTAAAAATACGTAAACCCGCTGTATGCAAATTGCGAAACACAAAGTAGCCTCTATTCATTATACTCTTAAAGACAACGAAGGAAAAATCCTCGACACCAGTGACGGCCGTGAACCGCTGACGTATATTCATGGCGCCGGTAACCTTATCCCGGGTATGGAAGAAGGCCTCGAAGGAAAAACGAAGGGTGACAAAATAAACCTGAAAGTGGCCCCTGAAAAAGGATACGGCATTAAGAATGAAGCACTCTTGCAAAAAGTACCCCGCGAATCGTTTGGTGGACAACCGGTAAATGTCGGTATGCAGTTTCAGACCCATCGGGGTGAAGTGGTGACGGTAACGCATGTTGGTTTAGACCAGATTACTTTAGATGCCAACCATCCCCTCGCGGGAGTAGAGCTCAACTTCGCCGTGGAGGTAATCGATGTCCGCAATGCCACGGACGATGAACTCGCTCATGGCCATGTTCACGGCCCAGGCGGACACCACCACTAATCCTACTTGTCATGTTGTCAAAGAACCACGTTGTTGAGGAAGTCTATTAGGTAGTAGCGGCCCCAAACTTTCAGCATTCGCGGAGATGGCCTGATTTTTTCGCGGCCCAAGCAAGGGGCTTGCGGCCTGCCCGCCGAAGCTTCGGCGTAGGTGGGGTGAGAAATAATCCAGCCATCGACGCGAATGCGTGGCCCGCCCGGCCTCGGAGGGCATCTGACTCTTTTGGGAGTAAGATGAAGTAGGACTAATCATTAAACATTTAAAAACAAAGCATTAACATCCTCACCGTATCAAAATCAACTTCCCGGTTTGGGAATACTCTTTTCCCTGAATACTTAACTGCATCCGAAATACATACATCCCCGAGGGCACCATCGGACCACTGTTATCCGTCGGGTCCCAGATCAATTGGTTAGTGCCGATGTGAAAATCGCTGATATCGGCGATCGTAAATTGCTGCAGAAGCCGGCCATCAAAAGCATATACATTCAATCCGAAACTTTCCGGTACCTGATTGCCTGTAACTACAAAATTGAAAAAGAAAAGAGACGACGAGGGATTAGGATAGACTGACTGAAAGGCAAATGTTATTTCATTTTCGACCTGGAAATTAACCTGATACGGTTCGGATCCGCTCAGGTTTCCGCTCTCATCGGCTGCCTGAACGAATAGAATGTACTCCCCATCGGGTAGGTTCTTTGGGGTAAACTCTATTCTAAAATCAGACGTTGCCGTAGCGGGAAACCACTGAACATCACTGCGGCTGAAAAAAATCTGCTGGCCAGTACAATCCGTTGCCGAACAAGGATAGGTAAGAACGATGGTTATTCCGGTCGTATCTGTCTTAAGCAAATAAGGGTCCTCATCAATTAGCTTGATCTGAATAACGGGATTTGGCGAGACAAAATCATTATTGACCAGGTACCGCCCGTCGATTGTAACGTCCAACACCGGTGCAATGGTGTCTCCTTTTATATTAAGATACCCTCCCAAATCAATTACATTGTTTTCATAATATTGCTCGGGCAGAATCTTCGGATTGACATAAACATCAACGTCATTAAGTCCTGCTTCGCCGCGGGTGTTTGTCGAGACCGTAAAGTTTGTCGAGTCGCCTGGCGGCGGTGCTGCAATTTTGAAGTTCCGGATTACACTGCTCAGGGTCGTGCCATTGAGCAATTCAAAATTCACCGTGAGGGAATCGGTAAACGATTGGGCGGAAATATTCACAAACGAATAGGCTCCTGTCCAGGTCTGGCCCTCACTAACCACTTGCTGGTTCGGTGGGCCATTATAAAATAATACACCCTCAGCTACCGGATCGTATACGACTATCCATTGTCTCAATTGTACCGGGCTTAAGGTAATATCATCCTCGGTTTGCAAAGTCAGTTTCAGATAAGGATATTGTTGTGCACTGATGGAGGTCAAATCAACGATCTCTGGGACATTGCTTTGCAAGACGGTTTCATGCCCGTCCAATGTTAGGCCGGATAAAGAAAAATTGTATTGGTCGCTGGTCTGGATATCCCTGGCCTGCGCAATCAGTTGCTTCCAGCGAAGCGCAGGACCAATCACGACAGAAGTCATTTCACCAGACGTGTTGCCTCCTGTAAGCGTCGCCGCCGTTTGCAGTGGCTGGGCATTCGCAGGCGACGCAGTAGCCTGAAATACTTTTGCGGTTCCGGCCGGTGCCCCTTTTCTGCCCAGAATCACCACCGGATCACCATCTTGCAGTGTAGATAATTGTGACTGCGCAATACCAAGCTGTGCAAGAGTTGAAATGATGTTCGGAGACCAGGTTGAATACCCGGCGTTACCGATGGAAAAAATTAAGACCGAATCGCTGGTCGGAATACTGTCCACCAGAGCGATGAAGTCACTGTTTGTCCCGTCGTCCATATCGGTCGGAGCGTAATCAAAGATCACCTCGGGAGAACGGCCACAATTGCGCGGGTCCTGGAAGATAAGGTTAAGGATATCCACCGGCGACAATGTTGTTTTGTCAAATGCCATCACGTCGATCGTGTTGTTGCGGCAAGGGTCCCCTTGTGTGGCCAGATTGTATTCCTGATTATCTACCTTGACCGAAACACTAGTATACGGAGTGGCGCTGCTGTCTCCATAGGTCGTCACCAATAGGCTTGTCGAATTCTCAATAAAATCCAATTGTTGTGAGTTGGCGTTTTCGACTAATCCTGAAATCGTGTTTTGATTCAATTGCGGAAATTTCCTTTGCATCCATCCGGTCGGGCTGTTCCCGATGTACGTGAACGATGACGCTGTCCAAGACGTACTTTCGTTGACATTGGGCTGATCAAATTTAGTCTGCCAATAATAGACCACCGAGTCCTGAGGGAGGAGGTTTACCGAAAAGCTGGCCAACACCTTACCGGAGACAGTTTGCTGAATAAGGAAAGGACTATTGAATGAACTTGACGTGTCAATCTGGACTTGAAAATTCCGGGTTCCCGAAAGTGGCTCTGAAGATTGAAATAATAAATTGGTTACCGGCGTGTTGACAATGGCATACGGAACAGGGTAAAGATTTTGAGTGCCGCCTAGGGGGATAACAAAACTCGCCGATCCGGTATTGTTTGTTTTGTCGAGCTCCTTGATCAAATTCTGATAATCAAGAGTGACCTTAAACTGATTGCTTCCGAACCCCGTTGACTTCTCTTTCCGAAGCTTAAATATGAGCGTATCCTGAAACAACACCGGGGCGAAAGTCGAATCATACGTCCGGGTAGTATTATCGCTGTATGTCCGCACGAGTTGTACCTGCAAGGGTACTTCTATCGCAGCCCCGAAATTTTTGACGATTACGTGAATGGCAAACGAATCGCTCAGCGCCGTTACAGGTTTGCCGTCCAGGGATATCAGTGAAATAGCGGTATCGTCAGTCTCATAATCCGGTTTTGCCGCGCCGAACAATTTCACGGCAGGGTCACCCAGCAAAACCATCTGTTGAACCTGCGTTTCGTCGGCCATGTCGGAGCCGTATTCCTGCAGATACTGTACGGCCACTTGTTTCTGCACATCGCCTATCCCCTTCTGAATGAACGTGGAGTCGGCAAAACCAATACTGTAGAAGAGATTGGAATAATTATCCAGATTGTTTACAAAACCAAAAAAGCTGTCGGCAATAAACCCTCGTGCACCTTTGTTGGCCGCGAGCATCCAATCTTCGCCGAAGCTCGTCCCGGAAGTAAAAAAATTTCCAGCGTTGCAGCCGTTGATCAGAAATACGGGATATTTCCCAGGATTATTATAACCGAGTGTCGGATCGGATGCATACCCAATGTCGATGTCGATAGTGCCGGGTGAGGAGTGTCCAAAAAAAGTAACTAAATTAACACCCGCATTAATCTGATTGGAGATATTGATTTCCTGAACGGGTTCCGCTTGCTGCTTGCCAATCGTGTTAATCATCGCACCCCAATAAGGCCCTTGCGCGATACTCTTAAACCCGTCCATGTAAGAACGAAATTGTGTTAATTCCTCAGGCAAAATGCCTCCGCTAAGATGCAACCCTTGCTTCCGCCACAACGCATTGAGAGGCGTTGATTCCATGGTCTGGACTTTATTAAGATAAGTCGTTACATCATTCGGGGAGCTCGCACTCAGCCGGCCGGTAGCGACTGCCGGCGCGAAACCGGAACCATTGAGGTTGGCGGTAAAGGCCATGTCGGAAGCGGGAAATCCTGCCGTGGGCACCAACTCCTTGCGCTCGGTTGGGGGTATCGAAACCTCGCGATAATATCCGTCTGAGACATCCCTTCCCTTCCCGATCAGGAAAAGATATTTAGGAGAACTGTTCGCCACCATAAATTTCATGAACTGAAAAATTCCGAGCGGAGAAATCTCACCGTAATTAAACTGATTGTAAAGCTGATCGACCGTGATAACAAGAGGGCTATATTGTCCTCCGCCGGTAGATGCCCGGTACGATGCGTAGGTCTGAGCCGCATTGAGCAATGTCGAATGGGTGATGATGATATAGTTGTATGCCGCCGCATTTATTTGTTGAAAGGTAACAGGCTCGAATGTTGGTGTATTAATTTCGCTGCTGACAAACAATTGACGGGCAGTCGTCGTATTGGGCACCACGGCACTAAGAATATTTCCGGCCGACTTTGTTCCGATGACCAGGATGTTATTGGGATCCGTGATGTCCCATACGCCGAGACCCGATGTCGGGTTGGTCATTTCAATATAGGATTTGCCGGAGGGGTTGGCATTGAGAGTGAGCCAGGTTTTAGTCAAGCCGGTAACATCAAAACTCTGGGGCCAGATTACTTTGATATAGGACACACTTACTTTGTCACGAACCCCATCGACACCAAGTGCTCTCACTTCCACCGTTAATGTTCCAGTAGGGCCAATGTCGGTCGCGTTCAAGCCGGTGGTCACGAATTGCGTCTGGAAGTTGATAAACGTTTGCGTAGAGGTCAGGCGAAGGGAAGTGGAATTGGGGCCCACCCAGACTTGAGTCTGGTGATTGAGTTCATCCCGCCCGACAATCAATACGTCAAGAGTTGGTGTGGTGGAAGAAACTCCATTGATCAGGTTTTGAATGACATAGTCCTGAAATCCGGTACATCCGGAGTTTTGGGTGCAGATATAATTATCCGTCCACCCCTCCCCCTGGTCAAAAAAAGTATTTTCAATTTCTCCATCGTCAATGGTATTCCCCGCAGAATATTGGCCCACATAAAGATCCAATTCCTGATGTTTCTGATAGGGCTCAACTGGAATACCCGTGACATTATTTTGAGTAAAGGTACTCATTCTCTTCCCTGCGTTTCCGGTTAGATTCCAGGTTAAAAAATAAGCCGATGTATCGCTGTACAGGTTGTAATACTTGTGGGGCTGATAACTCGATGGCTGGTAAAGCAGAGAATCGAGTGTGCCGTCATTGCGTTGCGCGTAAAATTGAATGTAATCCCCCGCATTAAATGTTCCGTCGCTTTGCCCTTGAATCACAATGGCCTGCTCCACACCGCGATGAAAAAGTTGAACTAACCGGGGATCGACACTCGCCACGGGAAAACCACCGGCTTGAAGATTGGCGTACGAAAGCTGGTAAATACCATTCTTTCCGATAGGGATCTTGTAATACTGTTGGCTGAAATTGACCCAATTATTGGAGTACTGAGCATTCCA
>Ga0302324_100003649_pt1 | contig 34652 bp, 27 predicted proteins | sample Palsa_T0_1_FD_201949 | JGI IMG/M metagenome (GOLD analysis project Ga0302324, IMG submission 201949) | Peat permafrost microbial communities from Stordalen Mire near Abisko, Sweden - Palsa_T0_1 | ecosystem: Environmental > Terrestrial > Soil > Palsa > Peat permafrost | place: Sweden: Abisko...
CTTTAGCGCCGATCAGGTGCGCATGCAGCGCATGCTCGAACAGATGGCCGGGCTCGACGGTGGACCGCGCGATGCGCTGACCCGCTACACGACGCCCCTCACGGGCGCCTATTATTTCGTGCCCGCCATCGAGGCGCTGGCGCGCTTCACGACGCCCGCAGACGACTGAAGCGCGCCGGCGCCGCGGAGGCGCGCCGTTGTGCGGAGCCCTAGGCTGCCGGCGCCGGGATTGCCTCGGCGTCGATGGTGATCTCGACGTCATCGCCGACCGCGACGCCGCCGGTTTCGAGCGCCTGATTCCAGGTCAGTCCGAAGTCCTTGCGGCTGATTTTGGTCGAGCCTTCGTAGGCGACGCGGTCGTTGCCCCACGGATCCTTGCCCGCGCCGCTCACGCTGGCGTTGAGCGTGACTTCCCGTTTGGTGCCGTGGATTTCGAGCTGACCGGTGACGACGAAGTCGTCGCCGCCCTTCGGCGTGACCGACGTACTGACGAAGCTCAGGGCCGGATGATTTTCGACGTCGAGGAAATCGGCCGAGCGCAGATGGGCGTCGCGCTGCGGCTCGCGCGTGTTGACCGACGTCGAGTCGACGGTGACCGTGATCGAAATCGGTATGTTGCCTGCGGCCGGCAACGCGATCGTGCCGGAGAGTTTGTCGAAGGTTCCGCGGACTTTGGAGATCATCAGGTGGCGCACCGAAAAGTGCACGCTCGAATGGGCGGGATCGATCGCGTAGGTGCGCGTTGCGGTAGCGGTCATGTGAGGAGTTCCTTTTCGGGCGAGGTTTGAGTGACGGGAGGGTCTATCCGAACTGATATCCGGAGATGGGCGTGCCCCAGATGCGGTCATGAAAGCTGCGCACGCCGGTGTCCGCCGGCGCAGCGCCGGCCGCGACCATCAGCGGGAGCAGATGCTCTTCGCGCGGATGCGCGAGCCGCGCACCCGGTGCCTGATCCCAGGCTGCGAGCCGTGCCTGCCGCGAGCCGGCGTCGCCGGTCAGCGTATCGTGCAGCCACGCGTCGAACGGCTCGGCGCCGGGCTTAGGGCCCGGGCGCATGAAGGCGCCCAGATTATGGTAGCTCATCCCGCTGCCGACCAGCAGGACGCCCTCATGCCGGAGCGGCTCGAGCGCGCGGCCGATCGCGAGATGGGCCGCCGCGTCGAGTCCGTCGACGAGCGAGAGCTGAACGATCGGGACATCGGCGTCGGGTGCGACGAGCAAGAACGGGATGAACACGCCGTGATCGAACCCGCGCCGGTCGTCGGCCGACGCCGGAATGCCGGCGGCTCGGAGGAGGGCCTGCACGCGCTCGGCGACGGCCGGCGCGCCCGGAGCTGCGTAACGGAGTTCATAGGTGTGCGCCGGGAAGCCCGAATAGTCGTAGATCAACGGCGGATCGGGCCGCGAGGTCACCGTCGGGCGAGGCGCTTCCCAGTGCGCGGAAACGACCACGATCGCCGTGGGCGCGATGGGCAGCGAGGCAGCTATGCCGCGCAGCCAGGCCGCGAGCGGATCCCAGGCGCCGGCCAGCCCCGGCGGCCAGTCCATGAAAAAGCACGGCCCGCCGCCGTGGGGGAGGTAGAGGGTCGGCAACGGCGCCCCACGTTTGCTGGAATCGAACACATGCTGTATACTACGCTGCAAATGGTCGAAAAGATAGTAGTGACCAAAATGTCACCTAAGTACCCCGTCGTCATCAGGATCAGCCGATGAGCACCGAGACCCGGCTGACTTGCCCGATCAATCGGGCCGTGGCAGCACTGGCCGACAAGTGGAAGATCCTCTTGATTCTCACCCTTCAGGACCGGACGCTCCGCTTCGGCGAATTGCTGGGGTCGCTGGACGGCATCGCGCCCAAAGTGATGGCGCGGCAGCTCCGCAGCCTCGAAGCTGACGGCCTCCTCCGGCGCGTCGCCTATGCCGAGGTGCCGCCGCGGGTCGAGTACTCGCTGACGCGTTCGGGACGGACGCTGCTGCCGATCCTCAACGCCCTGCAGCAGTGGGTAACCGAGAACGCGGACCAGTTGTCGCCGAAAATCACCGGCGACGCGCCGGCATCCGCGGTAGTCGACGGCGGTCGCGCGCAGCAAGCCATCGCTTCGTAGCACGACATTCAACCCCAGGAATCCCGGCGCACGCGGCGATACCCTGTGCCAGCGAGGTACATACCGTAGACCAGAGCCCAGGTTCGCCGTGAGTTCCCCGGTCGAGTCCGGACTCACGTCGCTCGTCGAATTACTCCGCCGCATCCCCGACCTGTATCTTCAGTCGTGGGATGCGATTGCTATTTACCGTCTGGACGGCACCCTGGTCAGCGGTAACAAAGTCGCGCGCTCGTTTTCGGGTGACGTGGATCTCGCCGGCAGTAACTTCTTGGCGCACATGGATCCCAAAGAGCGTGCCATGGCTCAGCGCGAGTTCAGCGAGGTCGTCCGGACCGGAAAATCGATCACCGGCGAGACCATTTTCTCGATGCCGAACGGGACCAAGCTGAACGTCGAGATTCTGCTGATGCCCGCGCACCTCGACGGGGTCATGGTCGGCGTCTACGGCGTCGCGCGCGACGTGACTCCGCGCAAGCAATTCGAACGCGAGATGCACGAGAGTCAGCAACGCTTATTCTCGCTCTTCGAAAACCACCCCGACTCGATCTCGGTGGTCGATGTGGAGGGGCGTTATCAGATGGTGAACCGGGCTGCGGAGGCGCTTTCCGGTCACTCGGCCGAGGACTACAGTCGGAAGACCACTGCCGAGCTCTTTGATCCCGAGAATCCGCAGCGCTTCGAGTTCTTGCGCAACGCGATGCGCGAAGGCCGCGCGATCGATTACGAAACGTCGATCGTGCGACCGGACGGGCGGGCCCTGGCGGTCGAAGGGATGACGATTCCGATCCGCGTCGACGGGGAACTGCAAGGCGCATTCAACGTCGTCAAGGATGTGACCGCGAAGCGCCACTACGAAGCGCAGCTGATCCGCGACGGCGAGCGCATGCGGCACCTCTACCAGATCGCATCGTCGACCGGGACCACCGCCCGGCAGCGCATCGACCGCGCGCTGCGCGACGGGATGGTGCAGCTCAACGCCGACTTCGCCTATGTGGCGCGGCTCCGGGACGGCATGGTCAACGTCGATCACAGCGTCGGCGACCCGGGCTTCGTTCCGCGCCCGCAAACGCCCGTCGGTGAGACACTTCTGCGCCTCGTGGTCGCGACGGATGAGCCCTTGGTCATCAGCGATCTGACGGTCCCGCCGTGGAACGAGGACGTCTCGCGGCGTCACGAGAGTTGGACCGGCTTCGCCGCCGTCGCCCTGCACGTGGCGGACCAGCCGTACGGCGTGGCCGGTTTCGCCACCAAGACGCGGCGGATGCAGCTCGAAGGTACCGATCGCGAATACATCGCGGCGATCGGCGCGCTGATCGCCTCGGCGATCGAGCGCGATCTTCAATACCAGCGTCTCAACGATCTGGCGCATCAGGATTCGCTCACCGGCCTCCCCAACCGCGCCCTGCTGCTCGACCGGTTAGATCAGACGTTGCTGCAAAGCCGCCGGTACAAACGCTCGTTCGCGCTGCACTTTCTCGATTTCGATGATTTCAAGCTCGTCAACGATCAGTTCGGGCACGCCGCGGGCGACGAACTGCTCATCAAAGCGGCGGCCGCGATGGCGAAGGTACTGCGTGAGAGCGACACGCTCGCGCGGGTCGGCGGCGACGAGTTCGTGGTGTTGCAGCCGGAGATCTCGAGCATGGACGACGCGGATCTGATTCGGCAGCGCCTGTGCGCGTCGGTCGAGGCGCCGTTTTCGCTCGAGAAGACGATCGTGCACATCGGCGTGAGCGCGGGGACGGCCGTCTTCCCGAACGACGGCGCGAACGCCGCGATGCTGCTCGAGGCCGCCGACCAAGCGCTGTACCGCGCGAAGGCGGCGAAAAAGGTCGACGACGACGCGGGCGAGCCCGAGCGCGTCACGGCTGCCATCGGCATCACCAGCTACGCCAGCCTGCACCACTTGATCTGCGCCTGCGGACACACGGCCTTTTCGCACGGTGCGCGCGGCTGCCGGGTTCCCGAACGCATCGACGGCCGGCTGCAAAATTGTCCGTGCGTCAAGACGCTCGAGCAGATCTACGCCGAAAGCGCGCAGCCGCGCAAGCGGAAGGGCGAGACGAACGCGCCCCTGATCGGCAACTAGCGCCGGCTGGGCCCTGCCGGCCCGAGCCAGTAGGAGATCGGCCTTGCGGGTAGGGGATACATAGCTGCGAGGATCGGGACGGCGCGGCCGGCGGTCCTCACAAGAAGGGGCCTACCGATGAGCCGTGCTTTTATGAAGGAACGCGAGGACGTGGCGGAACCGGCGGTGATCGTCGAGCGCACCGGCCCGCTGCACGTTACGGCGGCCGGCCTGGCCGGGCTGCGCGCGCAGTTCGAAGCCGCCCGCGGCGATGCCGAGCGGGCTCGCTTGGCCCACGTGCTGGAAGGTGCCGAGGTGGTCGGACCGCCGGAGGACCGCAGCCGGGTCGCTTTCGGCGCTGTGGTGAGTGTCGATGGGGCCGCTCCGCAACAACGCGATTTCACGCTCGTCGGCGACGTTGAAGCCGACCCGGCCGCCGGCCGTATCGGCGTCGGGTCGCCGCTCGCCGAGGCGCTGCTCGGCCATCGGGTCGGCGAGACCGTCGTCTGGCACCGGCCGGCCGGCGACCGGCGCCTGACGATCCGGGGGATCGCGTACTGAGAGCAGCCGCGTGAGCGGCGCCGGCCCGACGCGCGCCGAAGGCGCCGCGCTTTCAACCAGCGTCCCCGTGGCGGTCATCGGCGCCGGCACGATGGGCGCCGGGATCGCACGCGTCGCCGCGGCCGCCGGACATCCGGTGCTGCTCTTTGATGCACGCGAGGATGCCGCGCGCGTCGCGCTCGAGGGCATCAGCGCGGACCTCGCGCGGCAGGTGGCGCGCGCGAAGCTGTCGCGCGCCGATGCCGACGCGCTGAGCGGCCGCATTCGGGCGATCGCTGCGCTGGCCGAAGCGGCACCTGCGGGCCTCGTGATCGAAGCCATCGTGGAAGACCTCGCCGCGAAGCGCGCCCTCTTCGCCGAGCTCGAGGGAATCGTCGCGGACGACGCCATCCTCGCGACCAACACGTCATCGCTTTCGGTCACCGCACTGGCTGGGGCACTACGCCGGCCCGAGCGCTGCGTGGGCATCCATTTCTTCAACCCCGCACCGGTGATGACGCTGGTCGAGATCGTGCGGCCGCTGACGGCCGCGGAGGGGGTCGTGCAGACCGCCTTTGCGACCGCGCAGGCGTGGGGAAAGCGCGCGCTGATCGTCCCCTCGACGCCGGGATTCGTCGTCAACCGGGTGGCGCGTCCGTTCTACGCGGAAGCGCTCCGCACGCTGAGCGCGCCGGCCGGCGTCGCCGACGTCGACGCGGCGCTCACCGAAGCGGGCGGCTTTCGCATGGGTCCGTTCAAAGTGATGGACCTGATCGGAAACGACGTCAACGCGGCGGTGACGCGTTCGGTCTTCGACGCGTTCGCGTACGAGCGCCGCTTTGCGCCGTCGCTCACCCAGCAGGCGTTGGTCGATGCGGGCTGGCTGGGCCGCAAGAGCGGCCGCGGGTTCTACGACTACGCGCCCGATGCGGCGATGCCGGCCGCGCGTGACGCCGCGGCGGGTCCGCGTCCGTCGCGCGTCGTCGTTCACGGCGCTCTCGGCGTCGCTGCGCCCCTCTTCGATCTCGCGGTCGCCCATGGCCTGACGCCGCAGCGCGCCGACGCTGCAAAACCGTTCATCGATGTCGATGGCGTCGCGCTGCGCCTGTGCGACGGCGCGCTGGCCGCGGAGTGGAACCGGCGGCAGCCGACGGTCCTGTTCGATCTGGCCCTCGACTACGCAGCCTGCACGCGCATCGTGATCGCCGCGGCACCCGGCCGCGACGACGATGCGGCGGTCGCCGCGGGGTTCTTTCAAACGTTGGGCAAACGCGTCTCGGTGCTACCGGACTTCCCCGGTCTGATCGTCATGCGCACGGTCGCGGCCCTCTCGAATGAGGCCGCCGGCATGCTCGCCGAAGGTGTATCCGATGACGCGATCGACCTCGCCATGACGCTGGGAACGAATTATCCGCTCGGTCCGATCAGTTGGGCGCGCCGGATCGGCTGGGAACATCTGTTGACCGTGCTCGAAAACTTGAGCCGCCTGCTCGGTGCCGAACGCTATCAGCCCGCGCTGATGCTGCGGCGCAGCGCACTCGCGGGCTCGAGCTTGTTGTGAGTACGGTGGAGGCGCCGCAGCTCGAGGAACGCGCGCTGCGTGATGCGGTGCGCAACGTGTGCTCCGCGTTCGGCGATGCCTACTGGCGCGACCTCGACCGGGCGCGCGCCTATCCCGACCGCTTTGTCGCGGCGCTGACCGACGCGGGCTTTCTCGGTGCGCTGATCCCCGAGCAATATGGCGGCGCGGGCCTCGGACTCGATGCCGCCGCGCTTATTCTCGAAGAGATCAATCGGTCGGGCGGCAATGCCGCGGTCTGCCATGCGCAGATGTACACGATGGGAACGCTGCTGCGCCACGGAAGCGACGCGCAAAAAGCGGCCTATCTGCCGCAGATCGCCAGCGGCGCCTTGCGGCTGCAGGCCTTCGGGGTTACCGAGCCGACCGCGGGCAGCGACACCACCAAGATCCGCACGACCGCGGTCCGCCGGGGTGACGTCTATCGCGTCGACGGACAGAAAGTCTGGATCTCGCGGGCCGAACATTCCGACTTGATGATCCTCTTGGCCCGCACGACGCCGCTCGAAGCGGTGCAGAAGAAGAGCGACGGCCTGAGCGTGTTCCTGGTCGACATGCGCACCGCGGTCGGAGCGGGCCTGACCATTCGTCCGATCGAGACGATGATGAATCACGCCACGACCGAGCTGTTCTTCGATGGTCTCGAGGTGCCGGCGGAAAACCTGATCGGCGAGGAAGGACGCGGTTTCCGCTACATCCTCGACGGCATGAATGCCGAGCGCATCCTGATCGCGGCCGAGTGCGTCGGCGACGGCCGTTGGTTCGTCGAGCGCGGGACGCGCTACGCGAACGAGCGGGAAGTGTTCGGGCGGCCGATCGGCGCGAATCAAGGGATCGCGTTTCCGCTCGCCCGCGCGAACGTCAACGTCGAAGCCGCCGACCTGATGCGCCGCCACGCCACGGCGAAGTTCATGGCCCACGAAGCGTGCGGTGCCGAAGCGAACATGGCCAAACTGCTGGCCGCCGATGCGTCGTGGGAAGCGGCCAATGTGTGCCTGCAAACGCACGGCGGCTACGGGTTTGCCACCGAGTACGACGTCGAACGGAAGTTTCGCGAGACGCGGCTCTACCAGGTCGCGCCGATCTCGACCAACCTGATCCTCAGTTACGTCGCCGAACACGTCCTGGGGTTGCCGCGTTCCTATTAGGAATGCGCGTCACACGCGGGCCGGCTCGTGCATCGTCGCCCGGGGTCCGATCGCGCGCTGATACTGCGCAGGCCACGGAGCTTCTGCGCCGAGCGCCCGCGCCGCAAACAGCGGCCAATACGGATCGCGCAGCAGTTCGCGTGCCAGGAAAACCAGATCGGCGCGCCCGTCGCTCACGATCGCCTCGGCGTCGGCCGGCTCGGCGATCATGCCGACGGCTCCGGTGCGGATGCCCGCATCGCGTCGAATCCGCTCGGCGAACGGCGTCTGGTAGAGCGGCCCGATCGGGATCGTCCCGGGAGCGACCGGCACCGCGCCGCCCGAACTGGCGTCGATGAGGTCGGCGCCGTCGTCGCGCAGCGCACCGGCCAGCTTGACCGACGATTCGAGATCCCAGCCGCCCGGCACGTAGTCGGTCGCCGAGATGCGCACGAACAGCGGCAGCCGTTCGGGCCAGACCTCGCGCACCGCGCGCACGACCTCGCGCGTCAAGCGCATGCGGTTCTCGAGCGAACCGCCCCAGCGGTCCGTGCGGCGGTTGACGAGCGGCGAGAGAAACTGGTGCAGCAGGTAGCCGTGCGCCGAGTGAATTTCGATCACGGTGCCGCCCGCTACCAACGTGCGGCGGGCCGCATCGGCGAACGCGCGGACGATCGCCGCGATGCCGGCTTCATCGAGCGCGGCCGGCATCGGATACGAGGGGTCAAACGGCTCGGTGGTTGAGGAGACGGGCGTCCAGCCCCCGTTTTCGACCGCGCCGCTGCCGTCCCACGGCCGCTTCGTCGATCCTTTCCGCCCCGCGTGGGCCAGTTGCGTGCCGAACGCGGCGCCGCGTTCGCGGCAGAAGCGCGCGATGCGCGCCAGCTGCTCGATGTGAGCGTCCTTCCAGATGCCCAGATCCTGCGGCGAGATGCGACCTTCGGGCGTCACCGCGATCGCCTCCGTCAGCACCAGACCAGCGCCGCCGACCGCGCGGCTGCCGAGGTGGACGACCTGCCAGTCGTTGGCGAACCCGTCGGTCGATGAGTACTCACACATCGGCGAAACCGCAATGCGATTGCGCAGCGTGATGTCGCGAAAGGTAATGGGTGAGAACAGCTCAGACATTGCTGTTTGCAAGGCCTCCGCCTGGAATGGGGTTGCGCCGAGGCGCGCCGCTGCCATTCCGCGAACCGCCGGTCGGTGAGCGTGCTCGACTCCCGCGCGATCGAGAACATCGCGAGCGCGCCCGCAACGGCCGGGGACCGCCGCTGGGCGGCGGGCATTTCCGCCGCCGTGCTCGCGATGTTCGTGTTCTCGATCCCGTTCGCGCGCACGGCGCTAGGGCAGATTCCGTCGTTCTTGCCGACGGTGGTCGGCGCCGCCATCGTCGCGCTGGTGTTGGTCGCCGTCCTCTTATACGTCCAGTACCGGATCGCGCGCGACGTGCGCCTGGGCTTCCTCGCGCTAGCCTACGCCTGGTCTGCGCTCACCCAGCTGGTGTACCTGCTCACCTTTCCGGGCGCGTTCGGGCCGGGTCAGCTGCTCGGCGCCGGTCCGACCATGGCGTCGGCGACCTACGTGCTCTCGCAAGCCGGGTTCGCGGCGCTGCTGATCGTCCAGGCGCTCGCGTGGCGCGCGAACTGGAAGGTCTCGCGCACCGCGATGCGCGTCTGGGCCGGGGTCGCGCTGCTGATTCTGCTGACCTTCGTCCTGTTCGGCACGCTCGGGCACGTCGCGTATCCGGCAATGACGATCGGCACGCAGTATCAGCCGCTGTGGTACGAGGTCGTCGCGCCGCTGCTCGTCCTGTTGTGCGTCGCCGGAATCGTCGTCGTTGCCGAGCGGCTGGAGACGGTGACGCAGGTCTGGCTGTCGGTCGTGCTGCTCACGCGCGCGGTGGCGATTCTGAGCGCCAGCGAGATCGCCTCACAGCGCTATTCGGTGGGCTGGTACGCGGCGCGGTGTGAGGAAGTGCTGGGCGCGATCGTCGTGCTCGCGGTGTTCCTGGTCAAGATCAACGAGCTGATCTTGCGGTTGGCGGCGCGCAGCCGCTCGACCGCCGAAGCGCTGGCCGCCGGCGAAGCGCGCTACGCCTCGCTCGCGAACGTGGTGCCGCAGCTGATCTGGACGACCAACGCGCAGGGCAGCTTCGAGTACGTCAACGAGCGCTGGCTCGCCTATACCGGGCGCGATCTCGCGGCGTCGCGCAGCGGCTGGGCGGACCTGCTGCATCCGCTCGACGGTGAAGCCACCGCGCGCTGGCAGCGCAGCCTCACGACCGGCGCGCCGTTCGTGGCCGAATTTCGCCTGCGCAACGCGTCAGGGCGCTACCATTGGTTCTTGGGGAACGCGGTTGCCGTGCGCGATTCGCGAACGGCGGTCGCAGCCTGGATCGGTACCTGCACCGACATCGACGCGCAGAAACGCCATGAGGAACGCGACGCGTTTCTGGCCCGCGCCTCCGAGCGGCTGGGCGCATCACTGAACGTCGACGCGACCATCGATGCGATCGAAGAGCTGCTGATCCCGCGGCTGGCGGAACACCTGCAGGTCGCGTTGATCGAAGAAGACGGCCGCTACGCCGTGCGCGGTTTACCGGCCTCACCGGCGCTGCACGACGCCCTGGCGGCCGCGCTGCGCGGCACCGATCCGGTGGCCGTCGACGAAACGCTCCGCGACGGTGACGTGCTGCTGCGCGGTGCCGGCGCCGACTGCGCGCTGATCGTTCCGCTCGTCCATGCCGAAGCACCGATCGGCGCGCTGATCGTGATGCGGGCCGGCCCGCAGCCCTACGACCGCGGCGACATTGCGCTGCTGCGCGATTTCGGGCGGCGCGCCGCCCTCGCGCTCGATCACGGGCGGCTCTACGAACGCGAAGCGCGGACGGCCGACGCGCTGCAGCGGGCGATGCTGCCGGCGATGCTGCCGCAGCTGCCCGACATGCGTTTTTCGGCCTCCTACTCGGCGGCGTCTGAATCGCAGCGCGTCGGCGGTGACTTCTACGATGCCTTCGTGCTGCCCGACGGCCGGGTCGCGTTGACGATCGGCGACGTCACCGGTCACGGTTTGGAAGCGGCCGTGATCATGGGTGAGATCCGGCAGGCGCTGCGCGCGGCTGCCTTCGAGTCGGCCGAACCGTCCGCGATCTTGGACCGCGCGAGCCGGCTGCTGATCGCCAGCGGGCGCAGCGTGTTCGTGACCGCGATCTTCGGCATCCTCGATCCCGTCAGCGGGCTGTTCGCATACGCCAGCGCCGGACACCCGGCGCCGCTGATCGACGACGGCACGGCGTTGCGGCGGTTGCCCACCGGCGGTTTGCCGATCGGGCTGCGCGATGACGAAGGCGTCGACTTCGTGCGCAGCCTGCAGGCGCCGGTGACGCTGGTGCTGTTCACCGACGGCTTGATGGAATTCGCGCGCGACCTCGACGAAGGCGAGCGCCGCATCGAGGCGGCGATCCGGACGCTCGCCCGCGAGGATATCGAACACCTGGCGACGGTCCTCATGAAGGAGGTCCTCGGCGACGACGATCCGACCGACGACATCGCGATCCTCACGCTGACGATCCGCCGCTTCACCGACCCGCTGCCGCACGAGCTGCGGGAATGGCGTTTTTCGAGCGGCGACGCGCGCACGGCGGCGCTCATCCGCCGCGAGCTCGGCGAGCTGGTCGGCGAGCGGACCGCACGCCCCGATGCCGGTTTCGCCGGCGAACTCGCGTTCGGCGAGCTGATCGCCAACGCCGTCCGTCACGCGCCGGGGCCGGTCGTGGTGCGGGCGACCTGGGACGCGCGCGGCGGCGCCGTGTTGACGCTCGACGACGCCGGCGCGGGCTTCGCAGCGGCCGCTTCACGCAGCGAACTGTATGCGGAATCGGGCCGCGGGCTCGAGCTGGTGCGGGCGATCTCCGATCAGCTCACCATCACGCGCTCACCGCTGGGCGGGACGCGCGTGACGGCGACATTTCATAACGCAGCTCCGCTTATGAGTTCCGCGTAGCCCCGCGCCGCACCGGCAGCGGCACGCTCGCGCGCGTTCCGCCGCCGTCGGCACGCTTGAGGTGCACGCGCCCGCTCAGCGCGCTGAGGATCGCATAGGCGTGGTGTGTCAGCTCGGCCGCGGTATCGGTCGGCGAGAAGGGCCAGGTCCGAAGCCGCTCGCAGGCGTCGGTCACCATCAGCGTCACGTCGTGCCAGCCGAACTCGACCCGAATGGCCCCCGGCGCGTGGTGGACGCAGTTGCCGACCAGTTCCCCGTACACCGCCTCGGCGGCATCGAAATCGCTGGCCGGATCGCCGTAGGCCTCTAAGTAACTCCGGAAGGCGCGGCGCCATCGAATCCCATCGCGGGCGGCGGATGCGGAGAGCACCCAGCGCGCCTCATCCTCTTCCAGCCGAAGCCTGCCGCGCTCGGGGGCGCGTGGGCGGAGGGCGGTGTCAGACGTCGTCATGCGGACTCCTCCCGCCGCATGCGGGCGGGTCGTTGTATCCCCGCGTGAGCCCGCTGATCCCTGCGCTGCCGGCCGGAGATGACGGCCAGGGCTTCCCCGAGCGAAGCGCGGAAGCCAGCGCGGTGAAATTGTGCACCTTTCGCGCCGGCGACGGTCCGCCGCGCGCCGGGGCTTGGACCGAGCGCGGCATCGTCGACTTGGCCGAGGCCGACGCGACCCTCCCGGCTTCCCTCCTCGAACTGCTGCGGCTCGGCGAAGCCGGGCTGGACCGCGCGCGGTCGGCCGCTGCCGCCGGTCCGGCGCGTGCGCGCGAGCGCGTCACGTTGTTGCCGCCGATCCCGCAGCCGTCCAAGATCGTGTGCATCGGGCTCAACTATCGCGACCATGCCGCCGAAGTCAACCTGCCGCTGCCCGAATACCTGACCGTGTTCGCGAAGTGGCCGAACACCTTGATCGGCGACGGCGCTGCGATCGTGATTCCGGCGGAGTCGCACCGGGTCGACTACGAGGCTGAGCTGGCCTTCGTGGTCGGCCGCCCGGCCCGGCACGTCGCCGAAGCGGATGCCTTCGCCTACATCGCAGGCTACACGTGTTTGAACGACGTCAGCGTGCGCGATTACCAAAGCCGAACCTCACAATGGACGCTCGGCAAAGTGTTCGACACGCACGGCCCGTGCGGGCCGGTGCTGGTGACGCCCGACGAAATCCCCGACCCGCAGGCGCTGCGTATCGAGTGCTCGATCGATGGTGAACGGCTGCAGGACTCGTCGACCTCGCAGATGGTGTTCGGCGTGGCGAGGATCCTCGCCGAGCTGAGCGCGGTCATGACGCTGGAGCCCGGCGATCTGGTCGCGACCGGAACCCCCGCGGGCGTCGGCACGTCGCGCAGCCCTCGGCGCTGGATACGTCCGGGCGAGCGCGTGCGGGTTTCGATCGAGCGCATCGGCGTGCTGGAAAATCCCGCCGTGGCGGCCTCGGCTTGACCGCGACCGCGGGGCCATGCTACGGTTCCGCCAGCATGGCGCCGCGCTACGTCCTTCCGATTTTTCCGATCCTCGTCGGGCTTTACCCGGCGGCCGGCTCGTCGTTCGCGTAGGCTGCACCAGACCGCAACCGCGACGAACGCCTCGGCCGCAGCGGCCGGGGCGTTCGTCTTTCTCAAGGAGTTCCGTTCGTGATGACCCGGACTGCCACCACGGTGTGGTTCGACGGCAAGCTGCTCGACGACGATCAGCTGCAACTCCACGCGCTCACGCACGCGCTGCACTACGGTTCGTCGGTGTTCGAAGGGATCCGGGTCTACCCGACCTCGCGCGGGCCGGCGATCTTCCGCCTGCGCGAGCACGTCGACCGGCTGCTCGCGGGAGCGCAGGTCTACGGCATGGATATCCCCTATGACGCCGACGCGCTCTCGCAGGCGATCGTCGAAACCGTGCGCGCCAGCGGCCGCACTGCCGCCTATCTGCGTCCGCTGGTCTTCTTCGGCGGCGAAACCGTCCGCCTGAATCCAGGCCGCGAGTGCGCGGTCCATACGCTGATCGCCGTCTTGCCGTTCGAGGGCCTGTTCGTCGACGGCGTTGCGAAACTCAGCTCCACGATCTCACCGTTCATGAAGACCCCGTCGCGGGCGCTCCCCTCGACGGTCAAGGCCGGGGGACACTACACGAACTCGATTCGGGCGCTGGCCGAAGCGCACAAGCGCGGCTTCGACGAGGCGATCCTGCGCAACGACCGCGGCGACGTCGCCGAGGGGTCGGGTGAGAACATCTTCGTCGTGCGCGACGGGGTGCTGATCACCAACGATACCGACGCGGACATCCTGCCGGGGATCACGCGTGCGAGCGTGCTCGCGCTGGCGCGCGAGGCCGGCTTCACGACGCGCGTGCGGCCGTTGACCCTCGAGGACTTGCAACTCGCGCAAGAAGCGTTCTTCACCGGCACCGCGGCCGAGGTCGTCCCGATCTCGCGCGTCGATGAGCGCATCTTCGAAGAAGAAGGCCCGCTGACGGCGCGCCTGCGCACGACGTATCACGACGTCGTACGCGGCGTGCGCGAAGCGCCGGGGCCCTGGCTGACGCAGGTTTCGTAAGCGGCGCGAAGGTACGCACCCGGCATGTCCGGTGCCCGTCCTGCGCTGGCGTTCGTGCTCGCGACCGCGCTGCTGCCGGGACGGCTCGGCGCGGACGTTCCACGTCCGCTCGACTATCGCGCCTACGACGGCTGGAACGCAATCCGCACGCCGGTGCTCTCCGACGACGGCCGCCGCCTCGCCTACGCGCTCACCCCCGAGGACGGCGACCCAACGCTCGTGGTGCGCAACCTCATCGGCGGCGACGAGCGGCGCGAAGCGCGCGGCGCCGCGCCGCGATTCGCAGCCCAAGGCCGGTTCGTCGTCTTCACCCACCCGGCACTCAAACGCGACGTGGACGCCGCGAAGCAAGCGAAGAAGCCGCCCGACCAAGTCCCTAAGGACGGCCTGGGCATTCTCGATCTGGACGCGGCCGCCGCGGCCGTGATCGTCGAGCGCGTCGCGAGCTTCCGGGTCCCGAAGGATGGCGGATCGGTGATCGCCTTCCGCGCGGAACCCTCGCCGGCCGCCGGCGCGACCGCGACGCCGAGTCCCGCACCGAGCGCATCACCGTCACCCGCTTCCTCGCCGCCGGCGTCTTCCTCACCCTCACCGTCTCCGGCGTTGAAGGCCGACAAGACCAAAGAGCCCGGCGCGCTGCTGACGATGCGCGATCTCGTGGCCGGCACGACGGTCACCGCGCGCGATGTGACCGCGTACGCGATCTCCGATGACGATCGTTGGATCGCGTATGCGACGCAGACCAAAGACGGAGCGGGCGACGGACTGCACGTCTTCGACACCGAGCGCAAGGCGACGCACGACCTTTTGACGGGCGCCGGCCGGTATCGCAACCTGGCCTTCGCGCCGGACGGTTCGGCGCTCGCGTTCTTGAGCGACACGGCGGGCTTCGCCGGCGACGTTCCGCACGATGCGCTCTACGTCGTCGATCTGCGCGCCGACACCCCGCACGCGCGGATCGCCGTCGACGTGGGCAGCCCGGGTTTGCCGGCGCACACGGCGCTCAACGCAAATGCGGAGCTGCACTTTTCCCGCGACGGCCGACGCGTCTTTGCCGGCACCGCCCCCGCGCCGACGCCGCTGCCGTCGAACACGCCCGAGCCGTTGAAGGTCGATCTCTGGAGCTGGAACGACGACGAGCTGCAATCGCAGCAGAAGCACGATGCCGACAGTGAGCGCAAGCGCACCTACGCGGCCGTCTACGATCTGCGCGCGGCGCGTTTCGTGCAGTTAGGATCGCCGCAGATCCGGACCACCGTGGCCAACGATAACCCGCTCGTCGCGCTGGGCATCGATCCGCGCGCGTACCGGCGCTCCGCATCGTGGCTGGGCGAGGAGCGCGCCGATCTGTACGCACTGCCGCTCGACGGCGGCGCGCGCCGGCCGCTGGCGCGCGCGGCGGCAAACCCAACGCTTTCGCCGGCGGGCCGTTACGTACTCGCCTGGGACGAGCGGCTCCGCCATTGGGTCGCAATCGCGACGGCGAGCGGTAAGCGCGTCGTACTGGCACCTCAGGCGCCGGTGCGCTTCGATTTGGAGGATGACGATCGTCCCGAATCGCCGCAGCCGTATGGCACCGGCGGTTGGCTGGCGGGAGACCGCGGCGTCTTGCTCTACGACCGCTACGACATCTGGCTCGCGTCGCCCGCGACGGGCAGCGCGAAACTTCTGACCCGGGGCGCGGGCCGTCGCGCGCACACCGTGTACAGTACCGTTCAGCCCGACCGCGACGCCGACGCCTTTGCCGGACCGACGCTGCTGCTCTCGCTCATCAACGAATCGACCTATGCCAGCGGGTACGCGCAGGTCGACGCCGGCGGCAGCAACCCTCACGTGCTCTTCGAGCGCGACGAAGTCGTCAACGGAACGCGACTCGATACCAGCGGCGGCCTGCACGGTCTGGGCCAACCACCGCTCGCGGCGCGCCGCGCCGGCCGTTTCGTCTTCTCGCGCGAGACCTTTCGCCGGTACCGAGACCTCTGGAGCACGAACCGAAGCTTCGCACATCCGGTGCGGGTGACCGATGCCAACCCGCAGCAGGCGCGCTATCGGTGGGGCTCGGAGCGGCTGATCCGTTTTCGCAGTGTCGACGGTACGCCGCTGCGCGCGGTGATGCTCGTGCCCGACGGTCTGCGGGCGAACCGTCGCGCGCCGCTGCTGGTCTACTTCTACGAACGCGAGAGCGACCGGCTGCACACGTACTATTCGCCCGCGCCGGGCACGTTGCCGAACCTGGCGCGCTACGTTTCGAACGGATACGTCGTCCTGCTGCCCGACATCCATTACCGTACCGCAGCGCCCGGGCCCAGCGCCGTCGACTCGCTGTTGCCGGCCGTCGATGCGGCCCTGCGCACCGGTTACGTCGATCCCCGGCGCATGGGGATCGCGGGCCACTCGTGGGCGGCGTATCAAATCAACTATCTCATCACCCGGACGCACCGTTTTCGGGCGGCGGAAGCCGGTGCGGCCGTCGACGACATGTTCAGCGCGTACGGCGGCATCCGGCTCGAGAGCGGCTTCGTGCGCGAATCGCAGTACGAACACGGACAATCGCGCATCGGGGCGACCCCGTGGGATCGCCCGGACCTCTACTACGAGAACTCCGGGCTGTTCGGGATCCGCAACGTCACCACGCCGTACCTCAGCATCCACAACGAACAGGACGGCGTGGTGCCGCAGTTCCAAGGGATCGAGTACGTCACCGCGATGCGCAGGCTGGGCAAGATCGCGTACCTATTCTCGTTCGATGGCGAGGGGCACATCCTGCGCGGGCGGGAAGCGCAGAAGTACTGGACCGTGCACCTCGACGAATGGTTCGATTACTGGCTCACGGGAGCACCGCGACCGCCCTGGATGAGCGGCGTCACGTATCTGCACCGCGGCGAACGAACCGTGCGCCCGCTCTTCGGCGAGGGGCCTTGATGTGCGCCGTGAGGAAACACACGGGCCCATGATTCGGCGCTTCACGTTCGCTTTGGTGACTGCATTCGTCGGCAGCGCGTCGCTCGCGGCCGCGCAAGCGCCCGCGCCCGCGCCCGTCGCATCGCCGGCTGCGACGGCGACCCCCATCCCGGCCCCAACGCTGGCTTCGACGCCGCCCGCCGAACCGTCGTCCGCGCCGAGCGGGCCGCGCGCCGCCGGCACCCTGCCGCCGGGCCTCCTCAACCTGCTGAGCTCGGCGGCGCCGACGCAGAACTACGCCGTCTTCGCCAAAGGGGCGACGCGCCAGCCCGGCGTGATCGACCTGCTGCGCAAAGACGACGACCTCTACTTCGACCTCAAGCCGGAGAATTTCAACCACACCTACGTGATTCTGCCGTCGATCGAACGCGGCGTCGGCGGCGGCGCATTCGCCGGCCGCGTGTACGACCCGGTCGTGATCACCTTCAAACGCGTCGGCAGACGCGTCCTCTGGATCACCCCCAACAGCCGCTACCTGGCCGACAAAGGCACCGCCGCGGCGAACTCGCTGGCGGTCAGCGTCGCCGACTCGGTCGTCCTCTCGACGCCGATCATCGCCGAGGACAGCGACAAGAATCACGTCGTCGTCTCGCCGACGCTTTTCTTGACCGACTTCGAAGGCGTCGGCGCCGACCTCGGGCGCGGAAACTCGCCGCCCTCGCTGCCGGGACTGCTGCTGCTGATCGCGCGGCCGACCTTCGCCGTCGATCCGGCGAAGTCGTATTACGGCGCGACCAAAGGCTTCCCGCGCAACGATGAGATCAGCGTCAACCTGGCCTTCAACGGACCCGCCAACGCCGTGCCGACCGTCCCCGACGGACGCGGCGTGCAGGTCGCGATGCACTACAGCATCGTGGCACCGCCCGATCGCGATCCGCGTTTCGTGCCGCGGTTCGCCGACGACCGCATCGGCTATTTCATCACCGCCCGCAAACGCTATGGGAACGACGCCGCGAGCTCGCCGTTCGAGCGGATCATCGAACGCTGGAACCTCGACGACGGCCCGATCACCTTTTACCTGACCAACGAGATCCCGACCGAGTACCGCGCGACGGTGCGGAATGCCATCCTGGCCTGGAACAGCGCCTTCGCCAAAGCGGGTCATCCCAACGCCATCGTGGTGAAGGACCCGCCCGACGATCCGAGCTGGGATCCCGATGATGCGCGCTACAACGTCGTCCGCTGGATAACCTCGGATGAGTCCGATTTCGCCGCCTACAGCCCGCACGTGAGCGATCCCGATACCGGGCAGATCATCAAGGCGACGCTCGTGATCGACGGCGAGTCGCTGCGCGCGATCAAGCGCGGCTACGTGCTGCGCATCTTGCCGGCCGAGCGCGCCAACCACAGTGCCTACGCGGCCGCAACTCCCGGCACGCCCGGCGCCGCCGCCGCAAGCGGCGGTGACGTCGAGAACGATCCCGATACGTACCAAGAGGACGCGGCGGCGGGCGCTGCGCTGGGCACGCTGATGCTGCAGCAGAATCCCCGGGTGACGACCCGCGACCGCGAGCGCTACGCCCAGGAATGGCTCTTCAGCACCGTGATGCACGAGGTCGGGCACACGCTGGGGCTGCGGCACAACTTCGAAGGCTCGACCGCATTCTCGTATCGCGACCTTCACAATCCGGCCTTCACGCGCGTGCACGGCACGACGGCATCGGTGATGGATTACACGCCGGTCAACCTGGCCGCGCCGGGCGAACGCCAAGCCGATTACTTCCCGACGCATCTGGGCGTCTACGATAATTGGGCGATCGAGTACGGGTACCGGACCTTCCCCAACGTGCGTTCGTCCGCGGACGAACGTATCGCGCTCTCGCGCATCGCTTCCCGTTCGACCGAACCAGGGCTCGCGTACGGTACCGACGAGGACGCCACCTCGATCTCAATCGACCCGCGCATTGCGCGCTTCGATCTCTCGAGCGACCCGCTGGCCTACGACGACGAGCAGTTCCGCGTCGACGACGACGTGGCCGGCCGGCTGATGCACCGCTATCCCGGCGACACGCGGTCGTTCCAAGATCTCCGGTCCGGCCTGATCACCGTCCTCAATAGCGAGGTCAACGCGGGGCTGCTGGCCGCGAAGTACATCGGCGGAATCTACTCTTCGCGGGCCCATCGCGGCGAGCCGGGCGCGCCGCTGCCGTTTGACTCGATCTCGCGGGGCGAACAGCGCCGCGCCTTCGATCTGATCGACCGCTGGATACTGTCCTCGCGCGCGTTCGCGTTTTCTCCCGATTTGCTCAACTCTCTCGCCCCGAACCGCTACGGCATCCATTGGGGCGCCGACCGCATCAGCCGGCCGGACTTTCCCATTCGCGAAGTGATTGCGGAGGTGCAGGACGACGTGATCGGCGAGATGTTCTCGCCGGTCAACCTGGCGCGCATCGCCGATCAGGAACTCAAGGTGCGCAAGCCGGGCGACACGATGACGATGGCGGATTTGTTCGCCTGGACGAACGCGTCGATCTACGACGACCTGGGCCGGCCGAGCATCGCGCCGGCGCATCGCGAGCTGCAGCGGCGCTTTGCCGATCTGGAAATGCAGATCGTCTCGCTGCCGGTCGCCTACGTCGATCTGCTTAACCTGCCCCGCGAAACGCAGTCGCTGGCGCGCTACAACCTCATGAAGCTCGATGCGCGCTTCGACCGCGCGATCGCCGCGGCGCGCGACGAAGGAACCCGTGCGCACCTGATCGACCTGCGCGTTCGCGTGCGCGGGATGTTGCACGCGCAGAACCTCCGCTCGATCTAGCTGCATGCACACCGTCTACATCGGCGTCGGCGCAAATCTCGGCGAACGCCAAAGTACGATCCTGACCGCACTGCAACGCCTTCGCCCGCAGGCGCACGTCGAGGAAGTCTCCACGTACTACGAGACGCCGCCGGCTAACGGGGTGTCCGGACCCGCCTTTCTCAACATCGCGGCGAAGCTGACCACGGCGCTGGAGCCGCCCGCGTTCGAGCGCTTCCTGCGCAGCATCGAGACCGCCATCGGCCGGCAGGCGCGCAGTCCGCTGGCTGCCCGGCCGATCGACATCGACATCCTGCTGATCGACGATCAGGTTGCCGACTACGGGCGCTTCGAAGTGCCGCACCCGTACCTCGCGACGCGGGCCTTCAACCTGGTGCCGCTGGCCGAGATTGCGCCCGGCCTGGTCGATCCGCGCAGCGGCAAGACGATCGCGGAGCTGGCCGCTGCGGCCGATCGCACGGGGATCGTGCCGAAAGCGCGGGCGGTCCACTTCGTGGCCAACCGCCAGGAAGAAACGCCCGAAGTCCGGCTATCGCTGAACCGCGTCGGCGTGTCGTCGGTGAAGCACATCATCCGGCTCAACGTCGGCGGTACGGAGCGCGTGTTCCACGGCGACTTCACCATGGTCGCCGACCTCGCGCCCGACAAGGCCGGGGTGCACATGTCGCGCTTTTCCGAACTGCTCGAGGCCGCCACGCTGGACGTGCTCGGGCGCAGCGACAAGCCGGCCCGCATCGAAGCGCTCACCGAACAGATCGCGCGCGAGATCGTCGGTTCGCAGGGCGCCCTGCGCGCGGACGTGCGGGTGCGGGCCGAGTTCGGCCTCGAGCGCTGGACGCCGGTCAGCGGGAAGCGGACCGAAGAAACGTACACCTTGATCGGCATCGCGCATGCCGACGCCCACGGCACGCGGCGCGTCGTTGGGGTCGAGGCCGAAGGGATGACGGCCTGCCCGTGCGCGCAGTCGATGGTGCGCGAACATGCGACGCGCGAGCTGATGGAAGCCGGATTCAGCAGCGCAGACGCAGCCCGGGCGCTCGACGCGCTGCCCGTCGCGACGCACAACCAACGCGGCCGCGGCGCGCTTTACATCGGCGTGGAAGGCGCACCCGCCGACGACGTGCGCGCGGAGGATCTGGTCGAAATCGTCGAGTCGTCGATGTCGAGCGAGACCTACGACCTCCTCAAACGCCCGGATGAGTTCTTCATCGTCAACAAGGCGCACCACAATCCGAAGTTCGTCGAGGATGTGGTGCGCGGCATCCTCGCGCGCGCGCTCGACGTCTACGCCGACTTTCCCGACTCCGCGTACGTGGGCGCCAGTCAAGTGAACTACGAATCGATCCACAAGCACGACGCCTTCGCGGAAGCCTTCGGTCTCTTCGGCGAGTTCCGGCGCGAACTGCGCGACGGCGTGCACGTCGACGTAAAGACCGACCTCGCGAGCTGGCTCGGAACCCGTCCCTCGCCGGTCGTCACGGTTTGAGTCCCGAATTCGCGGGCGCGGCCGCTCGCGGATAATCGATGCCGTCGCTGCGCGCCGACCCGCTCGACGTTCGCCGCACGCTGCGCTTCTTAGCGGCACTGCGCCGCAACAACGACCGGACGTGGTTCCACGCGCACCGCGCCGACTGGGACGGACACATCCGGCACGCCTTCGAGGACCTGGTCACCATGCTGGTGCTGGCGAGCGCGAAGGCTGACCCGCGGCTGCGCCACGCCGACCCGCGCGCGTGTCTGTTCCGGCTGGCCAACGACACGCGCTTCCATACCGGCAAAGCACCGTACAAGACGTGGCTTGCAGCCTGGATTTCGCCGGGCGGAAAGAACGGCGCTTTCGCCGGCTACTACCTGCACCTGAGTCCCGGTGCGTCGCACTTCTCGGCGGGGATCTACGTTCCGAAGAAGCCGGCGCTGCACGCGCTGCGTACGACCTTCGCCGAGGATGCCGCCGCGACGCGCCGCTTCGAACGGCTGCTGGCCGGGAAGGCGATCCGTCCGTATCTGCCCCTGGAGACCGCGCCCTTGCGCGTGATGCCGCGCGGCTTCAGCAAGGCGCATCCGCGGGCGGCCCTGCTGCGCGCCCGCAATTTCCTGATCGGCCGGGAGATCTCGGACAAGGAACTGCTCGAGCGCGGCGCGTTTGCAACGATACGCGAGGCGATCCGCACCACCGCACCGTTCGTGCGCTGGATCGATGAACGCGCCGGCTCGGCAGCGCGGCCCTCAGAACTGGATCCGGACGCGATAGGTTAGCGTGGTCGAGCCCTCGGGCGGCACGCGCAGCGACCACGAGGCGGTCGACGACGAGGATTTCGTGAACGGCGCCGAGTTTTCGAGCATCGTCCAGTCAGCGGGGATCGGCTCGACGACCAGCACCGTTTCGGCCGTTTTCTTGGCGTTGCGCAGCACGATCTGGTAGGCGCTTTCGTACGCATTGCCGCCCAGCACGCGAAAGTCGGTCTGCTTCTTGTTCGCGGTCACGTCGAACGAGTCGCCTAGGTGCAGACGGACGAATTCGCCCTTGGGCGTGTGATCGATCTGATCGGAGCCGATGAATTGCGCCGTTCCGGACGTATCGCGCTTGTAGACGCGAATAATGCCGGCCGGCAGCGGTATGCCGAGGTCGCCGCCGAGGTTGTGAAAGCTGATGTAGGTGCCGATCTTGAGGCGCGCCCCGAGATCGGGACTCTGCTGACGATAGTAGTACGGCGCTCCGCGCAGTTCGAGCGACTTGGTCACGGGAACGGCGACGGCGGTCAAAAGTTCGACCTGTTTGGTCTGGTTGTCCGCGACGGTCGTCCGGCGCGGCAGCGTGTACAGGTGGTATTCGAAGAGTGCCTGTTCGGTCGGGCGCTGCGCGTTTAACGAGTACGTGTCTGCGGTGGCGCGGCCCATGGCGGCCATTTGCGGCCGCACGATGTTCACATCCCCGGCGACGAGTTGCACGTCGGCGTTGCGGAAGGTGGCGCCGCTGGAATTCTGCAGCGTGATGAGACCGCGCAGGTCGAGCCTGTCGTCGTTGGGAGCGAGCAGTGCGGTGTAGTCGGCCTTCCAGCTCAAGCCGCCGGAGAGGTACGTGAGCTCGATCTCCTGCGGGCCGCCGGCCGCGTTGGTGAGGTCGCTGACCAGCGTCGGCCGGTCGCGCAGGTCCGGCGGCAGCGACGGGAACGACAGCGTCCCGTTCACCGAGGTCTCGATCCGGTCGGCGTAACGCAGCACGACCCCGTCGTTGGTCGAGAGAACGCGGGCGCGTTCGGCGTGACGCTCGCCGGTGCGCGGGTCGTAACGAATTACATCGACGTCGCGACCGACGTACTTTTCGAGCAGCTTTTGCGGCGAGAGCAGGTCGTAGTCGAAGTTCTGCTCGAGCACCGACAGTCGTTGCGGCGCACCGACGCTTTGCAACAGCGCGGTCTCGGGCTGGATCCGCGCGCTGACGTCGCGCAGCGCCAAGCGTGACTCGCCCTGCGGCAAGTCGACCTTTCGGCGGTCGCGCACCAGGGCGAGGTCGGCATTGTAGATGGTGATGCCGACGCCGCTCTGGTCGGCCAGCGTGCTCACGCGCTCGCCGGGGTCGGCGGACGCGGTCGCGCCCAACGCCAGCACCAGCAGCGCGAGGGCGAAAGTCCTGAAATGGCGCATGCGAATCTCCATGGACGGGGCGACGTTCGCGGTGTCGGGAGGACCCTGCTACTCGTACGATCCGTCGAGCCGTAACTGGCAAACGTTCGACGGCTTCGTAATGTCCGGCGGCCGCATCGTCTCGATGCGGGCCGACGACGCCGGCGCCGGAATACCGCGGATCGACCTGGCCGGGCGGTCCGCATATCCCGCCTTTGCCGATTGCCACGTCCACTTGACCGACACCGGGCTGTTCCTTGGGCCGCGCGATCTGAGCGCGGTGCGCACCGCGGCGGACTACGCCGACGCCGTCGCCGCGCTGCCGCGCGCGGAGTTCGTGCTGGCTTCGAACTACGATGAGTCGGCGTGGGTCGACGGCGGCAGCGCCGGTGCGGCGCCGCTCGAACACGCGCATCCCGACGCCATTGCGATGGCCGTGCGGATCGACGGCCACTCGTGCGTGGTCAATCGCCGCACGCTGGCATGGCTCGATTTCGCGCCGCAGACCGAAGGCATCGAACGCGATGCGGACGGCACGCCGACCGGACGGCTCTTTCTGGAAGCCAACTGGCGCGCGCAGGCGGCGGTGCTGGGCGCGCTGCCCGCCGCCGAAAAACGCGCTGCGGACCGGCGCGCGACGGAACGTGCGTTGCGGGCCGGAGCGCTGCATCTGCACGTGCAGCTGGTCGGCCTGCCGTCGCGCGACGCCTATGCCGAGGAGATCGCGGCACTCCCGACCGCCGGCCCCGCGAAGTGGTATCCCAAGGTCTGCGAAACCGATCCGCAGCTGGCCAAGGACCTCCGCCTGCCCTTCATCGGCGGCGACGTGTTTCTCGATGGGTCGCTCGGCAGCGGGACGGCGGCGCTGAACGAACCGTATCACGATCGCGCCGGCCGGGGCACGCTCATGCACGCCGACGCGGAGGTCGACGCGTATTTCGCTGCGGCCGAGCGCCTGGGTGTGAGCGCCGGCGTGCACGCCATCGGCGACCGGGCGATCGAGCAGTGCCTGCGGGCGTGGGAGCGGGTGCTGGGCGGACGTCCCTCGCCGCGCAACCGGCACTTCATCGAACACTTCGAGATCGCGTCGCCCGACCAGATCGAGCGCGGTGTCCGCTTAGGCCTCTTCCTTTCGATGCAGCCACAATTCGACGCTGCCTGGGGAGGGCCGGGGGGGATGTACGAAACGCGCGTGGGGCCCGAGCGTTCGCGCGCGATGAACGCGCTCGGCTCGGCGAAACGTGCCGGAGCGGTGCTGGTGGGCGGCGACGACAGCCCGGTTTGCCCGCTGGCCCCTCTCGACGGGATGCGTGCCGCGGCCGGGCACCATGTCGCCGCCGAACGCCTGGGAGTCGCCGACGCGCTGCTCATGTACACGTACGATGCCGCACGTTTCGGACACGCCGAGCAAACCACCGGGCGGCTCGCTCCGGGCTTCGCCGCCGATGTCGTGCTCCTCGACGGCGACCCCCTCGCGGCGGGGTCGTTCGACGGCGTGCAGGTCGCCGCGACCTGGCGCGACGGGGTCGACGTAACAGAAACTTAGCGAGGCGCCGAAGGGGCCTTTCCCCCGGGTAGTCAAGGGTCGGGAACCAGGTACGTCGCCGACAGCAGTCGTCGACGGCCCTTTCGCGGTTCCGTCGCCCTGCCCGTGCAACGATGGACCGGGCCTAACGATTTATCTCGTCGTCTCGGGAGTGCTCATGCGTTTCACTCGTGCCGGTCTCGCGTTTCTGGGTGCACTCGCACTCGGTTCATGCGGTGCAAACGGACCCTTGGGGCTCAATCCGCAGCCCTCGGGCGGTTTCGTCGTCACCAGTCAGGCGACCGGAAAAACCTTGACGACGTCGTTGCTCAACCCGTTCATCGTGTCGGGCGGCAGTTTCGCGATCCAGGTCACGGAGCCGCATCTGACGAGCCCGCCGAACGCGCGGATCACGGCCTGGACGGCCCCGGGCAACCTGCCGTGTTACGAGCCGCATCTGATCCCCGGCACGAACGTGTACCAGTTCACCGCCGACAACGGTGCTACCCAAACGAATACTCCGGCCATCAATCCGTGCTCGCCGTTCGCGTACGCCGGCGGCTACTCAACCAGCGAAGAAACCGTGACGTTCACCGACAACCACGGAAACACGGGAAACTTCTACTATCAAATCGCCAACTCGACGACCGGCGGCGGCACGGGCGCTGCGTCCAACACCGTTGCGAGTATCGCGCTGGCCTGGGACGGCGAGGTCCCGACCACCGGCGGCACCTGCGGCGCATATCTGCTCACGGTTACGGCGTTCGATAGTACCGGTGCACAGATCATCGGGCAGGCCTACGCGAACCCGATTACCCTCTCGACGTCGAACCTCTATACCAGTGGCTTCTCGACGGCAACAGCCGGGGTCGCACCCGCTCCGCCGCCGGCCGCCGAAGATTGCACCGATATTATGGGTCAGCCGATCCCGAATCCGGGCGGCACACCGACGCTGGTCGTGCCGAATACGACCACCCCGTCGGTCGTCTACTGGCAGCCTGCGGCGTCGGGATCCGGTCCGACGATCATCACCGCGACCGCGATCGGCGCGACGCAGATCAGCCAGACGATAACGATCACCAACGTCGCGCACAAGCCGCTGAGCATCCCCCGGAAGTAAAGCGCGGCGAAACCCAACGAGCCCGGTGGCGGATAACCTCCGCCGCCGGGCTTTTTCTTTTAGATCAGCGAGATCGTTTCAGCCGGCTTGGCCGGCATGGCCGCCATCGCGTTCATCAATGCCGCGGCGAGGACGTCGACCAGCGGATCGTCGATCTCTTCGACGCGGCCGGTATCGGCCAAGGCGACCAGCGCCGGATCGAGCGGCAGCCGCGCGAACACCGGCGCGCCGGCCAGTTCGGCGACTTGATCGGCGTAGGACGGCCCGAAGATCTCATACCGCTTGCCGGTGTCGGGGGCGGTGAAGAAGGCCATGTTCTCGACCACGCCGACGATCGGTTTCTTCAGCTGATGCACGAGGTTCGCCGCCTTGCGCACGATCATCGTCGCCAGACGCTGCGGCATCGTCACCAAGACCACGCCGTCGATCGTCAACGACTGCAGCACGGTGAGCGGCGCGTCCGAGGTCCCCGGCGGGAGGTCGATCAGGATGTAGTCGAGGTCGCTCCAGAGCACCTGTTCGTAAAATTGCCGGATCACCCCCGAGAGGATCGGTCCGCGCCAGATCATCGCGGTGTCTTCCTTGTCCGTCAGCAGGTTCGAACTGACGATCTCGATTGCGGAACGCGATTTGGCCGGCGTCATCAGCGGTTTGGGCTGCTGCCCGGGCGGCGTGTTGGGATCCGATTCCAAACCCAGCGGGGTGGTCAATCCGAACAGGCGCGGGATCGACGGACCGGTGATATCCGCATCGAGGATGCCGACGGTCTTTCCGGCGCGCCGCAGACCGACGGCCAGCAGCGCGGTCGTGAGGGACTTGCCGACCCCGCCCTTGCCGGACATCACCGCGATCACCCGGCCGAAGCGGGCGCGGCGGCCGAACGGTCCGGGCGCGCGCCGCTGCGGCGTCTTGTCTTCGTTCATGATCGTCGGCACGCGGCCCGAGAGCCGGGCCTGGCTCAGCGCGGCGACGATCGGTTCGACGCGCAGGCCGTGGGCCGCGGCGCCTTTCTCGAGCGTCTCGTACTTGTTGACGCCGCAGCCCGAGCAGTGCAAGCCGAATTCGGTCAGCACCTCTTCGGCCAGCGGGAACGCCGCCACGAGTTCGCTGATGTTGGTCTGCGGTCCCAAATCGATCGTTGTCGCCATATCCGCTTCCCTCGACACCTTCGAGCGAACGATGGTTGTGCGCCGAAGCCGGGTTGGCGTCCCGGCGAACCTCAGGCAGCCACGGTGGGAATCGCTTCGGGAAAGCGGTAACCGCCCTCGCTGTGGCCGTTACGATCGATGAAGCGCTGGCCGGCGGTGTCAGTTCGCCGGTGCGCGCCGGCCGCCGAGTCGGCGGCGAGCCGTTCGTGTGCGCGCGCGGGGAAGGGCCGTACGCCTTCGATCCCCAGGGACGCCGCTACATCGACTATGTGATGGCGTACGGTCCGCTGCTGTTCGGGCATACCCCGCCGTTTCTGCGCGGCCTCGACGCCCTTGCCGCGGCCGGCGTCGTGCACGGCTCGACCTCTCCCGCAGAACTGCGTCTGGCGGAACGCATGCGCGCCGCCCTGCCGTCGATGGAGAAGCTGCGCTTCGCAACGACCGGGAGCGAGGCGGTACAAGGTGCGCTGCGGATCGCCCGGGCGTACACCGGCCGCGAGGCCGTGCTGAAGTTTGCCGGCAACTACCACGGCCACTTCGATCTTGCGCTCGAGAGCGCGGGCGCATCGGCCGAAACGCCGGATGCCGGGCGCTCGGGAATTCCCCGCGCGGTCAGCACCGGCGTGGCCGTCGCGCGCTACAGCGATCTCGACGACGTCGACCGGCAGCTCGCGCATGTCGGCGATCGTCTGGCGGCGATTCTCGTCGAACCCGTCTGCGCCAACATGGGCCTGGTCGAACCCAGCCCCGGCTTCTTGGCAGGCCTGCGCGAACGGGCCGACCGTTGCGGCGCGGTGCTGATCTTCGACGAGGTGATCAGCTGGCTGCGGCTGGGACTCGGCGGTGCGCAGCAGCGGGCCGGGATACATCCCGATCTCACCGTGGTGGGAAAGATCCTCGGCGGCGGCTTTCCGCTCGCGGCGTTCGGCGGCCGGGCCGAGATCCTCGCGCTGCTCGCGCCGGACGGCCCCGCCTTCACGGGCGGAACGCACGCCGGCATGCCCTTCGCGGCAACGCTCGGCCTGCGCGTGCTGGATCATTTCGAACGCGAGGGACCGGCGTTGGAACGGACGGCGGAACGCGCGCGCATCCTGGCCGACGGCATCCGCGCGAGCTTGCGCGCGCTCGATCTGCGCTACGCCGTCGTCCAGCTGGAATCGATCGTCGATTTCAAATTTCGCGCCGGGCCGGCGACGCGCTCGTACGACGACCAAGCGCGCAACGATCAGTCCGCCTACGCAGCCTTCTATCACGCCGCGCGCGACCGCGGCGTCTTGCTGCCGCCCTCGCACAACGAGGTGATGTTCCTCTCGACCGCGCACGGCGACGCCGAAGTCGCCGCCACGATCGAGGCCTTGGATGCGTCGCTGCGCGAACTGCGCACGGCCGGCATCGTCTAGCCTGATGCAGCGCAGCGAGTTCTTCGGAATGCTCGCGGCCTCCGGCGTCGTGCCCTCCAGCCCGGATCTCGAGGCCGCGGAGTCACCGTCGCGGCTGCAGCATTTGCGGGCGCTCCGCACTGCCGGGGCCGCTCGCGTTCCGCAACGCAGCATCGTCCACCGTTCCAACGGGGACGATGCGCTCTACGCCGAGCGCTATTACGTCGGGTCGTTCGCCAAAGGCTTGCCCCACGACGATCGCGGGCGAGTCGTGCCGGCGGCCTATCGGACCTATCTGGCGGCGCTGCGGTGCGGCTCGCTCGACGCGCTGCGCAGGCTCGCCGCGGCGCCCCTCTTCGGTTTGGTGGCGGCGACGCGCGACCTTGCGTATGAGTACGAAGGCGACGACGCCACGCAGCTCGAGGTACCCGCGCCGGGAACGGTCGCCTCGTCTTCGACCGCTCGGGACATGATCGAGGCGTATTGGATGGCGCTCGGTCGAGACGTGCCGTTCGCGCGATTCGGCGAGGACACGACGGTCGCTGCCGCATGTGCCGAACTCGGGACCACGCCGGGCCACGTTTTCCGCGCGGGTGGCCGTTCGCTCGACGGCCCGTACATCTCGCAGTTCCTCTATCTCGACCTGGTGCGCGATCCGGCTCCGCCCTCAGCGCACATGGCACAGTTTGCGGTCCCAGGGCGCAACTATCTGACGACGCGCGAGCAGCTGATCGAGATGCAGCGGCATCCCACCGAGCCGCCGGCGGAGCGCGAGAGTCAACCGCGCTACATCTTCACGCTGCGCGCGCTGGCTGACTACGTCAGCCGCTATTCCGACGTGATCGGGAACACCGCATCCATCTTGGCGTTCCTGCCCGCTGCGGCCCAGCGAGACTATTTCGACCCGGTCGAGATGAACGCGCTCGCGTTTCGCGCCCAAGCCATCGCCGGAAGCGCCGTCTACTTCCAGAAGTTTATGGTGCACCGGCGCGTACGTCCCGAGATGTTTGGCCTGCTGGTCGATCGCGCACGCAGCGGTGAGGACTTGCCCGTCCATGGCAGCGTGCTGCGCTCGGCCGCGCTCGACGTTACGCTGAAGGCGAACGGAAACGCGCTGCTTCCGCAGGTTTATACGTACGGCGCTCCGATGCATCCGTCGTTCCCGGCAGCCCACGCGATCGTCAGCGGCGCCAACGTCACCATCTTCAAGGCCTTCATCGACGACGACGCCGTGTTTCCGCGCGTCATTGCGCCCAACGCCGAGGGCACGGAGCTGGTCGAGCGGACCGACACCGCGTTGACCCTCGGCGGCGAGCTCGACAAGCTCGCCGCGAACTATGCATTCGGGCGCTGCGCGGCCGGGGTTCACTACCGGGCCGACTGCGTCGCCGGTCTGCGGCTCGGCGAGGCGGCAGCGCTGAGCGTGTTACGCGACCGCGTTCGCGCCGCCCCTGCGCGTCACGGCCCGTTCGTTCTGCGCACCTTCGACGGCGCGCTGGTGCGCATCGGCTAACGCGGGCAAAATCAAGCCTACACCGGCTTGAAGACCATCAGCACGATGATCACGGCGATCACCATGCCCAAAATTGCGGCGAAGATGCTACCGCGGGCCGAGAGACGTGCGGCCTCGGGACTGTCCGGGCCGTCGCGTTCGATGGCGCGAATTTGGCCGGCCAGTGCGGGCGTATAGCCGAGATACCCCAGCGCCACGGCGACCACCCACAGACCCATCGCCCACGAGATCCAATGGGTCGCGAAACTCAACCCGGCGAGGCTCACCATCGCGAAACCCGTCGGCAGCAGCAGCAGGTAAGATGGGTTCGCGATCCAGTTGTCGATGAATTGCACCCCGCGCAGTGCGATCGTGGCGAAGGCGGGATACATCCGCGCGCGCGCGATCCAGACGCCGTAGGTCAAGTTGGCGCCCACCGCCGTGATGGCCAGCAGGATGTGGATGAATTTGAGGACCAGGTAGAGCATGCGTTGTGTTCCTACGGCTGCAGGCGTTTTAGCGCCTCGACGCTGAACTGCGGGGACCCGCACAGGTCGATGATCACGCGCTCCTTGGCGATGATTGCTTCGCACGCGTCCGGTATCTGGCGCGCGATCTCCGGTGGGATCACCTGCACGCCGTGCATGTCGGCGTGCACGAGGTCGCCGGGGCGGATCTCGAGGCCACCGATCGTGACCGGGGTGCCGTAGTCGACCATCGTCACGTAGGCGTGCGAGACCATCACCGAGCCGGCGTAGTACTGAAAGCCGAGCGCCTCGACTTCGCGCAGATCGCGCACTCCGCCGTTGGTGACCGCGCCCAGGCAGCCCAGTGCGCGGTGGATGTTCGACTGCACCTCGCCCCAGAATGCACCGACCGGCGGCTCGTCAAGATCCTGGATTACCGCCACGCGCGGCGCGGGCGCCGCCGCCACGGCATCCCACCAGCCGTGGCGCGAATACGGCTGCGACGCCGGCTGCGCTGCGCGGCAGCGCGCGGTGACGGCGTAGCCGATCATGGTTCCGAAGTGCGGAAAGATGCAGCGCACCGCGGGCGACGCGAAGCCTGCCGTGCGCGGACGGACGTCGAAGGTCTCGATCGCGTTGGCGACGGTGGGCGTATCGTAGCGCCGCAGACGTTCGAGCTCTTCGGCGGAGAGCGGCGTCGCCATCAGTGCATCTCCCGGGCGACGGCCGCCCCACTATGTCCCACGAGAAAGTCGAGGTCGGCGCCGCGGTCGGCGCCCAGCACGTGGTCGACATACATTCGCGCGTAGCCGCGATCGTACATCATCGGAGGCGGCTGCCAAGCTGCGCGGCGCCGCGCGAGTTCCGTGTCATCGACCAGCAGCGCGAGCTCCCGCCGCGGAACGTCGAGCGCGATCTGGTCGCCGTTCTGTACCAGTGCCAGCGGGCCGCCGGCGGCGGACTCCGGCGCGGTATGGAGCACGACCGTCCCGTAGGCCGTGCCGCTCATCCGCGCGTCCGAGACGCGCACCATGTCGGTCACGCCCTTGGCCAGCAGTTTGGGCGGTAGCGGGAGGTTGCCGGTTTCCGGCATCCCGGGGTAACCGCGCGGGCCCGCGCCTTTGAGAACGAGCACGCAGGTTTCGTCCACATCGAGGTCCGGATCGTCGATGCGGGCTTTGAAATCCTCGATATTCTCAAAAACCACCGCTCGGCCGCGGTGCGTCAGCAGCGCGGCGGTGGCCGCCGACGGCTTGATCACGGCACCGTCGGGCGCGAGGTTGCCGTGCAGGACGGCGATGCCGGCGTGCTCCTTGAGCGGCGCGTCGAGCGGGCGGATCACCTCGCGATTCCAGCACGGGGCGTCGTGCGTCATCTCGCCGATCGTCTTTCCGCTGACCGTCAGCGCGTCGCGGTGCACGATGCCGCCGAGTTCGCGGACCACGGCCGGCACGCCGCCGGCATAGAAGAAGTCCTCCATCAGAAAGCGGCCCGACGGCTGCAGATCCACTAGCAGCGGCAGATCGTGGCCCAGGCGGTCGAAGTCTTCGAGCACCAGCGGTACGCCCAGCCGGCCGGCGATCGCCAGCAGATGGATTACGGCGTTGGTCGAGCCGCCGATCGCCGCGTTGACGCGGATCGCGTTCTCGAAGGACGCGCGCGTCACGACTTTCGACATGCGCAGATCCTCGCGCACCATCTCGACGATGCGGCGGCCCGTCATCTGGGCGAGCGCGTAGCGGCGCGAATCGACCGCCGGAATCGCGGCATTGCCGGTCGGCGCGATCCCCAGCGCTTCGGCCATGCTCGCCATCGTCGAGGCCGTCCCCATCGTCATGCAGTGGCCGTTGCTGCGCGACTGCCCGGACTCGGCCTCGAAGAACTCCTTCCAGGTCATCTCGCCGGCCCGCACCTGCTCGGAGAACTTCCAGACCATCGTTCCCGAACCGATGTCGCTGCCGCGATACTTGCCGTTGAGCATCGGGCCGCCGGTCAGCATGATCGTCGGCAGGTCGACGCTGGCGGCGCCCATCAGTTGCGCGGGCGTCGTCTTGTCGCAGCCGCCCAGCAGCACGACGCCATCGATCGGGTTGGCGCGGATCGACTCTTCGACGTCCATGCTCATCAGGTTGCGGAACAGCATCGTGGTCGGACGCATGTACGTCTCGCCCAGCGACATGGTCGGAAACTCGAGCGGCCAGCCGCCGGCTTCCCACACGCCGCGCTTGACGGCCTCGGCGACCGCGCGCAGGTGCACGTTGCACGACGTCAGTTCGGACCACGAATTGCAGATCCCGATGACCGGGCGGCCGTCGAAGACGTCCGGCGCGAAGCCCTCGGCCCGCATCCAGCTGCGGTGGATGAACCCGTCGCGGTCCTGTTTGCCCCACCACTGCGCGCTGCGCAGGGGCCGGCCGTTCGAATGCTGCATCGCTCTCCTTCGTGAATCAACTCGACGTGCGCGGGCGGGTCGCGGTCGTGACCGGCGGCGTTTCAGGGATCGGTTTGGCGATCGCGCGGCGGCTCCTTACCGGCGGCGCCAAACTCAGCCTGTGGGATCGCAGCGGCGACGCGCTCGCAGCGCAAGGGCCGGAATTGGACGCCCACGCCGCGACCGTCGACGTACGTGACTACGCGCAGGTGGAGCGCGCGCGCGACGCGACGCTGGCGGCGCTGGGAAGGATCGACATCCTGGTGACCAGCGCCGGGATCACCGGCCCGAACGTTCCGGTCGCCGAGTACCCGCTCGAGGGGTGGCGCGACGTGCTCGACATCAACCTTACCGGCACGTTCCATTGCGCGCGCGCAGTCGTCCCCGCCATGACGTCTGCCGGCTACGGGCGTATCGTGGCGATCGCCTCGGTGGCGGGGAAGGAAGGCAACCCCAACGCCGCCGCCTACAGCGCCTCGAAAGCGGGCGTCATTGCGCTGGTGAAGTCGCTGGGCAAGGAACTCGCGACGACCGGCGTTCGCGTGAACTGCGTTACTCCCGCGGCGGTCGAGACCCCGATGTTCGCGCAGATGACGCCCGAGCACATCGCCTACATGAAGTCGCGCATCCCGATGAATCGGTTCGGCACCGTCGACGAGATCGCCGCGCTGGTGACGTGGCTGTGCACCGAGGAGTGCTCGTTCTCGACGGCTGCAGTCTTCGATCTCTCGGGCGGACGCTCGACCTACTGACCTCACCGCACCGCCGCGGTACGGCGATAGAACGCGATCGTCGCGCGCGTGCCGGCGTCGAGCGGCGTGCGCCGCAGACCGGGAAACTGCGCGTGCAGCGGTGCCTCATCGATCTCGGCTGCGAACATCAGCGCCGGTCCGTCGGCGCGCACGTCGGCATCCGGAACTTCGGCTCGAATCGCCGCCAGCACATCGTCCATGGTGGCGAGCTGACCTTGCAGGCTGAACGCGAAGGCGCCGGCGGGCGTCTGCGTCGCCGCGCGCGCGAAAATCGCGGCAACGTCTTCGACGTAGTCCATCCCGGTCGGCCCGGTGAAGCGGATCGTGAACGAGCCGCCTTCGGCCGCTGCTCGCATGGCCAGCGTCGGATCCGCCGTAACGCCGATCTCGCGTCCCGGACCGTAGACCGTCGAAGGCCGCAGGCCGACGCTGCGCAGTCCGGCATCCTGCCAATAGGCGCGCGCCGTTCCTTCGTTACAGAGTTTGTAGGCTCCGTAATGCGTGTGCGGATAGGGGTGCACGCCGTCGTCCGGCCCGAACACGGCCGCGCTCGAAGCGAAGGCGACCCCCTTCACGCCGTGTCGCTTCGCGGCTTCGAAAACATGCAGCGTACCCAGCACGTTGACCCGCGCGCCGAGCAGCGGATCCTTGCGCGCGGTCGGAATCAGGACGGCGGCCAAGTGCACGACGGCCTCGCAACCCGCCACCGCGTCGTCGACGGCGGCCGCGTCGGCGATGTCTCCGCGCCGCACCTCGATCTCGCCTCTCGCGCGCGCGTCGACGATCGCGTCGAACAGCGTGCGGTCGCTCTGCTGATCGAAGATGCGCACGCTATGCCCGTCGCTCAGCAGGTTGCGCGCCGTCCACGCGCCGATAAAACCGAGGCCGCCGGTGATCAGGACGCGCATCAGGCGACGGCCGCCGCGGCTTCGAACGAGAGCAGGTCGTCGCCGGCGACCGTGAGCGCGTCGCCCGGCTCACCGATCGTGTAACGGGTTGCGTCGACGAGTGCGGCCAGCGCCGCTTCCGAGGCC
>Ga0302324_100003651_pt1 | contig 34648 bp, 33 predicted proteins | sample Palsa_T0_1_FD_201949 | JGI IMG/M metagenome (GOLD analysis project Ga0302324, IMG submission 201949) | Peat permafrost microbial communities from Stordalen Mire near Abisko, Sweden - Palsa_T0_1 | ecosystem: Environmental > Terrestrial > Soil > Palsa > Peat permafrost | place: Sweden: Abisko...
CTTCAGCCGCTTGCGGTCCGAAGGCTTCAGCGTGATCGATATGCCCGTTCGCATCCGCCAGACTCGCACAGACAGTCGGTCGTGGGAATCCCTTTCAGGATTCAAGTGTCAGGCGTGATCCACTAGTTTAGTGACTCCAGATCGACATGTGTTTGGAACCCCACTGAGAGCGAAACGAGTAACCGTGCCGGAGGATTTACGAGACGGCTGGATACAGTTGTCAGATGAAACACTTAACCAGTATCGGCGGGCGCTTCCCAACGCTTGGGCAGAAGCCTTCGGACCGGTTGAAACGGCATTGGCCTATCTGGGCACGGTACGTGATAGAATCGACGAATGCCTAATCGAACTCCAGCGAGCATTAACATGATCGAGAAGCGGCAGTACACTTACGTCGTTCTTCGCTACAGGCACGACCCTCTAACAGGCGAATTCGCAAATGTTGGAGTGCTTTTGCATGAGCCGCGCACGCGGTTCCTCGGCGTCAAAGTGCGCAATCTGGTCGGGCGTCTGTCTAAGATGTTTCCCGATCTGGACTGGCCGACACTTCGACAGTCCCTGCGGAAATTAGAAATATCTGTTAAGCGGTCGATGCAGGGGGAGGCGCAAGACATGCTCTCAACCCTCAGCGACGCTTCGTCCATCGCGAAAAGAGCTCTGATTGTCGATGACTCAAGCTTTGTTTGGGGGCCAATTGGAAGTGGTATGACCGCAGAGCCGTCTCGAACGCTTGAGAACCTATTTGAGCGATTTGTGTCCCGCTACGATGAGTCAAACATCGCCCATCGTGACGATGCGGCTGTTTGGAAGCCAGTTCAGGATCGTCTTGCCGAACGCGATCTAGCTTGGCGCTTGGGCCCTAAGACGATTCTATCAAGTCTAGATAAGATCGAATTTCAGCACGCATGGAAAAATGGAGAATGGCAGTGCTACCAGCCGCTTTCATTTGACCTCGCAAGTGAAGAAACTATTCGTGAGAAGGCTGCAAAATGGGCGGGCCACATGCTTGCGTTAAAGGACTCAACTGAGGCGTTCAAGCCACATTTCGTAATTGGTCACCCTAGTAATCCTGCGCTAGACGAAGCTCTGAGGTCAGCAATTGGAATTCTCAATTGCAGCCCCGTAAAATTGGAAATCGTGGATGAGTTTTCCGTCGATCAACTTGTTAGCGAAATTGAGGATGGTCTGCGCGCTCACGGTCTAGTGGATGAATAAAATCAGGGCTTGGGTATCAAGAAAGTGTCGCCGCGATACGCGTGGAAAAATGCAGTCGGAGTCCATTTTAACCCAAGCCTGCGGATGCGCCAATAAATCCACCCCGATCCGGATTCTGCGGCCGTCAAAATTTAGGTTGAAAAGGAGTTTGAACTCGTTTCTTGCCGACCGATTTGGTCAAGGGGTTTCGCCAAACTGCTAGTACAAAAATCCACGAGAACGTTGATTATCCCGATGAATTGAACTAGCTGATCGGTCGTTCGTTGGACCGCGCCATTCAAGTTTGATGAGACACCGCGAGGTAATGAGTCAATAAATTCAACTGTTCCAGAGCGCAATTTAAGACATTGAACGCGCAACTCTTTCAGATAATCGATGGATGCCGCCGCTCTGGATTTTTCTTGGTTCGCGATTTTCCATTCAGTCGCAACGATTATGGTGCTCACAAGATAATGAGAATTTTGCGTTGCTGCGACGATCTCTGAGGTGAATTTCTCAAATATCGCGGCGCTCTTGTCCGCAATTGTTTGAATTTGCAACGTTATCTTTGGCGTAAGGCCGCTCGTACCAACGGGCGCAACGAATTTCTGAAGTTGCAAAACCTGCTTTTCCATCTTGCGGGAAACCCACTCTGTCTTGTGACCAACACGTAGTAAGAGTTTGTCGAGCCCAACTATGGCTTCATGTAATTCAATCTCGTGATCCAGGAAACCCTTATCGGCTGCCGCCTTTTGCGGTGGCGACTTTGGTTTAGCGGCCAACCTGCGCAACAAATCGTCTAGCCAGATGCCAATGGCAAATCCAACGGTTGCACATGCGGCCCAATGAACTACGGAATTGCCTATGAACCATTGAATCATGACCAGCAGCGTTGCCACCGTGGCCCATGGATGTTTGTACCAGTCTGCGTCCGCGCAAAGCTGGAGGACGAACCCGCCGCCAATCGTGGTGACAAAAAAGAGGGCAAGACCTATTGCGGCCCGACGAACCCATACCAAAGCCCTGGCGTAGTTGACGTAAGTTCGCATTTGAGACTCCTAGCACAACGCCGGGTTTTGTGGCACTTGCACCATAATACCGGGAGTGATTCCCCAAGATTGAGGGCCACTAGGAGGAGACGGGTTGAAATTCCTACGCGGCATAGGCTGGAAGAACCAAAGTGACACGAGCTATAATTCTATATGTATGTCCGAACTCGGGTATTGTAGCTCAGGTCACCATGGCCTCGGCCGTATTATCGAGATGAAAATCGGGCTTCAATCGATGCGTATCAATGCCAAAGGCCAGGTGACCATTCCCGCGCGCATTCGCAAGCAAGCTGGATTGTTGCCCAATACCGAAGTCGAATTCGCTTATGATGGAGGCAGCGAGGTGCGGCTGTTTCGTCGTGGCCGAATAAGCAAAAAGAAATCCTGCGGTGAAGCGTTGGTCGCGCATATGAGAGGCAAGGGCGACATCGACATGACAACCGAAGAGATCATGGCCTTGACGCGCGGCCCGGGCTGAGATTTCCGTGGCATTCTGTAAAATTAGGGTAATGCTTTAGTTTGAGATTTTGGCAGTCGGCGCAATAATATTGCGGAGCGGCCATAGCCGACGTGGTTGAAAATTAAGGGCATTCCTCGTACATTCGCGGTCGAGATTACTCCCCCGTTCGGCTTCGGCCAGCGGGCGCGCGGCGGGCGAGAGCCCGCCGTAGCACTTTTCAGGGGGCTCATTGGATACCCACGTCTATATCGACGGATTCAATCTTTACTACGGCCTTCTTAGGAGTTCGCCATTTAAATGGCTGAACCTGGAAGCGTTCTGCGATCAACTGCTTCCAAAAAACGACATCAAAAAAATTTCGTATTTCACGGCGCGTGTTACTGCAAGACCGCACGATCCGGGTCAGCCGCTCCGCCAACAAATGTACTTGCGAGCACTCGCGACACTTCCCCGCGTGGAAGTGCATTTTGGAACATTTTTGAGTTCGGTCATAAGGCAGCCGCTTGTCGCTCCACATCCTACAGATCCGCGAAAATACTCGAAAGCCAATGGCAAGCCGGTGCTCAAGACAAATGCGACGGGCGCGACCATGACGGACTGGGTTTTGAAGACCGAAGAAAAAGGATCGGACGTGAATTTGGCAGCGCACTTGCTGAGGGATGCTTATCGGCAAAACTGCAAATGCGCCGTCATTGTTTCAAACGATTCAGACCTTCTTACTCCGATCCGAATGGCGAAAAGCGATTGTGGACTGAAGGTAGGCCTCATACTGCCGCGACCCAAAGGCAGTATTGAACTGAAATCTGTTGCCGATTTCACGATAAATCCACGCCAACATCATTTGGGAACTTCGCAGTTTCCTCAGACGCTCATGGATAGCACTGGCACAATCACGAGGCCCGCCGCGTGGTGAGGACAGCGGGGTCGGAGATTATCTAAAGAAATCTCTACCAACGTACCGAGATATCCGCTCCTAGCCCGATTCCGATCTGCAGCAGCCACGTCGAGACGGATTCTCTCTGCCTAAGCGGCGGCCTCGCCAGCTAAGGCAGGCGCGTGGTCATAGGACCGCGCGAGCGTATGAACCGCCGCCGCGCGAACGACCAGCAGATTTCCCGCGAAGAGATTGAGATAGTAGAGCGGAACCATGATGCCGGCGTAGCCTTTGGGCGAAGCGCGCGCATAGAGCGCGAGCCCAACCGGAAACACGCTTAAATCCGGTGACGTCTGATCGATTTTTCGCTTGTCCGCTTTTTCCAATCCCGGCCGGTTACTGCCACAGGCGACAGTATTCCCGAGAAGACTCGAGATTGGGGCCGGGCGTACCGTCCGCATTCAGGATTTTGAGCCAGCCGTTTGGTTGGTCGGGCGTCGGCATTGCGCCGCAGTTGGTGTGGACCCAATCGATGCCCAGCCCACCGTTCCTATACGGCTTACCGCAAAGCTCCAGGCGATCGCCCACGCGAATGCGCGAAAGCGGCGCCGGGACGCTCTCGCCTGCGGCATCGTATCCGGCCGCAAAAACGTTATCGACAGCAACGTCATAGGATTGCCCATTCCGATCGGACAGAAGCCTCAGATGTGTGTGAGACAGTTCGACCCCATCGCGCGAATGGCCGCGCGTGAAAATCGGTCCACGGGTCACGCTGCCGGTGAGATATGTGCCATCATTCGCCCGGCACTGCGCGGCCCCGTCTGCGTGAACCGCACAGCAGGAAAATACGTAAAACGCGAGAAGCGCAAACAATCGCATCGGTTTTTCCATTGCACAGACTCGTCGAAGAGGGAAAACGGCGTCGAAGACAGTCTAACGCGATCTCCGTTGACGCGGCGAGTAGAGCGTTTTCGGATTGGATCGAATCACAAAATCTCTCCATGGCCGGGCTTGACCCGGCCACCCAGCGGCCGCGCGTCGGCGCGGCCAATGACTCCATGCGCTCGCGGACGCTCGCTTGCTGGGTGACCGGCTCGGAGGCCGGTCATGGTGAGGAGGGGGTTGCTTGCGTCAGTCCAATCCAAAAACGATCTAATTCACTCCGCCCCCCGATTCCGCGACATGAATCAAGCGACCGCGTATTCTTCGTGCTTGTAAGCCGGCGCGAGGGTGTGGCCCGCGACCGCGCGCACCACCAGAAGAATCGCCGCGGACGCCGCGATGAGGCCTGCATGAAGCAGCCAGAACGATGCGGCCGGCATGCGATCCAGCAGCGTGCCGAGCCCGCCGATCAGAAAGCTCGCGATGGTCAGGTTGAGATAATAAAGCGGGATCATGATTCCGGCGTAGCCTTTGGGCGATGCGCGCGAATAAAGCGCGAGACCCACGGGAAACACATTGGCGAATCCGAAATCGTTCAGGAGATGGAATGCGATCGCCCATCCCAGCGACACGCGATGTCCTGTCGCCGCGAATGACGCGGCGGCGGCCGCAAGTGCGAGCGGCCCCAGCGCGCTGATCGCAATGCCGATGATCATCTTCGTCAGCTCGTTCGGCTCGGTCCAGCGCCTGGCCCACCAACGCCAGAACAGAATCACCAGCACCATCGTGACGGTGCTGACGACGGAATCGAGAGACACGAGATATGTCACCGGCAGGGAGAAGCCGAGGAACGTGAGATTGAAAGCCTTCTCGCCCCAGGTGAGATAGGAATTGAAGATCTGCTGGTTGCCGATGCTCGCCACGGCCAACACGGGGATGATCGCCGCGAGCACCGCGATGCTGATGATGTCTCTGCGACCGAGCGGTCGGCGCGCTTCCGGATTCGCCTTGCGAAGCTTGAGAGGCTCCGGCGGAAAGGTGGGACGGCCGAACAGATAGATCGTCAACCCTATGAGCATTCCCAGGCTTGCGAGCGCAAAGCCCCAGTGCCAGTTGTATTTCAACGCGAGCGTGCTGCAGGCGATCGGCGCGAAAATCACGGCGATCTGAATGCCGATGAAATAGATCTGGAAGGCGTCCGCGCGGCGCGGATCGTTGGGTCCGTAGAGATCGCCGACCTGCGTTGCGATGTTTCCCTTGAAGCAGCCCACGCCGATCAGGAGGCACAAAAGCGCGATCAGGAAAGTCTGATCGAACGTCATCAGGAAATTGCCGAGCGCCATGAGGCTTCCGCCCAGCGCCACCGTCGGGGTTCGGCCGATGAAGCGTTCGGCAAGAATGCCGCCTCCTATCGGCGTCACGTAAACCAGCCCGCCATATATCCCCCAGGTGATCGAGGCGAGCGATTGGGGCGAGAGCGATCCGAAAAACCGATCGACGATGCCCCGGTATATCGAAAAACCCCAGACATGTTCGATATGGCCCGGCAGCAACAGGCTGTGCGTCATGTAAAGCACGAGCAAGGTCGCCATGCCGTAATAGGAGAAGCGCTCCCAGAATTCGGTCGCGCTCAGCCAGCCGAGGCCCACGGGATGGCCGAGGAACGCACGATCGGCCCTCGCGGAATCGGATTGAACGGTCACTGGGCCCACCCGCAGTTGAAGATTCGGGCCAGAACCTATCGGGCCAATTGGGATCGCGCCAGCGCGCGGCATCACAACGCCGCGATCACCGCCGCGTTGTAGATCTCGCTCATCTTGGCGCCGAGCGGCGCGATCTGGACGGGTTTTTCGAGACCGACCAGCAACGGCCCCATCACCGTCACGCCGCCGATCTGCTGCAGCAGCTTGGTCGAGATCGAGGCCGAGTGGATTGCGGGCATGATCAACACGTTCGCCGTGTCGGTGAGCCGGCAGAACGGATAATTCGCCATGTTCTCGCGGTCGAGCGCCACGTCGGCTGCGATCTCGCCGTCATATTCGAAATCGACTCCCCGCTGATCGAGGATGTTCACGGCCTCGACGATGCGCTCGCTGCGTTCGCTGCGGGGGAAGCCGAAGGTCGACGACGCCAGCAGCGCGACGCGTGGCACGAACCCGAACTGGCGCACGACCATCGCCGCCTGAATGGCGATGTCTGCGAGTTCGGCGCTAGTCGGCATCTCGTGCACGCTGGTGTCGGCCACGAACACCACGCGGCCTTTGGTGAAAATCACGATCACGCCGATCGAACGTTTGCCTTTCGGCTCGTCCAGCACCAGGCGCACATCGGCGAGGGCCGCGGCATAGTTGCGCGTGACGCCGGTCACCATCGCATCCGCGTCGCCGGCCGCCAGCATCGAGGCCGCATAGATGTTGCGATCGTTGGTGACGAGCCGCACGCAATCGCGATAGAGGCGGCCGTGGCGTTGCAGCCGCTTGTACAGCGCTTCGATATAGGGAGCGGCTTCCCTGGCCGAGTGCGGCACGCGGATTTCGAATGCGGATTCCTCGGCGCCGGCCGCCTTGATCCCCGCCTTGATGATGTCTTCGCGGCCCACCAGCAGCGCCTTGCCGAGACCGGAATTCTGAAACGCCAATGCCGCACGGATCACCGATTCCTCTTCGCCTTCCGCAAACACCACGCGCTTGGGATTGGCGCGCACACTCGACGTAATGCGTTGGAGCAGAACGGCGGAGGGATCGAGCCGCGCCGACAACTGATAGCGATAGGTGTCCGCATCCTTCAGTTCGCGCCGCGCCACGCCGGTGCGAACCGCCGCTTCCGCCACGGCCGACGACACGCGCGCGATCAATCGCGGATCGAACGGCACGGGAATGATGTAGTCGGGGCCATAGACGGGCCGCGCGCCGCTATAGGCGAGCGCCACTTCGTCGGGCACGTCCTCGCGCGCGAGTTCGGCCAATGCTTCGGCCGCCGCGATCTTCATCGCTTCGTTGATGGTGCGCGCGCGCACGTCGAGCGCGCCGCGGAAGATGTAAGGAAAGCCCAGCACATTGTTGACCTGGTTCGGATAATCCGAACGTCCCGTCGCCACGATCGCATCGGGCCGCACGGCCTTGACGTCCTCCGGCGTGATCTCCGGATCGGGATTGGCCATGGCGAAAATGATGGGCGCCTTCGCCATCGATTTCACCATCTCCTGCGTCACCGCACCTTTGACGGAAAGCCCCAGGAATACGTCGCAACCTTCGAGCGCGTCGGCAAGCGTGCGCGCCTTGGTTTCGACGGCATGCGCGGATTTCCATTGATTCATCCCGCTGGTGCGTCCGCGATAGACGACGCCTTTGGAATCGCACAGGATCGCATTGCCGTTGGGCAGGCCCATGGATTTGAGCAATTCGAGGCAGGCGATGCCGGCCGCGCCTGCGCCGTTCACCACCACCTTGATCTCGCCCATCTTGCGGCCCGTCAGGTGCAACGCATTGATCACGCCGGCCGTCGAGATGATCGCGGTGCCGTGCTGGTCGTCATGGAAGACGGGAATGTCCATCAGCTCGCGCAACCGCTCTTCGATCACGAAGCAGTCCGGCGCCTTGATGTCTTCCAGATTGATGCCGCCGAACGAGGGCCCCAGATAGCGCACGCAATTGACGAAGGCGTCGATGTCCGTCGTGTCGACTTCGATGTCGATGGCATCGACATCGGCGAAGCGCTTGAACAGCACCGCCTTGCCTTCCATCACCGGCTTGGCGGCCAGGGGTCCCAGATCGCCCAGGCCCAGAATGGCGGTGCCGTTCGAGATCACGGCCACGAAATTGCCCTTGGCGGTGTAATCGAACACGGCATCGGGCCGCTCGGCGATCGCGCGCACGGGCACGGCCACGCCGGGCGAATAGGCGAGGCTCAGATCCCGCTGCGTCGCCATGGGCTTGGTGGCGTTGATCTCGATTTTGCCGGGCTTGCCGGTCGAATGGAAAGCGAGCGCCTCCTCCTGGGTGAAGGACGGCTTTTGGGCGTTGGTCATGGGTGTTCCGATCGAACCAATCCACAGAATATCGGCCCGGCGACCCTCCGCTTTCAATGGCTTGACGAAGCCGGGCTGCACGGGCGGACCGGGCATCTGCTAGTGTCCGGCCATGAACGAGCATGTCACCCCCGAGGCCGAGAGCGCCACGCCTATGATGGCGCAGTACCTCGAGATCAAGGCGGCCAATCGCGAATATCTGCTGTTCTACCGCATGGGGGACTTCTACGAGCTGTTCTTCGACGATGCGGTGAAGGCGGCGGAAGCGCTCGATATCGCGCTGACCAAGCGCGGCCGCCACCAGGGCGACGACATCCCCATGTGCGGCGTGCCGGTGCATGCGTCCGAGCAATATCTCGAAAAGCTGATCCGCAAGGGCTTCCGGGTGGCCGTCTGCGAGCAGATGGAAGACCCGGCCGAAGCCAAGCGCCGGGGTGCCAAGTCGGTGGTCAGGCGCGAGGTGATCCGCCTCGTGACGCCGGGAACCCTGACCGAAGATTCGCTGCTCGAGGCGCGTTCGGCGAACATCCTTGCCAGCCTTGGCCGGGCGGGCGGCGATTTCGCGCTGGCCTCCGCCGATATGTCCGCAGGCGAGTTCAAGGTGGGGCCGGTTGCAGCGGCCGACTTGGCCGCGGAACTCGCGCGCATCGGACCGCGTGAACTTCTCGCTCCCGACAGTTTACTCGCCGACGAAGAATTCGCGTCGCTGCTCAAATCTCTGGGGCCTGCGCTCACGCCATTGCCGGGTTCGAAATTCGATTCAGGCGCGGGCGAGCGCGCGCTCAAAGCGCTCTATCGCGTGGCCGCACTCGACGCGTTCGGCGCGTTCAGCCGCGCGGAGTTGTCCGCGGCCGGTGCGCTGGTGGGCTATCTCGAACTGACGCAGAAAGGAAAGCTGCCGGCGCTCAAGATTTTGTCGCGCACGGCCGAGCGCGCGTTCATGGGCATCGATCCCGCCACGCGGCGCAATCTCGAATTGACGGAGACGTTGTCGGGAGCGCGCGCGGGCAGCCTGCTGGGCGCGATCGATCGCACGGTCACGGCCGCAGGCGCGCGCGAACTGGCGGCGCGATTGTCCTCGCCGCTGACGGATCCGGATGCCATTTCGATCCGTCACGATGCGGTCGCGTTCTTCGCAGGCGACTCCGATCTGCGGCGCGCGTTGCGCGAAGCTCTGCGCCGCGCGCCGGATATCGCGCGCGCGCTGGCCCGCATCTCGGTCGGCCGCGGAGGGCCGCGTGACCTGGGTGCGCTGCGCGACGGCTTCGCAGCCGCGCGCGCCTTGCGCGAAAGCCTTGGCGTTCTCGACGATCCGCTGAAGGCGTCGCCGGGCGAGGCGGCCGAGGCCCGCGCGGCGCTTGTCGAAGGTATTGCACGCGCGAGTGCGCTCGCAGACATGCTCGAAAGGCTGCTGGTGCCCGAGCCGCCTTTTCTTGCACGCGACGGCGGATTCATCGCGGCAGGCGCGCACGCGCCGCTCGACGAAGTGCGCGCGTTGCGCGACGAGAGCCGGCGGGTGATCGCAAGCCTCGAAGCGAAATATCGCGAGTCGAGCGGTGTCGCGGCGCTGCGCATCAAGCACAATGGCGTGCTGGGGTATTTCATCGAACTAACGCCTCCCAATGCGGACAAATTGCTCGCGAGCTCCGCGCGCGATCTGTTTCGCCATCGCCAGACCATCGGCAGCGCGGTGCGCTTTTCGACCGACGAACTCGCCAATCTCGCGAGCCGCATCGCCGAAGCGGCCGAGCAGGCGCTGGCGCTGGAGCGCGAGTTGTTCGATGCGATGACGGCGCAAGCGATGGCGGCGAGCACGGGTTTGTCCGACATAGCAGGCGCGTTGGCGCGGTTCGACGTGGCGTCGGCTCTGGCCGAACTCGCCATTGCCGAGCGGCAGGTGCGGCCGAAAGTCGATTCAAGCCTCGCATTCTCGATTAAGCGGGGACGGCATTCCGTCGTCGAGGCGGCACTCGCGCAAGCCCATGCCAATCCGTTCGTGCCCAACGATTGCGATCTATCGCCGGAGGGTCGCGGACGCCTATGGTTGGTGACCGGCCCCAACATGGCCGGCAAATCCACCTTCCTGCGCCAGAATGCGCTGATCGCCATTCTTGCGCAGATCGGCGCCTTCGTGCCGGCCGATGACGCGCATATCGGAATCGTGGATCGGCTGTTCAGCCGTGTCGGCGCCGCCGACGATCTCGCGCGCGGCCGCTCCACTTTCATGGTCGAAATGGTGGAGACGGCCGTCATCCTCAATCAGGCGACGGAGAAGAGCCTCGTCATTCTCGACGAGATCGGCCGCGGCACGGCGACATTCGACGGTCTTGCGATCGCCTGGGCGACCGTCGAGCATCTGCACGAGCGCAATCGTTCGCGCGCGCTGTTCGCCACGCATTATCACGAGATGACGGCGCTGTCGGAGCGTTTGAACCGGCTCGCCTGCGTCACCATGCGGGTGAGCGAATGGAACGACTCCATTGTGTTCCTGCATGAAGTGGCTCCCGGTGCTGCAGATCGTTCCTATGGCATCCATGTGGCGAAGCTCGCAGGCCTGCCGCAAGCGGTGGTCGCGCGCGCGGAGGAGGTGTTGCGCGCGCTCGAGGAAGGCCGCGAAGGCCACAAGCCGCTTGCGCGCATCGACGATCTGCCGTTGTTCTCCGCCATTCCGACCGGGAAGGCCGACACAAAAAAGAACGCGGTCGAGGAGGCCTTGCGGAACGTGTTGCCGGATTCGCTCACGCCCAAAGCGGCGCTGGAACTGGTTTACGCGTTGAAGGGTTTGTTGACTCCGAAGAATTGATCCGGCCTTGCCCGGCGCGGCATGGGAATGGCAGCATCGACACCATGAGCGGCACAGCTTCGAAAACCGGCAACGTTGCGCGGCCGCGCAAATTCCTCGTCGTGGTCGACAAGACCCCCGAATGCAAGGTCGCGATCCGCTTCGCCACGCGGCGCGCCCAGCACACGGGCGGCCGGGTCACCATGCTGTGCGTGGCGCAACTGGCGGACTTCCAGCAATGGCGCGGGGTCGAGGAAATCATGCGCGACGAAGCGCATCAGGAAGCCGAAAATCTTCTGCACAATGCGGCCAAGGACGTGAACGATCTGTCGGGCATCCTGCCGGAGCTTGTGATCCTGCACGGCCACCCCAAAGAGAGCGTGCTCGAGCTGGTCAAGAGCGACAAGGATATTTCGATTCTGGTGCTGGCATCCGGAACATCCAAGGAAGGTCCCGGCCCGCTGGTGTCCCTGGTCGCAGGCGGCGAATATCCCATTCCCGTCACCATCGTGCCGGGCGGCTTGTCCGACGACGATATCGACGAATTGGCGTGACCCGGCGTTATTTGTGCGGCGTCGGGATCGGCAAATGCTTCAGCGCCAGCGGAAGGAATGATTTGAGAATCATGTCCTGTCCGCCGCGCATTTGGGCCGCGTTGTCCAGTTCTCCGCCAAGCGCCAGATGCGCAAAGCCGTGGACGATGGACCATGTCGCGAGCAGCAGGCCGTAAGCTTCCGATGTCATGCCGGCCCCGGGAGCCAGTCCCTGGGCCGCGCGGATCGCATCTTCGAGCACATGGAACGAGCGCTCGGCGACGTCCTGCAGTTCCTTGTTCGTCATGTCGTATTTGCCGTGCCGGAACATCAGCGTGAAGCGCGCCGGATTTTTGAGCGCGAAGTTGACATAAGCGAGACCCTGTGCGTTCAACCGCTTGGCCGGATCGTCGCCGCCGCACCGATCGGCTTCCTGCAACGCGTCGCCGAAATCCTTGAAACCGAGCCGTGCGACTTCCGACAGCAGTCCTTTCGTATCGCCGAAATGATGCGCAGGTGCTGCGGGAGACACGCCTGCGCGGCGCGCCACTTCGCGCAGCGAGAAGCCGTCCACCCCGCGCTCGAGGATCAGGGCCTCCGTCGCCGCGATCAGCTTTTCGCGCAAATCCCCATGATGATAGGGCCGCGCCGGTCCGGCATTCTTGGCCGTCCCGCGTTTCGGGCCGGCTTTTTTTGCGGGAGGACGTTTCCTGGCTGCCATCTTGACACTGTTAAAATCGTAGACTATTCAAGCTTGACACTGTTTAGATCAAGCTGCGGGAGCTGTCCATGGAAAACGGGATCGTCAGATTCGGCCGCTACACGCTCGCCTTTCTGGCGGTCGGTGTGGCGCTGCATGCGCTGCGCTACACGGCCGTTCCGGCGAACATCTGGCTAGGCGTCGATCAGGGCATCCGCGGCGTGATTGCGAAGGTGCCGCTGCAGGCGCTGACGCATATGATCGTGGCGCCCATCGCGCTTCTCGTCGGACCCTGGCAGTTCATCCCCGGGCTTCGCGCAAGCAGGCCGCGCCTGCATCGCTGGATGGGTCGCATTTATGTTTTCGCCTGCGTTGTCGGAGGCGTCGCAGCTCTGGCCACCGCACCGTTCGCATCCGGCGGTCCCGTCGCAGGGCTCGGCTTCGGAACGCTCGCCGTATTGTGGCTCTGGACGACGGTTTCCGGCTGGCGCGCCGCGGTGCACCGCAAAATCGGTCAGCACCGCATCTGGATGCGCTTCAGCTACGCGATGACGTTCGGCGCCGTGACCCTGCGCCTGCAGATACCGTTCGGTTTCATCTTCTTTCACTTCCACAGCTATTCGGAAATGTCGGTCTGGCTCGCCTACACGGCCTGGATACCGAACGTCATCGTGGTCGCGATCTATTCGCTGCTGCTGCCGCTGTTCAAACGCGGTGGAACCGCACCCGCGGCCCAGACCGTTTGAAACACCGGCTGTTGCGGGCCCGCGATTTGTGCAAAATGAATTTCGGCCAGCCCGGAGCAACATCATGCGTTATCTGCACACCATGGTCCGCGTGGCGGACCTCGACAAATCGCTGGCCTTCTATTGCGAGTTGTTGGGTCTCAAGGAAATAAGGCGCGTCGAAAACAAGATGGGCCGTTTCACGCTCGTGTTTCTGGCGGCGCCGGAAGATGCCGAACGCGCCGCGGCCGAGCAGGCCCCGATGGTGGAGCTCACCTACAATTGGGATCCCGAAGATTACAAAGACGGCCGCAATTTCGGCCATCTCGCCTATCATGTGGACGACATCTACGAGACCTGCGCCAAGTTGATGGCGGGAGGCGTCACGATCAATCGCCCGCCGCGCGACGGCCATATGGCATTTGTGCGCTCGCCCGACGGGATATCCGTCGAGTTGTTGCAGGAAGGCAAGCCGAAGGCTCCGGCCGAACCCTGGGCCTCCCTGCCGAACACGGGAGTTTGGTAATCCCGGGCTGTAGGTCGCATATGCGCCGGCCCGGACAATCGCCTATAAAGCCCCCGCATCAAACCGGAGCGGCGCGGCTTCTCCGGACACGGCCGGAACATGAACGGAAAACTTCTCGTCGCCTTCGCAATTTTCGTCGTTCTCGCGATCCTGGTCGCGGGGCTTTCCACCTTGTGGGTCGGCGGAGATTTCGCGCGCAAATGGTCGAACCGGCTGATGCGCTACCGCATCGTCGCCCAGTTCGTCGCCATCGTCATCATCATGGGACTGCTCTATTTCTCGAGCCACTGAGTGCATCTCGCTAAACTCACGCATGGCACGCCTGTCGAATTAGCGCTTCGAACTGGGTCTAAGTCGTATCTTGCGGCGCGCTCTCAAACCAACTTCATTAAGGCGCGAGCCTGCTTTTTCACTGAGCGATGCGACCACGGATATATATCGAGGATATATCCAAGGAATTGGGTAGAGCGCCTCAACATCTGGCTCCGGCTTGATCTCAATTAGTTGTTCAACTACGAAATTCGCCTTCTGCAGCGCGGCGAAGTAGCGCCGCAATGGCCTGTGGAACTGCGTACTAAAATTGTCATTCTGATATTCCCGCGTGATACGAAACGGCAAGGTGACCGCGAATTCCTGCCCATAGTCGTATCCGGGCAGCTTGGCGTATCCGCTATACTCAGGCCAAAAGCAGGGATGGGGAATCACAAAAAGAAATGCACCGTTATCGGAAATCAGCCTCGCTACATCCAAAAAGGCCTTATCAATGTCCTTCACGCATTGAAGCGACATCGATGCAATAATGCACTCGAAAGAGGCGTGTCGATCTTCCTTCGCCAGCTGTGCAAGCGATATATTGAGGAATCGCGAATTTCTGTGTCTGTAATAGGTCGCCGCGATTTCGATGCTTTTTTCGCTAAGATCTATGCCCAAAGTATCTTCAAAATAGACTGAGAGATTGTTCGTGAGGTCGCCGATACCGCATCCAACGTCGAGACAAGAATTCCTGATAACAGAAGTCTGAAATCTTTCGCGCACCAAACCCAACACGCTGGGTTTGATGACGTGATTATAGGTTATATCTGATTTCGAACGAATTTGGCGCAATCTTATAGGCGCGAGCTTATCCCATTCTTTCGCGACTTCTGAATCCGTAATGCTTGAAGCAGGGCGAATTCCAGTTCCCTTCAGACTCGATGCATTACGAACCAGTACCGTCATGTCACACCTTCTTTGATGCCGCTTTTAATATAGGTATGAAATCTCTCGCTAGATCCAAAAAAGGGTGCTGTCCCTGCGAAAATTCCAATATGCGACGGCCCTTATCCAATGGTAACCCGACCGCGACTCTTTCATCATGTCGATCATAATTGATGATAGTAAATCGAGTACGAGGTTGCCAGCCCAAGTCGCCGTACTTCATGACCTCCGCTCCGGCGGTGCTTAGTTCTCTGCAAATTGGCCAATCGCTTTGCGCAAAGAGCAACAATTCATTCTTACGAGCTTTCTCAAGAAGGAGATGCTTAATGGGTTCGTCAACCCAAGACATATCTCTAGAAACGATCACCGTGCGGGCACCCCTCTGAATCCAGCGTTGCATATACCGCTTGGTGTCGGCATCGTTTTTGTACACGCGCCCGTGCGCAGTTCGGTACGTCACAATTTCACTGATGATCACGGCGAGAAAAAATGTGCCAAGCACGCCAGCTATAATCCCTTCGACTGGAGAAACGGCCCCACGAGGCCGCAGGTCCAGGTAGACTCCGGCAATTGAACAAACAGCACTAATAATCCCAATTAGATTGAGCAAAGGCATTTTGTTCTTCCCCCTCTGCATATTTCGGAGCTAGATCAATGCATGAGAACGGCAGTGCGCGACTCTTGATATATAACCGCCTTTTCACAATACGGAAAGGCGCTAAATTTTCTCGTGCGAGACACCTGAAGTTCGGGATTTAGCCAGACTGGCTGTGGCTGGACCAAAGCGCGCTTCGTTCGGAATGATTCTTCTTGCAGAGACCGCCTGCCTCGTGTTGTTACGGGGCCGGAAAGGACCGGCCATGGCCAGGACGCTTTACGATAAAATATGGGATGCGCACCTCGTCCATGAGACGCCGGGCGAAACGAGCGTGCTCTATATCGACCGCCATCTCGTCCATGAAGTGACGAGCCCGCAGGCGTTCGAAGGATTGCGCGTGGCGGGCCGCAAGGTGCGTCGTCCAGATCTCACTTTGGCTGTGGCCGATCACAACGTGCCGACCACCAATCGCGCCGCCGGCATCGCCGATCCGGAATCGGCCCAGCAGATCGCGACGCTTGAAGCCAATACGCGCGAGTTCGGCATCGAATATTTTCCCATGAGCGATATCCGCCAGGGTATCGTGCATATCGTGGGACCGGAGCAGGGCTGGACCTTGCCGGGAACGACCATCGTCTGCGGCGATTCGCATACCTCCACCCATGGCGCGTTCGGCGCGCTCGCCTTCGGCATCGGCACCAGCGACGTGGAGCATGTGCTCGCGACGCAGACGCTGTTGATGAACCGCGCCAAAAATATGCGCGTGACCGTCGCCGGGAAGCTGCCGCTCGGCGTCACAGCGAAAGACATGGCGCTTGCCATCATCGCGAGAATCGGAACGGCCGGCGGCACCGGTCATGTGATCGAATACGCGGGCGACGCGGTCGCAGCACTTTCGATGGAGGGCCGCATGACGCTGTGCAACATGACCATCGAAGCGGGTGCGCGCGCGGGTCTCGTGGCGCCGGACGAGATCACATTCGCCTATGTAGCGGGCCGGCCGCGCGCACCGAAGGCGGCGTCGTTCGAAGGCGCCGTCCGCTATTGGCGCACGCTCAAATCCGACGACGACGCGAAATTCGATGTCGAGCTGCGGCTCGACGCGGCCGAGATTCCGCCGATGGTCACCTGGGGCACGAGCCCGGAGCAGGCGCTGCCGGTGACGGCGCGCGTGCCGGATCCCGCCGGCGTTTCCGACGACGGAATCCGGGCCGGCCTCGAACGCGCGCTCGCCTATATGGATTTGAAGCCCGGGACGGCGCTCAAGGATGTGCGCATCGATCGGGTCTTTATCGGCTCCTGCACCAATGGCCGCATCGAAGATCTGCGCGCCGCCGCTTCCATCGCGCGCGGACGCAAAGTGGCCCATCATGTCGGCGCGATGGTGGTGCCCGGTTCGGGGCTGGTGAAGGAGCAGGCCGAACAGGAAGGCCTCGACGAGATTTTCACGGCGGCAGGATTCGAGTGGCGCGAACCGGGATGCTCGATGTGCCTCGCGATGAACGCGGACCGTCTGGAGCCGGGCGAGCGTTGCGCCTCGACTTCGAACCGCAATTTCGAAGGCCGCCAGGGCCGAGGCGGCCGCACCCATCTGATGAGCCCCGCCATGGCGGCAGCGGCGGCGATTGCGGGTCATCTTGTCGACGTGCGCGAGTTTCAGTAGCGGAATATTTGGCGCGTTTGTTCGCGTCCGCATCCGAGTATAGAATTCTTGCATCGGCGCAGGGGAGAGATTCATGGGAATGGTTTTTTGCCGGGGCTGCGGCAAGGAAATTCACGATACTGCACTCGCTTGTCCGCATTGCGGCGCTCAACAGCTCATAGCACCGCGCAAGAGCAAAGTCGTTGCGGGCGTCCTGGCGCTGCTGCTAGGTGGCCTCGGGGTGCACCGATTTTATCTCGGGCAATGGTGGGGCGTATTCTACCTTCTGTTCTGCTGGACATTTATTCCTTCGATTGTCTCCTTTATCGAAGGAATCGTGTTTCTGGTCACCGACGATGCAACCTGGAACGCAAAATACGGCGGCCTTTAGAAGAAGTGGATGTGTGCGAATTTCGATACTCATTTCGCCTCTCCTCCGTTGGAGGAGAGGCAGCGAGCGCACTTCGCGCGAAGCGGTGAGGGGGACTTTCCAGAACACGCAAGCGTCGGCACCCCCTCACCCTGACCGGTCGGTACGCTGTCGCTACCTCGACCCCCTGCGGGGCAGAGGGGAATTTTCTACGGAGACAAATTTCAAAAGAAGCTGATCGGATCGACATCCACCGTCAGCCGAATGCTCCCCGGCAGCTTCACCGGCGCAAGCCATGCGCGCAGGTAAGCCTGAATATCCACGCTGCGTTCCGTCTGAAGCAGGAGCCGCTCGCGGGTTTGGCCGCGCAACACGTGATAGAAGGCGGGAGTCGGTCCCCACACTTTCGTGCCGCGCGCCGTTGGTGCGGCTTTGGCAAGCGTGCGTCCCGCATCGCGCACCGCTTCGCCGTCCGGGCTTGAAAGTATGAGTGCCGCCAGGCGACCGAAAGGCGGTGCGCCGGCGCGTTCGCGAAAAATGCGTTCCTGCTCGAGAAAGGCGTCGCGGTCGCCGCTTGCCAGCGCCTTCATCACCGCGTCTTCCGGATTGCGCGTCTGGATCATGACCAGCCCCGGCCGTTCGGCGCGGCCCGCGCGGCCCGAGACCTGATGCAGCATTTGGAAGGTGCGCTCGCGCGACCTCAGATCGCCGTCCGATCCGCCGAGATCGGCATCGACCACGCCAACGAGAGTCAATTGCGGAAAATGATGGCCCTTGGCCACGATCTGCGTTCCCACCAGCACATCGATTTCGCGTTTCGCCATGGCGCGGATGGCGGCCTGCGTTTCGGCGGGGCCGTGCATCGTATCGCTGGAGGCAATCGCCATGCGGGCCTCCGGAAAGATCGCCGCGAACTCCTCCGCCACGCGCTCGACGCCGGGTCCGCAGGCGACGAGCGATTTCTCCGCATTGCAGTTCGGGCAATTGACGGGTGTCGGCATCGCGAAGCCGCAATGATGGCAGACGAGCCTTCGGTGATAACGATGCTCGACCAGCCACGCGGAGCAATTGCGGCAGATCATCTTGTGTCCGCACGCTTCGCATAGCGTGAGCGGCGCATAACCGCGGCGATTGAGGAACAGCATCGCCTGCTCGCCGCTGCTGAGCGTGGCCGCCAACGCCTCGCGCAAAGGCGACGAAAGCCAGGCGCCCGGCTCGTTGTGCGTTTGGCGCAGATCGATCATCCGGATTTCGGGCATGTTGGCGAGCCCGTGGCGCTCCGGCAGTTTGAGCCAGTGATATCGCCCGCTGGTGGCGTTGACATAGGTTTCGAGCGACGGCGTGGCGCTGGCGAGTACGACGGGGCACTGCTCGATATGTCCGCGCACGACGGCCATGTCGCGCGCGTTATAAATGACGCCGTCTTCCTGTTTGTAAGCCTGCTCGTGCTCCTCATCGACGATAATTAGCCCGAGTTCGTGGAACGGGAGGAACAGAGCCGAACGCGCGCCGACCACGACTCGCGCTTCGCCGCGCATCACGGCGCGGTAATTGCGGCGCCGTTCCTTCTGCGAAAGATCGGAATGCCATTCCGCAGGCCGGCAACCGAAACGCTCGGCGAAGCGCTCGAGGAACTGCACCGTGAGCGCGATCTCCGGCAGCAGGATCAGACATTGCTTGCCGCATCTGAGCGCCTCGGCGACGGCGTCGAAATAGGTTTCGGTTTTGCCCGAGCCCGTCACGCCGTCGAGCAAGGTCACGGAATAATGTCCCGCTTCCACGTCGCCGGCGAGCGACTGTGCGGCGCATTGTTGTTCTGCGTTGAGCGTGGTGTGCGCGAAAGCGGGATCTGGAATCCCCAGCGGCGCAAATTCCGGCTGCTCGGTTTCCATCAGCGCGCCGCATTCGATCAGTCCGCGCACGACTTGCGGCGTAACATTCGCTTCCTGCGCGAGGGCCGCGATGCTGCGCGCCAAACCATCGCCTGCGAGCGCGAGCGCGCGTGCCCGCGCCGGCGTCATCCTTTTCGGCGTGACATCTCCTCGGGCATAAGCGATGCGGGGAATCTCCGGCTCGAAGGCCTGGCGCGTGCGCAGAGCGAGCGCAAGAACCGAGCCCGGCGGCGCAAGCGTATAGCGCGCCACCCAGTCGATGAAATCGCACAGCCGTTCCGGCAGACGCGGATTTCCTTCGAGGGGTGTGGCATCTTTGAGACGCGCATCGGCGATCGTGCCCTCGCCTTTGCCCCACACAACGCCTAGCGCCTCGCGCGCGCCCAACGGGGCCAGGACTACCGTTCCACGCGGCAGAGGTTCCGCGAGGCGATAGTCATAGGCGCCGGATAGCGGCAGCGGCAGGAGCACTCCCGCGCGTTCTGTCGCGGGGCAGGGCTTCAAGGCAGCGTCCTTCATGGGTACACTTTCCAGACCGATTCTCATTGGTCAATCCATGAAGCTTTTCATCGACAGTGCCGATCCCAGGGAGATCGCCGAACCGGCAGCCACCGGCCTGGGCGTGACCACGAGAGGCCTCGCCGCGTTCCTCGAGGACGCGCGCAAGGCCGGCACAAAGCCGGCAAGCCGATGAGCAATCGCGCCGAATCCCGCGCACCCGCCGAAGCCGCCGCCGAAGCGGTGAAGGCCTATATCAGAATGAACCGCGCGCGGCTCGCGGCGGACGGCGAGTTGATGGCGCTGCTGCTGCCGGAGCGCTTCGATTCCAGCGACGTGCGCGATCTCCAGCGTTTCGTCATTGACCGGCTCACGACAGAGAACGCGGCGTTGCGCGCCGAACGCGACGGGCTCAGAGGCGCGCGGGACCAGGCGGTGCGGCTCGGCGAAGGCGTCCATCGCGCGGTGCTCGATCTGATCGATGCGCGGAGCTTTGAAGAGGCGATTGCGGTCGCGACATCTTCCGCACCCGCCTTCGGCGCGGACCGCGCTTCGCTCTGTGTCGAAGGCGAAAACGGCAAAGCGCCGAAAGGCACCGAAGGTGTTCGCCTGATCGCGCCGGGCACGATTGAAGCGGTGCTGGGCCGCGAAGGCATGGGTGCGATTCTCTCCGGCGGCGGCGAACTGCTTCTCGGCAATGGCGGCGCCGAGTGCCGCAGCCTCGCGGCGTTTCGACTGCGGATCGGACGCGACGCGCCGCAAGCGCTCTATGTTCTCGGCTCGCATGCCGAAGGCGCCTTCGAGGGCGACGATGCCGCCGCCGATCTCGGATTCTTTGCCCGCGGACTGGAGCGCGCCATCCGCGCATGGCTCGATCTGCCGAAACTCTGAAGGCCGGCTGGCTGGCGTCGCTCGCCCATGAAAAGCGCGCGAGCCCGCACACTCTGCGCGCCTATGGCGACGATGTTTCTCGCTTTCTCGATTTCCTGCTGGATCACCTGAACGGCACGATCGACGAGCGCGCGTTGGCCGGCCTGTCGCCCGCCGACATTCGCGCCTTTGTGACCTTGCGTCGCGAAGAAGGCCTGGGTGCGCGAGGCGTCAGGCGCGCGCTTTCGGCGACGCGCAGCTTCTTCCGCTATCTTGCGCGCGAGGAGATTCTGGAAAATCCCGCGTCGCGTGCCGTGCGCGGCCCGCGTTTGCCGCGCACCCTGCCGCGACCGCTCAGCGAAAAGGACGCGGCACGGACGATTGCGGAAGCGAGCGAACACGATGTCGAGTGGATCGCGGCCCGCGACGCCGCACTTCTCACGCTGCTTTATGGTGCGGGGCTTCGCATTTCCGAGGCATTGAGCCTCAAGCGCGGCGATGTACCTTTGGGGCCGTCGCTGACCGTGATGGGCAAGCGGCAGAAGGAACGCAGCATTCCCGTGCTGCCGGTCGTGCGCGAAGCGGTTGCGCGCTATGTGGAATGTGCCGGCGAACTGGCCTTCGCGCAGCCGCCTAGCGGGCCGCTGTTCCTGTCGCGCCGGGGCAAACCGATGAGCGCGCGCGAGGCGCAGGCCCTGATGCAGCATCTGCGTGGACGATTGGGATTGTCCGAACGTGCCACGCCGCATGCACTGCGCCATTCCTTCGCGACGCATCTGCTCGCAAACGGCGGCGATCTGCGCGCGGTGCAGGAGTTGCTCGGCCACGCGTCGTTGTCGACCACGCAACTCTACACCGAGATCGATACCAAGCGGTTGATGGACGTCTACAAGAAAGCGCATCCCAAGGGGAAAGCGCGTCCCAAGAAGAAAGCCGCGTAAACGGCGAACCGAATGTAATACCAACGGCCCCGGCCCTTCACCCTCTCGTTGTCATAGCCCGCGAAAGCGGGCTACCCAGGTGGAGCTTGTTCATCGTGCATGTGACACTCACATCGGTGCTCCTTCTTCGAGATCAGAGACGCGTCACCTAGGTGGCCCGCTTTTGCGGGCCATGACACGTACGGGAAGAGCGAGTCACAATTTGCGGCAGTTGGTATAAATTCAAATTGTATCCGGCGCTTCTTCGGACACCGATTGTGTGATCCGTGCTCCCGACCACGACTGGGCCAGCAACAAGGCGAAGACGAGGGCAGCTAAGCCCATCGCCGACATCAAGAGATAAGCGCGACCGCCATAGGCGGCATAGAGCGGGCCGGAGGCGTAGGTCGCCACTCCCATGACAAGACCTGCCGAACAGACGGCGTAAAGACTCTGTGCCGTGGCCGCGAGGCGCGGCGGCACGGCCTTGAGAATGAAATACATTGCGCCCAGATGCGCGAGCGCGAACGTGCCGCCATGGAGAAGCTGCGCGAAGAACACAAAAGGCAGCGGAGGGTCGAAGGCCAGGATCGACCAGCGCACGACACAGCAAAGCGTGCCGGCGATCAGAAGCGTCATCGCGCCGACGCGTCGGAACAGCTTCAGCGACACCGAAAACAGCGCGATCTCCGCGAGCACACCCAACGGCCAAATGATTCCGATCAACCTGCCGCTATAGCCGAGCGCGCGCCAGTGCAGACCGCCGAAGGAATAGTAAAGTGCGTGAGAGCCCTGGTCGAAACTTGCGGCGGCAAGAAACAGCATAAAGCTGCGCGAGCGCATCAGTTCGTGCGCTTCGGCGAATGTCGCCCGCACGCGCACGCGCAAGTTTCCGGGCTCGCGGGTCGGAGGTGCGGCCGGGAGCGCCCAAACCGCGAAAACATTCAGGATCACCGCCACGGCCAGCCATGGCGCGATCACCACGAGTCCGAACAACGAAACGCACTCGCCCGCCACGAGATTTCCCGCCACGAACGCCGTCGAGGCCCACAACCGCACATGGCCGTAATCGAAGCCGAAGCGGTCGGCGAGACGCACGCTGACACTCTCGAGGAGCGGATTGACCGCGCCCAAAGCGACGCTGGCGGGAACAGCCGCGACGAAAAGCAGAAGCGGCGTGCTGACGCCGTTGAGCGCGAGATAACCCGCCGTCACCACGAGATAGAGCGCGATCATCATGCTGCGCCGGTCGTTGCGCGCATCCGCGATCAGGCCCGTCAGGGGCAACACGGCCACGCGCAGCAGCAAACCCGCCGAGAGCAAGGTGCCGATTTCGGTAGGCGAAAGGCCGTTCCAGCCCAGCCACGCACCGAAGAAAGGCGTGCCCGCGCCTCCGATCAATCCGGATGCGCCCTGCGCCAGCGCAAGGCGGAAAGCCACGCCGCGATAGGGTTTCATCCGACGGGAGACTTCAGCAGCCGCCTCGCTGCAGATGCTTGGAGCACGGTCCAGATGCGCTTTTCGCCCGCGCGTGCGTCGTCGCCGGGCTGCTCTTCGAGATAGATCTGCAGTTCGATCAGGAGCGCGCGCAGATGTGCGTTGCTTTTGTCGAGCGCCGATATCAGCAGCGAGGCGTCGGCGGACGCGGCCGCTTCGTCGAGTTTCGCTTTCAACGTCGTATCGCCGACCAGCGGCGTCACCGCACCGAAAGCCGCACGCATATCGGCGTTGTCGGCCGCGCGGATGTCCGCGCCGCGCTCATATTCCTCTGCCGCGAACAGCATCAGGAACGCAAGCAGAGCCGTCGAGCCCTGCGAATAGGCATTGGGCAGCAGCGGAATGACACCTGCCATCAACTGTCCGGCGGAGACCTTGAGAATATGATCGGCTTCCGGTGTCATGACGCCCCGCCCAAACGATCCGCCAGAACCTTGTTGTGGAAGGCAAGGCAAAACCAGCCGGAAAATGCGTTGACCCCCTCGGTGTTGCGTCCTTGCGCATATTCGCGCGCGGCGGAAATCCAGATCGCCAGTCCCTTGAGGCTTGCGAATGTCTCCCACCACGCGAGCGCCTGCGGTTCGACGCGAAGACCGCTCGATTTCTCCCACACCGCGATTGCGCGTTCGCGTTCGATCGTGCCGGCCGGATGCGTGGGATCGCCATGCGACCACAAAGGATCGAGCGCCCAGGCGAGATCCTCGAGCGGGTCGCCCAGATGCGCCATTTCCCAATCGAGGATCGCCCGGATATTGCCGTTCGTATCGGAGAGGAAATTTCCCGTGCGATAGTCGCCATGCACGACCGAGATTTTCTGCGCCGGCGGAGGTGGGTTGCGCCGCAGCCGGCGGATGGCGGCCCGCGCGATCGGTTGGGGCTCGCTCTCGTCTTCGTCGATCACCTTTTCCCAGCGCGCGAGTTCGTGGCGCCAGCAAGAGCCCGTATCGCGCGCACCGTCGAAATCGCCGAGACCGATATCGGCGGGATCGGGTTTTGCGATGCGCCCCAGGATGCCCCAGAATTGCTGTCCGACCTTCTCGCGATGTTCGCCATAGGGATCGGGTGCGAGGATCGAACCCGCGCTGCAATCCGTAATTTCTTCCATGATGAAGAAAGGCCGCTCGAGCGCTGCTGTGTTCAATTCGAGCGCGATGGGTTCGGGAACCGGCAATCCCAATTTGTGAAAGGCGCCATAGGCGCGGAATTCGGTCGTCCGGTCGGTTTCGATCAGGCTCGCCACCGGATCGCGGCGCAGCACCAGCGCGCGTTCGATGGGCCTGTCGTTCTTCGTGTAATGCGCGCGAAAGCGATAGGTCTCCCGGCTCGCCCCGCCCGGGATGCGCGCAAGATCCGACACGACGAGATCCGGCGCCGCCAATTTCGGCGCGAGATAGCTCTGCAGCCGGATCGAAAGGTCCTCGATCATGTTACTGCGACCGGTTTCCTCTTCCCCCGCTTGCGCGGGAAGTGTCCGACGTAGTCGGACGAAGGGGGCCCCCTCCGCCTCGCTGCGCTCGGCACCTCCCCCGCGCGCGAAATAGGAGGATCAATAACGTGACTCGCTCCGCTCACAGCGCGGTATCCGCCAACTCTTTGAATCCGGACGGCGCATACGGGCCGATCACGAGTTGCTCGAGCACGCCTGCTCCCACGCGCTCCGTCTCCGGCCCGATCAGCCGCGCGGTGCAGAACGCCTGCACATGCCAGAAACGGGGATCGTTCTCGTTGACGCTTGCGAGGTCATAGGTGTCGTAGCCGAGCGCGTTCTCGCCTTTGTAATGGCCGTGGCCCCATTCGGGATGCATGTAGCCGATACCGGACATGTAGAAATTGAATCGCGGCGTGAGTTCCGCGCGCCATGCACCGCCGTCCGGCGCAATCGTTTCGATGATTGCGCTCTTCGCATGCCGCGTTCCGGATTTGTAGACGATCTCGGAGCCGCAGCGCGCCATATGCACCGGCTCCGCGTCGCCGAGCGCTCCCAGCACCGAGGCCGTGTTCCAGGGGATTCCGCTCGCTTCCGCATTGTTGTGATAAAGCATGAAACGATCCGCAAAATTGAGCGGCGCCCAAAGCCAATAGAATTGCGGCGGTCGCGGCGGCGCTGCCGGCTGCGGATCGCCGAGCCCGATGGGCCGCACGCCCCAGGAGCGGTCGCGCGTGCCGACCATCATGTCGGGATCGATGCGCTTGCCCTTCACGCTCACAAAGCCTTCGTAACCGCCGTTCTGCGTCAGCCGCGTATAATCCATCACCGTGCGGGGACCGTGGCGATAGGTGAAGCGCGGTTCCTCCACCGCATTCGCGCGCGCCTCGAACAGGAGATCGGCCGAGATGCCATGTTCGTTATCGTCGACCCGCAAACGCAGCTTCTTAAGCGGCTCGACCACTTCGATGGAGATGGGCCCCACCTTCGTATCCATCCGTTCGGAGCGGAGCAGGCGCGACGCGTGCAGATTGTGCTGCACGCCATTCTCGATGACGGAGAACGCCGCATCCATCACATTCAGATGCGGATAGACGCCGAGCGCGGCCGCGAAGAACACCTGGCCGTCCATCGTGTAGCCGTTGAAGAAGTAACGGTCGTAGAAATTGCGGTCCGTGCCCGAAGTGGCGATGGGCTCCGGCAACTGGTGAACGGGATAGTCGTCCGCTTTGGTGAGCATGGGCGTGCCTGCTTTTTTGCCAGCATGGCGTGCCCCGGCGGGCAGGGCAACACCCGAGGCAGGAGCGGCTTCGAGCCCTCATCTCAAATACGGCGCGACCTTCGATTTCAGGAGGCGGGCAAGGCCTGCGTCCATAAAGGCGAACTTGTCCGGGATATCGAGACAGACGATCCTGGCATTGCGGAGCGAGCCGCGGAACCGGGCCGAGAGTTTTGCGCGGTGGCCGTTCTCCATCACGAAGATGATGTCCGCCCATTCCACCAGCTCAGCCGTCAGCGGCGTTTCCGCGTCCCCGCTCGTTCCGGCCGACGCCGTTTCGATGCCTGGATAGTTCGCAAAGACATTCTCCGCCGTCGGACTGCGCGCCCGGTTGCGTCCGCAGACAAAAAGGACTCGTTTCATCTGAAGTGCGGAAATCGTTGCGGCCCGCTATTCGACAACGCCTACCGGGCCTCGGCGCCCGTGAGGTAGACGACCTTCTCGTCATACGCAACATAGATGCGAAGCTGACGCAGCACGCTCATGCCCAGAACGATATTCGCGTCGTGATTTCGGCCCGCGTCGAAATGGTCCTGCGGGATCAGCCTGATCTGGGGATTCGAGACGGAAACGCCTGCGAAACTCAGCGTGGCGAACGGAAAGGCGTATAGCGGCGTCGATGTGCCGCCGTTGATCTCTTCCGTTCCGAGGGACTTGAGGCGCGGATCCGCATCCGGCCATCCGAAAAGCCGGCGCGCCGCATCGAGACTCATGATGGAACTCGGCGAACCGGTGTCGAAAATGACCGAGACCGGTTTTCCGTCGAGCGATGCTTCGACCGTAATATGCTTGCTCCTGTCGAGGTCGATCGGTATTGCCGCGAAGGCGTCGTGCGTCCAATAGACGGCACTGCCGGGGCATTCGCTGTGCATGAAAACATTGAATTTGCCGTGAAAGAAATCGTATTCGATGTCGTAATTCCTCATCATGTCGTAAGCGAGCAGCCCCGAAATCGTGTAAGGCAGGATTTCATTCGGTATCACGACAACCTGCCAGCGCGAACTCGAATGAAGCGGCCCGATTCTGAACGAATCCAGATAGGCATATTCGTTGATCGCGACATTGTTCAGGAACGACCCGCCATAAGGCGTCCATTTTTCCCTCGCGCCGAGTTCCTCCGCCGTTTCATCGGTTATCGCCGTATATTCGCTTCCCGTGTCGACGAGCAATTGCGCGGGCAGATCGTTGAGCATGACCGGTACCGCAAACTCGCCGGTTTGCAATGTCTGCATGTCAAGCGACACGATTTCCTGCAGAGTGCAGGTTTTCGGTGGGGCATCGGCGCCGCTTGCTGCCGCAGACAGGAGCAAAAACGGCAGGGCGATCGAGCAATTCCACACTGCGATCCGGTGTCCGCTGAAATCCATCATCGCGGCCTCAATGCAGCCGCGCCAGATCGACGGTCGCCAATTGATGCGTGGCAAAATTCACCGAGCAGACGCTTGCAGAAGCTTGCAACAGGCGCCGGGCTTCGGTGACATTTCCCTGCATCTGTTGCCATTCGCCCACAAAAAAATCGACTGTGCACTGCATGTCCTCGCCCGTGTCGGAGTCCTTGCCTTTCAGCTCGAGTAGCGAGTCCGGCGTCACCTTACCGAGAAACAGCTGCACCAGCGGTCCGGGCCATACGGAAAGATTCGCCTTGGCGAAACGCGCCGCGATGTCCTCCGGAACCTTGGCGTTCTGTCGCGACTGCGACATCGCGAGCCATATGAACGCAAAAAGCTGCAGATTGCTGCGCTCAAGACTGTCCTTGAATGAACTCGCAGCGTCGTCGAAGCGTCCCATGGCCCACAGGGTCTGGCCCTTTACGACGTAGCCGTCCGCACCGTCCCGCCAGCGATCGATTGCGGAATCGAAATTGTCGAGCGCCTTCGGAAAATCGCCCTTCGTGAAATATATCTTGCCCATTCTATCGTAGGGAGAGGCCCATCGCGGGGAAATATCGCCGGCCGCGTCGGCATCCGCTATCGCCTTGTCGAAATCGCCTTTGCGCTGGAACAGATCCGACCGGCCGAGCAGAAGGTCTGCATCTTTCGGGCGGGCGGCGATGAACGGCGTGTAGTCGGCGATCGCGTCGTCGTATTTCCCCATTTGAATGTAAACGGAATTGCGAAAGTTGTGGATCTGCCAGTTTTGCGGCTGCAGTTGAATGGCGCTGCTGCAATCCGCGACGGCTTCGGGGAACATCCCTTTGGCGGCATAGCCGGCGCAGCGGTCGAGCCATGTGTCGGCTCTGTCGGGCCTCGCGCGGATGGCGGCGGTGAAATCCGCAATTGCGGAGTCGTATTGTCCTTGCTCAAGATAATTGTTGCCGCGAGCCAGATAGGCGGGAACCAGCAAATGTGCCGGCAGGTCCGCGTCGCCAAGCGCGACCGAAAGCAGTTTGATTGCCGCAGTACGATCAGAACGCGCCGAAGCGGCGGCACCAGCGTTGAAATCCCGATATCCGTCCGCGCGAGCGCCGGTCGCGAATGCCAAAAGCAAAACGCACGCCGACAAAAGCGACTTTGCCAATATCTTCTCCCCCAAATTGAGGCGAAGTCTAAAGCAAATACCGGCCTCGTTCAAATGCCTGATCTTTGCTAAGCCCGTTGCCGACATTTCCGCTCGAAACTACTCTCCTCCCCACGCGGCTGGATCATCGGCCAACAACGGACAGTCGATCGAAACGCCGCATGCTGCGATTCCTGCGAGCTCTGTCGCCCAAAGTCGAATTTGCCATCGTTGTCGGCGTGGCGTTCGGCTATATCATCCTCGTCAGCATCGCGGTCGCGGTGCATCCGCGCTCCGGCCCCCATCACACAAATGGCAGCCTGATCGGCCTCGTTGTCTTCGAAACAATCCTGATGGCCGTACTCTTCCCGCTTTTGCGCATTCGCGGCTGGACGTTTGCCAAAATCGGTCTCGCTCCAACCTTGCGCGAAACGAGCGTGGGTCTTCTCCTCGCTCTGGCCTTCTACGCGTTATGGACTGTGTTGTGGGTCGCAATCGTCCTGTTTTCGCACGAAACCGCGCAACGGATGGCCGAAACGCGGATCGTGGCGCAGGGCATACCTTTGGCCACAATCGTCCTGGTCAGTCCGGTCAACGCGTTTTTCGAGGAAGTTTTTGTCTGCGGCTATGTCATGACCGCGCTGCACCGAAAGGAGAACGTCTGGTTCGCCCTCAATGCCAGCGTTGCGATCAGATTGCTCTATCACCTTTACCAGGGCCCGCTCGGCGTCCTCAGCGTCATCCCGTTCGGTCTCATCTTCGGATACTGGTACGCGCGAACCGGCCGCTTATGGCCTGTGGTCGTGGCTCATTCCGCGATCGATATTGTTGGGATGCTGGCGAGCGTCCGTTAGTCGGATCGGCAGCAATGGTCGGTGGGGTCTGCGCGAGGGAAGCATGACGGACAGAGACATTCTCTCGCAAGAAAACGGTGCCGGCTTCGCAGAGTGGAGCACGAGACGAATCCAGGCTGCATTGTTCGTCCTGGGTTTTGGGCTCGCGCTGTTTCTGGGCTATTTCGCGCTGCCGGTGATGGTTAGAAATATATCGTGCCCGGCGGGCACATTCATGTCCGGACCGCTGGGCGAGCAAACTGAGAGTTTTGTGGCGGTTTTCATCCCGGTTGCGTGTTTGATTTTGCTGTTCTGTTTGGCGCCCGAAACACGGCGGCCGATTGCCGCGGTCTCGACGATCAAGCGGCATCTCGTCGTTTTCGCAGCCATCGCATGTTGTACTCTGCTGGCCGCCGCCGCTGTTTTGACCGACGTAACATTCTCATTCTTCTGTGCGACGCCAACCGCCATCCTGCTTCATCGAGGGGTCGTGAAGTCCTATCAACGCCACTCGTGGAGCGACGTCAAAACCGTTCGTGCGTATTGCTGGAATTCGGCTCGTCTTGGGCGGAGCAATGGTATCGGGTCCTATATGGGACACGGCAGCCTGAAACTAACGCTTTCCGATGGCTCGGAATTTGTTCTGAATCTGGGGTCCGGCCAATACACTGCAGGTCAACAGAACGCCTTGCACGATTCGGAATTAATTCGGCGGGCCCTGGCTGGGGACGCCTATCGATACGAATTTCCCGATATCAGTCTTTGCCCTGCTCGCATCTATGACCTATTTGTGACTTGGCGATCTTAGCGACGCGATCGGCGTTGCCGCGGTGTTGTAGCCGAATGTCAATCGCGATTTCACGGCAGATCCTCCCCGTCATCCGGTTCTTCCACATCGCGCAGCGCGGAGGCGGAAATCTCGACGGGCTTTTGTCCCGCGTGCGCGAGCGATGCGTTCAATGCCGCCAGAGGTCCGGCCTTCATCGCCGCCCAATCGGTCTTCGCGGCTTGGAGCGCGGCAAGCGCATCGGCTACGGTCGTCTGCTGGGATTGCGTCGGTGCCGCATCGGCGGATTCAAGCGAAGATTCGCTGCGGGCGAGTTTGCGTGCGATCGCCTCGAATGTCGGTTGTCCGGCGGCAGGTTTTGCGTGCAATTTCTCGACCAACGCGCTTGTCGCTGTGTCGAGTTTGGCGTTCGCCGGAAAGCGTCTGTCGAGTTCTTTGCGCAGTACCGCCTGCTCGCGGTAGCCATTGCTCGCTTCGGCCAGCGCCGCATCGATCTTCAGCGACAATGCCAGTTCGGCCTTGAGATCGTCGGCGCTTGCGGTCACACGCGGATCTTCGGTGAGCGTGAGCGGAGCGGTGTAGCGTTTGCCGCCGACATCCAGCACGACCGTATAGATTCCCGGCAGCGCGAACGGGCCTTCGGGCTCGAGCGGCGTGCCATGGCCCCACACGGCTGCGATGCTGTAGCCGTAGCCGAGCGCGTCTGGCCGCTCATAGCGCAGATCCCACACGAAGCGATGCATGCCCGGTGCCCCGGAAAGCGTCGCGGAGTCCTGAACCCAGGCCTTGGCGAAATAACGCTCGGCCTTCAGCCGCTCGGGCTCTTGCGCGCTCGAAAAGCTTCTTACCACCTGTCCATTGGCGTCGAGAATTTGCAGCGTCACAGGGCCGCTCGCGTCTGCGCCAAGCCGGTAGTCGACAATCGCGCCGGCAGGAGGATTTTCGCCGGCCGGCGTTTCCGGCGGCAGCGGCGTGTCCGTGTTGTTGTTCGGATGCACGCGAATGGCGCTTGCCGGCGCAAACAGATGCGCCGGCTCATCGGCGAGGCCGCCCGCGATTTCGCGCAACGGCGCCACATCGTCGAGCACCCAGATGGAGCTGCCTTCGGTTGCCGCGATCAGATCGTCGCCGTGCACCAGCAGATCGGTCACCCAGGCCGTCGGCAGATTCTGCTGCAACGGGCTCCATTGCGCGCCGTCGTCGAACGAGACGAAAACACCTTCGTCGGTTCCGGCATAAAGCAGGCCCGACTTTACGGGATCGACGCGCACCACGCTGACGAAATGATCGCGCGGCAAGCCTGCGTCGATTTCCTGCCAGCTCGCTCCCCCATCGCGCGTACGCAGCACATGCGGCTGGAAATCGTCGATGCGGTGGCCGTCGACCGCGGCATAGGCGACGCCGTCTTCGCGCGGCGAAAGATCGAGCGACTGCACCTTTGCCCATAGCGCGATGGTCGGCGGCGTCACATTGCTCCAATGCGCGCCGCCGTCGGTCGTGCGCTGGATCAGCCCGTCATCGGTCCCGACCCAGATTTCGTCTGCGTTGCGCGACGACGGCGCAATGGTCGCGATCGAACCATAGCCGCAATCCTTGGCGTCGGAAGGCAACACGTCGCCGTCGCAGTTCTTCGCGTTTGCGGTCTTGCCGGTGAGATCGCCGCCGATCACCGTCCAGCTCTTGCCCTGGTCGCGGGAGCGGAACAGCACCTGTCCGCCGAGATAAAGCGAGGCACGTCCCGTGTTCGAAGACACCAGCGGCGTCACCCACAGATAATGATATTTCGAAAGCGTCGGTCGCTTGCCGTAAGTGTCTTCGGGCCATGGCGTCACGTCCTCGACCTGGCCGGTGCGCTCATCCCATTTGCTGATGTGTCCGCCGAGTCCGGAACCGTAGACGATCGCGGGATCTGCCGGATCGGGAATATCGTAATCGCGCTCGTCGCCGCCCACCGGATGCCAATCGCGATAGGTGAGCTCGCCGTAATCGCTGCGGCTGGCGATTCCGACCGTGCCGCTGTCCTGCTGCCCGGAATAGATCCAATAGGGAAAGCGGTTGTCGGCAGCCAGATGATAGAATTGTCCAGTTGGCTGATTGTACCAGCTGCTCCAGGTCGCCCCGCCGTTCACGCTCACGACCGCACCCTGGTCCGAGCCCGTGATCATACGATCGGGATGAAGCGGATTGATCCAGATGTGATGGTAGTCGTCTCCCCCCGGCGCGCCTTTGACGATCGTGCAGGTCTTGCCGCCTTGCGCGCAGCGCCGGATCGATTGGCCGACGGTGTAGACGACATCGGGATCGTTCGGCGCAACGGTGAGCCGGCTCGCATACCAGTTGGTGAACGCATCCGAATCGTTCACGCGCGTCCAATGCGCGCCGCCGTCGTCCGAGCGCCACAGGCCACCGGCCGCTTTCGAATCCACCGCCGCATAGATGCGCGTGGCCTTGCCGAGATGCGTCACGCCGAGCCCGATGCGGCCCAGCGCCGATGCGGGCCAGCCGCCGCCGGATAATTTGTGCCAGGTCATGCCGCCGTCCGCGGATTTGTAAATCGCGCTTCCGGGCCCGACGACGGGCGTGAAATAGCTCTGCCAGGGATATTGATGCGCTTCCCAGGCGCTCGCGAAAACCAGCTTGGGATTTGCGGGATCGCTCGCGATGTCGACCACGCCGGTCCAGTCATTGATTTTGAGAACCTGCGACCAGGTTTTCCCACCGTCGGTGGAACGATAAAGCCCGCGGTCGGCGCTGGGCCCGAAGAAATGTCCCTGCGCACCCACCAGCACGATGTTGTCGTTCTTCGGGTCGACCCAGATGCGGCCGATATACCGCGTGTCGGCAAGACCCAGCGGCGTCCAATGCGCGCCGCCGTCGGTCGATTTGAAAACGCCGAGTCCCGCGGCAATGTCGTAGCGCGGCTCCGGCTGGCCCGTGCCGACATAAATCGTGTTCGGATTCGAAGGCGCCACCGCAAGCGCGCCGATCGAGGCGGCGGGCCCGTGCTGGAACTGCGGCTGCCAGGTCTGCCCCGCATCGTCCGTCTTCCAGATGCCGCCGCCGGCCGCGCCGAAATAGAAGGTATCTGGCTTCGAAGGCACGCCTTCGACGGCAGTCGCCCAGCCGCCGCGAAACGGCCCGAGCTCGCGCCAGTGGAGATCGGTATAAAGCGCGGCCATTGTTGCAGGCGGCTCCTGTGCCTGCGCCAGAGCAACCGTCAAGACGAACAACACCGCACCGCCGAAAATCCTGATCATTATCGCCCAACCGCCTGTGTGACGGCGCGGACGCTAGCCTTTTCAGCCGCGTGAAATCCAGTGGGCTACCACCCGGCTCGGCCGCCTATGTCCGTAACTGCAAGTTGCGCGTCAGGCGCAAGCGTCGGAGAAAACAATGCGAGCAGCAACATTAGATTTTTCATGCGAATGACCGTGCCATTCGTCCCGCGCCGATAGTAGAGATTTTTCCGCATCCGGATGAGAAATACGCGTCCAACCGATCCGACAAAATACTGGCTCAGGTGAGCACCAAGAGTTTGGCTGTCTGCGCGACTCTACTGAGCGGTCATCTTATCGTCATCCACCCGAGTGGTCCCGTCGGTGATGGTTCAGGGCTTCGCGCTAGCTATGAGCGTCACAGCCCGGCCGGTCCGAAGCTTCGTTTGTATGTAGTTATTGCATGTTGCGCAATTGGAAGACGTCAACTTGAACAACCGCTGACGCGCGACCTGATCAATCCACCTGCAATCCGGGGAAACTGTACGCTGCCGAAGGGGTCACAAGCTTGAGTGAACCGGCGAAACACAGTATTGTTTGCTCAAGTCCTCGGGGCCATCGGCTGATTTCTTGGAGCATTCCAAACATGTCGGCGCTTCGTGCATTGATCATGGCATTGCCCATTGCCGTCATGAGCATTCCGGCCGCAGCAGGCAGCGACTTCAGCGGTAGCTGGACTGTCACGCTCATGAACGCGCACCCGGCCAGCCTCGATGGGCAAAGCGCCTGCTTCGACTTCACCGAGACGGGCACCGTAGACGATCGGCAGGACAGCGGCACTTTTACGATCGCGGGTACGTCCGTCGCCGGGCAGTACTACCTCATCGACCGTGTGCTGATGGCATTCGCCTCGCTACCCAACAATGGCTATCTCGTTCTCACGGGCCGTTTTGATCCTACCCAAGACTCCCTCATGCATACCTCGTTTCTTGAAGTTGTGAGCGGCCAGATCAGCACTGCGACATTTACCGCTACCAGCGACTGCAGCTGATTTGAGCCTGAAGGCAATTGGCGCTGTTAATTGCTTTGGTGTTTCTGCTCTCAAAAGCGTTGCGCCGCTCTTGCTTTTTTTGGTCTGCTCCGGAAAGCAATCGGCAATTTCTCAAATGCGTCGACGAAACGGTCACGCCTCGCTTGAAGACCGACCGTTGCCGTGACCTTGTCGCCCCGCCGATTGAGCCCGACGAAGCCCGAATTCGCCCGCAGAAGTGCCCTGTTGCTCTGGGAGCCCATCCTGCGTATTTTCCCGGCGCACCGAAGCGCCTCGCTTCGGTCGGGCCGCCTTAGCTCAGCCGGTAGAGCACCGCATTCGTAAT
>Ga0302324_100003654_pt1 | contig 34629 bp, 37 predicted proteins | sample Palsa_T0_1_FD_201949 | JGI IMG/M metagenome (GOLD analysis project Ga0302324, IMG submission 201949) | Peat permafrost microbial communities from Stordalen Mire near Abisko, Sweden - Palsa_T0_1 | ecosystem: Environmental > Terrestrial > Soil > Palsa > Peat permafrost | place: Sweden: Abisko...
CCCCCCCTAAGAACGTTGGAAAATCCCCTGGCTCATCTGCCGTGTTCCAGCGTGCTGGAGTACGAGAAAGGCCAGAACATTTACAGTCAGGATCAACCCTCCACCGGCATTTACCTGGTGATCGAAGGGAAGGTGCGGCTCTCCCGCATGGCCGGCGAGGGCCACCGGGTAATCTTGGACATCTATCAACCCGACGAGTTCTTCGGCGAATCGGCGCTCCTCGATCTCCCGCGGCGCGCCGAACAGGCCACTGCGATGGAGAACACCCGGTTGATGACTTGGACCACCGAGGAGATCGAAGATGTCGTCACCAATCGGCCCCGGTTGGCCGTGGCGCTCTTGCAAATCCTGGTCCAACGGACTTTGGAGCTCGGACACCGCATCGAAAGCTTTTCGGTGGATAATATCGCGCGCCGGCTGGCCCGCGCCTTGATCCGCTTCAGCGAGCGGTTAGGTACGCCCGAGCAGGATGGCACCGTGCGCTTGACACCGTTCACTCAAAAGCTGCTCTCGCAGTATGTGGGCACCTCTCGGGAATTAGTCAACCACTACATGAACCAGTTCCGCCGCGAAGGCTACCTGCGCTACTCGCACAAAGGCATCGTCCTGGACCGCGACGCATTGAAAGCGTGGCTAGGCCGGGGCGAGTGATCGGCAGCCGCCGGAACCAGTTCCAGCCGTCACTGAAAGCCCACGTCTGACCGCGTTCGCCACGGGATCGGCAGAATCGTCCTGGGAGGCGTTCTTACGGAATTCACAAACACAAATAGTCTTCGCGGTTCCATTTATGCGCCAGTTGTTTCAACTGGTTTATAGTTCATACCAAATGGGACTTGGATTCCAGGGGCATTTCTTGCCGCGTGCGCATGGATCGGGTGGGTCGATGCTCGTCCAGAGTGAGCATTCTTACAGAATGGACAAGAAAGAGCGTTCGTGGTTACCATTTGTATTGCGGGTAAAGACAATAGCATATTTATTAGTTCCGCCCCGCGCTGATGGATTTCAAAAGCCTTGTCGTCACGCGGGCAGATAGGCTGGCGCGTCGATCGTCCCGGCGGAAAGGATTACTTGCCCCCACTCCAATCGCTTTCGGTTGTGAAGTAACGATGCAATGGCTGAAGAGGCAGAGCCAACCGCAGGATACGGCTGCTGCGCAAAAGGCTGTAGAGCAAGCCCGAAAAGCCGCAGACCAGGCCCGAAAGGCCGCCGAGCAGTGCCGCAGAACTACACGCTGGCAGTTCGCTGGACTCACAAAGCGGCCGAGCAGGGGAACGCCGGCGCTCAGTACAACATCGGCTGTCTGTATGCCCAGGGCCGCCGCGTGCCACAGGACTATGTACAGGCACACATGTGGCTGAACCTTGCGGCTTCACGTGCAAGTGGCGACGAACAAAAAGCCTACGCCGGTCAACGGGACTTCCTCGCCGGGAAGATGACCGCCCAACAAATCGCCGAGGCGCAGCGGTTCGCGCGAGAATGGAAACCCAGCGCCGAGATAAGAACCGACCGCCTAATAGACCTGCCAGAGCAGTCCAGAACCGGCACAGGGTTTACCTTACGTTAATCAAAAGTCGGCTTTGGGTGACGAATGCGGGAGCGACCGGGAAACGTAGTATTCAGGATCGGCGAACTTCTCCTGAAACACCTGCTCCCAACGCGCGTTATTACCTTCGAGTTTGCGCTGATGGCTGCTCTTGGAACTCTCGTCGCCGGCGGCCGCTTGCCTGCCGGGACGTCTCTGCGGTTGCGTGCGCTCTGCCTCGGGCTTACGCTGTGCGCCTTCGAGCCAACCGGCTGCACCTGGCGTCGCGCGATGCGGCGCTTGCAAATCGGCCATCTTGGATTTAACTTGCCCCGGTTGGGAACGGTGGAAGAAAGAGGCAACGCAGGTCCGGAATTCGTGCTTGTCGATTGAGAGCGCGGCACTGCCCGGCTCAATTCGTATAATAGTCCCTGACGCGATCAGGCTTAGTTGAACCGAGTCGAGCAGCAGGACTGGCCACTTGATGTACACTTCCGCGCACGTATCCAGAGCCAGGGCGCGATCCGTCGTAAAGAGGGCGACTCTACTGCTGATACTCACGATCTCTCCCCAGCCGGATTCTCCTCCGACCTGGTAGCGGACCGGAAGTTTAATCGCAAAGGGGATGGCTTGCTGGCCTCCATCCGGACCTCCGTCAGTCTTGTAAGGCCGTCTCGACCAGTCCCGTGAATCGGAACCTTGCAAAGCAAAAGATGTGTGTATTAGCACGATAGCTCTCCCTGTTCGCCTTTTGAAAAACGAAAGACCATAAAAAGCAAAAGCATTTTCTTGTACCGCGCTTTTCTCAACTTAGCGGATATAATGTTGCTTCCGTGACTTGCCAGTAGCTAACGGACAGTTTCTTCCGCGGTCCCAAAAACTGACGCTACCTAGGTACAAGGAATGTTTTCAATTCCTTTCCTTCTGGGATTTGACGGCGAATCGGAGGAGATGGAACCCGGACGATTGGCGAGAAATCAAATGTCGTCTTAGTATAGCACACTAATTAGTTTCAAAATGGGCGCCAGGTTTTCCTAAGTTTTCCTAAGTGCTTAGCCGGTTCGGGGATCATGATGCAAATGCCCGCCGCTTGGCAGCTTCGATCGAGGAACGGGCGTTGTGCAGCGCCTGGCCAGCCACGTTGACCGCATTGCGTCAATTCGATCTCCAGTGCGTGGGTGGCTATCTTGCTGCCCGGCGACGCGAGGTTGACTCGCGCCCGGGCCGGGGGTCACTCCCTTAGCATCGTCAGGTAGACGGCGGCGGGAACCACGAGGAGGATGGCCGCCATCCCGAGCAGCAAAGCGCCATGTGCGGCGATGAATGCGGCGGCGAAGGTGACTAACGCTTGGAATTTGAACGCGGCAAAGCTCAACACGGTCTGGCGCAGCGCCGACTGAAACCAGGCCGAGGTGGCTCCGAAGCAGGCGCCGAGCAGGCCCATAGCGCTGGCAAAGGCGATCACTTGGGCTGCCGTGATCGGACGGCCGGCGGCTTGGGTGGCTTCGCGGCGGACGCGCATCTGGGCAATCCACCAAACACGGCCGGAATCTGGCACCACCGCGTGCGCCCGCATCTCTTCGCGCCCGTCGCCAATGGCGCCGCCGACGACCACCAGATCGGCGCAGATCGCGCAGGCCGCGACATGCTCGCGAAGGCTGGCCTCCACCCGCTCGGGCCAGCGGTTCTGGAGCACGGCAGCCAGAACCTCAGATTCCAATTCGCAATCGATCGGCTTCATGGCTCGCCTCCTTGTGGCTCGCGGCCCAACAATTCGGCCAGCTTTCGCCGCGCCCGAAACAACATGGATTTCAAGCTGGCAGGACGCACGCCGAGAACATCCGCGATCTCGCGGTGCGAAGCGCCTTCGGCATACGCCAGCCATAACATGGCCCGTTCGCGCGGCTTCAGGCGCGACATGGCGCGGGTCAAATCGGTCATACGCTCGGTGGCTCCCGCACCCTCGCCGGAGGGAACCCGCTCGATGTCGTCGCCGGCAGGGCCGGGTTCCGCGCGAGCCACACTTCGGCGACGGGCATCCCGTGCTAGATTCGTGGCGATGCGATACAGAGAATTGCGGCGGTGAGTCTCGTTGTCGTAAGCGGCGGCGGCGCGCAGGAAGCGGTAGAACGTCTCCTGAAGCAGGTCTTCGGCGAGTTGGCGATCTCCGGTAACGCGTACAAGGTATGCCCACAATCCACGCGCGGTCCGTTCGTAGAATGCGCGGAACGTCTCCTCGTCCATCATGAAACCCGCAGAGGTGGCATCGAGTGCGCTATCGCGTTGGATATCGTTATAGGCCGTCTCACGAAACATAGGAAGCGCGCGATCTTATCGTGGAGTGTATCTTGAATGTGGACTATCGGGCTGGCATCGCCGCCCGGGGAGCCGCAGACGCCGGCTCGATCAACCCCAGCCGCTGGGAGATCACAAAGGAGATTATCGCCGAGATCACAAAGCCCACGCCGAGGGCGATTCCGATAACGCCCAGGGCATGCAGCGACTGGGAGGCGGGGTCGGCGACTCGTCCCCCAACGATGTGCAGGCCGATACCGCCGGCAATCAACACGACGCCGCCCTGCACCGACCAGAGAATGCGGCCGAGCGGCGCGCCCAGGCTGCGGGGAGCCGCATCCAGGGTGATGGGCGAGGATTCGAGGAACTTGGCTCCGGCAGGCGATTGAATGTAGGCGAGCAGATCCTCGTTTGCGGTAAAGCGATCCAGGAGCTTCGTGTGCGCGTCGGTCTGGACTTTGGCCAGCCGGCTCCACCTTTTGTAGTCGACCAGCGTGCGAATGAGCCAGACAAGCAGCCCGACCGCCAGGCTGAAGCCGGCGAAAACGCTCAGGCCACCCAGCACGTCCCGCCATAAATCCAAGACCTGGGAGGCGGGGTCCTGGCGAGAGCGCGGGAGGATACCCTCGCCCATGTAGAACGACGGATTGCGCGCGATTTCGGGGTGGGCGTTGAGAAAGCCGACGAGCGAGGGGTATGGCGCAAGGTAGGACGGATTGCCCAGGAGGCCCGGGTCGAGCGCCAGAACCCCGCGCAATGAGGGCGGATAGTGGTCCAGCAGCGTCGACAGTTCGTCTTTGGCCCGCTGAGCGTCGGGCTGCTCGACCGTCAGGATGGACGAAGGTTGCGCGGCCGGCGGCGTGCTCTTTGGTGTCTGCGCCCACGCGTGCGGCAAAAGCGTAGCGGTAGACAGCGCCAGCATCGCGACTTTCAGGACCGGGCGGATTCGGGTTGGTGTGACCATGACATTCCTCTCTACCGCATAGTTACGCGGGGAGGGGGCGCAGGTTAACAGCGGAGCTAGCGAAATAAATGGTGGCCTATGCTGGATCGGGCTAATTGCCGATCTCGTGCGGCCGATTTGCTGGGCGCTGGGTGCCCTCCGCAACTAACCTGAAGTGCCGGACTGCGTTCGCTTGGGGGGCGCCTTCCGTGACATCGCGCACGCGCGGGCGATCCTGCAGGAACAGCGCCGCCAGCCATTCCTCTGCCAACGCATCGTTCCAAGGAAGGTAATGGTCCAACCCGGCGAAGCAGAGTTCGGCATGCCAGTTGCCGCCTGAATCGCGCCTGAACGTGACCGTGACACCGGACGGGAGGTGCCGGGCAGACGTCCTTCTCAGGTAGTTCTCGCTGATCTCCCGCAGGCCGCCCAGGAGCGGGCCAGTGCGCAGATAGTCCTGGCCGGCGTTGAAACGCAGCAACTTCGCAACATTCGCAATCGTCCAATCACTGCCGAAAATCCGGCCCAGGGTAGGCTGCGGTTGCAGCGGAGCGTCCATGACTCTTTAATGATCCCATGGATTTAGAGGTTGCCCGCGACCCGCCCACGGAACGCGAATGCTACTTTGTCTGCAGGTGCACCTGGCTGTCCACCGCCTCGTGAATATCCCAGGTCGCAAGATCGTCGCTTGCGTTCGCCAAGCCGCCCCGGATCTCGCGGGCATGCGTCCTCTCCCGCTGCGCCTGCTTCTTCATCTTCAACCTGTCGAGGATCAGCGCGTGGCTTTCGAGCAAATCGGCCAGAAGAGGGTGCGTCGGGCCATATGTCCTTGCGGCCGAGGCGAGTGCCCGCTCCATGGCGGGCTCGGCCTGGCGGGGCCGACCCATCATGTATTCGAGTGAAGCTAAGCTTGCGTAAGCCCGAATCAGGTTAGGGTGATCGGGGCTCAGCGTGTGCTCCCACACCCGTATGGCTTCGCTCTCGCGGCCGAGCGCTTCGGTATAACGCCCGGTGCGCATCTCCACGGCTGCCAGATTGTGCAATACCGTTGGACGGAGATCCCCCGCCTCCGGCGATTGCGCCGCTGTCTGCCAGGCGTGGCGTAATTCCTCCTCCGCCGCGGACAACTGTCCGCGTTTCAGATGCAAGGCGCTCCAGACGTTCAGAAGCTCGGCACGTGCCAGGCCGCCGGCGACGAGCGCAGACGATTCCCCGGCTTTCTGAAGAGCAGCCTCCGCTTGACGATCTTGCCCCGCTTCCAGGAGCGCCGTCGCCAACATTACGCGGAGGTGCAATAGCTCCTCGGCGGGTGCTCCGGTTCGGAGACGTAGGTCGAGCCCGCACGCAAAGGCGGCGGCAGCCTGGCTTGGGTTTCCCGCGTCGAGCGCGCGGTTTCCTTGAGCCATCCATTTCATTTGCGGCCCGCAAAGGCCGTTCGTGATCACTACTAACGCAATCGTCCAGTTCATGCCGTTAATACGCCGCCGTGCTTCGCGGCGGTATGCGCCGACTAATGCCTTCAATCGCTTGCGCAGACGTGGCGCGAATTGGCACGGATTGGCGTGGCCCCTTCCGAAGACCTAACTTTCCTCGGGCGGAGTCGTCATATTGCTTAAGGTCCGATGCGGCGGTCGAACCGGTGTGCGTTTCCATCCACCGCCGGCAAACTGATTCCGACGGTCCGTGATGTCTCATGCTCCCCTTTGCCTCACTAGGTCCCGAAGATCGCCTGGATTCCTGGAAAGAGATCGCCGGTTACCTGAAGCGTGGTATACGGACGGTGCAGCGCTGGGAACGCGTCAGCGGTTTGCCCGTTCACCGGTTGGACCGGCAGGGTTCGGTGTTTGCCTATAAAGCCGAGTTAGATGTCTGGTGGGCGGGCAGGCAGCAGACCGATGCGCCTGCGGAAGAACAGGAGTCGAGCGATCCGGCGCCCAGCGCGCGTTCCCGCTGGATTGGAGCGGTCATCTTTTCGGTAGCGCTCGTCGCCATCGTAGGGGTTGCTCTGGCGCGCTGGGCTGTCGTCCCGCGTTCGGACTTCACCGTTCTGGACCCGGTTCCGTTGACTTCCGATTTAGGGTCCGAAAGCGAACCGGCCTTTTCGCCGGATGGCAATCAGGTGGCATACGCCTGGGATGGTCCGTCTCAGAACCAATGGGACATCTATGTGAGGATGGTCGGCTCGGACGCACCCCTTCGGCTGACCAAGGGCCCGGCACAGAATGTATCGCCGGCCTGGTCGCCCGACGGCCGATTCATCGCTTTCCGCCGATTCCCGGCGAAGGGTAGGACGCAGGTCGTTTTAATTCCACCGATTGGAGGGCACGAAAAAGTCATTTCCGAGGATCCGCGCACAATGGACTCCCTGGCTTGGTCGCCGGACAACCGCTGGATCGTGACTTCAGCATATGAAACCGCGCCGGGACCTGTGGGGCTTGCCGCCATCGATGTGAACACCGGAGAAATGCGCCGCCTGACCAGACCGCCTCGGGAAAACTGGGGCGACTTCGAACCGGCCGTTTCGCCCGATGGCGCGAGCATTGTATTCTCGCGCGATCTTGGCAGCACGTCCGAACTCTACCGGCTGAAGCTGAAAGACGGTCTCCAACCCGATGGTGAGCCACAGCCGCTTACCGCGCACCATCGCTGGACCGGTATGCCCGCATTCACTGCCAACGGAAGGGACGTCGTGTATTCGTCCGGGATCAAGGATGATGTTTCGAATCTGTGGCTGCTGCCGCTAGCCTTCGCGGGGCAGCCGCGCCCACTGTTTCGTTCCACCAACTCGTGTTATCAACCCGCGCTCTCGCGCCGGCGAAACCGATTGGCTTTTTCAGTCGGTAGGATTTTTCGGGTGGATACCTGGCGGCTGGATCTCACGCCTGACTTCAAACCCGCGGGACCGCCTGTGCGTCTGATCTCCTCTACGCACACCGATTACAACGCTCAATACTCGCCCGATGGCAAGTGGATCGCATTCCACTCCACGCGTTCGGGTGCATCCGAGATCTGGGTTTCGGAAGCGGACGGCTCGAACGCCGTACGCCTCACCAACTTCAATGCGCCCATCACCGGCAGCCCACGCTGGTCGCCGGATGGGCGGTGGATCGTCTTCGATTCCAACAAAGAAGGCCAATTTGAGGTGTACCGCGTGCCCCCCGAGGGAGGCGTTCCGGAGCGTCTGACGCGCGACCCGGCGACCGATGGTGTTCCGAGTTACTCGCGAGACGGGCGATCGATCTACTTCATGTCGAACCGCACTGGCAGCAATCAGGTTTGGAAGATGGACGCTAACGGCAGGAATGCCCGGCGGATCACCCGGCATGGCGGCTATCTCGCGTTCGAGTCGTATGACCGCCAATGGGTGTTCTACTCTCGCGAGGATGGCGATAGCCCGCTTTACCGCGTACCGGCAAACGGCGGGGAGGAAACGCAGGTGTTGCCCAGGGTCTACGAATTTGGATTCAGTGTCACGCCCAGGGGCGTGTTGTTCGCGGGAGGCGAGAACTCGGCCGGAATCGAGTTTCTGAGTTTTGAGACGGGGAAGGTTTCGGCATTTTTTCGTCCGGATCGGCAGATGACAGTTGGGCTGAGCTTGTCACCGGATCAGCTGCATCTTCTCTACCCGCAACGGGAGTCGTCGGGGAGCGACCTGATGCTGGTTGAGAATTTTCCGGAAGATCCATAACTGAATCCGGGAGGGGCTTTTGAGCGGGCAGGTGCGGGTTCTTCGTGGCGGCTTATTCTATTCTCCTGGTTCGAGCCCGCTTTGGAAGCGCTTAGGAACGGCAGCAAATCACGCCGCCCGCACCCACACCTTCTGCGCGGCCGACCGGCCCAACTGTACGCGCTGGCCGGCGACCCGCAGAGTCAGCGTGTCGTCGGCATTGCGGGATTCCACGCTCACCTCGGAACCCGGCCGCACTCCCAAGCCTTCCAGGTATTCCAACAGCCGCCGATCGCGCTCGTACACACTGGCGACGGCCACGGCTTCGCTGGCCGCACTTTCGTCGAGGGTTTTCAATCCACGGCGGCGCCGGTCGGCGGGCGTGTCCACGCCCACGCGGTTGCCGTGCGGGCAGGCTTCTCCAGCGCCCAGTTTCTCGACCAGCCTGCGCTCGAAGTCGCCCGAAACGGCGTGTTCGAGCTGCTCGGCTTCTTCGTGGACCTTGTACCATTCCATGCCGAAGATCTCGGTCAACATGCGCTCGATCAAATGGTGGCGGTTCAAGATGCGATTGGCAATCTCGCAGCCGGCGGACGTCAGCGTGATGTGGCCCTCCTCGCCCACGCGAATCAGCGCATCGCGCTTCAGGCGCTTGATGGCCATGGTTACCGCGGGCGCCGTGACGTTCAGCCAGCGCGATAGCGTGGCTGCCTTGACGGTTTCACCCTCGGATTCAGCTTCCGCGATCGCCTTGAGGTAGTTTTCCTTGGAAATGGTGATCTTCACGCGCTTGCTCCGATTGTATCGCGCTGTGGGAGAATCGAGAGCGGGACGCATCACCTATGGAGCAACTGCTGCGGGCAATCCAATCGGCGCGCATCTACGACCTGGCGCAGCCCTATTATCCGGGGATGCCGCACCATCCCAACCATCCTCCGTTCCTGTTTGGGCTGAATAAGAAGCATGGCGACTACGTGGCGCGCAATGGCGCGAGTTCGGCGTCGGAAGGTCTCACGCTGGGCGGCCACGTGGGCACGCACATTGATGCGCTGTGCCATTTTTCGTGCGGCGGCAAGCTGCACGGCGGCGATGCAGCAGCGGGCCTGCAGACCTACGCCAGCGGTCTCGAGCGCCATACGGTCGATACGATCGCGCCCATCCTTCGCCGCGGCGTGCTGCTGGATATCGCGGGACAGGCGGGTGTGGACGCGCTGCCCGCCGATTTCGAGATTACTCCCGAACATCTGGACCGAGCCACGGCTGCGGCGCAGGTGGAAGTGCGGCCCGGCGACGTGGTGCTGCTGCGCACTGGGTGGGCACGCTTTTGGGACGATGCGGCGCGGTTCATCGCGCAGGTGCATGGTCCAGGCCCGGGCGAGCCTGGCGCGCGCTGGCTTAGTAGCCGGGGTGTATTCGCCGCCGGTTCCGATACCGTGGCCTTCGAGAAGGTGCCCGACTCCAACATGCCGGTGCACGTGCATCTGCTGGTGGAAAGCGGCATACACATTATCGAGTGCCTGAACCTGGAGCAACTGGCGGCCGCCCGGCAGTATACCTTTCTGTTCGTGGCGGCGCCCCTGAAAATCCGGGGCGGCACCGGATCGCCCATACGCCCATTGGCTATCGTATGAGTACGCCGTCCGACTTCGCCCCCGTCCGCGAAGGGGAACAGATCGACACGCAGGCGCTCGCCGCTTACCTGCGCGGCAAGCTGGAAGGCGTCGAAGCTGGACTGACCGTGCGCCAATTCCCCGGCGGCCACTCTAACCTGACTTATCTATTGGAAGCCGGAGGGCGCGAGTATGTGTTGCGGCGTCCGCCACTGGGTCCGGTCGCGCCCAAAGCGCACGATATGGCGCGCGAGTACAACGTGCTGGGCGCCGTGCATCCTTTCTTTCCGCAGGCGCCGCGCGTGTTCCTGCTGTGCGGCGACCCTGCGGTCATCGGCGTGATTTTTTTCCTTATGGAACGCCGCCGCGGGTTGGTGCTGCGCCGCGACGTCCCCGCCGAATACGCGGCCGACCCCGGTTTCGGCGGCCGCGTGAGCGAGGCATTCGTGGATTGCCTGGCAGCGCTGCACGCCGTGGATGTGAACCGCGTGATGCTGGGGAAGCCCGCAGGTTTCCTCGAGCGCCAGGTGAATGGCTGGGCCGAGCGCTGGCAGCGCGCGCAAACCGAAGCGCTGCCGCAAATGGACCAGCTCATCCGCTGGCTGCAGGATCGCCTGCCCGAATCGCCCGCGCCCACCCTGGTGCACAACGATTACAAACTCGATAATCTGATGCTGGCCGCCACCGACCCCAGCCGCGTGGAAGCTGTGCTCGATTGGGAGATGGCTACGGTAGGCGATCCGCTGGTGGATCTGGGCTGCGTGATGTGCTACTGGCCGGAGGCAGGCGATCCGCCCGTGCGGCGCGATGCGCTCAGCGCCATCACCACCTTGCCCGGCTGGTTCACGCGCGCGCAGCTTGTTGAACGCTATGCGCGCATCACCGGTCGGGATGTTTCCGGCCTCGGCTATTATGAAGTGTTCGGGATCTTCAAGATCGCCGTGGTCCTCCAGCAAATCTATTTCCGGTACCACCGCGGGCAGACGCGGGACCATCGCTTTCGCAACTTCGACCAGCGCGTGCGCGGGCTCGTGGAGATTGCGGCCGGCCTCGCGGAATGGGCTGCCGAGCCGGGCCCACGGGGCGCCCCGTCGGGGAGTGGAGCGACCGGTTGAGCTCCCTCTATCTGATCCGCCACGGCCAAGCCGGCACGCGCGGGCGCTATGACGCGCTGTCGGATCTGGGCCGGCGGCAGGCCTACCTGTTGGGCCAATATCTGGCTGCGCAGCAGGTCCCGTTCAAGGCGTTGATCGCCGGATGCCTGAATCGCCAGCGGCAGACTGCCGACGAAGTTTGGCGCGCCTACCGTGAAGCGGGCGTCGTGGTGCCCGGCATCGTTTCCGATCCTAACTGGAACGAATTCGACATGACCGCCGTCTTCAGCGAATTTGCGCCGCTGTTGAGCGAAGCCGACCCACGGTTCAAACACGATTACGACGAATTATTGCGGAAGCTGGAGGATGCGGAATCTCCCATCCATCAGGCCTGGACCGACTGCGATACGCAGGCGATGCGCGCCTGGATGGAAGGCCGCTACCCGTGCCGTACCGAATCATGGGCGGCATTCGGCCGGCGCGTTCTGAGCGCGCGTCGATCGCTGGGCGCATATCAGCCCGGCGACGCGGTGGCCATTTTCACATCCGCTACGCCGATTTCGATCTGGATTGCGGCGGCGCTGGGCGTGTCCGACAGCCACATCATGCGGCTGGCCGGCGCGATGTACAATTCGGCCGTCACTACCATGCGCCTGCGGGACGACGATCTGATGCTGTTCAGCTTCAACGGTGTGCCGCATCTGAACGAGCCGCAACTCCGCACCTTCCGGTAATCGCCATGCGAATCATTGAAACAGTCGAAGAATTACGTTCGTTGATCGGCCAGGAAGTAGCCGTCGGCGAATGGTTTTCAGTCGAGCAATCGCGTATCGACGCCTTCGCCGAAGCCACCGGTGACCACCAGTGGATCCACCAGGACGTAGAACGCGCCAGGACCGAATCGCCCTTCGCCCGTACCATCGCGCACGGGTTCCTGACGCTGTCGCTGTTGAGTTGCCTCTCGCACGAGTGCTTCGAGATCCGCGGCGATTTCAAGATGCGGATCAATTACGGGCTGAACCGCGTGCGCTTTCCATCTCCGGTGCTGGCGGGGGCGCGCATTCGCCCGCGCTTCACGCTGCAGTCGCTGGAGGAGTTCGACGAAGGCTATCAGGCCGTGTGGGCGGTCAACATCGAGGTGGAAGGCGGCCGCAAACCGGCTCTTTACGCCGAGTGGGTGGTGCGGCTATACACGTAATGCGGGCTTATTTAGGGATTATCAAACGATACAACTTCTACCCTGCCAGCCGATCTGTGTCACGCACCCTTCTTCCACCAGGACCGGCACCGACCGCTGGCCGCCCGCCAGAGCTTTCATACGCTCCAGCGCCGCCGGGTCGCGCTCCACGTCGTATTCCACGAAATCGAGGTTTCGCAGCTCGAGCCAGTCGCGCATTTCCTGCGTGTAGGGACAGCGCGCGGTGCCGTACAGTTCGTATCGAGTGGCCATTATCCTAGTGTAGTGTCCACGAAATAGCTGGACAGCGGATTTAGCCGTGGGGCAGGCCATCGTTGTTGGTGGCCTGCCGAGTTCGAGCGCGGCGCGCAGACGACAAACAACGAATTGGAATCCCTATTGCAACTGCCAGAGCCATGACCTTGTGGCGGCTGGCCAGTACGGATCGGCATTCACCGGTAAGCTTCCGCTCTTCACCGAAAAACACGGGACTCACCGCAGCCCGATCGCTTACGCTTCAAATAGGATAGACTTCCTGGCCTGTCCCAGAGTCCGCATATTACAGCACGGTGTGCGTGTGTCCGAACTATAAAGTTGCCGACTTACAATTAAGTATCTACCACTTATTCTCAAAAACAGCCTCCGCAATCGCAAGCGTACCACTCTGACGGTGGCGAGTATCGCGGTCTCATTCTGCCTGCTAGGATTTCTGCTCGCCATGTATCGCGTGCTGTTCTATGGCAAGGAAACGATCCTACTCCCGCGCAGGCTCTCCGCCTGCTCACTCATCACCGCGTCTCTTTGACGCAGCCCATGCCGTCCTCCTACGAGGCCAAAATCGCGAAGGTGCCGGGCGTGAAAGCGGTGACTATGTGGCAATGGTTCGGGGGCGTCTATAAAGACGCGCGCGACCCCAAAAACTTCTTTATGCGCATGGCCGCGGAGCCCGCCGCGCTCTTTGACATCTTAACCGAAATACAGATCCCGGGAGGCCAGAAACAGGCCTTCCAGCGCGACCGGACCGGGTGCATCGCAGCCAAAGCCCTGGCGGACCGCCAAGGCTGGAAACTCGGCCAGCATATTGCGATCGTGGGCGATATCTTCTATGTCAACCTCGATCTTACTCTGGATGGCATCTTCGACACGCCCGATCATTTGGAAATGTTATTTTTCAATCACGACTATCTGCGCGAAAGCCTCTCGGGGCCCGCCCGGGCTATCGACACGATGTTCGATAACTCGCTGTGGGAGATGCGTATGAAGGGAAGGAGCGGGATCTCGCGGGCGCTCTAACGTGACGGCTGCGCGCCAGCGCGTGGTCATCTTAATGGTTTTTGTCAAGAAAACCGAGAAGACGCCGCGCCATGAAATCGATTTGGCCCTGTCCCGAGCGAAACTGATCGAGGCGACGGAGAAGTAAACAATGGCACGTATCACCGAATTGCACAAGAAATGGATGAGGGAGCCGAAGTACCGCAAGGCCTATGAGGCGCTGGAGGAGAAATTCGTCCTCTAGCCTCGGCGGTGATCGACGTCCGCAACCGCGCCGGGCTGACGCAGGAGCAGCTGGCGCAGAAGATGGGCACCACACAGCCCGTTGTCGCCCGGCTGGAAAGCGGGCGTTCCCGGCCGTCGATGGGCACGCTCGAAAGGCTTGCGGACACGACGGGCTCTCGCCTGCTCATCAGCTTCGCGCCGCGCACCGCGAAACGGTCGGCTTAGGCGAACTCGCGAACTTTCGTCGATCCGTGGCGCGAACTATTTCCTCTTCAGTGACGATGGTGCTCGGTTGAAGAGCCACATCGTACTTCGCACGCTCCGTATGTTAGGTATTGTCGGTATCGACGGACGCCGCCAGCTCGCCGTTACGGCCTACTGCGTGCACAGCTTTTTCGACACGTACCTCAAGCATGTACCCCGAGATTCGCGCTGTGGGATCCCATGGGGGGCAGGCGTCCACGCCTGCGGTGGGTCTCCAGACCCGCCCGGTATCGCTGTGTTTTTCTGATACCCAGCGGCCGTCCCGCTCAAAATCCGCTGGGAACGATCCAAAAGCTCTCGCGCCACTGGCTACCCGGCGGGATGCTTTGCAGTTCTTTATACACACCCGCGTGCGCCAGGTTGAAACCGTCGGTCACGGCGGACATGGGTTCGAAGCAGATGAACTGGCGGCCAGGCGGCGCGTACACCACCGCGACAGTGTACTTCGGCCCATAAATAACCGAAATCTTCTCCCGCGCGCCTTCCACCGAAAACGCCGCCTTTCCGGATCCGTCGCGTACCAGCCCGCCGAACACATCGTCGAGTGTTACGCCGGCCAGCGGCAGCGGATCGGCGAACTCCACCGGCTTTCGCTCGCCTGTCGGGATCAGCATTTTCGACAGCGTCAGGTGATCGCGCGCAGCCAGGTGCACCTTCCACTGCTCGCGGGGTGTGTCGTGAAGTTGGAAGTAAGGATGGTATCCGAGCCCCACCGGCATGGGATCGGCCGAGAGATTCTCGATCGTCGTGCGGACTTCAAGTATGTCGTCGCGCAGGGAATACGTCGTCTCGATGGTGTGCGCGAACGGAAACTGCGCCATCAATTCCGGATGCTTCCAGAATTCCAGGCGGCTGGTCACTCTTGCCGAATTGTCGTCGGCGTCTATCGCGGTCACCTGCCAGTCCGGCGAAAATGTGAGCAGGCCGTGAATAGGCTTCTGATTTTGGTCGCGGCGGATATTGCCCAGATCCGGGTTGACCCGGAATTTCTCGCCGTTGGCGAAGAACGCGTCTTCGCTCAGGCGGTTCGCCCATGGCGCCAGGAACGGAATGCCGCCGAATTGCGGCTTGGCCTTCATCTCGGCCAAAGTTCCATAGGGCAGCCAGAGCACATTCTTGCCGTTGACCTTGAACTCGTACGCCAGGTTGCCAAGGGATGGCGCGACGGACACCTCGATGTTGTGTGCGGCGTGGGCGAGGTGTACCACTTCCACGCCATCCACGACGGCTTTATGGGCGGAATAATCGGCGGCGATCGACATAAGCGGAAAGAGCAAAGCGGCGAACAGGCGCATTGAGTTGACTATACTATTGATCTTGATCCGGATCGCGGAGATCCAGCAGCGTTTCCTTTTGGCAGCACCAGCACGGCCCAGGCGCATAGGTGCGGATGGAGCAGACGTCGCACCAGTAAGTGATCACCTTCACGTGGCCGTCCTTGTGGATGAACATGGCCTTCGTGTGAATCGGGTCCACCAGGAACTGGTCCGGCGCGGTGAAGTGCCCCTTGGCTTCCAGGTCGAAGCCGGCCATCCGGGTATCGTTCAGCACTCCCTTGGTGGGTTCGTCGCCGTCCAGGAAAATGGCGTGATGGCCGGCCGCCTCGATGGCGGGTGGCTTGCCAGCCCGCTGCACAAGCGTGCCGCGAACGGTCGCGGGTGCGGGACTCTCGGCCAGACAGCCCACGGCCAGACTGGCGCACAGCAGGAAAGCGGCAGGTCGCATCGCTTTCATTTTACCGGATGCAAAGTCTCAAAGCCCGAGCGCGGTCGGGTGCGTGGGCTGGTACAACCCGAGCGTACCGCCGCTGGGCAAACGAATCGTGGTCTTCATCCCCCAACGCACCTTGTCGATCGCCGTGCATGTGACATTCTTGGCCAACAGCCATTCGATCGTAGCCTGCAAATCGTCGCACATCAAATAGAGTTCCGCGCCCAGCATCGCGTGCCCCGCGCCGGTTTCCGAGCCTTCACCGTCCCCGGGGTGCAGGGCGGCTTCCGCCGTGGGCAGCTTGAAGATGAGCCAGCTTCACCCCACGTCCTCCCAGCCGTCTGCGTCCCACGCAAGCCATTCCTCGTCCGCCGAAAACTCGTCGCGTGAAGGCGGTACGGACCGGTAAACGGAGCGTCCGCGCCCTGCGTCGGGGCAATCAACCGCAGCAGACGTACGCGTTCCTGAAGCGTCAATGATGCGACTAGCGGAAGAATGTCGTCGGCCGATAGAGTTTTGGCCATCGATTGCATTCTAGCAGGATCGCGCTACCGGGCCAGACCTGGCGACGCCCGTCGCCGGCAACCCGTCGGCCTCTCATAGGGATCGACTCGGACGAGAGGTCGGCAAGCCTGCCGCGTGGCCGAATTCCGAGGCGGTATGGAAGCACGCACGCGTCAGTGATACGTGAAATCGACCTTTTAACGCCCCTCCCTCGAGCCTGCTCCCGTGAAACCATGCAAATCATCCACGCCATGGATAATATGCAAGGATGATTCCCCGCCGTCCTCAGACCGCCGTTCAGAATGCTCTGGCGCGGCAGGCCGCCGTTGCCCTAACCGGCCCCCGTCAGGTCGGAAAAACGATGCTGGCCCACACCTTAGGGCCAAAACGCCGTCCGTTTACCTGGACCTGGAAGCCAGCGAAGATCGGGGCAAACTCGCCGATCCGGCCGCTTTCCTCGGCCGTTACGAGGACCGTTTGGTGTGCTTGACGAAATTCACCGCGTGCCGGAGTTGTTCGCTACCCTGCGCGGCCTGATCGATCGCGGACCCCGTCACGGACGGAGGACCTCCCGGTTCCTTATTCTCGGCTCGGCGTCGATGGATTTGCTGAAACAGTCTAGTGAATCGCTGGCCGGACGCATTGCCACGTCGCCATCGGCCACGACACCACCCCGCTCTGGATTCGTGGTGGTCCTGAATCTGGGAGGTGCGGCAGCACTGCGCTAGTCTGTCCCGGTAAACGCCGCTCACGCTTTTGTCAGGAAGGGTCGGCGGCCAAAAGCCTGTAGTCGCAACACGAGGGGTGGTTGCCGTCGCCACCCACTCAGTCTCAAACAACGATCTCGGGAGTTCCGATTGCCGAACGATGCTCAACAGTGTGCCGCGTGGCGTGTGATTGTGAAGCGGAATCAGAACGGTTCGAGAATCCTACAGATCTCCGATCCCGAAAGAACTCGGAGTCTACCCAACCGGGACCTCAACCTGAGTCACGAAAATCTCGTTGCGAGAGCGCCGGGCGACTTCGGACGGGGCGGCAGTTTCGAAGAACAGCGTCAGTGCCTCGATGAGGTTAGTTCGCGCTTCCTCAATGGAGGCGCCCTGGCTCGCGATGTCGAACTCCGGGCACAACGCCACAAAAACGTCGTCCTCACGCTCGATAATCGCGGTTAAGCGCTGGGCTCGTGTCATGATCCGAGTCTACCCCAGTTCCATATGAGCGTGTAGTCGCCGAACTGTCGAAGTGCGGCCGGCGAGGGACGGCGATTGCTGGTGCTCGAGAATGCGGGACATGCCGCGCAGCCCCTGACGGCGATCGTCAACTGGCCTGCGCTGCTGAACAAGGCTGCCAGCTTTCAATGATCAGCCGTTAGGCTCCGCTTAAGTAACAGTTCGGCAGTCAGGGATGCCTTCAGCACGCTGCGCACGCGCGTCAAACGAAGCCGGTCGGCGAAGCCCGAGAAGGGTTTTTATCTGGCCGTCCAGGACCCGAAGCCGGATCGCCAATTCCCCGTGAATTCCGGCAGCCAACGCTACCCAATAACGAATGGACTTGAGGCCATCGGTCTGGCCGAAATGGCCACGATGCTTAACGCTGCCTGGCAACCTTGAATCGGGTGTAAGCTGAATGGGGATAGCTTGGAGGAATACGGGAATGAGAGGTGTTGTTCCCATCGCGGGGGGGGTCCTGCTTTGTTTCACGATGTCGGCGCATGCAGACGAGGCTCCATCTTTCGCCAAAGATGTAGCTCCCATCTTCGCCGCCAACTGCGCAGGGTGCCACGCCAGCAATGTCACCATGGGCACCCTCGACCTGGACACGTTCACCGGTTTGCAGAAAGGCGGCCATAGCGGCCCGGTGATTGTGCCGGGCAAGAGCGGCGAGAGCCTTTTGTATTTGCGGATCACGGGCGCAGTGACGCCGGCCATGCCATTGAGCGGTAAGAAGCTGGCGGACGGGGAAATCGAGATTATCCGCAAGTGGATCGATGCGGGGGCTATGCCGCCGGCCGCGGGCGAAGTGGTGGCGAAGCGCGCGCCGGCGATTCCCGAAATCAAGCCACGCACCGCGGTGAAGCCGCTGATCGGCGCGCTGGCTTACCGGCCGGACGGCAAACTGGTAGCGCTGGGCACTTTCAAGGAAGTCCGGCTGGTGGAACCGGAAACCGGCAAGGTGGTGACCACGCTTCCCGGTGAGGCCGAAGACGTGCGCGCGGTGGCATTTTCGCCGGATGGCAAACTGCTGGCCGCGGCCGGCGGCTTGCCTGCGCGCAGCGGCGAAGTGACGATCTGGGACGTCGAGAAGCGCGCCGCATTGCGCACCATTGCGGGCCATGCGGATTGCATCTACGCGGTGGAGTTTGCGCCGGATGGAAAGTCTATCGCGACCGCCAGCTACGACAAGCTGATCAAGCTGTGGGATGTGGATAGCGGCAAAGAGATCCGCACGCTGAAGGATCACATCGACGCGGTCTATGCGCTGGCGTTCACGCCCGATGGCAAACGGCTGGTCTCCGCATCGGCGGACCGCGGCGTGAAGGTTTGGGACGTGGCCTCGGGCGAGCGCCTCTACACCCTCAGCGAACCGACCGACGGGTTGAACACCTTGGCGATCGATCCGGCGGGCAAGCGCGTGGCGGCGGGCGGCCTGGACCGCACGATTCGCGTCTGGTCGTTGGGCGAGAAGAGCGGTACGCTGCTGAATTCACTGATCGCGCATGAGGACGCGATTCTGCAATTGGCGTGGTCGCCGGATGGAAAATATCTGGTTTCATCGTCGGCGGATAAGGAAGTGAAGGTGTTCAAGGCGGACGATCTGAGCTTGGTGAAGACGTGGCGCCAGCCGGACTGGGCGCTGTCTGTCGGATTCGCGCCGGATGGAAAAAGCTTCGCCGTGGGCCGGTTCGACGGCTCGTTTGAAATTTATCAAGTGGGGCAGGCTCAAAGCCTGCGCGGGGCTCGCAGCCCCGCAGGAGCCACGGAATGAAACCACTGCTAATCTTCAGCTGCGCCGCCGCGGCCTTCGCGGCCAGCACCACCTCGGATTGGCCCACCGGCAATCGCACCACGCCGCCGACCATCAATTCCGTCTCTCCGCGGGGCCTGCCGCGCGGCGCCACCACCGAACTGACGGTCGAAGGACTCAACCTGGCCAAAGCCAGCGCCGTATTCTTCAGCGAGCCCGGCATCCAGGCGCGCATCTTGCGCATCAAGGAATTGCCCGATGGGCCGGATGTCCGGCTCGGCTCCAACGGCGGCGTTTCCACCGTCGATGTGGGTCCGCTGCCGCCGCGCAACGAGGTCACGCTGGAGTTGGATATCAGTCCGGATGCCGACATCGGCCCCGTCGATTTTCGCTTGCAGACGCCGCTCGGTACCAGTCCCGAGGGACGCTTCCTGATTGAGCCGTACTACGGTGAGAGCGCCGACCGCGAGCCGAACGACACGCCAGAGGATGCCGTGGAAGTCTTCACGCCAGCGATTCTGGTGGGCGCGATTTCCAAGCCGGGCGATGTGGATTACTACAAAGTCACTGTCAAAGCCGGCGAGCAACTGGTGTTCGAGAACGGCGCGGCCCTGCTGGGCTCCGCATTGCAGCCGGTGGTGAGCATTTACGATGCGGACCAGGCGCTGGTCAAGCAGTATGGCTTGGAGGGCGGCCGTTCTGCGCAGTATTTCGCGCACCGCTTCGATAAGGCCGGCGCATACTACGTCAAGATCGCGGATTACGAAGAGGGCGGCAGTGCGCGGCACTTCTATCGCATTAAGGTGGGCAAGTTTCCCCTGGTGTTGGCGGCCTATCCGCTGGGCGTGCGGAAGGGGCAGACGGAGCAGATCGCGCTGACCGGCTACAACCTGGGCGCGGGTAAAGTCGCGGTTGCGGGCCCCCCAGGGGTGGATGCTTCGCCCGAAGACGAATCCGCCATGACCCTGCGGCCCAAAGCCGCCGGCAAAACGTTCAACAAGCTGAAGCTGGCGGTGGATAGCGAACCGGAAATCGAGTCCGCGGGCACTAATATTTCGCTAGCCGCCGCGCAGCCCATCGAAGCGCCTGTTGTCGTGAACGGCAAGCTGTCGGCCGGCGAAAACGATTTCCGCTTCAAAGCGCGCAAGGGCGAGAAACTGGTGTTGGAAGTGAACGCGGACCGCCTGGGATCGCCGCTCGATTCGATGCTTGAGATTCTGGATGCAAAAGGCAATCCGGTCGAGCGTGCCACGGTGCGTTGCGAGTTGGCCACGGCGGTTACGCTGAACGACCCCAGTTCTTCGGGATCCGGTATCCGGATCCTGTCGTGGACGGGAATGGAGGTGGGCGACATCCTGATGGTGGGCAGCGAACTGATCCAGGTGCGCGCCATGCCGCGCGGGCCGGATGACGACATCCGGTTTGAGTCCTTCGAGGGACAGCGCCTCGGCTTGCTCGATACCACACCTGAAGCGCACTCCATCGATACCCCTGTGTATAAGGTACAGATCCATCCGCCGGGAGCTACGTTCGTTACTAACGGCCTGCCGCTGGTGCGCCTGCCGTATCGCAACGACGACGGCGGCCCCGGCTACGGCAAGGATTCACGATTACGGTTTACCGCGCCGGCCGATGGCGATTACGTCGTGCGCCTGCGCGATGTGCGGGGTTTGCACGGCACCGAGCAGGGTCAAGATTACGCATACCGGCTGGCGGTGCGCGCGCCCGCTCCGGATTTCAGGATGAGCGTGAATCCCCGCAACCCCAATGTGCCGGTGGGAGGACGCATCCCCATAACCGTCACGGCCCTGCGGCTCGACGATTTTGACGGACCGATCGAGGTGGCGATCGAGGGTTTGCCGGCCGGACTTTCCGCCAGCAGGGGCGTGATCGAGCCAGGGCGGGTCGCGACTACTGTGTTGCTGAGCGCGGATGAGAACGCGCACCTCGATAGGGCTGTGCCGTTGCGCGTGAGCGGCAAGGCCAATGTCGGCGCCCGGCAACTGGCGCACTGGGCCAGCCCGGAAGACAAGCTGAAACTGATTGCGCTGATGCCGAAACCGGATATTACGATGGAGGCCAAGACCCGCGAAGTGGTGCTGGAGCCGGGCAAGACGGCCACGGTGGAGGTGGACATCCGGCGCAATAACAATTTCGGCGGGCGCGTGCCGGTGGAAGTGTACAATCTGCCGGCCACCGTGATCGTGGCCAATGTGGGATTGAACGGCGTTTTGATCCACGAGAACGAGAACCATGTCACCTTCACTTTGCAGGCTCTGCCGAACGCGGAGGCCATGGACCAGCCGCTTGTGCTTTCTGGTAATATCGAAACGCGAGCCGACCAGCAGAACGAATACGCTTCCGAGGCGATCGTGCTGAAGGTGCCCGCCAAAAAATAGCCATGTCCAAAATCTCGTTAGTACGGGAAGCTCTCGCGGCCGGCGAGGGCATCGTCAGACTTGCGCCCTGTTGGGTGCCGCGCTCCTTCCTGATGCCCGGCGGGCGGTTGAAACTGGACCCGCGCGATCTGTATGCGTTGGGCGCGCATCGCGGCGGCATCGACGAGCGCTGGTTTTCGTCGACCACGCAGGCAGCCAACGGACCGGGCACGCCCGAGGACGAGGGTCTCAGCTATATCGCGATCGGCGGCCAGCGCGTGCTGCTGCGGGAAGCCGTCGCGGGTCTGGGAGAAGAGATCCTGGGTGCGCACGTGATGGCCCGCTACGGCGGCTGGAACGTTCTCTGCAAGTTCTTCGATAACCTGGGCCCCATCCCGCACCACATGCACCAGATGGAAGAGCATGCGAAAAAGGTCGGGCAGAAGGGTAAGCCGGAAGCATATTACTTCCCGCCGCAATATAATTTCAAGGACAACAATTTCCCATACACGTTCATGGGGCTTGAGCCGGGCACCACGCGTGACGACGTGCGGCGATGCCTGGAGCGCTGGAACCAGGGCGATAACGGCATCCTTTACCATTCGAAAGCCTACCGTCTGCAGCCGGGCACCGGATGGCAGATCGACGCTGGCATTCTGCACGCGCCGGGGTCGCTCCTGACGTACGAGCCGCAGGTGAATTCGGATGTCTTCGGAATGTTCCAGTCGATGGTGGAAGGCCGCGCGGTGCCTTGGGATCTGCTGGTGAAGGATGTGCCGGCGGAACACCATCACGACCTGGATTACATTGTCGGCATGCTGGATTGGGATGCCAACGTCGATCCGGAATTCGCCAGCCACAGGCTGTTCCATCCAAGGCCTGTGCGCGCGGAGGAGGAGATGGCTGCGTGCGGCTACTCCGAAAAATGGGTATGCTACTCGACGCCGCACTATTCCGCGAAGGAGTTGACCGTGCTTCCAGGGCGTTCGGCTGTGATTCGCGATGCGGCCGCCTATGGGCTGATCGTAGTGCAGGGCTGGGGCGCGGTGGGCAAGATGGAAGTGGAGACGCCCTCGTTGATCCGCTATGGCGCGATGACCAAAGACGAATTGTTCGTAACCGCGGCGACGGCCGAGCGCTGCGTGGAGGTGCGCAATCGCAGCGATGCGGAGAACCTGGTGATGCTGAAACATTTCGGTCCGGGCAATCCTGACGCCGAAGGATTGGTGCAATGAAATTCGGCGTGAATACCTTCATCTGGACGGCGAATTTCGACCGGTCCAATCTCGCTCTGCTCCCGGCCATCAAGGCGGCGGGCTTCGATGGCGTGGAAGTGCCGCTCTTCGAGCCCTCGGAGTTTGCGGCTGCGGACATTCGCCGCGGCCTCGCGGACAACGGCCTCGAATGCACCATCTGCTCGATCCTGACCGGCGGGTTGAACATGATTTCCGGCGACGCGGCGGTGCGCGAGAAGACGCGTATCCATATGCAGGATTGCGCCGAGGCCGCGGCCGAAGTGGGCGCCAGGATCATCTGCGGGCCGCTGTATTCGCCTGTCGGGCTGATGACCGGACAGCGCCGCACAGGCGATGAATGGAAGCGCGCGGTGGATTGCTACCAGGCGATCGGGCCGACGCTCAGCCAGTACGGCGTGACCATCGCGATCGAGCCGCTGAACCGGTTTGAGACCTACTTCCTGAACACTGCGGCCGACGCGGCAGCGTTGTGCGACGCGATCGGCCATCCGAACGTAGGCATCCTGTTCGATACCTTTCACGCCAACATTGAGGAGAAGGATGTGGCGGAAGGGTATCGGACGGTAGGGCGGCATTTGAAGCACGTCCATACGTGCGAAAACGACCGCGGCATTCCCGGCACCGGCCACGTGGATTGGCCCGGCGTTTTCCAGGCGCTGCGGGACGTACACTACGACGGTTGGCTGACGATCGAAAGCTTCGGCTTCGCGTTGGGCGAGTTGTCGGCGGCCGCGTCCATCTGGCGGGACATCGCACCGTCGCCGGAATCGATTGCGTTCGAGGGCGTGAAGTTCTTGAAGCGCAGCATGGCGTGAGAACCCGAGTACGCGATACAGATGAGGTTGACCTTCAGCCAATGCCCTCCGCCGCTAACGTCGTTCCGCAACAGGGATGGTGGTTCGTTGACGTTCATGATCAGGATGTCCATGCCGCCATCGTTATCGAAATCTCCGAATGCCAGGACGGGGTCACCTTCTCCTGGCTGGACAACCTGAGCTGGACGCACGGCAAACACTTAATCAAGGCCGGCGTGGATATCCGGCGCATTCAGATGAATGAAGGAAGCTCGCCAAGCGGCACGCTGACTTATACTACGCTGGCGGATTTCATCGACAGGGCGCAGTACGGCAATCCGCTGGCCGATATTTCAGTGCCGGCGAGTTTCGGCAGGAACACCACGCTGGCCAATACGAGTCCCACCGGCAGCGGCACACCGCGCCATCCAACTGGCATTGCGGCTGGCGTTCTAGCTTGGAAAGCGGGTAATCGTGCCGCAGCCGGGTGTCGAGATGAGTCTCGACACGGCACGCACGAGTGCGTGCGCCACACGGTAAACTATAGAATCAATTATGGCCTTGAGCAAAGACTTGCTGGAGATTCTGGTTTGCCCGCTGTGCAAAGCCGATCTCGACCTGAAGCCGGACAATAGCGGCCTGAAGTGCGTCCAGTGCCACCGCGTCTACCCGATTCGGGACGACATTCCGGTGATGCTGGTGGACGAGGCGAAGATCGAAGAGTGACCGATCGGCCCATCGGCTGCCGCGTGGCTGTGGTCCGGCTGCGCTCGCTGGGCGACTGCGTGCTCACCACGCCTGCGCTCGATATCCTGAAGCGCGCGCGCCCCGACCTGCGCATTGCCGTGGTGGTGGAAGACCGCTTTCGCGCGGTGTTCGAAGGCAATCCGGATATCGAGGCGCTGCTCGGCCCAAACCGGCGCGAGCTGCGCGCGTGGTGTCCCGAGTTTTGCCTGAACCTGCACGGAGGCAACGCCAGCGCGCGCCTCACGGCCCTTTCGGGCGCCCGATGGCGTGGAGGATTTGCGCACTATCGCTGGCAGTCTCTGTACAACGTCCGCATTCCGCGCGCGCAGCAGATTCTGGGCGAAGAGCGCACGGTGCATACGGCCGAACATCTGGCATCGGCGATGTTTTATCTGGGCGCGCCGCGTGTGGAGATTCCGCGCGCAAAGTTGTTCACTAGAAACGAAGAGCGGGCGCCCCACCCATACGCGGTGATTCATCCGGTCGCGTCGCAACCGGATAAGACCTGGCCTGCGAGCGGCTTCCTCCGCGCCGCGCGGTTCCTGCGCGAATCGTTGGACCTCGATCCGGTGTTCATTGCCGGACCGGGCGAAGACCTGGCGGCCTTTCGCGAATACCGAACGGTGATTGGCGCGCCCCTGGGCGAGATCAAATCCCTGCTGTGCGGCGCCGCGCTGTTCCTCGGCAACGATTCCGGACCGGCGCATATGGCCGCGGCCTTTGGCCTTCCGGTGGTCGCGATCTTCGGCGCCTCGGACCCGGCCATCTGGCATCCCTGGCGCACAACTTCAGTAGTCGTCCAAAACGCGGCGGGCATCCAATCGGTCACCGAACAGCAGGTGCTGGACGCCATGGAACGCATGCGGGTGCACGCATGAGCGACCTGTTGCGGCTGCTGGCATTCGCCAAACGGTATTGGGTCTATCTTCTTCTTTCAGTCATCCTGATGGCTTGTGTGGGCGCCGCGCACGGCATGACCGCGCTGCTGATCGGGCCGATCTTCGATCGCGTGCTGAATCCGGCGTCCATCGACGCGCCGGTGCTGTTGTTTAAAGACCCGGTATTCCACCACCCGGTCTATCTCAACCAGATCGTGCCCGGCGCCCTGCACACGCGCAGCATTTGGACCATGGTGGCTTTCGCCATACTGGCCGTATTCCTCACGAAGGGAATCTGCGATTACCTGGCGAATTATCTGGTGAATTATGTGGGTTGCTCGGCGGTCACGGACCTGCGCAATACGGTCTTCGACAAAGTTGTCAGGCAGGGCGCGCAGTTCTTTGAAGCGCACTCCACTGGGCGGCTGATGTCGTCGATCATGAACGATATCGAGAAGATCCAGGTTGCGGTTTCGCATATTCTGGCGGATCTGCTGCGGCAGACCTTCGTGGTGCTGGGTCTGCTTTTCGTCATTCTGGACACGAATTGGAAGCTGGCCGTGGTGAGCCTCACGGTGCTGCCGTTCGTGCTGATACCGACGGCGCGCATCGGCCGCCGTATTCGGCGTACCAGCCGCCGCAGCCAGGATCACGCCGCGGAGCTGAACGAGATCCTGCAGGAAACCCTCAGCGGCCACCAGGTGGTGAAGGCATTCGGCACGGAGCAATACGAATCGTCGCGATTCCGCCAGGCCGCGCAGGGATTGCTCAATAGCAACCTGCGGTACGTGCGGCAGCAGGCGCTGGCTTCGCCGCTGATCGAAATCTTCGGCGCGATCACCATCGTCGGACTGCTGACCTACGCGCGCACGCAGATCAAGGCGCACACGCTGACCGCCGGCGAGTTTACTAGTTTCGTGATCGCGTTGTTGATGATGTACGAGCCGGTGAAGCGGCTCACGGGAATTCACAACATCTTCGAGCAGGCCATCGGCGCGTCGCAGAAGGTCTTCGAATACCTGGCGCACGCGGAGGAGATCCAGGAGAAGCCGGGCGCCCTCAAGCTGGAGCGGTTTGCGGGATCTATTCGCTTCGAGAACGTCGGCTTCCGCTATCCGCTATCGCCCAACGGATTCCAGTTGAAGGCGCTCGACCTGGAAGTGAAAGCGGGCGAAGTGGTGGCGGTGGTCGGACCCAGCGGCGCGGGCAAGACCACGCTGGTGAACCTGGTACCGCGTTTCTACGACGTCACTTCCGGGACAGTGCGGATCGACGGGCGGGATGTGCGGGATTACGATCTGGCGTCGCTGCGGTCGATGGTAGGGATCGTGGCGCAGGATACCTTCTTGTTCAACGACACGGCGGCCAACAATATCGCCTATGGCCGGCCCGGCACGCCTTTGCGCGAAATCCGGGATGCGGCGCAATCGGCGCTGGCGGACGAATTCATCAGCCGGCTGCCGGATGGCTACGGGACGCTGATCGGCGAGCGCGGCGTAAAGTTGAGCGGCGGGCAGCGGCAGCGCATCGCCATCGCGCGCGCGCTGCTGAAGAACGCGCCGATCCTGATATTGGACGAAGCCACTTCGCACCTGGATTCGGAGTCGGAGTTGCTGGTACAGCGCGCATTGGCTAACCTGATGGCGGGCCGCACGGTGGTGGTGATCGCGCACCGGCTATCCACCATACGGCGGGCCGACAAGATCGTGGTGCTGGAGCGCGGCGGCATCTTCGAAGTAGGCACGCATGAAGAGCTGGTCAGCGGCGGCGGTATTTATCAGAGATTGCACGAGCTGCAATTCGTGGAGGCGGGAAGCGTGATGGACCTATGAGCGCACGCAGCATGACGGGCTTCGCGCGAGTGCGCAAGACGGGGGCAGACGGCGAGATCGCCGTGGGCATTAAGAGCGTAAATCATCGCGGGTTGGACATGCATTTCCACATGGCCGCGGAACTGGACCCGTTTGAAGGCGTCATCCGCAACGCGGTAAAAGCGAAGGTCGCGCGCGGGCACTTGCAGATCCACGTGCAATTCAATCGCACCGCGCCGGCGGATACCTCCAGCCTGAACCGGCCTTTACTGCAGGCCTATCTGCAAGCTTTTCGGGAGGCGGCAAGCGACTTCGGCGCAGAAAGCAAGCCCGATCTGAACGCGGCGCTGCGGGTACCGGGAATGCTGCAGGCGGGCGAATCCGCGGAACCCGATGCCGGCCTGGAACAGGCGCTAGTGGAAGCCACGGAGGAAGCGCTGGATCTGTTGAACCGGTTTCGCGAGCGCGAAGGCGCGGCCATGGCGGCCGAGATGCGCGAACGCAGCGCGTCGGTCTGCGATCTGGTGACGCAAATGGAGAAGATCCGCTCGCGCGCGACAGCGGCTTTCCAAAAGAGACTGAACGAGCGGCTGCGCGAGTTGTTGCGCGGCGCCGGCATCGAGCCGCAGCGGTTGGCGCAGGAGGCGGCCATGCTGGCCGAGCGCAGCGATATCAGCGAGGAATTGATCCGCCTGAAGACGCACGCCGCGCAGTTGGAGAAACTGCTGGATGCGAGCGGCGAGGTCGGCAAACGGCTGGACTTCCTGCTGCAGGAGATGAACCGGGAGGCCAACACCATCCTGTCGAAAACCGGCGGACTGGGCGACCTGGGGCTGACCATCACGGATCTGGCGCTGGGGGCGAAGGCCGAGATCGACAAGCTGCGGGAGCAATCGCTGAACCTCGAATGACCACCGTTTTCATCATTTCGGCGCCGTCCGGGTCGGGCAAGTCCACCCTCGTACGGCGGCTGCTGGCTAGTGTGCCGAGGCTGATGTTTTCGATCTCGTATACCACGCGTCCGCCGCGGGGGCATGAAGTAGAGGGCGAGAACTATCATTTCATCGCGCGCACCGAGTTCGAGAAGCGCGTCGCGCTGGGTGAGTTCCTGGAACACGCCGAGGTTTTCGGGAACTATTACGGCACCCACCGCGGGGTGCTGGAACTGGCGCAGGAACAGGGCGCCGACCTGGTACTCGACATCGACGTGCAAGGTGCGCGACAATTAAAGAGTAAGATTCCGGAAGCGGTGAGCGTTTTTATCCTGGCTCCGTCCCGCGAGATCCTTGAGCAGCGGCTGCGCGCGCGCAGCGAAGATGCCGATGCAGTAATCGAACGGCGGCTTCGCGACGCGGCCAACGAGATTCGAAATTACAGCGATTACGATTACGTGCTGATCAACAAGGAACTGGCCCGGTCCGACGAAACGCTGGCGGCGATAGTGCAAGCCGAGAGGGTGCGGCGGGGACGGATGGAAGACCAGGTGCGGCCGATTCTGGAAACTTTCGAGAAGAACGTGTAATAAAAGGATGCATCGAGACATGGGCGACAAGACTCCGCGCAACAACGCACATTGCACCATCCCGGACGATCCGGAACAGAGCACATACCGTTTCATCATCGTGGCCGCCAAGCGCGCCCGTCAGCTGCAAGGCGGCGCCCGTCCGGTGCTGCCCACGTCCTCCAAGAAGCCCACCATCATCGCCATGGAGGAAGTGCGGCGCGGATTGGTGAAATACGAACTGATTCCACTTCCGGTGGTGGAAGAAGCGCCGGTTCCCGAAGTAGTCCTCTAAGCAACGAGTCATGAACATCGTCCTGGGCGTGGGCGGAGGCATCGCGGCTTACAAGTCCGCCGAGTTGGCCCGCTTGCTGATGCAGCGGGGCCACGCCGTGCAGGTGGCGATGACGGCAGGCGCGCAGGAATTTGTGCGTCCCCTGACTTTCGCGGCGCTCACCGGGCACAAAGTCATCACCGGCTTGTTTTCCTCCGCGAGCCCCGAGGGCACGCTCTCAAGCGCCATCGAGCATATCGGTGTAGCGCAGGAGAACGATCTGCTGGTAGTGGCCCCGGCCACCGCCGATCTGCTGGCGAAATTCGCGAACGGCCTGGCGGACGATTTCCTGACCACGACATACCTCGCGTTCACGGGACCGGTGGTATTGGCGCCGGCCATGAACACCAATATGTGGCTGCACGCCGCCACGCAAAGCAACCTGGAAACGCTACGCCGCCGCGGGCACCGCATCGTGGACCCGGAGGACGGCGAACTGGCCTGCGGCATGGTGGGTCCGGGGCGTCTGGCCGAACCCGAGCGGATCGCGATCGCGGTGGACGCCGAGATTGGCCGGCACCGCGACCTGGATGGCGAAACCGTACTGATCACGGCCGGTCCCACGCAGGAGCCGCTCGACCCGGTGCGCTATATATCCAATCGCTCCAGCGGCAAGATGGGGTATGCGCTGGCGGAGGCGGCGGCGGCGCGCGGCGCCAAGGTGGTGCTGATTTCGGGGCCCGTACACCTGGCGCCGCCGCGCGGCTGCACATACATACCCGTACACACGGCGCGCGAGATGCGCGACAAGGTGTTCGAGAACCTGGAGGCCGCCAGTGTGATCGTCAAAGCGGCGGCGGTGGCGGATTTCCACCTGTCGAAGGTGCCCTCGCACAAGATGAAAAAGACCGCGGCCAGGCTTTCGCTGGAACTCGATCCCACGCCCGACATCCTGGCTGAGCTGGGCCGCAAGAAGGGCGACCGGCTGCTGGTGGGCTTCGCGGCCGAGACCGAAAACCTGCGGCAGGAAACCCGCCGCAAGCTGGAAGCCAAGAACTGCGATATGCTGGTCGGCAACCTGGTGGGCGGCGAGGACGGCGCCTTCGAATCCGACCAAAACGAGGTGCTGCTGGCGCTGCGCAGCGGCGAATTCATCCCTGTGCCGCGGGCCTCCAAGCGCGCAGTGGCCGATCGAATTTTCGACGAAATTCTGAAGCTGCGGCTGCATATTTACGCCACCGATGGACGCTGAAACGCTGCGCCGATATCTGGAGTATTACCAGGACTTGGGGATCAAGACGCTGTACCGGAGAAGACCGGCCGGAAACGCCGGATTGGCAGGCCACGAAGAACGATGGCCTGCCCCACAGTCCGGACCTGCCCCACAGGAGCCTTTGTTCCGCATCCTCGAGGACATCGGCGACTGCCGGCGCTGCCGCCTGCATGAACAGCGCACCAAGATCGTCTTTGGCGTGGGCAACGAGCAAGCCAAGCTGGTCTTCGTGGGCGAAGGTCCGGGCGCGGACGAAGACGCGCAAGGCATCCCGTTCGTCGGCCGGGCGGGCCAGTTACTTACGCAGATGATCGAAGGCACGGCCAAAAAAGAAGGCATTCCGCTGCTGCGCAAGGACGTGTACATCTGCAACGTGGTGAAGTGCCGGCCGCCTGAAAACCGCACGCCGCAGCCGGACGAGATGGAGATCTGCGGCCAGTTCCTCACGCGTCAACTGCGGGCCATTAATCCGAAGGCGATTTGCGCGCTGGGCGCTACCGCGGCGAAATATCTGACTCACAGCAAGGAAGGAGTCACTCGCATGCGCGGCAACTGGCATAAGTGGAACGATATCCCCGTGATGGTCACTTACCATCCTTCTTACCTGCTGCGGGCTTATAACGTGGTTCCCAAGCGCGAAGCCTGGGAAGACCTGAAGAAGGTCCTGCACTTCGTCTACGACTGATCGAAGCTGAACGACAGTTGATCCGCATACCGATCGCGCCGCACGATGTCCAACTCGCGGGCTTCGGTCGAGCGTCCCCAATGCTCCAGTATCCAGATCTGCTCCCAGGCACAATCTTCCAGCACGCGGCGGTCGGCTTGCAGCTCGGCGGCGCGCGACCAATCGTGCAGGATTTCAAAAGCCTCGGCCAGGCGGTCCTGAGCTTTCGCCCAAATCAGCGCGCGGCGCGCCAGTTTGGAGGCCAGGGGCCAATCCGTTTCCAGGGCCCCGGCGAAGGCTTGCTGCAGGCTGGGCCAGTGGGCGGTGAGATCCGCCTTTAGGTCCGGATCTCCGCTTTGCGCGCCGAAGAAATCGGCCACAGCGAGCGCGTGATAGCGGGCCCACCGCTTTCCATCGCGGCGCAAGGCGACGCGCTCGCCGACGTACGCGGGAACCAGAAACCGGGGACCGTTTTCGTCCAGCGGAGCAAGCACAGTTTGGGAGACGAAGCCGGCGACGATTTCGCGGGATTCCTCGGGCTCGGCGTCGGCTGTGCGGACGGCCATATCGAGCGGAAAGCCGGATGGCGCACAAGCGCACATGGCCGATAGCAGGCGCTGCGCTGCGCCCTCCAGGTTGCGGATGATGTCCGCCAGGCGATCGGGGTCCCGGGGGAAGAAGCCATCGAGGGGGACCGCCGCGGCGGAGAGCGCCGGCGCCAGATCGTAGTGGCGCGTGGTGATCAGGACCGACGTCCGTCCGCGCGGCGCGAGCAAGGCGGCAGTGGCGGATACAGCGTCGTCGAGAATGAGCAGGCAGCGATGCCGGGCGCAGAGGCGGCGCAGTTCATTCAGGTTGGACTCCAGATCGCGATCGAGGCGGACGCCCAACTGCCCGGCGAGATCGCCGGCCAGCGCGGCGGCGCTGCGGGAGCCGCAAGTGAGCCAGAAGACTGCGTCGAAATCCTCCTGATGGCGGCGGGCGAATTCCACGGCCAGGGCAGTCTTACCCGCGCCCGCCGCGGCCTGCAGCGCCGCCACTCCCGGACTGTCGGCCAACAGCGTACAGAGCGTTTCCAACTCGGCGTCGCGCCCTTGAAACGATGGCTGCCGCGCGGGAGCGAAGGGCGCCTTCCGGGGCAAAGGTGACAGGCTCATCAACCATCGCTTAATGGCGCGGAATGCGGCCAGACGATCCCGGCGGACATCGAAATAGTGCTTACGGCGCAGCAGATCGGGAAACTTCGCGTCGCGGCACAGGAGGGTCGCGACAGCGGTGCCCGCCTCGGCCGCCTGCTCCCAAAAGACCGATTTCCAGCGCTCCAGGGCCCAGCGCGGCGGGACGGATTCGGGCGAAAGCAGCGCCAGCACCACGTCGGCCGCGAGTCCCTCTTCAACCTTGGCGGTCAGATCGCCGCCGGGGGACATCTCACCTTCCTCAAGCAGGACTTCGACGGCGGCGCCGCGTTCCAGGAACGCTGCAAGTTCGTGGACGATTTCGCGATCCTGGGTGCAATAGCAGGGGAAGACCTTGAGCATGTGCAGTGAAGTTCTATTATCGCAGGCGGGTGGGTTCGCCAATTCCAAAACGGTTAAGCACCTGAGCGGGTCTGGAGACCCGCCGCAGGCGTGGACGCCAGGCGTGGACGCCTGCCCCACATTATTTTGCGGTGGTGTAGGGCGGGAATGCGGGCTTTACTTCGGCCTTACGCGGGTCGGTGGGGGGCGCGAGGTCATCGCCGCGGCCCTCCATGTAAGCTATGATTTCGTTCTCCATCTCCGGTTTGTTGCCGGCGAACTGCCATAGGCCTTGTGAGTTACATACCAAGTCAGTGGATGGGTCGAAATTGTGCCTGGTTATGATCCGCCAACGGGAGTCGTAGCCACGCTGACATACCGGCCCATGATAGTAGTGGACCGCGTGATTATTCAGGCAACCGATGCGGGCATGGAGCAGTTTGGCGCGGGCGGCCCACTGCCGCAGCGCCGCACAGTAGCCCGGGGAGACCATATTCTTTCGAAGGTATGGATCTTCGATGCCCACCAGCGCGAAAATCATGTGCCAGTCCGCGCTGCCGACGATCTCGGTGTCGAGGAGTCCACCGAGTGTATCGTATGCGGCGCGGGTGAACGCCCACGCACCTCCCGTAGCGCCCAGCCAGCCCGCGCCATCCGGGGGCGGGCGCTTGCCATCGTGCCAGGCGCGCATGAAGCTGGGCACGGCGTTCTCGTGGCGGAAATCGGACCGCAACGTTGAATAGGACGAGAATAGTTGGATTACAGGGTAGCGCTGCATCAGGTGCAGCGCCTCATACGCCCAGTCGGGGCGCGTCATATGGAAATCGGCGTCGATGAAGGCGAAGTAATTGCAGCCGATGGGCAACCGGCGGACGGCGATGTTCTGCAGGTTCTCCTTGTACCACATTTCGTGCCGCGTACGGAGCTGGATGTGGAGTGGATTGGCGCCGTCGGTAACTTCGAAGGCCCGGTCGCCAAACGCAAGCTCGACGGTGTGCAGCACCACGCCGGACGCGCGCATGTGGTCTTCAAACGTGCGGTAGTGCATGTATCGGGTGCGGAACCTATCCGGGTTGAATACCGCGGTGATGACGTGCAGCGGCTCCGCTATGGGCTGGACGTGGGGAGATATGTGGGATGCGTTCATGGTTTCCAGTTCTTGCCTACAGGTGGATGCCGCGGAAGATATCGACGACATCCTGGGCCAGCCCTTTCACGACGTCGCCGACTGCCTTGCCGGCGGTTTCGGCGTCGCTGGCGATCTTTTGCCCAGCGGGCGTGCAGAGGAACACGAATAGATTGCCGGCCGCGAATGCGGCGGCGCTGGCGGGATCGGATGGAACCGCCACGATGAGCGCCGGCGACAGCGTGGGATCCGGATCTGGCATGGGAATCGAAATGGTTGCCATGTTATGCCGCCTGGGCGATTCCTTGATTGCAGGACGGCTCAACCGCCGTGATAGCATCGCTAAGTTTCATTGTTTGTTTCTCCAGTTTGGGTTACTGCTTCGCTGCGAGAGCTGCGGTTGACTCTGCTGTGTAGGTTGTAGCTGTGACATGATGTGATTCTTGCGCCGATGCGCTGAACCTTTCTAACTTCACGATAACCGCGCGATTTGGGTTCCAGCGAGTCAATCCGCGCAACCTATTGAAATGAAAGGCGCCCCTATTTTGCTCGACTTGTGACCGATGAAGCACGGGCCAACGGTTATGGGTTGTGGGTGCTTCTTCGACAACGGTCAGTTTTCCTGACAGTCAAAGCCCATGTGGCTGGAATTAAAGCAGATTCAAAGCGGGTGACCGGTGACGCTTGCCGGGTGATGAGCTGCGTGGGTTGGGCGTGACGTGAGGGAACGGGGCCGGGCCGGGTTTGGAGCCTGGGAGATAGACAGCGATCGCGTATCCGTTGTGCCGGGGGATCTGGTTGTCAAAGATCAGGGGGGCAGATTGCTAACGCGTGTCGAGGGTGGGCGGGGCGCAAAATACCGTATGGTCCTGAGTGCCTTCCGACATCACGTAGCTGGGGGGTGGGACGTCCGGCTTAGGCGATGGGGGCTCCGGCACGGGCTTCGCGGGTTGCGCGGGCTGCGGCTGGGGCCGGGTTGGGCGCTCCTTCTGCGACTGTTGCATGTCCGCGATGGCGGTGCGGAAGGAACGCTCTAATTGCGCGCGTTGCCTGGCAACGTACCCTAACATGACGAAGTGTTTTTCACTTACGCCGATGGTCGCGTAGATCAGCTTCTCGCTGGCGGCAATTCGCGCGAGCAACCATTGGGAGGTGACCATGGT